>Ga0207752_1000510_pt1 | contig 18312 bp, 14 predicted proteins | sample Pon2CUnioCityCA_6_FD_187272 | JGI IMG/M metagenome (GOLD analysis project Ga0207752, IMG submission 187272) | Marine sediment microbial community from Union City, CA, USA - Pond 2C Sediment 2 (SPAdes) | ecosystem: Environmental > Aquatic > Marine > Intertidal zone > Salt pond sediment ...
TTGGTCGCAGGGCAAAGCCCGAGAAGGGGAGGCAGCGAGTCCAAAGGAGGAGCGTTGGAAGGGGAAAGTTGTGTTTTCCCCTCCAAAAGAACGGTGTGGGAAAATCAGCGGGCTGAAGAACTTGCCAGACTGATGAAAGTCAAAAGCAAAAGCCATACCTGAATTTCCGTTCCTTGACGGGAAAACCGGTGTGTGTGATAATGATGAAAAAGAGAATTGATCCTGAAAAATCCCATGCAAAAAAACAAAATATACGGTTTTCTTAAATCAGGAATCGATGCCCACACGCTTGGGATAAGCCACATCGGCCAGCTCCTCGAAGAATCCGGTTTTCAAGTCTTTATATCTGATGCAGAAATCTCATCATCTGTTGATAAGATATCCAACCTTCACTCTTTTGAAATCATCAAAAAATGGATCCTCAAACACAATATCACCCATCTCGGCTTCAGCTACCGCCTGGACCCGAAACAGGGACTGAACACATTCGGAAGGCTTGTAACCTGTATTGAAAACGACAGAGCGCTTTCAATCAGAAAAAACGGAGCCATCAAAGAAATATACTTTGCCGGCCTTCCGGAAGCCTGTGACCTTATAAAAAAAGAATTCGGAAAAAAATATGAAACATTCAGAGGAGATGAAACCCCCATAGAAACACTGATAAAACTGGGTGTTCCCGAAGCTTTGATTCCAAAATCCATTCAGGAAGGTTCCGTATACGACCAGATGCGGCTTGAATTCGGAAAAGAAATCATAATCCGGGAAAAACACAAGCGGATTCCGAAAATCCCTGATTATGATTACAAAGACTATGGAACGGATAAAGACCACCTGTCCGAACGCCTGAATGCAGCCAGAAATCACAGCCAACTGCCTCTGACAAGAGTGCATGTCGGGCCTTATCTTGAAGACAGGGAGAAGGCTTTAACCATGTTTTCAGAATGGCTGAAAACGCTGGCAAAAACAAAGTATCTAGATATTGTATCAGTCGGTTCTTCACAGTTAAGCCAATCTCATTTCGGAGAAAGCTGGGAAGGTCTGCCCAATGGGGGCGGAGTGCCTATAAACAGCGAACTGGAGCTCCAGGCGATCCGCGAAGATTCCTCTCCCATGCTTGTCAGAGCTTATTCCGGCACGAAAAACGTGGCTCATACAGCTTACATTCTTGAGAAAAACCTAAACATGGCGTGGCATGCTCTTTCCCTCTGGTGGTTCAATAAAATCGACGGCCGGGGGCCATTGAGCGTCAGTCAGGGGCTTTCCGAACACCTGGATGCCATAAAATATATCGCGAGCGTCACGAAACCATTTGAACCCAATATCCCTCATCATTTCGCCTTCAGAGGATCGGATGACATCACCTATGTTGTCTCTGCTTTTCTTGCGGCCAAAACAGCCAAAAAACTGGGAATTAAAACCCTGGTCCTGCAGAATATGCTCAACACACCCAAATCAACTTGGGGAGTCAGGGACCTGGTCAAAGCCCGCGTTCTGCTAAAGCTGGTGAAGACTCTGGAAGACAAGGATTTTAAAGTGATCTACCAGCCCCGGGCAGGGCTGGATTATTTCTCCCCGGATATAGAAAAAGCAAAAGCCCAGCTCGCTGCGGTCACAGCGCTGATGTCAGATGTTGAACCGGGAAGACCTGACAGCCCCCCTATCATCCATGTTGTAAGCTTTTCAGAAGCCCTTTTTCTCGCCACTCCGGACGTCATCAATGAAAGTATTCAGATCACAAAAGCTTCTTTAAAAAACTACCCGGAATACAGAAGAAAAAATGGTGTTTTTGATATCATCTCAAGCCCTGAAAGAGAAAACGCATTCCGAGAACTTTATGACGAATCAAAAATCATGATAGCCCATATGCAAAAGAATATAAAGAATCTGTACTCAGGAGAAGGTCTCTTCAGAGCTTTTAAAGCTGGGTACTTTCCTGTCCCCTTTCTATGGGAAGGCCGGGATGAATTCGAGAATGCTGTTAACTGGAAGACAAAACTCATTAAAGGCGGAATTCATGTGGCTGATAAAAATGGGAAGAAAATGCCTCTGGCGCAGAGGCTCTCTGAAATCAAAAAAATGATGGCTAAGGGAGATTAGCTCTCCGGCGGTTGTTCAGTCAGCAATATATCCCTTTCGGTGACTGATCCTGTATTTTTCCCCCGGTATTTCAACTCTGATATTCTTGAATTTTCCATCCCTCGTATAATTTTCAGGGGAATAATAGACCAGGTAATACTGCTTTGAAGCCTCCACAGCTCTTTTCAAGAGCCAGTCAGCCCTCATCGAGCTTTCAATATAGCCTCCTGTAGCGTCAGCCATTTCCCTAAAAGCGCTGAAGACATCTTCAGACCTTTCCTGAAAAATCACACCCGGAATAATCTCAAAATCCCGGGACACAAACAAGAAATGAATGGAAATAGACTGATCTGCATACACTTCTTTGACCTTCTCCACATCAAATGAAATTTCTCTTTTGTAAAAATCCATAATGCCGGATATGGTCAATTCTATATTCGGCCTGTCCTGATAGAGAGATATATATTGAGTTAATATCTTAGGATCTATCTGAGGAATATATTCGTTCTGATAAAAAAGAAAAACATATTTCTGGCCTGTCTCATCTTTAAGAAGTTTCGCAAAGTCAATCAATTTTTCCTGGCTGACATATCTCATCTCCTCAACTCTCCCTATCAGATATTCATATCTCAGAAGTTTTTCGCCAGGTGCCCAATCATGAGCACCAAGAATTGATGAGCTTTCTTTTGTAAAAAAGCTATCCCTCTGTTCAAGAGATGCGGCTATGGAAGCCGCCAGCTCTGTGAGCTCTTTGAGCATGCTCCTGTATTCCGTACTGCCCAGTAAAGAATCTTTTCTCAAAATACCTACCAACTGATTTACTATCTCATCTCTGGACTTAAGTTCAAGTGCCTTGCTTCTCAGCCGATAAGAACTTGTGGGAGATATCACCATCAGCTCATCCCCTGGATAGATTACATTATTTAAAAAATATTCAATCGCCTCTCTTATTCTCGGATCATATTCAGCAATTTCAAAAAAAAGATAAAAATTTCTGTTTGTATTAGGAGAAAATCTTTTCCTCTCATCCTTTCTGGCAATATTCCTTTCGTTCACCAGATAAACCGCCTGAATTCTCTGGCTTTTTCCATCCTCATATATTTTAAAATCATCTATCGTCAGGTCGTCTACGAAAAGGCCGCCATTATACACTCTGACAGGGACCTCAATGTTAACAACCAGTGACTCTTCAGCTATTTGTTGAGGGAAGACAGACACAACTGAAAAAACAAAAACAATGAAAGCGGCTAGTTTGATCTTCATTTATACCTCCCTCCAAATTAATAGCAGTAAATCCTAAAAATGTCAACAAACGTCTCTGGATCCAAAATTAATGTTGATAATAATTCGGATTCCTATTATTTTATAGAAATAAAATGGAAAAAAACAAAGACACGCCTTTGGATTTTATTCGGACCCGTATAGAATCAGACATAAAATCCAATAAAAACAATGGAAGAGTACACACTCGCTTTCCCCCTGAGCCTAATGGTTATCTTCATATCGGCCATGCCAAGTCCATTTGCCTGAACTTTGGCTTGGCGCTGGAATACAATGGAAAATGCAATCTCCGGTTCGATGACACAAACCCATCAAAGGAAGAAGTGGAATATGTTGAGTCAATAAAGAAAGATGTAAGATGGCTGGGCTTTGACTGGGAAAATCGTGAATACTATGCGTCAGACTATTTTGAGAAGCTCTATGAATACGCTGTCCAACTGATAAAAATCGGGAAAGCATTTGTCTGTGACCTTAACGCGGATCAGATAAGACAATACAGGGGAACTTTAACAGAACCGGGAGAGAAAAGCCCTTACAGAGACCGGCCGGCCGAAGAAAACCTTGACCTTTTTACGAGGATGCGCAAAGGGGAGTTTAAGGACGGGTCCAGAGTGCTTCGGGCGAAAATTGATATGTCATCCCCAAACCTGAACATGAGGGATCCCGTAATATACAGAATCGTCCATGCATCACATCACCGTACAGGTGACAAGTGGTGCATTTATCCTATGTATGACTTTGCCCACGGGCTCTGCGACTCCATCGAAGGCATCACTCATTCTCTCTGCACTCTTGAATTCGAAGACCACAGGCCTTTGTACGATTGGTTTCTGGAACAATTAGACGTATTCCGCTCTCAGCAGATCGAATTTGCCCGGCTGAACCTGAGCTACACTGTAATGAGCAAAAGAAAGCTTCTGGAACTAGTGGAAGAGGGTACTGTCAAAGGATGGGACGATCCCAGGATGCCAACCATCTCGGGCCTCAGACGGCGAGGCTATACTTCTGAATCTGTACGGGACTTCTGTGACCGTATCGGTTTAGCCAAAAGAGAAAGTGTCGTTGATATTACCCTCCTTGAACATTGTCTCCGCGAACATCTGAATAAAACAGCCCAACGAGTAATGGCTGTTCTTGATCCTCTGGAACTTATCATAGATAACTTTCCGGAAGGCAAAGTAGAACATCTGGATGCTGAAAACAATCCTGAAGACCCAGGCATGGGAAAAAGGAAGATCCCCTTTTCCCGAACCCTGTATATTGAAAGGGACGATTTCCGCGAGAACCCTCCCGGGAAGTACTTCAGGCTGGCTCCTGACCGTGAAGTCAGACTCAAACACGCCTACTATGTAAAATGCCATCGGGTGATAAAGGATAAAGATACAGGCAGCATTAAGAGACTTCACTGCACCTATGACCCTGAGACGAGGGGGGGATGGTCAAAAGACGGACGAAAGGTGAAAGGAACCCTGCACTGGGTTTCTGCACCGCATGCTCTTAAAGCAGAAATAAGGCTTTACGACCGTTTGTTTCAAACCAAAAACCCAATGGACGTTAAAAAAGGAGAAGATTTTAAAAAAAACCTGAATCCTTACTCACTAAAAATCATCCATTCATGCAGGCTGGAACCGAGTGTTTCAAAAGCCGGTCCCGGAGACCGGTTTCAATTTCTTAGAAAGGGATATTTTTGTGCGGACCCTGATTCAAAAAAAGACCATCTGGTTTTCAACCAAACCGTCCCTCTTCGGGATACTTGGGCTAAAATACTTAAAAAGCAAAAAAATAGGAATAAAGATTAAAACTATTTCATTGACAGAGCCCTCCCTCTTTTACTATTCTTATTTTGTACAATAATCCATGTAAGTTAAAGTCAAATGTCAGACATATCAAAACATTCATAAGAGGAGAAGCCATAATGAAACCCAATATTAAACCTAAAAATAACTGCTATTCCTCGGGACCGTGCGCCAAGCACCCTGGATACTGCCTGGATGAACTCAAAGATACTCCCCTAGGCCGTTCCCACCGCAGTGCGCTGGGAAAAGGAAAACTGGCGGAATCCATAGAAAGGACCAAAAAGATACTGGGCCTTCCTCCTGATTATCGGGCCGGAATCGTACCTGCCTCGGATACAGGAGCGTTTGAAATGGCCATGTGGTCTCTGCTGGGCCCTAAAGGCGTGGAAGTCTTTGTATGGGAATCTTTCAGTAAAGGATGGGCAACTGATATCCGGGATCAGCTAAAGCTTGAAAATGTCCGAGTATTTGACGCAGCCTATGGGAAGCTGCCCGACCTTTCTCAGGCAGATTTTAATAATGACGTCGTATTCGTATGGAACGGGACGACCAGCGGTGTTAAGGTCCCCAACGGTGACTGGATCCCCGATGACAGAAAAGGCCTCACCTTATGCGATGCAACCTCTGCCGTCTTTGCAATGGAAATACCTTATCATAAGCTTGATGTCATCACTTATTCATGGCAGAAAGTATTAGGAGGAGAGGCTGCCCATGGAATTCTGATTTTATCTCCAAGGGCTGTGGAAAGAATTGAAAATTACTCTCCCCCGTGGCCCATGCCGAAAATTTTCCGCATGACGAAAAAAGGCACCTTCAATGAAGGCATCTTTAAAGGATCCACCATCAATACCCCTTCGATGATCGCCAATGAGGATTATCTTGCAGCCTTGAACTGGGCAGAATCCATAGGAGGCCTTCCCGGGCTTATCAAACGAAGCGCTCAAAACCTAAAGGTATTTGAAGACTTTGTCGCAAAACACGACTGGATAGATTTTCTTGCAGAAAACAAAGACATCCGTTCCAATACGAGTGTGTGTTTTAATGTCAAACTGCCCAAGGACAAAATCAAAACTATGGTCAAACTTCTCGCTGACGAAGAAGTCGCGTATGACTGCGGCTCCTATCGAGATGCTCCCCCCGGCTTAAGATTCTGGTGCGGGGCCACTGTAGACAAGGAAGATATCGAAATCATCACCCAGTGGCTTGAATGGGCTTACAACGAAGTCAAATAAGTATTATTAAAACACAACATCCGGATGAACAGTGAGAAGACGTGATTTTATTGAATTTCTAAGTGTTGGTATGGCCTCACTGGCTGCATCCGGATGCAGCCAGAAGAGCCGCCCTGTTCTTTCGAAACCAAAACCCAATATTCTTTTTATTATGACGGATGACCATGCCTCTCATGCTCTCAGCTGCTACGGAAGCACAATAAACAAGACCCCTCACATAGACAGAATCGCATCTGAGGGGATTCGATTCAATAACTGTTTTTGTACGAACAGTATTTGCGCCCCCAGCCGCGCCACGATTTTGACAGGCAAGTACAGCCATATAAACGGTGTCCGGAACAATGTTCTGGAATTTGACAGCTCTCAAATGACCTTCCCAAAACTGCTTCAACAAGCCGGATTTCAAACGGCAATGATAGGCAAATGGCATCTCAAGAGCGCTCCATCTGGCTTTGACTATTGGAATGTTCTCCCCGGCCAGGGGCATTACTATAACCCCGACTTTATTGAAATGGGACAGAACAAACACCGCACCGGCTATGTCACAGACATCTTAACAGATAGTGCCATTGACTATCTGGAAAACAAAAGAAAAGGAGACCGGCCTTTTCTCATGATGCTCCATCACAAAGCCCCTCACAGAAACTGGCAGCCGGCTCTAAGGCATCTGACAAAATATGACGGAACCGAATTTCCTGAGCCTGAAACTCTCTTTGATGATTATGCGACAAGGTCAGAAGCAGCAAAAGAGCAGGAAATGACCCTCCTGAAACATATGCAGCTCGAATATGACTTGAAAATGGGCCCTCCCCCGGAAAGAATGACAGAGGAGCAAAAGGCCGCATGGGAAGATGCGTACAGGCAGAAAAGAGAATCTTTTCACATGAAAAATCCTCAAGGTAAAGAGCTGGTCCGCTGGAAATACCAGCGCTATATGCAGGATTATCTCGGATGCATAGCCGGAGTGGATGAAAATATCGGGCGCATCCTGGATTACCTGGAAACATCAGGCCTGGCAGGCAGCACACTGGTTGTGTATACCTCAGATCAAGGATTCTACCTCGGTGATCACGGCTGGTTTGACAAACGCTTCATGTACGAAGAATCTCTCAGAATGCCTCTTTTAACGAGCCTCCCCGGCCGAATCCAACCCGGAAGAGTCGATGAGCATATGGTCACTAACCTTGACTTTGCGCCCACATTTCTAGAATTATCGGGTGTGCTGGTTCCCGAAGACATGCAGGGCCTTTCTTTAGCAGGTCTTATAACAGGCAAGCCCGTGCCTAAGTGGCGGGATGCCATCTACTACCACTATTATGAATATCCCAGTGTTCATATGGCCAAAAGGCATTACGGCATCCGTACCAAAAAGTACAAGCTCATCCACTTTTATTATGACATAGATAGATGGGAGCTGTATGACCTTGAAAAAGACCCTAAAGAACTCAACAATGTTTACAACAATCCTTCGTATTCTGAAACAGTTTCGGAACTTAAATCAAAACTGAATGCCCTTCAAAAAAAATACGGGGACTCAAAAGAGCTGACAGAAAAATTTCTTAAACAAGATTTAGCCCGGCATTAAATAGAAAAAGAGATCCAGACATCGGGTGTTTCTTCGCTCTCATAACAATCATGCTGCAAAATCAACCTGGATGATGAACGTCGCCATTTTTTTATGAATGAGTCAGGTGAAATAATTGTAGAATTTTTATGAATTAATTCTTATACTAATGAGCAAAACCGGAAGAGAGATGAAAAAATTGATAAAAAGTGTGTTCTTTTTCTCTATCCTTATATTTGCTGCCGCGTCCTCATGCTCAATAGAAAAATTCGCGCTGAAGAAAGCTGCGGATGCCTTAACCGGAGAAAGCAGCAGTAATGTCTTTCTTACGGATAATGACCCAGAATTGGTGGGAGATGCCCTGCCGTTCACCATAAAGATGTACGAATCTCTCATGGCCTCCATACCCGAGCATTACGGATTAAGACTTCAAACCGGCATGCTTTACATAATGTATGCGAATGTTTATATTCAATCACCTGCAGAACAGCTCCCTGATAGGGAATTTGATAAAAAGGAATCCATGCTGGACAGAGCTAAAAATCTTTATTTAAGGGGGAGAGACTATACTCTTGAACTTCTTGAGATGAAACACCCTGGTTTTTTAGAACACCTTAAAGCAAAAAAATACAAACTGGCGTTGGACAGCGTTAAAAGGGATGATATCCCTGCTCTGTATTGGGCTTCTGCTGGATGGGTGGCGGCTTATTCCATAGATCCTTTTGATATGAAACTCGGCATAACACTTCCCCAGGCAGAGGCAATGATGAATAAAATCCTGGAACTCGATGAACATTTCAACAGCGGATCTGTTCATGACTTTTTAATTCTTTACTATGGTTCCATCCCGGAATACATGGGAGGAAGTTCCAAAAAAGCCAGAGCGCATTTCAAAAGAGCCGTCGAATTATCCAAAGGCAGATCGGCATCGCCTTATCTTTCATTGGCCTCAACCGTATCTGTAAATGAACAGAATATAAAAGAGTTCAAGGCCCTTTTAAAACAGGCGCTTAAAATCGACCCTGATAAATACATGTCTTTAAGGCTTCAAAATACAATCTATAAAAGAAAAGCAAAATGGATGCTCGATCATATTGAGGATTATTTTGTGGAAGTAAAATAAAGTTATGGAAGAAAAATGAAAAGAAAATCCCTATCCCTCATAATTTCAATCGTGTTTTTAATAACAACCTTGTCCGGTCTCCTGCAATCAACCACCATTAAAATAGGAAGCATTGCTCCGAAGCGGTCGCCCTGGGACGATGCTTTAAGAATCCTCAACCAGAAATGGCAGGAGATCACTCATGGAGAAGTGGAGCTGCAAATCTACCCCGGAGGTATCGCAGGGAATGAGTCGGATACATTGAGAAAGATGAGAATGGGCATATTAGGGGGAGGCGTTTTTACAAACAGGGGTCTTACAAAGATCTATCCGGATATCTATGTGCTCAATATCCCATTTCTCATCACATCCCATCAAGAGCTGGACTATGTATTAGAACAGATGAAACCTGTTTTTGAAAAAGAGATAGAACAAAAAGGATTCAAAATCATTATATGGTCCACAGTAGGATGGGTTCACATTTTTTCTAAAGATGAAGTCCTGTATCCGGAAGACTTAAAAAAGCATAAGCTTTCTTTCACAACGGGAGAGCCCGAACTTGAGCAAGCATGGAAGAGGTCGGGATATCAAATTGTTCCGAATGACCTGAAAGACCTTATGATGGCCCTCCAGAGCGGAATGGTGGACTCATTCTATTTAACTCCGCTTGTGGCTGCTTCAGGCCAGTATTTCCCATTGGCTCCGAATATGTGCTCCCTCAAAATCGCACCTGTCGTGGGCGGGATTGTCGTGACTCAAAAAATCTGGGATGCGATTCCCCAGCAATACAAGGAAGACATGCTCAAAGCCACGCAGCAAATTTCAGAAAACCTCAATCAAGACAGAACAAAGCTGGAGGAAGAGGCCATTGAAACCATGAAAGAATACGGATTAAAAATAAATGAAGTCCCAAAAGATGCTGTTATCCAGTGGAAGAAAGCAGCTGAAAGAGGGATAGAAGTCCTCAAAGGCAAAGTGTTTACAAATGAAATCTATAATGTGCTCAAACATCATATAGATGAGTATAATAGATCAAATGAAAAAAAAGACCGCATTGAAGATAGTCCGCCTATTTGAAGACCAGCTTGTTTTCTTTGTCGTCTTCCTTCTTGCCCTCATTCCTGTAATGGAAGTTACGGCAAGAAAATTATTCCATACAGGTGTTCCGAATTCAACAGATTATATACACCACCTTGTGCTCATCCTTACTTTTTTAGGGGGTATGATCGCAACCAGAGAAAAGAAACACCTTTCCCTCAGCCTTAGCTTCAATCTTTCAAAAAAAACCAAGTCGTTTATCCAGGTACTCGTCTCTTCTCTGGCCTGCTGCTTCACCACGGCATTTGCCTGGGCTTCGCTTTCTTTTTCCATAAATGGATTCACAGCCCAACAAAAAGTGGGCCTATTCAGTTTGAAATATATCACTCTGCTTATGGCTGTGGGATACTCTGTCATGGCACTTAGATTCAGCCTTCATCTAGAAAAAAGAGTATTTAAAATGCTTTCTGCTTTATCGGGATTCTTCCTCGGCACTCTTCTCTCTATTGAACCAATACTTAACTCGTTCACCGGCTTAACCGGGAAATCCCCAAAAATATTCGAAACTCTTTCAACTGGATTTAATACCTTTGTCTCATTCACTGCCTGGCCCCTGATCATACTGCTTATTCTCACTTCAGTCTTTGGAATGAGGATCTTCATTGTCCTCGGAGGAATAGCCTACCTTCTCTTCGCCAAATCAGGGATTCCTCTTGAAGTCGTTCCCAATGAAGCCTACACTCTTCTTATCAGTCACTCCATTCCAGCCATTCCTCTTTTCACGATCGCAGGCTTCCTTCTATCTGAAAGCAAAGCCGGGGAACGGATTGTAGGGCTGTTTAAAGCTTTCTTTTCCTGGTTCCCAGGTGGCCTTGCTGTTGTGAGCGTTCTCGCCTGCGCTTTCTTTACCACATTTACCGGCGCTTCAGGTGTGACTGTTCTAGCTCTAGGCGGATTTCTCTTATTAGTCCTCAGAAAAGGGCATTATAAGAAAAAATTCAGCACCGGGCTTTTGACCGCATCAGGCAGCATTGGCCTTTTATTACCCCCGAGTCTCCCTATCATCATCTACGGAGTGACAGCTCAAATAAGCATAAAAGACATGTTCATTGGGGGCCTCCTTCCGGGTTCACTCATGATACTAGCCATGGCTCTGGTAGGGATCATGTATTCGTATAAGAAAAAAATCCCAAAAGAACCTTTTAAAATAAAGGAAGCGGTCACGTCTTTAAAAATTTCCATCTGGGAAATACTTCTTCCTGTTATCATACTGGGTTCTTATTTCGGGGGACTCACCACTCTGGTTGAAAGCGGAGCTGTTGCTGTGGTCTATATTCTGATCGTTGAGCTGGTTATAACCAAGGATATAAAACTAAAAGGCCTCTCCAGTATCATAAAAAAATGCATCCCCATCATAGGGGGAGTCCTGTCTATCATTGCAATCGCCAAAGCCCTATCCTATTTTATGGTAGACGCCCAGATCCCTGTCAGACTCGCAGACTGGGTCCAGGGAAATATCAGCTCCAAATATTTATTTCTCCTGCTTTTGAACCTGTGTTTACTGATAACAGGCTTTTTTATGGATATCTTTTCTGCTATCTTGGTCATTGTTCCCCTTATCGTCCCTTTAGGCCAAGTGTTTCATATACACCCTGTCCATCTCGGAATCATCTTCCTGGCCAATATGGAGCTGGGATATCTTACGCCTCCTGTTGGTCTGAATCTGTTTCTTGCTTCCTACAGATTCGAAGAACCCATGCAGAAAATCTACAGAAGCATTCTGCTTTTCTTCTTTATACAGCTGGTATCCGTACTGATGATAACCTATCTGCCTCTTCTCTCCACATGGCACCTATAGAAAACCTTCCCGGTTTTTTGTCTTTTTATTATTGAACAGCGATATCCTTTGAGCTCTGCCACAGGCCATGTATATTGCAGTAGCTTGACGCAAATAGAGTCCCCGGCTTATCTGTTTTAAAAGCAAATGTCACGGTGTGGTGAGTATAAATGGTGCTTGTATCCGGCCCATCTGTGCTTTCTCCGTGAGCCGTGAATTCAGCTTTCCCGATTTGATAAGGAAAATTACTTCCTTCGGGTTTAAAATACACCATGATCCAACGGATGTGGTGTTCTGTTGTGTTGGGATGAGCGATCTCCTTCCCCAAGCTTACTGTTACATCAACCATCTCGCCTTTTTTCACCCGCTCAGGCGCATCTATGACAGGAATATGTTTTTCCTTTTTCCAATCCGCAGTCTTGAATAAATCTTTGAATTCAGTCATTTTTTCTCTCCTTTGATAAGGTATCCATTCCAAATGCTGTCTTTGTTGCTCTATCTATCCACATTCTAGAAGGTAACTCACATCAAGTCAATGTCCCATAAGGACCGACCCTGTATAACCCGGCCCTTTTTTATGAATAGTCCGGCATAAGAAAATTTGAAAAAAGCCTTGACAAGGACTTTTTTCTACGGTAGATTGTATATGCTTTTTATATACGGTTATAACGGTATTAACATTATGCACAAAAAACCAAAATGAGAAAAAAATGAAAATAATCATATCCAATGCTTCACAGAAACCGATTTATTTTCAGATTGCGGAGCAGATCAAAAACCAGATCATAAGCGGAGAACTCAAAGAAGGGGAACCTCTTCCGTCGATCCGGAAACTCGCCCAGGAACTTCAAATTAGTGTTATCACCACAAAAAGAGCTTACGAAGAGCTTGAAAAAGAGGGATTCATAGACACGGTTGGTGGAAAAGGATGTTTTGTGGCCATGCAGAACAAAGAGCTTCTCAGAGAAAAGAAGATGAGAATGGTTGAAGACACGCTGTCACAAGCCGTTTCCGATGCAAAACTTCTTGGGGTCAGATTAGATGAACTCAAAAAAATGCTCACGCTTCTGTACAAAGAGGAGGAATAATGGAATACGCTGTTGAAATTGAAAATCTCAGGAAGGAATTCAAGGGATTCACTCTGAAGGATGTTTCTTTCCGGATACCCAAAGGATACGTCATGGGACTTATCGGGCCAAACGGGGCTGGAAAGACCACTCTTATCAAAATGATCATGAACTTGATAAGAAAAAATTCCGGCCGCATTTTTGTGTTCGGTAAGGATCATATCCAGCATGAAGCTGAGATCAAATCCCAAATAGGATTCGTTTATGACGTCCCCTGTTTTTATGAGGATTTAAAACTTAAAAAATTAGCCTCCGCCATTGCGCCTTTTTATCCAAAATGGAACCAGGAATTGTTTCTCAAACTCATGAATGAATTCGAGCTCCCCCTTGGCAAAAAGTTCAAGAAACTCTCTCACGGCATGAAGATGAAATTTTCCCTTTGCTTAGCGCTCTCTCATGATGCAGACCTCATTCTTATGGATGAGCCCACATCTGGTTTAGATCCCGTATTCAGGCAGGAACTTCTCGCACAGCTCTCCCAAATAATGCTGGATGAGGAAAAAACCGTGCTGTTCTCTACACACATCACATCTGATCTGGAAAGGATCGCTGATTACATCACATTCATAAATAACGGAGAGATCCTCTTCTCCAGTACTTTAGATGATATCCTCGGAAAATGGGGAATCATCAAAGCAGGTAAAGACTTACTGGAGAAAAAAGATATTCCGGGTATTATGAGATCTCAGAAAACAGAATACGGCATTGAAATCCTTACTTCTAACATAAAAAAAGCCCAGACAATTCTTCCTCCGGATTCAATCACAGAAAAAGCCTCTCTTGAAGATATTATGTACTTTATGAGCAAAGGAGACAAGCATGCTTAAACACATCCGAAGAGAACTTATCTTTAACCAAACCCAACTGTACATTTTCGCCGGTTATATGATCGTATTCTGGATATGGATCGATTGGCAGGATATTCCTTTCCGAATGTCCCTTCTTTTTCTTTCTTTTGTGCTGCCTCTCTTCTGTGCGGCAAGCATCCAGGCCAGGGAGGAAAAATTCAAAGCATGGACACTGAACTGCAGCCTTCCGACGAACAGGAAAACCCTTGTTTTAGCGCGTTTGATCACATCCTGGTCTCTTATTTTTGCTGCTTTCGTTTTTGGGCTTCTCTTCTCAGCCCTTTTTCAGGAAAATCCTGCCTTCTTAAGCCAATTTCTGGAACCCAAATCCATACTGATTTTTCTTTTGCTCTCAAGCCTTTTTCTTGCCTTTTTGCTTCCTTTTGTCATCCGCTTCGGTATATCCGGAGTTATTATAGGGTTGGTGGCGCTGCAGGTTCTGGGAGTCATAACCTTATTATTGGCTCAAACGTCAAGCAATAAGGATAATATTCTGAGGTCTTTCCTTCACTCCATAATCAATACTGTAAAATTCTTCTTAGACCATGACCCCACTCCCGGCTTTCTTCTGCTTCTTTTTTTCTCTGCAGCCGCCGTTAATATCTTTACCTTTAAATTTTCACAATTTCTCTTTGCCCGAAGAGATTTTTAAGGAGGAACAGTGGAACCAGCTCTGGAAATCAATAAACTCCGCAAGGAATACAAAGACTTTAAACTCAATGATATTTCATTACACCTTCCCTCCGGATACATAATGGGACTTATCGGGCCTAACGGAGCGGGGAAGACCACGCTTATTAAGCTCATTCTCAATATGACCCAGCGAAAATCAGGTGAAATAAAGGTTTTCGGCCTGGATAACCTCACTCATGAAACAGATATTAAATCAAGAATAGGATTTGTCCATGAAGAGCCTCATTATTACGGCTATCTCAAAGTCAAAGAAATAAGGTCCCTTTTCTCCCGGTTCTATACAAACTGGAACAATGACCTGTTTTTCAGTCTCTGCGGCGAGTTCAGCCTTCCCTTGAATAAAAGAATAGCCGCTCTGTCCAGAGGAACCAAAATGAAGCTATCTCTGGCCCTGGCTCTTTCCCATGATGCTGATTTTCTTCTGATGGATGAACCGACCACAGGCCTTGACCCTGTATTCCGGAGAGACCTGTTAAGAAAATTCTCAGAGGTCATTCAAAACGAAAACAAAACGGTTCTTTTTTCCACTCACATCACTTCTGACCTAGAAAGGACCGCAGATTATATAACCTATATCCAAAAGGGCGAAATACTTTTTTCATGCACCAAAGACCATCTCTTTGAAACCTGGGGATTAGTCAAGGGAGGAAATGAGGTCCTCAATCGCGAAACTCACAGATTTTTCAAGGGTGTTCAAAGAGGCCCCTACAGTTTTAAAGCCCTGACTGCAGATAAGGAAAAAGTACGCCGCGCCTTTTCAGGAAAAAATATCTTGATAGATAAACCGTCTCTGGATGACATCATGTTTCTTTTGAGCAAAGGAGAGATAAATGCTTAAACTGTGCTGGAAAGATTTTTATATCACAAGGCTTTTCCTGATTCCCGTCCCTTTTTTCTTTGTCATCCTTTTAAATACCTTTGTCTTTTCCGGATTCCTGTTTTTCACAGCCGGTATCCTGCTCACCTTTGCTATGGTTATCTCCATTCCCCTGATCGAAGACAAATACAGAACTGAGCAAATCATGTTGAGTCTCCCTGTTACGAAGCAGAGTATTGTCTTATCAAGATATGTTTCCTCCTTTTTCATTACAGGAATCGGGATGATCCTTTATTTTGTTTCCGGCTCATTATACAGCTCGATATTCAAAGATAAGATAGTGAGCCTCACATCTGTTGTCAGTTTGGAAGGAGGCGCTGTTTTTTTATTCACTTCTCTTCTTCTTACGGTTTTATTTTTACCTTTACACTTTAAACTGGGGATCACCAAAGCTCTGCTTGTATTTCCTGCTTTCATGGCGGTCTTTTCAGCTGTCGTATGGCTGGGGATCGAGTCAACATCTTTAAATCCACGGACTTTACTCAATCCCCCTCTGTTTATCTTCCTTCTGTTCCTTCTCTTCTCAAGCCTTACACTTTTATCAATATTCCTCTCAATAAAAGCCTATAAACTCAAGGAGCTGTAATCGATGCTTCTTTTTGTGAAAAAAAATGAATAAGATAATGCTCGTGCTTGTCATTCTGGTCATCATCCTATTGATTGCCTTCTAAAGACAAAAAAAAGCCCCTCCCGCGGGCATGTGTGCTGTTACTTGTTCCGCCTTTCTTTAAGGAAGGCGTTCCCGCCGGGAAGGGGCTTTAAGTCACTCTACTTGAGCAATTCAGTGATTAGAACTCGAATCTCACTCCGAATCTCAGCATCCTCGGGTTCAGGATCTCATTCAAGGATCCTGCGGTCGAACTTGGTGAGAAAGAGGTGCTTCCGTCATCATAGATATACACGGTTCCCCAGTCGCTCTGGTATCTTCTGTTTTCGATCGTGCTGTTCAGCACATTAAACAGGTCGGCCATGATATAGATCTTTCCGATGTCTCCCACGCTGAGGACCTTTTCAAGGCGCAGGTCCAGCTTGTAGAACATAGGAAGGGACTCATCTCCGAACTCTGTAAGATAGAGCCAATCAAGATCCCGGCCCCTTGCATTCGGGATACGGTAGTCAATAACATGAACTCTTTCTCTTATCAGCCAGCCGTCTCTTGCCTGGAAGTTAAAGGACGCATTGATACCGTAGGGAAGCTGGTACAATCCCGCTAGTTTGAGCATCCACGGGGAATAGGTGTACTGACTGATCTTTCCGCTGGCTCCGCCCTGATAGGGTGAGTAAACATTTCCGTCCAGAGCCCATACGTTGATGGGATTCATATAGCCTTCGTCTCCGTAATGGACTTTCTGGTTCTGGAAGGTGAAGCTTCCGTTCAGCATCCACCTGTTGGAGAGCCTCTTGTTGAAGATAAGGTCAAATCCCCAGTAATCCTGATAATAGTCAGGTCTCCTCATCATCCTGTCATAAGGAGAGTATGCAGATGGGTCATAACCCTCATAGTTGTCTGTTATGTAGTATTGAGTTTGGTCTGCAGCGCCGCTCATATCACCGTCCCAGGGTGTGTCATAGCCGCTCACATCAATACTGGACGGGAGGCTGGGTGCTTCAACATACCAGTCCTGAGTTTCAAACCGGTAGGCATTTCCGCTGGCATCCACAAAGTGTTTGGGTGACCAGTTAGCCCTGTCATATCTTCTGTAGGTTGCGTTAACAGATACGCCGAAATCAGGAAGCACTTCTCTCTGAAGGGATAAAATCACTTCCGAAGTCCTCGGGGACTGGGAATCGGGTTCATAGGACCTGTAAGGATCCGTTGTCTGCTGCGGATTTTCCGGGTCATAGCTGAACCAGTACTCTCCGGAAGCATCATTCCAGTTTCCAGTAAACTGACCGGATGAATTAAAGATGTTATAAGGTGTGTACAATCCGTCTCCGACTGTACCCCAGTAAAGTTCGTTGAGCTGCATCACGTTGTCGCCGTTATCATTCCACCACATATCCACTTGTCCGCTGGTTCCTCCAGGCATCCAGTTACCGGCTATCATTCCCATGAAATCCCCGTACTGGCCCACGGACAGCTTGGCAATGGTCTTTCCGTCTCCTGTGATGTCATAGGTGAGCCCGATCCTGGGGGAAAATGTCTTCCACCAGTAAGGATCGCCGTTCTTGTCATAGGCTGTGACTTCCGCGACATCACATCCGGGGAGGATCGTATCCAATGCTGTTTGAACAGTTGGATCTGCTATCTCATCCCATGCCGGATTGTCAGTTACAGCCTGCAAAGTGATGGGTGCGACATAAGGCTGCTGCTGGTCATACCTTAATCCCAGAAGCAGGGTGAACCGTCCAAATGTCACTGTATCTCTCAGGTAAAAGGCATAAGCATCCACACCAAAGTCTCTGTAATAACCTCTGAAAAATTGAAAATAATTGAGATGAGCCGGATTTTCAGCTTCAGTCGGAACCCCGTCGCCGTCCCAGTCAATAGTAGGATAATTGAGGTTCCAATAGCAGTACATGTTCCCGGTATAAACAGATTCGGTGTAAGCACGCCTTGAAGCATACTCGGCTCCGAACAGGATCTCGTGGCTGGCGCCTAATAAGCTGTCATTGAAATAGGTGCCTCTGGCCACATACTGGCTCACAGGCCTTTCCACATAGTAACGCGAATTACCCACATCACCGTCAGGAGCTTCAAAGATGTCATTGGTCTCATCGTACCACGGAGGATTCTCAAAATCCAGGTCGTCCATAGGCGTCAGGTTGAAGCCCGCGTCAGAATAGGTGTACTGGATGGACATGAAGAAATTGTTCCCGAACATGTGCTCATCCTGAAGT
>Ga0207752_1000511_pt1 | contig 18304 bp, 8 predicted proteins | sample Pon2CUnioCityCA_6_FD_187272 | JGI IMG/M metagenome (GOLD analysis project Ga0207752, IMG submission 187272) | Marine sediment microbial community from Union City, CA, USA - Pond 2C Sediment 2 (SPAdes) | ecosystem: Environmental > Aquatic > Marine > Intertidal zone > Salt pond sediment ...
CCTGCCATAAGAAGTTGTCGGCGAAGTGGTACCACTCGCCGGCTTCCCACCATTGATCGAGGGGCAGTTGGAGGTCGAGCAGGAGGTGAGCAGGGAGAGCACTGAGGACATTGACCAACGGGGGGTGTTCAACGCTGAGACGCGGGTCGCCCGTGCCCAGGTAGGCGGCGCCGCGGGCGATGTGGTTCTGCTCATCCATTGTTGGCGATTTCTGGACTGCGCTGCTGATCGCTAGACCGAAAGAGACGAGAAGCAACAGTACTGCGAGCACACGTGGTACCGACGCGCGCCCGATGCCATGCGAGCTTTGCCGGACAGCGTCACTCACGGTTGCTCTCCGAACTCCCAATCCACAGATCACCCACCACGATACGATCGTGAGGCACACGTTGTCCAGTTGAATCGTAGACCGGCACACGGTTCATCGTGTTCGGATCGTACATACCGATGGACAACTCGTACGCACCGGAGGGGACATCGACGCCCACTGCGATCTCGTAGCTATCCTCAATCGCCTCGCCGGCTCGCCACGTCTGGGTCGGACGGAGCCCACTCAACGGAAGGCCATCTTGTTGGGCCACCAACTCGCCCTCTGGCGATAAGACGTGGCAGAACACCTTGAAGCTCCTGTCGATCTGCCCATCGGCTCTCCAGACTGGAGCAACGGTCAGCGGTTCACCGGAGGGCACCTGACTGGATTCAATGCGGACACGATCCAGGGTGATGTGTTCACCAAGCCGATATCCCAGTGAGTACTCCGGGCCGCCCATCGCGGGTTCATCCGGCGGCGTGCCATACACCCAGACGTATTCCACACCATCGAAGGCCACCGTGTAGAGGGGCTCGGTCTTCCGGTCCTTCTCCCACTGTTCCCGCCACTGTTCGATGTCAAGTTGGCGCATCACGTGGTTCAAGAAGTATACGCGATAATCGACGCCAGGTTCATCGAGCGTCGTGGTCAGCCCGATGAATTCATACCGGAATGTGGCAGCCCCTCGTTGGTGCAGCCCCGCAGTGGCCCGCTGTGCACGAGGGAGATCATTGAGGTAGGCGGCAGCCAGATCGAGCCCCTCGTTCTGATTCTGTAGTGGCAAAACGTGCCTGGCAGTCCCTGAGCCACCCAGCAGGGCATTGTGATGAGTCCCGTAATAAGGATGCCGCGGAAGCACAACAACCGCCTGCAGCAGCAGAGGCAGAACGATGAGGCCAGCCGAAACATTCATCCGACCCGGAGGCCGAACCCGACGGGCGACAGACGCAGCGATCTCTACCAAACCCAGGGCCGCGATCACGTCTATCGCCGGAAAGATAGGAACCAGATAGGCTATCTGTTTCCATCCTCCGAGGCTCATCTGGAGGGTGAAGAATCCCGCATAGACTATCAGGGACCACGTCACCCACCGACGCTCGTCTCCATCAACGCGCCGCAAGGTGAAAAGTGCCCCTGCAAGGGATAGAGGGAGGGTCACAAGCGTTGTCTTCCAGCCTATGGTCACCAGGTAGAACAGGACACCAGGATCTTCGAAGCTGCTCTCCTGGTTGAAGAAGACTGGATTATAGTGCGTTGTCTCGACATGGAAGATCAGCTTATCCACTATCCGACGGAAGACTTCGAGCGGCTCAACCCACATCGCGGGCCAAAGAACGAAGAAGACGAGGCCCGCACATCCTCCCCAGATAAATAAGTCACGCAGGATCTCTACCAGCCTGTCAGTCCAGGAACCTCGACCAGGTTCCCCACGGCGGCTCGTCAGTCTGTGGAACCCGACCAGCAGCAAGGCGTAAGGGGCGAGGAAGATAGAAGGACTCTTGGTCAAAAACGATAGTCCGGCAAACAATCCACTTAAGACTAACGAGTATAATCTCTTCCTACGGATGAAGTCGAGCAGAAAAAGCACGCTCAAGAACATACACGCCGTGAGCAAGCCATTGACGTGAATCATCTTGCTGTGCGTCAGGTAGAGCGGATCTAAAGCTATCAGAACTCCAGCAGCCACCGCGGCTCTGCGGCCCACTGTCCGCCGGAGCACAAGATAGGCCAGCACGATCGACACGGAGATAAACAAGGCCACTGGAAGTACGCCGGCTGAGACCGCGCTATCTATCAGGCCAGGCTTTGTAGGTGCGGTACCCATCATCTCTTCGGACGACAGTCCGTGCCGCCAGGAGAAGAGCCTGAGGCCTACACCACTCAGCCACATCGTAGTGACACCCGGATGGTAGCGCTGAAATGTATGGCTCCATTCCCCGGCCAGTACAGCATCTCCGAACTCGATGGCGCGCGTGTACCACTGCATTGGCCAGGAAACCGGGTAGATCATCCTCGGCAAGAAGGCCAGGGCGAATAGTGCGACGGGGATAGCCCAGCGACGAATCCACTGGGATCGCGTCAAGTCTCGCATAGAACCCATCGATGCGGTAGGACTAGCGCGTGGATCGACCGACCGCTGAAGGTCTCACGGGGTACCCACGTGGACAGGGGATAGAAGCAACCGATCTTCCCCCTTCACGGATAGTCGCGACAGAGAAAGAGCATTATACAGCCCCACCTCCGCGGTGTAAAGACCGGGGCTCGGATCAGAGGCGAGCGGTAGCACTTGCTTCTGGATGATTAGATCATCCCGCATCCACCCCTGCGGTGGGCTGGCGAGCCCGTCGTCCTGTGCGACCAGCTTTCCATCTCTCAAGAGATGCAAAAAGATCTTTAGCCGAACCGAGGGAGGATCCTGGACGCGCCAATAGGTGAACAAGGTCATCACCTTCGACTCTTCGTCCCGCAGCCATTCGTAGCCTACCAAGGCAAGGCGCCCATCAAATGATGCCGGCAGTGAGATCTTCGTGCCGTCGGGCAGCCGAGCGTCACGTTGCAGGTCGCCCAGGTGGCGCTCCACGACCGTCCTGTGCGGATGGTAGCTGATAAACGAGTCGTAGGGCTCGACATCGGCCCAGGTGGTGAGATAGCGTCGCATCGTCTCTTGATCGTCAAAGGGAACCACCCGAGGTATCAGGATCCGGGCCTGCTCACCACCAGGCATGATCAACGTTTCGCGGATATCGCTTAACCGAAGGGCTTGCACACTCGTCTGGGACGTGAACGCCAGCGTAGGGCGGTCCATCGAGTCTGGAGAGAGCCCGGCAACGGCAACGGACACCTCTGGCTCCAGCGTGTCCAGGTATCTTCCTACAGCGGTCAAGTCCTTCTGGTAGAAATACTGGACGTCCTCTCTCCGGGGCCAGCGCACAAAATAGTCACGCCAGGTGAAAAGCAAGCCGGGAAGCAAGAGCAGGACGGCGAAAGACGACACCCGAGAAGCATCTACCCATGACCATCGACTTTCCAGACGCTGGCCGATCCACCCTCCCACCTCGACGAGCGCGAGGGCTGGAAAGACGAATGCCACGACCAGACCGAGGATATTGCGAATCGAACTGGGAGCGTCGGAGACCAGATCCGGCGGGGCGTGCGAACTCAGAATGCTGGGGACCAGTGCACCGATCAACCAGACCAGCAGAAATCCATAACGCGGATGGCGCCAACGCCACACAGCGATGAGCAGCCCGACGACGAAGAGTACAGCCGTGACAAGGTCCGCGAATACAGGACGTCCTGGAATCCCCTGATGGGGCCACGGATCGCCCGTGAAGGTGAAGAACGACAAATTGGCGATCAGGTTGTGCCATACGAGCCCTGGATCTCCTGCCAGCAGGCGGTCCAACGGCTCTCGCACCTCGGAGATCCGGACCTCCGCGTTTGGATGAGTGGCCAGCCAGACAAAGAGGGGGGCAGCGACCAGAGCGGCAACGATGAATAGTACGGCCAAGCGGAACCACGGCACCGAAGAGGTACCCCTGATGGCGAGACGATAGATCACGAATCCGGCCAGGATGAAAGGCAGGAAGCGAGCGGCCATGTACGTGTAGACGCTGAGGCCCAGGAAGAGCCCGCCGAAGATAGGATAAGGACGCCATCCAGTCGACGAATCGGAACCCTCGTTGAGCGTTCGAAAGAAGAAGTAGGCAGCAAGCGCAGCGGTGAAGGGCAGCGCAATCGCCCGCAGCCCTACGCGGGCGTAGAACAGGGGCCAGAAGCTAACGCTCAGTCCGACGATCGTCAAGAACGCCACCTTGGTGTCGAAGAGGTATCGCACGAGGGTATACGTCGCGGCAATGCCCAGAAGGCTGAAAGCAACGGAGGGCCAGCGCAGCCCCAGCCAGTGGTCCCCAAAAAGCCCCACCGTCGCAGCTTGGGCATATTGGTAGAGGGGTTCATGCCCATAGGCGGCGGTGAAGTATATGGCATGGTGACCACTCAGAATGTCCTGAGCGATTGACCCGTTAGCGATCTCATCGTGGCTCAGTCCTGGAGGGACATCGCCAAGTCCCCAGCAGCGAAGCACAGCTGCCAGAAGGAGCATAAGAGTAACCGCGATCCATTCCCAGCGCCTGCTCACGGTCCTTCTCCTATGCGGACCGCCTCTCCAGACAACACCAGACGGTCGCCGGGAGCCGAAGGTCGGACCGGATCCACGACAGGTAAACGGGCCATAGTCTGGGGATCGTATACGCCCACCGCCACCCCGTAGTCCCCCGCCGGGACAGAGGCGAGATCAATCTGGAACTCATCCTCCACGTGTTCCCCGGGCCCCCAGAAGGTGGTCGGGTAGGTCCATTGGCGAGGCATGGCGTCGTGTTGAGCGACGGGCACGCCCGTCTCTCGATCGAAGACGTGTACGAAGAACTTGTAGTCGGCTTCCATCCTTTGTTCAGAGCGCCAGTGAAGCGTAACCGTCAGATGGTCACCCTCGCGGAGCAACCGATACCAAACTAGACGCAACTCGTCCCCAAAAATGGCGTTCATGCTCACGGCGTCAGGAGAAACCCGGACCGGGCAGAGGGATTCGCTGATCCTCACCTCACCCACGATCATGGCCCGACGTAACCTCTCTAGCGTCTGTGCATCGACCAGAGCCAGCTGCACCTGATAGCTGGCCGGAGGAAGCGAGTCGTCGACGCGGAGGGGATAGTAGCCCCAGGCTATGGCGTTGACTGGCCATTTGTTCGTCGCCCAGGCGGGAGACAGGGCATACGTTGCCGTCTGAACAACCTTACCGCCGTCTGACAGAAGGGACAACTCGACACCCAAGCCCCGCGTCGGAGGCGCTGTCGCGCCCCATCCCACGTCCACCTCCATGACCCATCCCCGGTTGAGACAATCGGTTGAAGTCACAACGTGTATGGGCCCAATTCCGGACGCGAGCTCCTCCTTCAGGGTGAAATCCTCACCGGCCACGGGCGACGTGGAGAAGACGGCGATTTTCTCATCCTCGAAGCGTGGGTCGATGAGGAGATACCGTCGCCAGCGTCCCAGACGGTCGATATCCACCTCCTGTTTTTGCAGGACAACGTATCTCACGTCGTCTGCAGCCAGGGAGGTCAGCTGACGGCTAACGTCGGTGAGCTCGGGGTCCATCTCGTTGAACTGCCGCAGCCCCCTTAACAGGGGATGGTTGTCCAGATAGGTGGACGCTCCTTCTGGTGACCGGGATACATGCCCCTGTAAGATGGGATGCTGATGGACGGTCTGGTCGAGCATATACCGTTTGCTTGTGTGCGGGTCGATGGGGAGGTTGAGAAGCCCGAAGCCTCCAGGCTCGTCGGCCAGTCTTGCGTAGATGGATGATGATTCAGGAAAATTCAAGGGAACCGGGATCTCCAGGTATTCAAACGTGATGGTGAGACTTAGGAGAGAGACAACAGCGATGGTGATCCACCTGGAGCGGTTACGGACCGCTTTGAGGAGCTCTCGAGCCCCATACGCGGCCAGCACAGCCATCGGCAAGGCTACAAAGAGGCTAAATCGGTCGGGGAAACGGAGCAGGCGCACCACAAAACTCCTGCTCGCCAGTCGATAGGGCATCGGGACGGTAGGATACAGTTGACCGCCGACCTGCAGGTTCACGCCGAGCGCCAGCGAAATCATCACCCCGGCTATCGCTAACCACGGGACGGCGTGGTGAGGGGCGCCTGTAAGACCTAAAACGGCCAGAAGGAGAGTCGTCAGGCCAACATAGGCCGCAAACCGACGTCCTTCACTGCGGTCGCTATAGTACCGACTGTAGGCCTGGTCAGTCAGGGAGCCTAACACCGAATGGTCGGGGCTGGGAGTCAAATAGGCCATGAGGTCGGTCTGCAAGGCAGCCTCCTCGGACTCCTTGAGAAGACTCGTCGGGGCGCTCGATTGCCAACTCACGAGGAGCATAGCTGGAGGCGTCAGCGCCAGCGCCGCCACGCCGCCCGCAAGCAGAAGTGGTCGGATCCACTGACGGCGCGCATCCCACACTCGGGGCATGGCAAAGATCAGATAAATGCCCCCCAAGATAGCAGCGGGGATCAGGAGTTGCCATCGCGTGTACCCAACCAAGGCAAAGAAGACGCCTGCCAGGACTCCCTGCCGCCACCGCCTCTGACGCAGCGTGCGAGCTAGAAAGTAGAGGAACAGTGGTATGGCGTACGTGCCAATCAGGTTGGGATGATCCAGCTGTGACATACGGTAGGGCCAGCACTGATAGATCAACCCAGCAAGGAAGGCGGCTCGAGCATCGCCGGTCAGGTCACGTGCCAGCAAGAACACCGCCCAGCCGCAAAGAGCCAGGCTAATGAGAAAGACGAGGTTGTAGGAGGAGAAGCCTCCTAATAGCGGAGACAACCCGAGCCAACCGAGGATGTGGATCCAGGCGAAGTTGTGGAGGGCTAGGCTCACGCCCTGTGGATAGAACAGATAGGGGGTGAAAATGGGCGACTGACCGCTGCGAAGTGCCTGACGGACCCACCAGCCGTTCCAATAATGGATGTATGTGTCCAACGTGTGACCAGGAAGATGTGTCGTCAGATGCTTGACCAGAGGCCACGTCGTCCCCACGGCCAGGCCGAGATACACGAGAAAGAACAATGCGTCTCCCCGTCGTCTAGATTCCGGGAGGTTCTCACTCATGGCTCTTCATAACGCGGAGTTTCGTCAACACCGTTCGGTTTCCCAACTGGCGACCATCCTCCGCCAAGATCTCAAGACGGCCATGTCCTGAGGCATGAAGCCCCAGCTCGAGGTCGTAGAAACCCGGCGGCGCCACATCTACGATGGTCAATTCTCGAACCTCCTTGACGACCGTGCCCGGTTCCCAGCGGTTGGTGCAGACGGCCTTGTCCGTCAAGGGGCTGTCGCTGTTCGCCCAAATCTCGTTGTCCTCGCCCAACACGTGAGCAAAGACTTTGTAGTTGACCTCCATCGGATTCAGCGCGCGCCAGTAGAGCGTCAAGTGGACTGTATCGCCCGGCTCTGCCACACGCCGGTCCAGCGCATAGCCAATGAGGGCCACCTTGTCCTCGAAGTTGACATTCAACGGATTAGGTAGGTCTCCGGGCCGAGAACGAACCTTGATTCGAGCCAATCTCAGTGCATCGTGCCCGTCGTCCGTGGTTAAGCGGGGGCCACCGGATGCGTAAAGACCGACCTGGACGTAGCCTGCATCGGGCGCGTACGCCGACTCCGGGATCTGCACCCGGTACGTATCGGCGAAGGCGACATCTGGATCCCAGGCGGTCGTGGGATAGCGGCCCAGGCCCGGGTGCGTATCGCGCTGGGCGATCATCGCGCCGGTGTCGCTCATCACGTGGACGAAGACGACGTGGGGCACCTCGGTCCTGGCGAGGGCCCTCCAGTAGAGGGTCACATCGATCGCGTCTCCAGGGATGACTTCCTGCGGCCCCACCTCGTAGCCCAGCAGGCGCGCCACCGTTGACCCAGAGCTGCTTGCCTGCGAGCCGAAATCGACGGTCGTCCGATTCGGCACGTCAGCAATCTCGGACGGGCTCATGGGGCGGGGAGAAGCGAAAGCCGGGATGAGCACGCCCGCGAGGGCATAGATGGCTAACGTAAGAGTCCCCGCTGTCGCGAGAGCACCGCTCGTCCAATCAAAAGACGGCGGGAAGAATCGACGGAGTCCCCCCACCACCAGGAGCGTGAAGGCCGGGAGGCACGGGAACAGGAAGCGCCCCCTGGCCCCAGCCGGCTGCACCAACATGTAATAGAGGACCCAAGTCGTGAAGGCGAAAATCGTCGTGGTCGTGATCGCCACGACTGGAGACGGAAGGGACGGGCGGCGGGGCAGCAGATACCCGGACAGCGCCAATGCGCTGAAGACGAGCAGCCCCTGGTAGATACCCTGAGGCAAAGGGACTTGACCGTAGCCGAAGCGCCCCCACAAACTGCTCCAAAGATAGGACAGGCCCTGCGGAACAGCCCACCAGCCCTCAGCGGGCGAGCGACTTGCCCATAGTCTGCTATGAGTGCCCAGGCCGAGCGGGTCACCATAGATCGCCTGGTTACGCCAGAACCACCATCCGGAGATAGCAGCCGACAGAACGAATATAATCAGGTTGCCGCGTAAGAAGGCACGCCAGTCGCGATCCTTCCACACGGTCACCACGTAGGCCAGCTCTATGGGACCCAGCAATACGACCAGATGAACCTTCGTCAGGAGCCCCAACCCAAAGAGAACGCCGAGCACCATATCTGTCTTGAGCGTCGCCCCGCCACGTACTAATCGGAGGCACGCTAACAACATTGCTGCACCAAATAAGGCTGCCGGCACGTCATTATTGACGGCACCGCTGAGGTAGAGAAACTGGGGATTGAATGCAACCAGGGCAGCACCGCCCAGGGCGAGAACGGACTCGTCCGGGAAGACCTCTTTTCCAATCTGATAGGTCAGCCAGACGACCCCACCGCCGATCAGCACCGTTATCCAGCGCACGACGTAGACGGCCAGGGTGATGCCCTGAAAGGGGAAATTCTCTTCGGGACCATGGAGATACTGGTTCTTATTGTCACTACCGACCTCCCAGTAGCGGTAGGCCCAGAAGGGATTTTCAGGTGGCTGATAGTAGACGTCCTCCTCGACAGGCACCCAGGAGGAAGCGAGTGCTCCAAGGGCGTAGTAGAGGGGCGGGTGATGGCTTTGGGCCCGAGGCTCGCCAGGACGTTGGACGGGGAGATTGCGATAGGTGACTATGTGTCGCACGTAGCGCACGTGGCGCAGCTCGTCCGTCGATTCGTAGAGCGGGTCGGCGAGGCTGTATCCGACAGCCAACACCACGTACGTCAGCAGGAGTGCCCCCAGAAGCCAGCGTTCGATCGGCTTCATGGTTCCCTCGAGGCAGGGATAACGACGAGATCGTTAGGTGAATCGCCCTCAATGGCCCATCGATGGTTCGTCTTGGGATCGTAAAGACCAAGCTGCAGGCTGTAAGGTCCCTCAGCTGCATCGGCAGGCACGATGAAGCGATGGAGTTGGACAAAACGATCGCCGGGGCACAACGTGAGCGGATCCACCCACAGACCATCATCGAGGGCCTGAACTCTTCCACTACGGTCCACGACGTGGACAAGGATAGACAGCCTTGGGCCTGTGTACGTTTTCGGCGGCGGCGGCTGAGCGACAATGGGCACCGGCGGAATATCAAGAGGGGCAGCGACACGCCAGGTGGTGAGTAGGGTGGCCTCACGCCCTGGGGCGAGGCGATGCTCATTCAGCCAGCGAGCTCCGGCCAGAACCAGCCCGTTGGCAAATCGCGTTTTCGGGGCCACGGATGGGGAGTTCGAGGGCGGGGACAGAGCATAGAGCGTCAGACGACGCGAAACGGCCTCGCCCTCCTCAAGAAAATCGGCGATTGGAGGAGCAGCATCGGGCCAGGAAGGCATCAGCACGGGGGTGGATCCCTTCTCGGCGGTCCATAGAAGCGTCCGCTCCGGGTTAAACAGACGCGGGGCGATTCCCTCTCGTTCGACGTCAACGTCCAACGCGATACGATCCCAGGGACCCATCAGCGCGCTCCCGACGGCGACATCAGCTGTTTCCGGGTGTTCATTCAAATAGTACGCGACCTCGCGATGGTCGGCGCGGTACAGGACCCGCACCATGCCGCGCTCAGGCCAGACGACAAAGTAATCACGAAGATCACGGATCGAAATGGCAGTCACAGAGATCGTCAGGAACAACACGCAGGCAATCACCGATGCACCGCGCGACCTGAGCCAGCGACAGAGGCTTACCAGCGCCAAAGCCAGAAGTAGATAGACAGCTGGCTGGGCGAAGATCGTGTGGCTCAAGCTGGCCGCAGGGGTGCTTATGAACGCAGGAGATAGTCCCAGTCCCAACCACGGGAGCAGGAAGAAGAAACGCGGCTGTCGCCAGCGGCTTAGGCAGAAGGCCACTCCGCTCCACAGGAGCGCTCCGCCGAAGAACCCGAACACAGGCCGACCAGCGATGTTGTACAGCCACTCCGGGTCACCGCTTGCATGGAACATCCCAAGTGTCTTGACCACTGATGCCAGCACTGGGCGGGGGTCGCCACCTCGGAGGGCACGAAGCGGCGTGGACAACTCGGTAACTCGCGCGTCGGCCCCAATGCCCTCTATGGCCCTCGTGCTGCGGCCTCGCACGATTGCAGCGCCCAGCGGCGCGACGAGCAAGGCCATCACCACCAGCGCCACGGCAACTCCCCGGGAATGCCTATGGAATTGGGCACGATGAAATAGCGCCAGATACCCCATGAACCCGACGAGGAGAACCGGGAGCAACCGGGAGGCGGTGTAGGTATAGAGAGTGGCTGCCGTCAGCAACCCGACCAGGCCCCATCCAACGAGTCTCGGTCTCTCGGCGTCTATCTGGCGCCAGAAGACGTAGATCGTCGCCAGGGCGAAAGGGGGCAGGCTGATATGCCTTATGGCCGTACGGCTGTACATCAACGACCAGAAAGAGGCCGTGAGGGCCGCAGATGCGACAACGGCGACCGTGCGCTCTCCGGGAAAGAGTCGACGGGCCAGTGCATAGGTTAGAGCAATGGAAAGAAGACCGAACGCGACAGAAAGGATGTGTCCGCTCAGTACGTTGAATCCCAACAAGGCGTGGACCCCGGCGTGCAGATGGTGGTAGAGGGGCTCGTGACCAGAGGCTCCGAGATAGTAGACCGGAAAGCGCCCTTCCAGCACCTGGTTCGACAGGGCGTGAATGTTGATCAGCTCGTCATCCCGCCATCCTGGCGGGACTTCCTCCAGATAGCATAGCCGGAGACCCCAGGCGAGCAAGAGCAGGACAACCACCAGAGGCCAGACAACCCTGGATCTCTTTCGCTTCGTCAGCGCCGTCATTGTCCCGCGACCTTCAGCCGTTGAAGGAGAACGTGATCGTCTATCTCCTGGCCGTCTACGATGACGGGCAGACGTGTCAAGTCCTCACCGGCATAGCTCGTGTAGAGGCCCACCTCAAGAAGGTAGTCGCCCGGGGACATCTCGGCATCAACTCTGAGCCGATGGACCTGAGCGAACACGTCTCCGGGGTGCCAGTTCCAGGCCGGCGCGTCGAGCCGATCCTCCTGGCCGACAACGCGGCCCGATTCATTGAGGACGTGCACGAAGATCTTGGCATCATAGCCGTACGCGCTCGGGGGTACCGGACCCAGAACTTCCGGATCGAGGACGCGCCAGAAGGTGACCGCCCTCACTGTCCCACCGGACGAGACTTCCGCATCCAACAGCTGGTATGCGACAAGCTCCACGGCATCCCCCAGATTCACGGGGAGAGAAACCTGTTCTCCTCCAGCAGCCGCCTCCTCGCTGCTCGGTGGCAGAAAGTCAGCAAGCGCATCGATCGGCCGCCAGGTGAAGACATCGAAGTAAGGATCGACGTCAGACGGGCGCAGGTCAACCCGCTCCAACAACTGGAGCTCGAGTCGCTCGCTGAAATAGGGAGCCAGCGGCGTATTGGGCGGCAGGACGAACATGCTTCGTGAGGTGTTCGAGAATACCAAGGCCCGGCGGGCGTCGAACCACCGCACGGAAAGGTCGTCACGGTGGAGTGTGAGGTCGGCAACGAACGGATCGAGGGGGAGATTTGGAAAGGGCGATGAGAGCGCGACGATACCGCTATACGGAACCTCGTCCAGATAATCAGTGATGGCGCTCAGATTGTGCATATACGCTGCCCGGGTCTCCGGAGATTGGCCCCAGCGGAAGAAATAATCGTATCCGGTGTTTCCGGCGATAACGAGGAGCCAGATCACGCAGCCTATGGCGAAAACCCGGCCCCAGCGTCGACCAAAACGGGAGGTGAGAAGACGACCGACCTCGACGGCGCCCAGGACCGGCAGAGCCATTATGGGCGCTTCGGCAGCCTTGCTATGCAACGTGCTCGTCCACTCACCCACGACCAGGGAGGGCACAATGCCCATGACCATCCACATGATGACGAAGGCATAAGCAGGTTTGTTCCAACGCCTTATGCACAGGGCGATGCCCCCGTAGAAGAACAGGCTGGTCAATGGATCGAAGATGGGGCGATTTGGCAGATTGTACGTCACCAGACTATCACCGCTGAAACTGAACGTCCCCAGGGCGCTGACAGCATTGTTCAGCAGCGGGCCCAGATTCCCCCGACTCGCCGCTCGCAGCGGTTCAGAGAGGGTGTTCGTACGTCCCCAGGAGACAGGATTCAGCAAGTGGGGTGCAACCAACACCCCGGCAGCGACCAAAGCCCCTGCGAACCAGGCGCCGCGGCGGCGGAACCGTGGGGCGTCAACGAGCGCCAGATAGAAGAACAGGAGAACGAGGGAGGCCGCTGCCGCTAGCGCTGCTTCGTAGACGTAGAGCGATCCGGCCAACAGCAGAGCGAACAGACCCCATATCCACCAGGAAGGGCCTTCCCTCTCCCTATCCAGGCCTCGCCAGAGGAAGTAGGCCGCCCCGGTGAACAGCGCAGGAGCAGGTGCGGAGTTGAGAGCGAAGCGGCTGTCGCACACAGTCCAGAAAGAGACCGCCACCAGAGCGGCGCTCCCCAGCCCCACTGTCGTACCGAACGCCTCTCGGCCCCAGAGGTATGTGAACAGCACCAACAACAAGCCAAAGAAGGCAGAATGGATGCGTAGCGCCAGGTCGGTGGGGCCGAAGAGGGCCATGAAGAGCGCCCCTGAGTACTTTGTGAACGGCTTGTAAGCATATCCGTATGGGACCTGGACCTTCGCTGGCTCGCCCCGGTAGACAGAGGCGACAAAGTACCCCGTATCTGCTTCGTCGTGGGTCAAGCCGGGAGGGATGGAATCCAGACGGTAGAAGCGGAGAAAAGCGCCCGCCAAGAGGATGACGATCAGGAGGATGCGACTAAGGTCCAATTTGAGTCCAGAGACGTGGACGCTAAGGTCGAACTCCCGGAAATTACTCATCGGTCTCGACCTTTACCGGCTCGAGGAATACACAGTCACCGATGACTGCGTCATCCACAAGCACGGGCAATCGGCTCAAGTCGGCACGGCGATACACTCCTACCTTGAGAGCAACCAGCGGTTGAGACAACTCCCCCGGAAGCGCGAAGCGATGGACTTGCGCCACGACATCGTAGGCCTGCCAATCCCAGGCGGGGGCATCGAGCCGGTCTTCCTGGGCGATAAGGGTGCCGGTTCCATCCAACGCGTGCGTGAAGAAGACCGGTTCCGTATCGAGACTGGAGGGATCTTCGGATCGGAAAACCTGCGGATCGACCACCTGCCAGAGGATAACCAGCTCCACCGTTCCTCCCGGAGAGACCGTCGGGGTGCGGAGATCGTATCCAAGCAACTCCAGAGCGTCACCGAAATTCACCGGCAGCGCCACATCCGATGATGAGACATCCCCCGTCCCTATCGAACTCGACGCCGCAGCCTTCAGCGATCTGCTCACGACGCTCCCCTCCGTCTCCCGCCGTAGAGCTGCTAAGGTGATCCGGGGGCTCCATTCGTAGACGCTGAACGAGGGGTCCCGGTCGTCGGGACGCATATCGACCTGTTCTTGAAGGGTGAGACCGGGCAGGTCAGCAAAGACGTCTGAGGGAGGGGCGCTGGCAGGGATAATGAGCCGGGCGTTCGGTTCTGACGGAAAGAGGAGAGCACGACGGGCGTCGAACCAGCGGAGCGAGAGGTCACGACGTTCCAAGCTCAGGTCAAACACGTAAGGATCGTGCGGGGCCGAGGGCTGCGCGGTCGAGATACCTACCGTACCCCCCTCCTGCCGCGCATCCAGGTATTCGGCGGTCTCCACAAGGGTGTGCTGGTACGCAGCGCGAGTGTGCGGGGACTCCCCCCAGGTGACGAAGTAGTCGGCAACCGAGGAGATACCGGACACGAGGAGTACGCCCGTCAGGGCCAGCCCGACGATCCATGCAACCCGAGATCCCCAGCGCTCTCTGACCCATCGTGTGCCCGCCACAGCAGCCAGAGCCGGGAAGAGGAATACGATGGGGAGGGCTGCGATGCTGCGGGTGGTGAAGGCTGAGGGGCCAGTCACCAGGGAAGGAGAGATTCCGACCAGAAGCCAGGCCAGTGAGAAGGCAGAGGCGGGTTGGCGCCAACGTGCCACAGACAGTCCGATGCCCACCACGAAGAGGATGCCCAGCAGGGGACCGAAGACCGGGCGCCCCGGGATCGTATAAGCCAGGAAGTCATCGCCCTGTCCCGGGATGAGAAACCCAGCCACGGAACGTCCTGCCCGGATCAACACAGGGAGGATATTCCCTCCCAGCAGCGCTTGCAGCGGTCCATCCAACATCGCCAGCCGCTGCTCCGCTCCTGGATGTTGCCGTAAGTAGACGAACAAGGGTACGGCGAGGAGCAGGCCAAGCAATACAGCAACAAGCGTGGGGAGAGCAACGCGTCGGAAGGTAGACCGATGCACCAACGCCAGGTAGAACAGAAAGACAGGAAACAAAACCCACAATACCCGAGCTGGGACGTAGGTATACAAGGCGGCGCCAATGAGCAGAGCGGCAACACCGAATCGCCAGTGACTCAGCCGGCGGGAGCTGTGGTCTAAGTCCTCTGTGTCGGGTCCGTAAACTGCACGCCAGTAGAAGGTGACCGCCGTTGTGAATAGGACCGGAAGGAGGCTGGAACGGAGAGCCTGTCGACCAGTCGAGAGAGACCAGAATGAGACGGATTGGAGAGCCAGGCTGGCCAGAGCGACGGCATTGTCATAGGCGAGCCTCGTCCAGGCATAGGCTGCAAAGAGCGTCATCAGGCCGAGGGGCACGGCGGAGAACCGGAGGACTTCCCTCGTACGACCCCCTACGGCCATGAGCCCGGCGACCAGGTAATCGTACAGAGGTTCGCGACCATATCCAACCGTCTCGTAGATCGGGCGGTTTCCGTCCAATATGGAAATCGCGTCGTGCCCGTGACCTGCCTCATCGTGTGTCAACCCCGGCGGCACGCTATCCAACCGCCACGTCCGCAGCACGGTAGCCACAATGAGGATCACGATCAGCACAGCCAGTTCCAACCAGCGGCCTGATTCCCTAGACCCAGCCATAGCCTCCGCGTTGCCCATAGACAAAATAAGGAGGACGGCTTGAGGACCTCTTCGCCGAACCTCCTGACTCACGGGCCAAATAATACCGTGAGCCCCAGGGGTTGACAAGTGGGATTTGAGGCCGAGATGTGTTATAATCGGTGCACAATGGGTAACCTTGTAAAGACTCTACGATCTCAACAATTCCTGCGATTCGTGGTGATCCTGGGAATTCTTACGTTGGCCGGATGCGCGATCACGACGCCAACGCCGACTCCGGTCCCGCCTACCGCTACGCCGGATGAGCCAACGCCGACAGCGACTCTGACGCCGACGGTGGAGCCCACGCCGATGGTGACCGTCCTTGAACTGTGGCTTCCGGAAGAGCTCGATCCCTATGGCGAACAGAATGGCTCCCAGATTCTTCGGAGTCAGCTGGCCGAGTTCAGTGACGCGTACCCCAACCTGCAGGTCGAGGTGGTCGTGAAGAAGGCCCACGGACGCGGAGGCCTGGTGGACTTTATGCGCACCGCAAGGGATGCGGTTCCTTCGGTGCTTCCGGACCTGGTGGTGCTGGACGCATCTGACCTCGGCACCGTGGCAGGATCAGACCTGATCCAGCCGATCGACGACTTTCTGGCGTCCTCCGCTGGCGATGATCGCTTTCCAATTGCCTCTGCGATGGGAAACGTGGAGGGTCAGACCGCTGGAGCCGTCTTAGGTGTCGACTTGCAGCATCTGGCCTACCGACCGGGCCTGTTTGATTCCCCTCCCGTCACCTGGACGGAGGTGATCTCCGCTCCTGCCTCGTTCCTGTTTCCCGCAGGCGGCATCGACGGACGGGTTAATGACGCCACGTTGATTCAGTATCTGGGTGCGGGGGGCAGACTGACGGACGCTGAAGGGAATCCGTCGTTGGATGAAGATACGATGATCGACGTCTTCGACTTCTACAGCCGTTGTATCACCAACACGGTGATCGCGCCGACCCAGGTACTGACCGCCACCCACGTGGATCAAGTCTGGGAGCAGTTCAGGGAAGGCGAAGGCGGCATGACAACGGTGAGAGCGAGCCGCTATTGGATAGAGGCCGACGACACCATGGCCCCGGCACCGATCCCGACGGAAGATGGTCAGACGATCAGCATGGGCCGAGGCTGGGTATTGGCGATGGTCACGGACGTGCCGGTACGGCAGGAACCGACGATGTTGCTTATCGACTGGCTGACAGCACCGAACCGCAGCGCACGCTGGACTCAGGCGACCGGTTATTTGCCCGCTACGCGGAGCGCGCTTCGACTGTGGGACGTATCGGAGGAGGAGCGGGCCGTGCTGCTTGGCCTGCTTGAGGCTGCAGTGCCCCCACCCCGTCCACTGGTGATGGAGGCCATAGGACCTCCGATGCAGCAAGCATTGGAATCGTTGTTGAGCGGACGATCTACACCTGAGGAGGCCGCTGCCAGCGCCCTGGGGAGACTCCAGAGATAGCGATGTCTCGCCTTCTCTGCCCGCAGTCAGCGATTGATCCCTGCTGTGACAGCCCTTCCCGTTGGCCCTCGCAGTATCGCGCTGTCAGCGGGAGAACGCTCTCAGCACTCAGGGGGGATGGGGGGGGATTTATGCCTAAGCGTACGCCGCACGCAGTAGCCAGAGAACTGCAGCAGGCGGCGCTGGACGCCATCGATCCGGCAACCGGAATAAGGCGGCACGTCCGTCGCGAGAGGGATGACCTCGTCGTAGCCGGTCACCGCTACAAGCTGGACGAGTATGAGCACGTCTTCGTCATTGGCGGCGGCAAGGCCGCCGTACCGATGATGGCTGCCACCGCCGAGATCCTCAATGACAGCCTGGATCAGGGCGTCGTGGTCACCAAATACGGCCACGCCGAAGGCATTGGTTCGTCCTCTTCTGTCTTCGACCCGTCCGCATTGGACGTTCGGATCATCGAGGCCGGACATCCGGTGCCCGACGACAATTCAGTCCTCGGGGCGCAGGCCGTGGCGGACCTGGCGAGCCGCGCAACGGGGCAGGATCTGGTCATCTGCCTCATCTCCGGCGGAGGCTCAGCCCTGCTGACCCTGCCCGTACCGTCGCTGACGCTGAGCGACCTCCAGGAGCTAACAGACGCGCTGCTTCGCTCCGGCGCGACGATCGATGAGATTAACGCCGTGCGCAAGCATTGCTCGCGCATCAAGGGGGGCCACCTGGCCCAACTGGCAGCGCCGGCGGACGTCATCACCCTCATCCTCTCAGACGTGGTCGGCGATCCCGTCGACGTCATCGCGTCAGGTCCCACTGTGCCGGACACAACGACCGTGGCCGATGCTCGGGAGGTGCTGGAACGCTACGATATCGGCAGAGGCAACGAAGACTTCTCGTTCCTCCAGGAGACGCCCAAACCGGGCAATACCATCTTTGAGCACGTACATCACGTCCTCATCGGCTCCAATCGACAGGCAGCGAAAGCGGCTGTAACGAAAGCTAACCAGCTGGGCTTCGACGCACTCCTCTTGAGCACCTACGTAGAGGGCGAGGCGCGCGAGGTCGCCAGGGTGGCGGCAGGATTGGCCAAGGGGATGCATACCTATGGCGACCCCATCTCTCCGCCGGCTTGTCTGGTTTGGGGTGGCGAGACGACGGTTACCGTGCGGGGCCAGGGAAAGGGTGGCCGGAACCAGGAGCTGGCTCTTGCAGCGGCGCTGGCCCTCGAAGGGTGGTCACAGGTGCTTGTTATGGCTTTGGCTACCGACGGCACCGACGGGCCCACCGACGCTGCCGGGGCGGTGGCAACGGGTGATACGATTGGACGCGCTCGCGAGCTAGGGCTCGAGCCCTGGGCAGCCCTGGAGTCGAACGACAGCTACCATTTCTTTGAGGCGCTGGGCGACTTGATCTTCACTGGACCGACGGGCACGAACGTGAACGACCTGCTATTCG
>Ga0207752_1000512_pt1 | contig 18294 bp, 16 predicted proteins | sample Pon2CUnioCityCA_6_FD_187272 | JGI IMG/M metagenome (GOLD analysis project Ga0207752, IMG submission 187272) | Marine sediment microbial community from Union City, CA, USA - Pond 2C Sediment 2 (SPAdes) | ecosystem: Environmental > Aquatic > Marine > Intertidal zone > Salt pond sediment ...
CCTCGGCCAGCACAGTGCACGCGGCAGCTCCGCGCTGGTGCGCCGCGAACCGGGCGGGCGGCTGGTGCTCAGCGACAGCAGCTACACCACCTGCCCGGAGGATGACAACACCTGGCGACTGCGCGCCGAGCGCGTCACCCTCGATCGCGCCAACGGGATCGGCACCGCGCGCCATTTGACGCTGGAAATCGGCGACGTCCCGGTGCTCTACGCGCCCTGGTTCAGCTTTCCCATCGGCGATCAGCGCAAGAGCGGCTTTCTGTTTCCGGAGGTCGGCGACAGCGATGCCACCGGCGCCAGCCTGCGCCTGCCCTGGTACTGGAATATCGCCGCCAACGCCGACGCTACCCTGACCCCGCGGCTGATGTCCCGCCGCGGCGCGGCGCTGGAGACCGAGTGGCGCTATCTCAACCGCCAGGGCCACTGGCAGTTCGACCTCGACGGCCTCGACGATCAGGTCACCGAGACCCGCCGTCACTATGCGCGGCTGCGCCACAGCGGTCGCTTCCGGGGCTTTCTCGACGGCCGCCTGAGCAGCTCGATCGACGCTTCGGCGGTCTCCGACGAAGACTACTTCGACCAGCTCAGCGACGACCCGTCGCTGTCCGCGCTCAGCCACCTCGATCGCCGCGCGCAGCTGCTGTATCGCGGCGACCGCTACCGGCTGACGCTGCGCGCACAGCGCTACCAGACCATCGACGAGAGCATCCCCGCCGCGGGCCGCCCCTACGAGCGCCTGCCGCAGCTGCTGCTAAACGGCCGCTGGCCGCTGGCGGTGACCCCCGGCGGCGCGCTCAATCTGGGCCTGCACAGCGAATACGTGCGCTTCGACCGCAATGATTCGATCACCGGCGATCGCCTCGACCTGCGCCCGCGGCTGGACTGGACGCTGGGCGGCCGCTACTGGTTCGCGCGCCCGGCGCTGACCCTCTGGCACAGCAGTTACGAACTCAGTGGCGTCGCCGCCGAAGACCGCGACAACATCCAGCGCAACCTGCCGCTGTTCTCCTTCGACAGCGGCCTGTTCTTCGAGCGCGACCTGCCCGGCGGCGGCCTGCAGACGCTGGAACCGCGCCTGTTCTATCTGCACGCGCCGTATGAGCCGCAGGCCGACGTGCCGCTGTTCGACAGCGGCGAATACGATTTCAGCTTCGCCTCGCTGTTTCGCGAAAACCGCTTCTCCGGCGGCGACCGGGTCGGCGACGCCGATCAGCTCAGCATCGCCATCAGCAGCCGCCTGCTGGATGGCGACAGCGGCGCCGAGTGGCTCAGCCTCGGCCTCGGCCAGATCGTCTACTTCGACGACCGCCGCGTGCAGCTGTTTGGCAACGCGGTGGATCGCGCCTCGCGCTCGCCGCTGGTCGGCGAGCTGCGCGCCACCCTCGACGAGCACTGGCGGATCGTCGCCAGCAGCGAGTGGGACGATCGCCAGCGGTTGACCCGGCAGAGCACGCTGCGCGCCAGCTATCGCGGCGCCGATCAGCGGCTGTTCAACTTCAGCCACCGCTACGACCGCGACGGCGAGGAGCAGGTCGACCTCTCCACCGCCTGGCCGCTGCGCAACAACCTGCGCGGTTTCGCGCGCTGGAATTACTCACTGGATGAAGACCGCACCCTCAACAGTCTGCTCGGCCTGGAATACGAGAGCTGCTGCTGGGCCTTTCGGCTGGCCGCGCGGCAGTACGTCACCGACAGCGACGAGAGCAATCGCAGCATCTACGCGCAGTTGATCCTCAAAGGCCTGGCCGGCGTCGGCCGCGGCGCCGGCGCGCAGCTGCGGCATGATATTCTCGGCTACACAGACCCCTACAATTGAAGTGGGCCGGGCGCCGCGAGTCGGCGCCGACCGCCATCAACACCGCCACCGCAACCGGATACCCCGCGACCGCCATGAAGACCGCCCCCGCCGCCCCGCTCGCGACGCCCTTCGCGGCCCTGTTCCTGCTCACCGCTGTGCTGCTGGTGCCCGCCGCGCGCGGCGCCGATATCGAGCTGCTCGACCGCATCGCCGCGGTGGTCAACGAGGATGTGATCCTCGCCAGCGATCTGAGCCACGCCACCGCGCAACTGGCCCGCGAAGCGCGCCAGCGCAACCAGCGGCTGCCGCCGGCCGGCGTGCTGCGCAAGCAGGTGCTGGAGCGGCTGATCGTCGAACAGCTGCAGCTGCAGGAAGCCCAGCGGCGCGGCATCAGCATCGACGAGCGCTCGCTGGATCAGACCCTGGAACGCATCGCCGAGCGCAACAGCCTGTCGCTGGCCGACTTCCGCCTGGCGCTGATCGATCAGGGCTACAGCTGGTCGCGCTTTCGCGGCAACATCCGCCGCGAAATGATCATCAGCCGGCTGCGCTCGCGCGCGGTGCTGGATCGCATCAATGTCAGCGAGCAGGAGATCGAGGACTACCTCGCCGAGCGCGCCCGCGGCAGCGCCGAACAGCTCGAATACCGCCTCCAGCACCTGCTCGTCGGCCTGCCGCAGAACGCCACGCCGGAGGCCATCGAAGACGCCCGCAGCCGCGCCGAGCAGCTGCGCGGCCAGCTCGATGCCGGGGTCGATTTCGCCCTGCTCGCCGCCAGCCACTCCGACGGCCAGCGCGCGCTGGAGGGCGGCGACCTCGGCTGGCGGCCGCTGAACAAGCTGCCGGCGCTGTTCGCCGAGGCGCTGCGCGGTGGCGATGAGGGCGATCTGGCCGGGCCGCTGCGCAGCGCCAACGGTTTCCACCTGCTGCGCATCGATGGCGTGCGCGGCGGCGAGCGGCACATCGTGCGCCAGAGTCGTGCGCGGCACATTCTGCTCAAGCCCAACGCGATCCGCGACGCCGAGGCGACCCGCAGCGAGCTGCAGCTGCTGCGCGACCGCATCGCCGCCGGAGGCGATTTCGCCGAGCTGGCGCGCGCCCACTCGGAGGACACCGGCAGCGCCGTGGATGGCGGCGATCTCGGTTGGTTCGGCCCCGGCGTAATGGTGCCGGCCTTTCAGGATGTGGTCGATTCGCTGCGCCCCGGCGAACTCAGCCAGCCGTTTCGCTCGCCCTTTGGCTGGCACCTGGTCCAGCTGCTCGGCCGCCGCGACCGCGACGAGACCGAGGAGGTCCTGCAGAGCGAGGCGCGCCAGGCGGTGCGTGAGAGCAAGGCGGCGGAGGAGACCGAGCTGTGGCTGCGCCAGCTGCGCAGCGAGGCCTTCGTCGAACTGCGCGACGGCGGCTGAGGCGGCGGCCGTGTCCGGCGGGCAGCGCGATCTGCCGCGCATCGCCCTGACCCCGGGCGAGCCGGCCGGCATCGGCCCCGATCTGGCCCTGGCGCTGTGCCAGTCGCCGCCGCCCGGCGCGCAGATCGTGCTGCTCTGCGACCCGGCGCTGCTGGCGCAGCGCGCGCGCCTGCTCGGCCTGCGCCTGCGGATTCGCGAATACCGGCCGGGCGACGCCGCGCCGGCCGTCGCCGGCGAGGCCTGTGTGCTGCCGCTGGCGCTGGCCGCGCGCAGCCAGCCCGGCGAGCTGAATCCGGCCAACGCCGGCTACGTGCTCGACAGCCTGGCGCGCGCCTGCGATGGCTGCCTGTCCGGCGAGTTCGATGCGCTGGTCACCGCGCCGGTACACAAAGGGGTGATCAACGACGCCGGCACGCGCTTCTCCGGGCACACCGAATTTCTCGCCGAACGCTGCGGCGGCGTGCAGCCGGTGATGCTGCTGGTGGCCGGCGCGCTGCGCGTGGCGCTGGTCACAACCCATCTGCCGCTGCGCGCGGTGGCGGAGGCGATCACCGCCCAGCGGATCGGCCGCGTCGCGCGCAGCCTGCACCGCGAGCTGCGCGACAAGTTCGCTATCGAGCGGCCGCGGATACTGGTCTGCGGACTGAATCCGCACGCCGGCGAGGGCGGCCATCTCGGCCGCGAAGAGATCGAGATTATCGAGCCGGCGCTGGCAGCGCTACGCGGCGAGGGGATGGATCTCATCGGGCCGCTGCCGGCGGATACCCTGTTCACCCCGCGCCAGCTGGAAGGCGCCGACGCGGTGCTCGCCATGTATCACGATCAGGGGCTGCCGGTGCTCAAGCACGCCGGCTTCGGCGCGGCGGTCAATGTGACCCTCGGCCTGCCGATCATCCGCACCTCGGTGGATCACGGCACGGCGCTGCAGCTGGCCGGCAGCGGCCGCGCCGAGGTCGGCAGCCTGCGCGCCGCGCTGGCGCTGGCCATCGAGCTGGCGCAGCGCCGCGACGGCGGCTGATCGCGCCGGCGCCGATTCGCGCTCAGCTGCGCCGCAGCAGATCGTCGACGAAACCGCGGCCGGCCTCGGCGTGGATATCAAAGGCGAAGTCGACGCCCAGATCGCGCAGTGGCTGGGCCTCTTCCGGGAAGCGGATGGTCGCCGCGATGCGTCCGCGAAAGCCGCTTTCGCGCAGCCGCTCGGCGGCCGACAGGTTGGCGCGGTGCGAGGGCAGGGCGAGGATTACCCAGCGCATCCGCGAGCCGAGATCCGGCAGCCGCGACCAGAAATCCGCATTGGTGCCGTCGCCGCAGATCACTTGCCGGCCGGCCGCGCAGTGCCGCGGCACCTTGTCTTCGTCGACGTCGACGCCGAGGATGGCGCCGCTGGCGGCGGCCGGGTAGTCGGCCTGCAGGCGGTCGTAGATCGCCGAGCCGACGCGGCCCATGCCGAATACCACGACCTCCGCCGGCGGCAGCTCAATCTCGGCGTCGTCCGCCAGGCGCCGGCGGCGTTCGAGGCGCTGGATGCGATTGCGCCAGCGCAGGTAGAGGTGGTCGCCGCCGTTGGCCAGTGGCGCGGAGAGGGCGAAGGAGATCGACAGCGCGATGGCGAATACCGCCAGCCATTGAGTCGGCAGCCAGCCGGCTGCGGCTGCGATGGTGCCGACGATGAGGCCGAATTCGCTGTAGTTGGCGAGGTTCAGCGAGGATTGCCAGGCGGTCCGCGCGCGCAGCCCGAAAAGGCTGAACAGGCCCAGATACAGCGCCACTTTCAGCGGCAGCAGGAGCAGTAGCAGCAGGGCGATGAACAGCTCCGTCCAGCCCGGCAGCGCGGTCATGCCGACGGTCAGAAAGAAGCCGACCAGGAACAGATCCTTGAAGCCGAGCAGCGCCTTGGCCAGCTCGTTGGCCTTGGGGTGCGCGGCGAATAGCATGCCGACCACCAGCGCGCCGAGGTCGCCCTTCATCTGCACCAGTTCGAACAGATCCGCGCCGCCGACCGCCAGGGCGATGCCGAACAGGATCAGCAGCTCGCCGTGGCCGATCCGTGTCAGCAGATAGTGCAGCGGGTGGCGCAGCGGGATCAGCAGCAGCAGGCCGAGCGCCCACCAGCTCGGCAGCTTGGCCGCGGAGATGGCCACGAACAGCACCGCGGCGATGTCCTGAATCACCAGCACGCCGATGGAGATGCGCCCGTGGCGGGTGCTGGCCGCGCCCATTTCGTCGAGGATCTTGACCGCAAACACGGTGCTGGAAAAAGACAGCGCGAAGCCGATCAGCAGCGCGGTGGGAAAATCCAGCCCGCCGACCAGCGCCAGCCCGCTCAGCGACAGCAGCAGCACGAAGCCGCTCATCAGCAGCGTGACCGCCGCCAGGTGCAGGCTCGCCACGCCCCACACTTCGGGGCGGATCAGCGACTGTGGGCGCAGCTTCAGACCGATGGAAAACAGCAGCAGCGTCACGCCGAGATCGGCGGTGACGTGCAGAAACTCGCCGGCCTCGGCGCCGGCCGCGTTGAGGATGAAACCGGCGCCGAGAAAGCCGACCAGTGGCGGCAGGCGCAGGTTGGTAGCCGCCAGTCCACAGAGGAAGGCGATGGCGATCCACAGCGGATCCTTGGGGCCGATGGCGAGGAGTACCTGATCCATGAGCGCAGGGAGTATAGGGGCGCTGCCGCACTTAGAACAGCGGTCGCGGAGGCGATCATCGAGCGGCGCGTGGCGGCGGGTTTGTAATCGGCCGGCGGCGGCACTAGGCTGCCGGCTCGACGGGCGAGCGCCGCCCCGCAAAGGAGCTTTGTCGATGCCAAGTCAACAGAATCCGCCAGCCCGGCGAGCCACGTCGCTCACGGCCCGATTCGCCCTGCTTCTCTCGCTGGTCGGGTTTGTTCTGGCCGCCATCGCCGCGGCCGGCAAAGCCATCGCCGCGCCGCCGCTGGCGGTGGAAAAGCTCGCCGACGACGTCTACGCGCTGATCGGCCCGACCACTGATCGCGACCCCGTGAACCTCGGCAACAACGCCAACTTCGGCGTCATCGTCACCGCGGAAGGCGTGGTGCTGGTGGATCCGGGCGCGACCCGGCGCGGCGCGCGGATGATCCACGACGCGGTGCGCGCGATCACCGAGCGGCCGATCACGCTGGTCATCAACACCGGCGGGCAGGATCATCGCTGGCTGGGCAACGGCTATTTCAAGTCACTGGGCGCGCGCGTCATCGCCAACCAAAAGGCCGTCGACGACCAGCGCAGCCGGCTGCACGATCAGCTGGCCCGGCTCGAAACCACGGTCGGCGCCGAGGGTATGACGGGCACGATCGCCGCCTACGCTGACGAGACCTTCGCCGACCGCCGGCTGCTCGAACTCGGCGGCACGCGCATCGAAATTCACCACGCCGGCCAGGCGCACACTCCCGGCGACAGCTTCGTCTGGTTGCCGGCGCAGCGCATCGCCTTCAGTGGCGACATCGTCTACGTCGACCGCATGCTGCGGGTCGGCTCGCACTCGGCCCACCGCAGCTGGATCGCCGCTTTCGAGGCGCTGGCGGCAAAGCAACCCGAGATCATCGTGCCCGGCCACGGCCAGGTTGCCGATCTGGCCCGTGCGCAGCGCGATACCCGCGACTACCTGTCTTTCCTGCGCGCGGCGGTGGGCGAATTCATCGATGGCGGCGGGGGCATGGAGGCGATTGGCGAGATCGACCAGTCGCGCTTCGACTATCTGCGCAACTACGACGCCCTGAAGGGGCGCAACGCGCAGCGGGTTTTTGAGGAACTCGAATGGGAGTGAGCGCGCGGCCGCCCCGCCAGCGCGCACAATCGAACCGGGATCAGCTTTGAAGCAGCACCGCCCACGCAAGAGATTTGGCCAGAATTTCCTGCGCGATGCGCAGGTCATCGCGCGCATCGTCGATGCCATCGCCCCGCAGCGCGGCGACCGGATGGTCGAGATCGGCCCCGGTCTCGGCGCGCTGACCGCGCCGCTGCTGGCGCGCCTCGACGCGCTGGAGGTGGTCGAGCTGGATCGCGATCTGGCCGCCCGGCTGCGCCTGCAGGCGTGCAGCGGCGCTGCGCAATGCGGCGAGCTGCGCGTGCACGAGGCCGATGCGCTGCGCTTCGACTTTGCCGCGCTGGCCGGTGACGGGCCGATCCGGGTGGTCGGCAATCTGCCGTACAATATCTCCACACCGCTGATCTTCCACCTGCTGTCCTTCGGCGGCTGCATCCGCGACATGCACTTTATGTTGCAGCGCGAGGTGGTCGAGCGACTCGCCGCGGCGCCGGGCGGGCGCGACTACGGCCGGTTGTCGGTGATGGCCCAGTACCACTGTGCGGTGGCGCCGCTGTTCGGCGTGCCGCCGGGTGCCTTCGAGCCGCCGCCGAAGGTCGAATCCGCAATCGTGCGCCTGCGACCGCATCCGCGGCCGCCGGTGGATGTGGGCGACGCGGCGCTGTTCGCCGAGCTGGTCGCGCAGGCTTTCGGTCAGCGACGCAAGACGCTGCGCAACAACCTCCGGGGACTGCTCGACGCGGCCGCCATCGCCGCCTGCGGCATCGATCCGGGGCGCCGCGCAGAGACGCTCTCGCTGGCTGATTTTGCCGCGCTGGCGCACAGTCTCGACGCTGCGCGCCGGGCGGGCATCGGGTGATCCGGCAACTGCTGGTATATTGACGCTGCGACAGACGGTAAAGGATCGAGCGACCATGGCCCACAATCCCGGCGAGCAGATCAGAATCGACGTCGAGACCATGTACATCGAGGCCGAATCCGAGCCCGAGGCGGGTCGCTACGTGTTTGCCTACACCATCACCATCCGCAATGAGAGCGAGGCCCCGGCCAAGCTGCTGGCACGCCACTGGATCATCACCGATGGCAACGGCAAGGTGCAGGAGGTGCGCGGCGATGGCGTGGTCGGCGAGCAGCCGCGTTTGAATCCCGGCGAGGGCTTCCAGTACACCAGCGGGGCGATGCTGGAGACGCCGATGGGCACCATGGCCGGCAGCTACCGGATGGTCACCGACGACGGCGACAGCTTCGAGGCGGCGATCCCCGAGTTTCTGCTCAGCACGCCGCGCACCCTGCACTGAACAGGTGGCCGAGCGCGATCTGCAACTCGGCTACCGCGCCGGCTTCGCCGCCCTCTACGACCCGTTGGTGCGCAGCGCGCTGGCCGGCCCACGGCGCGCCAGCCTGGCCGCGCTCGGCCCGCTGCGCGGCCAGCGCCTGCTGCTGCCGGGCATCGGCACCGGGCTGGATATTCCACAGTTGCCGGCTCAGGCCGAATGCATCGGCGTCGATCTGGCCCCGGCGATGCTCGATCGCGCCCGCCGCCGCGCCCGTGACTGCGGCCGCGATATCGCGCTGATCGAAGGCGATGCCCACCGCCTGCCGCTGGCTGATGCCAGCGTCGATTGCGTGCTGATGCACCTGATCCTCGCCGTGGTGCCGCGCCCGGATGCGGCGCTGGCCGAGGCCAGCCGCGTGCTGCGCCCCGGCGGCCAGCTGGTGGTGCTCGACAAGTTTCTGCGCCAGCATCGCCGGCACAGCCTGCGGCGGCTGATCAGCCCGCTGCTGGCGCGTTTGGCGACCCGCACCGACGTGGTTTTCGAAACGCTGCATGCGGCGCACCCGGAGCTGGTGCTGGTGGAGGATCGCGCCGTGGCCGCCGGCGGCTGGTTTCGGCGCATCGAGCTGCGCCGGGTCGACTGACCCGGCGCGGCGATTCACCCGATACGGGAGGAGAAGGCATGGCCGTCTACGCCGTTGGCGACTTGCAGGGTTGTCGCGTGGCGCTGGAGCGATTGCTCGACGCGCTGCATTTCGAGCCGCAGCGCGACCGCCTCTGGCTGGTCGGCGATCTGGTCAATCGCGGGCCGGATTCGCTGGGCACGCTGCGCCTGGTGCGTGCGCTGGGCGAGTCCTGCATCAGCGTGCTCGGCAACCACGACCTGCACCTGCTGGCGGTGTGGCACGGTGTGCGCGTGGTCAAGTCGACGGATACCTTCGATGAGATTCTCGGCGCGGCGGACGCTGCCGAGCTGCTCGACTGGCTGCGCCACCGCCCACTGCTGCACCACGACGCCGGGTTGGGCGTGAGCATGAGCCACGCCGGGCTGCACCCGCACTGGGATCTGCCCACCGCGCAGGCACTGGCCGCCGAGGTCGAGGGCATCCTGCGCAGCGAGCAGCGCCAGATGTTGTTCGACGCCATGTATGCCGACCAGCCACGCTGCTGGGATCCGGCGCTGCGCGGCGCCGAGCGCTGGCGCTTCGCCATCAATGCCTTTACGCGCATGCGCTATTGCCGCGCCGACGGCTGGATGGATTTCAAGCACAAGGGCCGCCCGGGTACTCAGCCGGCGGAACTGATGCCCTGGTTCCGCGTGCCGGGGCGGCGCCACGCCGGGCTGCGTATCGTTTTCGGCCACTGGTCGACGGTCGGCGCGGTCGATGAGCACGGCGTGCACGCGCTGGATGCCGGCTGCGTGTGGGGTGGTCAGCTGGTGGCGCTGCGGCTCGATGATGGGCGCTGGCAGCGCATCGCGGTGGATTGCCGGCACTTGCGCGAGGGCGGGTGACAAACGAGTAACAAAAATGCAGACATCCGTCGCGTTCGGCGGTAACATGGCGCTGCGTTCAGCCGTTAGGCTACCCACTTTGCGGTATTGACAAAACGGCCGCTGCGTTCGACTCGCTGCAGAGCGTGAGACCAAGGGGATCGATAATTAAAATAATAAGATGAGGAGGAAGACGCGACATCAGATCGCGCGATGACTGACTCCGAATCAGCCCGCAATGCTCGCAATCTGCGATGTTGACGGGCTTTTCTTTTGCCCGCTGCGCCACCGCCGTCTGCTGTCGTCAATCCCCGCCCGAACGGCGCATTTCACCCAATATGACTCTCCCGGCAGTCCGCTGGTAGTCCGCTGACAACCCGCGCAGGCCAAGTCGTGCACCCGGCGAAGCAGCACCTGTCGCGACTGCCGGTGGGTCTCGGTGACACTTTTCACGGCCTGGTTGTGCCCCGTTGCGCGCCGCGTAGATTGGCCTGCGCACGTTCGGGGCGCGGCAACTCCGTCGCCTCTGCCGCACCCGGGCGTCGTCCCCAAGCCTCGCGCCGCTCCGGCGCGTTGCGGGTGGGGCCAGGCTATCGGCCCCACCCGCCTTCTTCGGGCGTTAATACGCAGTGAAACAGGGCTGTCAAGTCGCGCCGCGATGGTGCAGCCTGGTTTTGTGGCTTGCTAATCTGTGTGTTTTTTTCGAGTGATGAGGCTGTGCCGTGAACCGACTTCTCTCGCGCCCCGCCGGCGAGCGCGAGTTCATCGCCATGATGGCGCTGGTCACCTCGATGGTGGCGCTGTCGATCGACGCCATGCTGCCGGCGCTGGGTGCCATCGCCGCGGATCTCGGCGCCGATTCGCCAAACGACCGCCAATGGGTGATCAGCGCGCTGTTCCTCGGCTTTGGCGTGGCGCAGACGATCTATGGGCCGATCTCCGACAGCGTCGGCCGCCGGCCGGTGATCTTCTTCGGTTTCGCGGTATTTCTCGTCGGCTGCGTGATCAGCCTGACTGCCAGCGACTTCGAGACCATGCTGATCGGCCGTTTCGTGCAGGGCTTCGGCGCCGCCGCGCCGCGTACGGTGAGCATGGCGGTGGTGCGCGACCGCTTTAGCGGCGATGAGATGGCGCGGGTGATGTCGCTGATTATGGCGGTGTTTATTCTCGTGCCAGCGATCGCTCCGGCGATCGGCCAGGCGATCCTGCTGGCCGCCGACTGGCGGGCGATCTTCCACGTCTTCATCGTGCTGGCGCTGATCGCCGCGGCCTGGTTCGGCCTGCGCCAGCCGGAGACCTTGCCCCGCGAGCAGCGCAGCGGCCTGCGGCCGGCGGTGCTGTGGCGGGCGCTGCGCGAAGTGTTCCGCAATCACCATGCCATCGGCTACACCGTCGCCGCCGGGCTGGCCTTCGGCTGTCTGCTCAGCTATCTGGGCACGGCGCAGCAGATCATGCAGGAACTGTACGCCACCGGCACTCTGTTCCCGCTGTATTTCGCCGCGCTGGCGCTGGCCATCGGCGCCGCCTCGCTGCTCAATGCGCGGCTGGTGATGCGCTTTGGCATGCGCCGCCTGTTCGCCGGCGGGCAGCTCGCGCTGTGCCTGCTGTCGGCGGGGTTTCTGCTGATCACCCTGCTGTGTGACGGGCTGCCGCCGTTGTGGGCGTTTATGGCCTACATGCTGCCGGCGTTTTTCGCCATCGGTCTGTTGTTCGGCAACGCCAACGCGCTGGCGATGGAGCCACTGGGGCACGTCGCCGGCATGGCGGCGGCGGTGATCGGCTCGCTGATGACGCTGATCTCGGTGGCCCTCGGCGCGCTGGTCGGCCAGCTCTACAACGCCAGCGTGGTGCCGCTGGTGGCCGCTTTCGCACTCTTCAGCCTGCTCGGCGTGCTGCTGGTAGCGTGGTTGGAGCGGCCGCGCGCGGCGCTCAGCGGTTGATGGCGCACCGGCGCCGGCGCGTTCAGCCCAGGTGCTGGCGCGCCAGGTACTCGTGCGATTGCATCTCGCGCAGCCGGCTGGCGGTGCGCTCGAACATGAAAGCGAGGCGCTGGCCGCTGTACAGCTGCTCCGGGGGCACCGCGGCGGAGAGGATCAGCTTGACGTTGCGGTCGTAGAATTCGTCGATCAGGTTGACGAAGCGCCGCGCGGCGTCGTCGGTGTACTTGTCCATCCGCGGCAGCCCGCCGATCAGCACGGTGTGAAAATACTCGGCGATCTCGATGTAGTCGTGCTGCGAGCGCGGCGTGTTGCACAGGGTGTCGAACTCGAACCAGACCACCCCGTCGGCCCACTTGACCACCGGAATGTCGCGACCGTTGATCTCGATACTGCTCTCGCCGCCGCGCGTTTCCAGCGCGGCGAGGCTGTGGAAGGCGGCGTCCAGCGCGCGGTCGGCAGCCGCGTCCAGCGGGCAGTGGTAGATCTGCGCCTGCTCCAGCGCGCGCAGGCGGTAGTCGGTGTCGCTGTCGAGGTTGACCACCTCGCAGTGGCGCTCGATGAGTTCGATGGCGGGCAGAAAGCGGGCGCGCTGCAGGCCGCCCTTGTACAGCTCCGCGGGTACGCTGTTGGATGTGGTCACCAGCACCACGCCGCGGCGGAACAGGCCGTCGAGCAGATTGGCCATGATCATCGCGTCGGTGATGTCGTGCACGTGCATTTCGTCGAGGCACAGCACGCGGGTGCGCGCGGCGAACTGGTCGGCGACCAGCGCCAGCGGATCGCGCACATCCTTCAGCGCTCTGAGCTCCTCGTGCACCAGCCGCATGAAGCGGTGGAAATGCAGGCGCAGCTTCGCATCGAAGGGCAGGCTGTCGAAGAACAGATCGCAGAGATGGGTCTTGCCGCGGCCGACGCCACCCCAAATGTACAGGCCGTGTGGTGCCTGCGGCGGCTGCGCGCTGGCCGCGCGGCGGCCGAACAGCTTGCCGAGCAGACCGGCGCGGCTGTCGGCGCCGGAATCGGCCGCTCCCAGCGGCTGCGAGCGATGCGTCTGCAGCGCCTGCCAGAGCTGTTCCAGGCGCGCCACCACGGCCTCCTGCGCCGGGTCGCGCTGAAAGCCGGCGGCCTTGAGCGCCTGTTGGTAACGCGCCATCGGGGTCATGCTGAATCGTCTCGGTTAGCGGCCTGTTAGAATGCCGTCGCAGCATTTTGGTGCGGCGCAATATACTGGCTCGTCGCGGCCTTGGGTAGCCGCCACGCACGGGGAGCGGAAACTTGTCGGAGCGATTATCGCGAATCGGTGGCTGGCTGCGCGGCATCCGCTGGCGCGGCCTGGCGGTGGACGCGCTGATTGCCATCGCCCTGCTACTGGTGCTGCGCACCTGGCTGCAATGGGATCTGGCCAGTGGTCCGGCGCCGGATTTCGCCGCCGCCGATCTCGCCGGCCGGCCGGTGGCGCTGGCCGACTACCGCGGCGAGCCACTGGTGCTGCACTTCTGGGCCAGCTGGTGCGTGGTGTGCAGCGCCGAGCAGGAGACGATCGACGCCATCGCCGACGACCACGCCCTGCTCGGCGTGGCGATGCAATCCGGCGATGCCTCGCAGGTGCGCGCGCACATGGCGCGCGAGGGACTGGATTTTCGCAATCTCAACGATCCGCGCGGCCAACTGGCGGCGCGTTACGGCGTCAGCGCGGTGCCGGCGACCTTCATCCTCGACGGCGACGGCGGCATCCGCTTCGTCGAGCGCGGCTGGAGCAGCGAGCTGGGCCTGCGCGCCCGCCTGTGGTGGCTGCGGTGGCGCGGCGGCGCATGACGGCGCGCGACGAACTCGCGGCGCAATCCGACAACCGGCGGCGTAGCGACCGCCACTGGAGCGACTGACTTTGGCCAAGAAGCAAGCTTACGATCCGAAGGGCGGGCAGCAGCCACTCGGACCATCGATCCTCAACCTGACGCGGCTGTACTTCACCAATCGTCGCAAGGATTACATCTGGGTGCCGCCCGACCCCTCGCTGGTGCTGGAGCTGGAGCTGCCCGGCGGCATGCAAGAGCGGCACGGGCTGCTCTGGTCGCGGCAGCTGTTCACCTCGCTGGAGGGCAATGTGGTGTTGCTCACCGGCGGCGGCATCATGATCAAGCCCAACTCGCGGCACTTCGTTCCCAAGCTCTACGGCAACGGCTGGTATTTGCCGGTAAAAGCGACCATCGCCGTCGATCACATCGCCTACGAGATCCCGCCGAGCATCACCACCCAGCTGGTGGAGCTGGACCGCAAGCTGTCGAAGAAGGTGGTCAAGCCGGGCAAGTGACGCCATCGTCCTCGCCATCGGCACCCTCGTCGCCATCGGCGTGCATCGCGGCGGTGGCGTGCTCGCCGCAGGCCAGCGTCCAGCTGACCAGCTCCTTCAGCACCCCGCCCAGCGCCGTATCGAAGGCCGCGACCACCGCCGGCAGCGCGCCGGATTCGGCACTGATCCGCAGCGCAAAGCGCTGGCTGCCGACGATCCGGCGCTGATCGCGGTGCACCAGCTGCGCCGCCAGCGCCACGTGCACCGTGGGCATCGCCGCATCCTGGGAGGGGTCGTCGATATCCGCATCGTTCGATGCGGCGTACTCGGCCTGAAATTCGCGCAGCTCCACGCGCAGTCGGAAGTCCGGGCGAATGGCGCTGCCCGGACGCGTCGCACCGGGCAGGCGACCGCTGTTCTCGAAGCTCTCGACGATCAGCGTCTGCACCATCGCCGGCGCGCGCGCGGCCCAGCGCGCGGCCCTGTAATAGCGGATCTCGAACGGCCGCGGGTGCACCGCGATGCGCGCCGTGTCCAGCCCGCCGGCCGGCGCCGGCTCCTCGACCACCAGCTGCCAGTTCGCCGTCGCCGCCGGCAGCCGGTCGAAGCTGCTCTTTGGCGACAGAAAATAGACCCGCGCATCGCCATCGCCGGCGAGCTGCACACAGCCGCCCAGTGTGGTCATCAGCAGCGCTGTCAGGATCGCCACGCGGGCTGCGGCGATCCGCTCCGGCAGGGTGCCGAGGCGGCTGGCGAGCCGGCGCATCAGCGGCTTGCAGGTGTTGCTCATCGCTCATCCTCCGCGGCGAAATCGCCGCCCTCGCCGCCGGACACCAGCGGCCGCAAACCCTCGCGTTCGAGGCGTTCCACCAAGCGATCGAGGCTGCGCGTCAGGCTGCGCGCTTCGCTGGCGAAGCGGGCGAACTCGACCAGCCCCTCGGCGGCGAAGTCGCGCATCGGCTCGCGGGTGTCGGCGATCAGACCCTGCAGCTCCTCGGCGGCGCCGGCGAAGCCGCCGGCGGCGCGCCCCGCCTGCTCGAGCGTGGCGGCCAGATCTTCGTCGAGCAGGCGCTCGATGCCGGCCAGCGTCGCATCGCTGCGCTGCAGGGTTTGCCCGGCGCCGTGCAGCGCCTGCGTGCCGGCGGCGAAGAAATCGTCGGCGCGCGCCGCGGTGCCGCGCAGATCGGCGGCCACGCTCCGCAGCTCGTCGAGCAGTGCAACGATGCTGTCGCGCTGCCCGGCCAGCGTGCCGCTGAAGCTGTGCAGGTTCTGCAGGCTGGCGCTGAGCAGGGCGCGATTCTCGGCGCCGAGCAGTGCGTTGAGCTGTTCGGTGAGCTGGATGCCGCGGCTGAGCAGCTCCGGGGCGCCGGCGAACAGTTTTTCGATCTGCGACGGCCGCGACGGAATCACCGGCCGCGGCTCGCCCAGCGCGGCGCGCAGCGGCGGGCTGTCGGCGTCGGCACCCTGAACGTTGATGAAGGCCACGCCGGTCAGCCCCTGCAGTTGCAGCTCGGCGCGATCGCCCTCGCGGATCTGCGGGCCGTCGCTGATCTCGACCGTGACGCGCACCTTGCCCGGATCCTGCGCGGCGATGCGCAGCGCCGACACGCGGCCGATGCGGATGCCGCGGTAGCGCACGTCGCCGCCGACGCCGAGACCGGCCACCGAGCCTTCGAAGTAGATGTCGTAGCGGCTCTGGCGCTGATTGACGTCCAGCCGCGCCAGCCAGGCGATCACCAGCAGCAGGGCGATCACGCTGGCGAGCACGAAGCTGCCGATCAGCAGGTGGTTGGCGCGCGTTTCCAGTTCGGTCTCCGTGGCGTGTTGAATGGTGTGTCGGGTGAGGTTAGCGGTGTTCGAGGGCGGCGCGCGCCCGCTGGCCGTTGAAGTAGGCGTCGATCCACGGGTGGGGATGCTGGCGCAGGGCGGCCAGCGTGTCCACCGCAACCACGCGGCGCTCGGCGAGTACCGCGATGCGGTCACAGGCCGCGGCCAGGGTGTCGAGATCGTGGGTGACCAGGAATACGCTCAGCCCGAGGCTGTCCTGCAGCTCGCGCAGCAGGGCGTCGAAATCGGCGGCGCCGATCGGGTCGAGGCCGGCGGTGGGTTCGTCGAGAAAGAGGATCTCCGGGTCCATCGCCAGCGCCCGCGCCAGGCCGACGCGCTTGCGCATGCCGCCGGACAGCTCGGCCGGGTATTTGCCGCCGACCGCCGGATCGAGGCCCACCAGGCGCAGCTTCAGCGCGGCGATGTCGTCGCGCAGGTCGGCGGGCAGATCGAGCCGCTCGCGCAGCGGAAACTGCACGTTCTGGGCAACGCTCAGCGAGCTGAACAGGGCGCCATCCTGAAACAGCACGCCCCAGCGCTGTTGCAGGCTGCGGCGTTGCGCCGCGCCGAGACGGTCGAGGCGTTCGCCGAAGATGCGGATCTCGCCGCCGACCGGCTGTTGCAGGCCGATGATCGAGCGCAGCAGCAGCGATTTGCCGGTGCCCGAGCCACCGACCACGCCGAGCACCTCGCCGCGGCGCATGTCCAGATCCAGCCCCTCGTGCACCGCTTGGCTGCCGAAGGCGTTGCGCAGACCGCGGATGCGGATGATGTCGTCGCCCACGGCTAGAGCCCGATGTAGCCGAAAAAGATGGAAAACAGCGCGTCGGCGACGATCACCAGAAAGATCGCCTGCACCACTGCGCGGGTGGTCAGCCGGCCGAGGGATTCGGCGCTGCGCTCCACGGCGAGGCCGTTGTGGCAGCCGACCAGGCCGATCAGCACGGCAAACACCGGCGCTTTCACCAGGCCGACGAACAGATCCCAGGCATCCACCGCGCCGGCCAAGCGCTCGATGAACAGCGCCGGGCCGATGCCCAGCACCAGCCAGCAGACCAGCGCGCCGCCGAGCAGGCCGGCCATGTCCGCGATAAAGGCCAGCAGCGGCAGGCTCAGCACCAGCGCCCAGACGCGCGGCAGCACCAGCACCTGCATCGGGTCGAGGCCGAGGGCGCGCAGCGCATCGATCTCTTCGTTGACCACCATCGAGCCGAGCTGGGCGGTGAAGGCGCTGCCGGAGCGCCCGGCGATCACCACCGCGGTGAGCAGGATCGCCAGCTCGCGCAGGATCGACAGCGCCATGCCATCGACGACGAAAATCTGCGCGCCGAAGCGCGCCAGCTGCACCGAGCCCTGATAGGCCACCACCACGCCGATCAGAAAGGCGATCAGCGCGATGATCGGCAGCGCGTTGAGGCCGACCTGTTCCATGTGGTGGACCAGCGAGGTGATGCGCCACTGCCGCGGGCGCAGCAGGCCGCTGGCGAAGACCTGCGTGGCGCGGCCGAGGAAGGCGATGAAATCCAGCATCAGCGCGGCGTTTGCGCACACTCCGGCACCGAGGCGCTCGATCACTGCGGCAAAGGCGTTGCGCGCTGGCGGCGCGGCCGGGCAGGGGGCGCTGCCGGCGTCGCGCACCCGCTGCAGCAGGCGTCGCTGAGCGGGGCTGCCGGCGCGGATTTCGACCGTCGCGCCGGCTTCGCGCTGGCGCTCGATCAGCTGGCAGAGCAACAGCGCGCCGCTGGTATCCAGCTCGCCGAGGGCGTCGAGATCCAGCTCTACCACTTCGCCGTCGGCGGCGCGCGGCAGCTCGTCGATGCGCGCGCGCAGCGCTGCGGCGGTGCCGAGCAGCCAGTCGCCGTGGGCGCGCAGCTGCAGGCCGTCGGCGTCGCGCTGCAGCGTCAGTCCGGCGGCTGCGGATGGTTCGCAAGCGGCGTCGGCGGCTTTGCCGTCGACTGGTGTGGCGGATGGCTGGTGGGGCACGGGAGGGTGGTGGCGGTAGCGTGGCGGCGTTGCTGCGGCGATTAAACCACGTTGTCGGGCGGTTCGTCGCGCTGTGCGCGGATCAGCCGCTTCTGCCGCTGCAGCACGTAGTAGTGCAGGGCTTCGCGCTGTGCGACGTCGAGGTCGACAAAACGGAAGCGGCAGATCTCGCCGTCGCGGTAGAGCAGATCGGCGCAGCTGTCGAGGATGTCGGCGACGTCCGGCAGATTCAGCCGCAGGCGGTAGCGCATGCCTGTCTGCAGCTCGCTGTCGCGGCAGGCAAAGCCACCGGCGCTGATGTCGAACACCGGCAGCATGCGGCCTTCGACGAGCAGGATCACCGGCTCGTCGCGCTCCGGGGCGACGCGGTAGTCGTGGCGCCGGGCGATGGCGTCCAGCTCGGCTTCGGCGTGTGTGTCGAGATCGATTGGCCGCGGCGTGGCGCGGCGATCAGCTGCGCTTTTCGAGGACAAATTCCACCCTCCGGTTGGCG
>Ga0207752_1000513_pt1 | contig 18253 bp, 11 predicted proteins | sample Pon2CUnioCityCA_6_FD_187272 | JGI IMG/M metagenome (GOLD analysis project Ga0207752, IMG submission 187272) | Marine sediment microbial community from Union City, CA, USA - Pond 2C Sediment 2 (SPAdes) | ecosystem: Environmental > Aquatic > Marine > Intertidal zone > Salt pond sediment ...
CCCACAGGTCGTGTTCCTCCACCACCTCTCGGATCTCCGCCAGCACCTCCTGCTCGGTCGAGCCAGCCTCGCTGTCGTCCCGCAGTGGATCGTCCAGCGCACCCGTGATGAACACCAGGTTCGCCGTCTCCTGCAAATCCTTGCTCTGCGCGAAAGCCCGCACCAGACCGACGTGGTTCTTCTTGGGATCCAGTCGACTGGAGGCGACGATTGCTGGCAGGTCTCGCCGACCTTCCTCGATGTCTCGCCTCAGCCGATTCCTCACCCGCTCCCGGGTCGCCTCTTCGTTCTCGGACCGCGCGTCCGCCCCAAAGATGTCCAGATTCACGCCGGGAGGGATGACCTCGAAGCGCCGGTCATCCTCGACGTCCACGGCTCCTCGATAAGCCCGGTGGCTGTACTGCTCGAAGCGCTCTTGCTCGGTGCTGGTAACGTTGACGGCCGAGTGGTTCATGCTCAGGCGCTCCGCCACGATCCGACGTGCGAAGTGGAAATGATCGTCCATCTCCTTCAAGGTATCGGGCGTGACGTTCAACTTGTCCATCTTCTGCGCCCCGAGGGAGTGTCCGGTAAAGGTGAACGGTATACCGGTCTCATCCTCGATCAGCACGCCGCACAGTCCCCCATCTCCGTAGTGCGTCGTGAATGCATTCGGCAGGTCGCCTTCCGCTTCATAGAAATCAAGGATGTTTGGAACCCAATCCTGTACCAGATGGGGCCACAGCAGTTCCTTGCGTAGAAACCCTTCGGGCCCGGCCGGGAGACGCACAATGCGCACGTTTGGCGCATCTGGGTAGCGCTCGAAATGCTCCGAGAACTCTGGCCACTCTGGGTCGACGATTTGTCGCGTCAGGATGTCCACCCTGTGCCCCATCTCCCTCATGGCCAACGCCACGGACTTCACGTAGACCAGTTGCCCCCCGAAGTCTGGATGTTCCGTCCAGTAGCTGTCGGCGGGATCAAAGTTCCCCTGCGGATTCAAGAAGCCGATGTGCATACTACCCTCCCCTTATCAGGCTAAAGCCTCCTCTACAAGATAATCTTCCGTAGCTGGGCCGCCGCCTGTTCCGGAGCCTCCTGACAGACAAACAACCCTAGGTGCTCCACACCCCCGATCTCCTGTGTGTACGGCAGGAACTCGAAGTAGAGCCCCGCTCCCGGGCCGTTGTTCGTGATCACGTTGTAGGCAATTTCCCGGCCAACCCGTGGCATGATCTCACGTATAGCCCGAATCCCATCGTGCCACCCCTCCGCCACCGCTTCCAGCTCGTCGTCTCCCAGCTGATGCAGATACCTTCTGCCGGTCTCCTTGAGCATGAGCATCATGTCGTACGGACGCCGCATGAAAGCTGGCACGAGAAGAATCGCAGGGCCGTAGTCCTTGGCGATCAGGTCCGACGGCGTCTCACGCAACATATACTCGGAGAACGGTTCGCCATGTTGTTGCTGGAAACGCGCATTGTCCCGGAAGTGACGTGGCATCACGTTGCCGAACGCAATCTGCTGGTGACCGTGAATCAGCGACCCCCCGACCAGGTGACCGTAGTTCTTGATGATCACCACGAAAGCCCTAGGCACGCCCGGCATGCCCTCCACCACCATCTGATCCGCATCAGCGGCGCTGGTGGGAAGTTCATCCGCGCCGGCGAGAAGCGTCCTCTCCAGCACCGCGAGCCGCTCCATCACCACGACCCGGTCATCCAACGGCATATTGTGCCAGTCCTTATCGTGCTGCGAGGAGGTCCATTGGAGGAGGTGGAGGCCGGCGGCCAATCCCTCATCCTCGAACGGATAGACGATCGGGAAAAGGTTCTTGTTAATGAAAGTGAAGCCTTCGCTCAACGCTGCCACGTCGACGACCCCGGTGGTGTCACCCTGGCAGATGACGCATTCTCGTTCCGGGATCGCTCCTACCGACTCCGGCACGTTGTCGTGCGGGCGACCACCGCGGGAGGAATGATAGAGGATCCGGTCACCATTGCGCGGGTCGATTCGATACGTACCGTCGGGAAGGAAACGATTGATCTCCTCCCGAGTCGACGCCATCAGATCGGAGACCGACACCGTTTCGATGGTCTCGGCCTCCAGAATCTCTTCCAGCGCGTCACGTGCGAGCGCCTGTATCATCTTTCGTCTCTGCTTCGCAGCTTTTCTATGCGAGACCTTCTCACTTCTGGCCGCCCATCAGGGTCCACTGCCCCTATCCCTTCCGCCCCAAGCATCACGTCTGCGGAGCTGTCGCTCCCTTAGTTGAGGCGGAACACTCACTCCCCCCGGACCAGCATTCGCGAGAGTTCGTTGTGCCGCTCGATGAGAGGCCCCAGCTCGAGCGTCAGCAGCTGTCCGTCTTCGACGACGACCTTACCGTTAATGACCGAGAGGTCGACGCGTTGCGGGTGGCAGAAGATCAGTGGTGCCAATGGATCGTGGAGTGCACCGGCGTAATCGAGCCGTTCAAGCCGCAGCCCGATAAAGTCGGCCGCCTTGCTCGGCGAGAGCTGACCAATATCGTCTCGCCCGAGCACCTCTGCCCCCCCTCGCGTCGCCATCCACAACACCTCCTCGGCCGAAAGCGCCGTCGGGTCGCCCATCGCCCGTTGTAGCAGCAGCGCCATCCGTGCCTCCGCCAGCAGGTGCGAGGAGTCGTTGCTTGCCGAGCCGTCCACGCCCAGCGCCACGTTCGCGCCTGCATCCAGCAAAGCGCGTATCGGCGCAATCCCGGACCCCAGCCGCATGTTCGAACTCGGACAGTGACACACCCCCGTGCCCGTCTCAGCAAAGAGCTTGATCTCTTCTTCGTTCAGGTGAACGCAATGTACGTGCCACACGTCGTCGCCCATCCAGCCCAGGTGGTCGGCATAGGCCACCGGCCTACGTCCGAAGTGCTCCAGGCAGAACGCCTCCTCGTCTTTCGTCTCCGCCAGGTGCGTATGCAGCATCACCCCATAGGAGCGAGCCAGCTCCGCTGACTCACGCATCAGCTCGGGCGTGACCGAGAAAGGCGAGCATGGCGCCACCACGATGCGCATCATCGCGTACCGGTCCGGGTCGTGGTAGTTCTCGATGATCCGACGCGTGTCCTTCAGAATGAAATCCTCGTCCTCGATGACCTCGTCGGGCGGCAGGCCACCTTCACTCTCACCCAGGCTCATCGAGCCCCGGCACGGCTGAAACCGTATACCGATCTCTTCCGCCGCGCGGATCTCATCGTCGATACGACAGTCGTTCGGATAAATGTAGAGGTGATCGGAGGCGGTCGTGCAACCGGAGAGCATCAATTCCGCCAGTCCTACCAGTGCGCTGATGTGGATTGCCTCGGGCGTGAGATTGGCCCACACGCCGTAGAGAATCTGGAGCCACTTGAAGAGCGGCGCATCCCGTGTACTCGGCAGCGCCCGCGTCAACGTCTGGTACAGGTGATGGTGGGTGTTGATTAGCCCGGGCAGCACGATCATCCCGCTGGCGTCGATGACCTGGTCAGCCTCCTGAGGCAACGCCGATGTTGGCCCCACCTGCTCAATCACGTTATCTCGCGCGAACAGTCCCCCGTCCGGAATGCGCCGATTGGCCTCCCCCAGACCCTCCATTGTCACCACCAAGTCGGCGTGTTTCACCAGCAGTGTCGGCATGATCGTTCTCCTTGCAGCATCGGTCAATCAACAATACTCGGAACTGGCAGACCGACACCCCATTGTGCCAGTGCACCAATTGACGAATTCACCGTGCGTCCACCCCGCCAACCGAACACGGTCGAGTGTAGCATATCTGACGTGAATTAGCAATGCGCACCCACCTCCCGGGCGAACGACGTGCTTTACCGCCCGTGACCATGTTGTGTTATAATATCGTCACAATTCGCCGCTCATAGAGGGAAGAGCCGGCGGGACGCAGGAGCGTCGTGCCCTTCCGCCCCCCCTCGCATTGAGTGGGCACGCGCGCCTTGGCGCCGTCTCGTAGATCTGCGATCTAGATGCTGTACGAGAGATAATATGCTACAAGAGATCTTGACCGAGGCACAGCAGGAGATCCTCAAGACGGAGCGCCGCTGGCTGTCCGACCTGCAGACCATGTTGGCGGGTTTCGGCGCCGAGCCAGAGGATCAAGCAGCGTTGAAGCGCTCCGTCCGCCAGCTTGACGAGCTCTTCCTCCTCGTGGTCGTCGGCGAGTTCAACGCCGGAAAGAGCGCCTTTATCAATGCGCTGCTGGGCCAGCCCCTCTTGGAGGAGGGCGTCACCCCTACCACCACCCGGATACATCTGTTGAAGTACGGGGAAGCGTTCGAGAAGGTGGCCGTTGAGGCCTCGCAGGATGTCTTCACCGCACCTGTCCCCTTGCTGAGGGAGATCAACGTCGTGGATACGCCCGGGACCAACGCCATTCAGCGCCAGCACGAGACGATTACACAGGAGTTCGTGCCTCGCTCCGACATCGTCTTGTTCGTCACCTCCGTCGACCGTCCGTTCACGGAGAGCGAGCGCGCGTTTCTGGAGCGTATCCGCAGCTGGGGTAAAAAGACCGTGGTTGTAGTCAACAAGACGGACATACTTTCTAGCTCTGAGGATCTCCAGAGAATCCAGCGGTTTATTGCCGAGAACGCTCGCTCGCTGCTCGGCTTCACCCCCGAGATATTCCCTATCTCCTCGCGACTAGCGCTGCGGGCCAAACAGGAGGATGACACCGCTCTGTTGTCCGAGAGCGGTTTCGCGGCTCTAGAGCGCTATATCGCCACCACGCTGGACCAGAAAGAGCGCATCCATCTCAAGTTGAATAACCCGTTAGGCGTGGGCCTTCACCTGAGCGCCAAGTACCTCCGGCTGGTCGATGGGCGGCTGGCATCGCTCCAACTCGACTTTGACGTCGTGGACGATATTGAGCGCCAGCTGACCACCTACCGGGAGGACATGGCTCGCGAGTTCCGCTTTCGCCTCAAGGACGTGGAGAACGTGCTCTACGAGTTTGAGAGCCGCGGGATGTCTTACTTCGACGAAACGATGCGCCTGGCAAGGATCTTCGATCTGATCCAGCGGGCCAAGTTGGAGGAAGAATTCAAGCGGCAGGTTGTCGGCGACGTTCCGCAAGTCATCGATGCACGGGTCGACGAGATCATCGACTGGTTGATCGCCAGCAGCGTGAGCCAGTGGCAGGCAGTGATGGAGCACGTACAGGCCCGCCGCGAGGCGCATGCCGACAGAATGGTCGGGCAGGTGCGCAGCACGTTCGAGTACGATCGCGTGCGATTGATCGACACAGTGAGCCGGACCGCTCGACAGGCCATGGCTGACTACGATCACGAGGAAGAGGCCAGGCGCGTCGCCGATTCATTGCAGACCGCCGTCGCCGGTACCGCCCTGGCGGAGATAGGCGCTGTCGGTCTGGGTACCCTGGTGACCGTCCTTGCCACGACGGCCGCAGCCGACGTGACCGGGATCGTGGCAGCAGGAACCGTAGCAGTGCTGGGACTTTTCGTCATCCCCACCAGGCGCCGACAGCTCAAACAGGAGTTCCACGACAAAATCGTCTCCGTGCGTCAGCGGCTGATGGACGTGCTCACGTCCCAGTTTGACCGAGAACTGACACGCAGTTTGAACGAGATCGAGAGGGCGATCTCGCCCTACACCCGCTTCATTCGAGCCGAGCGTAAGCACATGGAGGATACACGACGGGATCTGATGCGGGTCAAAGACGAATTGGAGCGTCTGAAAGCTGCCGTCACCCAGGTCGATTGATCCCATTCCTGATGCATCACCAGGAGCTGCACAACCACCGCAGGCTGGAGACGGACCACGTAGAGGGCCAAAGCTTGGAGGAGAAGTCACGCTCCACCAACCCACCACCAAAGGAGACCATATGAAAGCCGTCCGAATCGTCGACGTCGGACAACCACTGGAAGAGCGAGAAATCCCTGTCCCGGAGGTTGGAGCCCGGGACGTGCTCGTTCGCATCAAAGCAGCTGGCATCTGCCATTCGGACGCCCATTATCGTGCCGGCAACTCACCCGTCGGTTCGCTGCCCATCACCCCCGGACACGAGGTAGCCGGCGTCGTGGAGGAGATCGGTGAGGACGTTATCAGCTTGGAGGTCGGCGATCGGGTCTGTCTCCACTATCTGGTCACGTGTGGAAACTGCACCTACTGCACCCTGGGCAGCGAGCAGTTCTGCATCGAGGGGGCAATGATCGGCAAGCATCGCGACGGCGGATACGCCGAGTACATCGCCGTGCCTGCCCGCAGCGCCGTCCCCTTGCCGGAGGAGATCCCCTTCGAGCATGGCGCCATCATGATGTGTTCCTCCGCCACCTCGTTCCACGCTCTGCGCAAGGGACGGCTAACCGGCGGCGAGACCGTAGCCGTCTTCGGCGTGGGTGGGCTCGGCATGTCGGCCATCCAGCTCGCCGACGCCATGGGCGCCCTCGATGTCTACGCCGTCGACATCAACGCGGAGCGCCTGACGATGGCAGAGGGCTTCGGAGCGCTACCCATCAACGCCTCCGAGGCTGATCCGGTGAAGAGGATCCGAGACCTCACCGCTGGTCGGGGTGTCGACGTGGCTCTCGAGTTGATTGGGCTCCCGCTCACCATGCACCAGGCAGTCCAGTCCCTCGCTATATTCGGACGCGCCGTGATGGTAGGGATCGCTTCGGAGCCGCTGCAGATTGATACCTATAGCGAGCTTCTGGGCCGCGAGGCCGAGATAATTGGAGCCGCTGACCATCTGTTACAGGAGCTCCCCCTGTTGATCGAGTACGCCCGCCGGTCCATTCTCGATCTCTCCGACGTCGTTACCCGCACCGTCCCGCTCGATGCTGACGCCATCAACGCGGTCCTCGATCAACTGGAGGAATTCGGTGCTGGCGTCCGGACCGTGATTACACCCTAGCAGTGGTGAACAATCATCCTTAACGCCCTTAGTCGACGCTCTGACACACGCTGGGAAAGGCAGCTTCTATGTCCCTCCAAGATTACCCACATCCGGCGCTGACAGCGGACGTGGTGCTCTTCGCCGTGGGCGAAACCGATCTGCAGGTGCTCCTCGTCCAGCGCGACAAACCGCCGTTTGAGGGGGACTGGGCCTTCCCGGGGGGATTCGTGAATGTCGGCGAGTCGCCCCGGGACGCAGCACGCCGGGAGTTGGAGGAGGAAACCAACATCCAGGACGTCACTCTGGAGCAACTGCGCGCATTCGGGGACCCGGGGCGGGATCCCCGGGGGCATGTGGTTACTGTAGCCTATCTTGGAGTGACACGCTCAGACACCCCTCGCCGCGCAAAAGCCGGCAGCGACGCAGCGCGGGCTCGGTGGTGGTCCGTCGACGAGCTACCGCCCTTAGCGTTCGATCACGGCGACGTCCTGGCCTACGCGCTCCGGCGCCTGCGTTCGAAGCTGACGTGCGTCGTGGAGGCCTCCGACCCCCTGCCGGGGAATATGACCCTGGACGAGTTACAGGCGGCCTGCGAGATAGCTAATGGAATAGTTTGTCCAACCGAATGGGTTAAGAAGGAGGCTTGATGGATATCGAAAGAGTGCCACTCGTTGCCGAGAAACTGGTCAGGAACGTTGAGCAAGTTATCATCGGGAAGCGGGAAGCGGTTGAGTTAATCCTTGTCGGTTTGCTCTCGCGAGGCCATATGCTCATCGAAGACGTGCCTGGCGTGGGCAAGACAATGCTGGCCCGCTCCCTGGCTGGCTCTCTGGGCTGTCGGTTTAGCCGTATTCAGTTCACGCCCGATATGCTCCCCTCCGATGTGACAGGCGTCTCAATCTTCAACCAGAAGACCCGCGAGTTCGAGTTCCGCCCTGGCCCGGTGATGGCTCAGATCGTTTTGACCGACGAGATCAACCGCGCCACGCCGAAGACCCAGGCGGCGCTGCTCGAGGCGATGCAAGAGCTACAGGTCACCGTTGACGGAGTGACCCACCCGCTGCCCGAGCCGTTCCTCGTGATGGCAACTCAGAACCCGATCGAGTATGAGGGCACTTTCCCCCTCCCGGAAGCTCAGCTCGACCGCTTCTTGATGCGCATCCAGCTCGGTTACCCCAAGCCGGAGGCCGAGATCGCTATCCTCGAGTCGCAGCGTTACACCCACCCCGTGACTGAGATAGAACAGGTGGTGCCCGTAGCGGATCTTCTGGCTGCCCAGGAGGCCCTGAAGGATGTCTACGTAGACAGGTTGATCAAGCAATACATCGTCGACATGATCCACCAGACGCGCCATCATCCCGACATCTACCTTGGCGCCAGTCCCCGCGGTTCCCTCGCCCTCTACCGTACAGGTCAGGCTTGGGCCGCAATGCAGGGCCGCGATTATGTGCTGCCCGATGACGTCAAGAAGCTCGCCATACCGACGCTGGCCCACCGCCTGATTGCGAGCCCCGCGGCCCGGTTGAAGGATGTCACCGGCGAAACCGTGATGGGCGAAATCTTGGATTCGCTACCAGTCCCCGGGGCGGACGTACGGCCGCACTGAGGAAGCCGCACATGCGCAGGGCTGCTTAACCGATTCTCGCCGCTGGCCCTCCCGCGCCAGCTGGCAGGCCCTCGGCTTCTCTCGAAAGGCAATTGCTGACGATGCGCTTCCGGCGAGCATGGATCGTCCTCGCTCTCGGGCTGATCGGCCTGGTGATGGCCCTGGTCACGGGGCGCGAGATGTACTACCGCCTCACTTACCTTCTCTTCGCCATTCTCCTCATCTCCGCGGCCTGGGCCTGGTCCTCCCTGTACGGGCTGCGCCTCAGACGCTACACCCGCGCTCAGCGCGCTCAGATGGGTCGGGTGATGGAGGAACAGCTCGCCGTAAGGAACACCTCCTGGCTCCCCAAGTTGCTCGTGGTAATCCGGGATCAGTCTTCCCTCCCTGGTCATCACGCCAGTCGCGTCGTACATGGCCTCGGAGCGAGCCAGGAACTCGATTGGATCGTGCGCACCCTCTGCCAGAAGCGCGGCGAGTTCCATCTCGGCCCCATGACGATCTCCGGCAACGATCCCCTCGGGCTCTTCGAACGACGCCGAGAGTTTCCCCAGACGAGCCGCGTCGTCGTCTACCCCGCCGTCCTGCCCGTGGGCCATCTGCCGCCGCCGAGGGGGCCTCTCCCCGGTGGTGACGCCCTTCGCCGGCGCACCCACTACATCACCCCCAACGCAGCCGGGGTGCGGGACTACGTCCCGGGCGATAGTCTCGCCCGCATTCACTGGGCATCGACTGCTCGCCTGAACCGGCTCATCGTCAAAGAGTTCGAGCTCGATCCCATGTCTGACGTATGGATCTTCCTCGACATGGAAGGCCGCGTCCAGGCGACGATTGAGGACGATCAGGAAGGACCTCCAGGCGCGGAGGACGCGCAGAAGTCTCTCCAGCAACGAATCGGGGAATTCCGCCTGCCACCGAGCACCGAGGAGTACGCAATCGCCGCAGCCGCCTCGGTGGCGAACGCGTTCATACGACAACGCTACGCCGTGGGGCTGGTTGCCTATGGGCAGCGCCGTGAGTTGGTCCAACCCGACCGCGAGAAGCGCCAGCAGATCAAGATCCTTGAGACCCTCGCCATCCTCCATGCGCAGGGCGAAATGCCGTTCAGCCGGGTGTTGAACGCCGAGGGGAGTCGACTGACCCGAGGGACGACTGTCGTCATTATCAGCCCCTCGACGCGGCAGAATTGGGCGGAGAGTACCCTCTATCTCCATACCCGGGGGCTGCGAGTCCTCGCCATCGTCGTCGACGCAGGGAGTTTCGGTGGTCCTGACGGCTCCACCCAGCTCAAGGATCGCCTCTTAGCAGCCGGCATCCCCACGGTAACCGTGAGCGAGGAGAAGCCCCTTGCCGAGACCCTCAACGCCCTCTCCGTATCGCCAGAGACACAAGCACGGTTTTGAACCAGTCTCGTCCCACGATATCGATTCAGAAATTTGATAGTCGGCAATCGGATAAGGAGCAATCGCTATGAAGACAGAGAGAGGCGCACTACTGCCGCTCTTGGTTCTCGTCGTCTCAATTGTGACCTGTTCCGCACCTCAGACCCCCGTGCCCGACCTCACCGCCAGCCCCACCGAGCATCCAACACCAAGCCCAACCCCGCGCCTCCCCACCGAGGAACCCACCACAGAGCCGACCGCTCAGCCGACGGCGTCTCCCACGCCAACGCTGCCTGAGGCGCATGTCGCTCGCGTCCAGTTTGCATCGGGCACCATGTCAGAGACCCTCGACGGTCACCTCGGGCCTGACGAAGTTGAGCGATATGTCCTACGTGCTACAGCCGGGCAGACAATGCACGTCCGGGTCACGTCCTCGGAGGAGAGCGTCCGTCTCCGCGTCGAGGCCCCCTCCGGAGTCCCTGTCGAGGGCCAGGCCGAAGGGGAGACCTTCTGGCGTGGATCGCTCCCTGTCACCCAGGACTATGGTATCCGGGTCTCATCCGACCGGGCGGCCGACTACCAGTTGAGCGTCATCGTCTACGCCCCCATCGTGTTTGAGCCCGGCGAGACGTCTGCCACCCTGACCGGTCATCTCGATGCCCATGAGACCGACCATTATGAGCTCCGGGCTCAGAAGGAGCAGACCCTCGACGTCGTCGTCGACGCCCCGCACCAGGTCGGCTTGACGGTCGTGGGCGCCGACGGCGTTCCCCTCAAACGCTATGTCGATGAGGAGATGTCCTGGCGAAGCGAGCTGCCGGCCACCCAGGAATACTTCATCGAGCTCAACGCCCTCGAGACCACCGCCTACACGCTCACCGTCAGGCTCCCACCCCTGTCCTCGGAGGCCTCGATCGAGGTTATCGCACCCAATGGCGCGGAGGAATGGCAGGAAGGGTCAACCCACGACATCACCTGGCAAGCCTGGGGTGTGGAGGAAGTCGATATCGAGGTCGCCTCTGGGGGCAAGCCCCTGGGTCACGTAGCCCTCGCCGTCGATGCCACGGCTGGTCAATACCGCTGGGAGATTCCCGTGGGCCTTGTCAGCAACTTCGGCGTGGCATCATCCGACGCCATGCGAGTGAGGGTCTACAGCAGCGACGATCCAGCCCTGTACGACGAGAGCGACGACCCGTTCACTGTCAGCTGTCCGCGCATCCTCCTCGAGCCCGGTACGACGTCGCAGGCCATAACAGCCACCCTGGAGGCGGACGACGACCGGTTCCGGTACGTCGTCGGCGCGAAGGAGGGCCAGGCGATGGAGTTGCGTATCTCGCCCGCCCGAATCGGGATCGACGTTTGGGGAGCGGAAGAGGGTTCGACGTGGGAGCTACCGGCGAAGGAGAGCAGCCTCACAATCGCCTCGCTGCCCGAAACCCAGGACTACTTCATCACTCTCAAGAGCGCCGCTGAGTCTGAAGCAGTCGACTACACCCTGGAGCTTGCGATTCGGTGAAGATGGCCCGGCGTGACAGGGCCTGCGGCGCGATCCGTTGAGCAACGGTCTTAGCGCTCGAGCCACTCGGCAGCGGCTTTCGATAACTGCGTGATCGAGCCGCTCCGTATCGTCGGATTGGGCAGCGAATCTAGGAAGAATGGACCGTAGGACTTCGTCAGCAGTCGCTTGTCGAAGCAGGCCACGACCCCCCGATCCTCGCGGGTGCGGATCAGGCGCCCGAAGCCCTGCAGGAAACGCAGAATCGTCTCTGGCACGGCAAAATCCCGGAACGGCTGCTCGAAGGTCTCCGCCCGGGCGGCGAAGACTGGGTCACTTGGGACGCTGAAAGGAAGCTTGGCAATCGCCAGGCAGCTGAGTGGATCCCCGGGTACGTCCACCCCCTCCCAGAAGCTCCGGGTGCCCAGCAGCACCCGTCGCTCGCCACTCCGGAAATTGTCCAGAAGCTGCGCCCGCGAGACGCCTTCTCCTTGCGCCTGGACCGTGATGCCGGCTTGAGCCAGTGGAGCCTTTATCGCCCGTAAGGTGGCACGCAACTGTCGATATGAGGTGAAAAGCGCCAGCGCTCGCCCCTCCGTCGCTCGAAACAGCTCCGCCATCCCCTGAGCCACGATCCGCTGATAGCCCCGGTCGCTGGGCTCCGGAATATCATTGACGATGTAAAACAGCGTCGAGCTTTCGTAATCGAATGGGGACCCGACCACGAGTTCATTGGCGTCCCAGGCGTGCAATCGTTCGCGCAGAAAATCGAAGGTCCCGCTGGTGCGGAGCGTCGCTGACGTCAGCACCACCGACCGCTTCTTATGGAAGAGGTTTTCTTCCACCAGAGGCCCCACGTGTAGGGGTGCAGCGTGAAGGCTGAGATGATCTCTGTTCGGTTGCATCTCCAGCCAGTAGATCAGGGAATCCGAGGGATCCATAACCATGTGGCTGATCTGCTCCCGTACCTCCTCCAGATGCTGCGCCATACCCAACATCTGGACCTGCAATTCGTCGGCGTTGGGCAGATCATAACTGGCCAACAACTCATCAATACCGCCAGCCAGCCGCTCTAACTCACGCACCACGTCCTTGATGGGAAGATTGATGTCGTCGCAGGCGATCTCGATCGAGTCCCAGGCCGGCTGCACCCGTATCCCGGACGTAAGACGCATCCGGAAAGAATAGCGGCTGGATCGATTTCCCTTCTGCTCCTCTGCGAAATCCTTCAGACGATCGAAAAAGACGTCCAATTGGCGCAGCGCCCGGTCGATCCCCTGGCCGATCTGCCCGATCGATAACTCCACCTCTTCCATAATTTTCTTGGGCAGGTCCACCTGCTGACAGGAGCTGAGCACCTGACTCATCAAGCCGGTCACCCGTCCGCTACTGGTTACCCGCCCAATCTCGCTCAGCAACCGCCGGACGCTGGTACGATCCGTCTCGAAGCTGAGACCGCTGGTCGTGGCCGACTCCAGATGGTGTGCCTCGTCCAGGATGAGGTAATTGTATTCCGGGAGAGCCCGATTCTGGACCGCGACGTCAGCCAGCAACAGAGCGTGGTTGACGACAATCAGATGAGCGGCCTCCGCGGCCCGGCGCGCCCGATAGAAGTAGCAGACACCCCGCTGAAAGAACCGGCACCGTTCTGGATTGCAGTTTTCGTAGTCAGCCGAGAGGCGGTGCCACATGCTCCGCTCCAGAGCCGAGGGGAGAAAGAGCTCATCGCCGTCTCCATCCTCCGTCGTCAGAAGCCAGATAAGGACCTTCGCCAGCACCCTCGCCTGCTCGGGCGAGCGGGCGCCGCGATGGCGCAGCGCCTGCAAGCGCGCAGGACACAGATAGTGAGACCGCCCCTTGAGCACTGCGACCTCGAAATCGAGGGGTAGAATTCGCTCCAGATCCGGCACGTCTTTCTGGTAAAGCTGCTCCTGGAGGTTGATCGTGTTGGTGGAAACGACCACTCGCTCCCCGTTCTGTACCGCCCAGTAGGCAGCAGGAATGAGGTAAGCGAGCGATTTCCCGACGCCGGTCGGCGCCTCGACCAGCAGGTGTCGCCCCTCGTTGAACGCCTCACCGACGGCCCGCAGCATCTCTATCTGCTGCGGACGATGCTCGTAATCCGAGAAATAATCTGCAAACGCCCCGTCCTCTTCCAACACCGATGCCATGAAGTCCACGTTTAGTGGTTTCTCATCCCCCGTCGGCTCCAGCGGCTCCACCTTCTCCGAGGCAGCGAAAAGAGGCCCTTCCGGTCCCAGACGCTCGGGAGTGGCCCGTTTCTCTGGCGGGCGGCGAGCCGCCTCTTCCAGAGCTTCCCGGAAGAAGACGCTGGCACTCCATTGGCCCCGTCTTCCATGACCGATGATCTCCTTCAGCATCCGAGGCGGCAGCTCACAGGCTCGACCCAACATAGCACGGAATAGCCGATAGCTGGCCAGGGCATCGTCCAGTGCTCGATGTGCCTGCTCCAACTCCACGTCAAACATCGTGGCCAGGCGTCTCAGGCTGTAACGGTCGGCATGGGGGAGAAGTACCCCCGCCAGCTCGAAAGTGTCTAGATACTCGTTATCAAACGCTGAGGAATGTTGCTGCAGAAAGCGCAGATCGAAATCCACGCTGTGCCCCACGACCGGGTATTCGCCCACAAAGCGGCTCAAATCCGGCAGCACCTCGTACAACTGAGGAGCCCCCCTGACATCCTGGTCCGTGATGCCGGTCAAGACCGTGATGTCGTGTGGGATCCGACGACCAGGATCGACGAAGGTGGAGAATTCGTCGAGCAAATCATCCTGCCGGAACTTCGCTGCTCCGATCTGAATAATGGCATCCCGCTCAGCATCGAGTCCTGTTGTCTCTAAGTCCAAGGCCACGTAAGTCTGGGGCATTGATCCTCTTTCTAGGCCACGCAGGCCCTGTCAAGCGTTGTCATTTGTGTCTCCCTGCTTCTTCAAAGGGGTCTTCCAAGCTACGAAGAGGCATTATACCTTAGTGACTGTGCCCGACAAGCACCAGCGCAACAGCACGACAGTATCGCCCCCCTCCATTTCGTGTTATCATATCCACTATAGGAAGAACACCCAACGACGCTACTGAACCAGGCACCACCCCGACGGATAGTCTCAATGGATCCAAGATCGCTCCTAGGGGATTGTCAAATCCCCGCTCTGGGCCTGAACCTGGCGATTCAGGGCAAGTTTCTGTAAGCGAAGCAACACCTGCCGAATCTCTGTTGAGTTACTAGAGGGAGAGACGAATGATCGCCGAAGCCGCGAAACGCGTGCGGGAAAACGTACAGAAAGTCATTGTCGGCAAGGGCGACGTCATCGACTTAGCCCTGGTTGCCGTCCTCTGTGAAGGACACATACTGATCGAAGACGTACCGGGCATCGGGAAAACGACGCTGGCGCGATCCCTCGCCGCCAGTCTAGGTTGCACCTTTCGACGCATTCAGTTCACGCCGGATCTCCTCCCCTCTGACGTCACCGGAATCAACTTCTTCAACCAGAAAACGCAGACCTTCGAGTTCCGTCCCGGACCGGTCATGTCTCAGGTCGTGTTGGCCGACGAGATCAACCGCGCCACCCCCCGCACCCAGTCAGCCCTCTTGGAGGCAATGCAGGAGCAGCAGATCACCGTTGACGGCGACACATATCATCTCCCCAGGCCGTTTCTGGTGCTCGGCACCCAGAACCCAATCGAGCTTGAGGGCACCTTCCCTCTCCCCGAGGCCCAGGTCGATCGGTTCCTGATGCGCCTCTCCATCGGCTATCCCGCCGAATCAGAGGAACACGACATGTTGTTGCGCTTCGAGCGGAGTGACCCGTTGGAAGATCTGTCCACCGTCACCTCACCGCAGGAGCTGACCACTATGCAACGCCGTGTACGGGAAACCCGGGTCGAGGAATCGGTGCGCGGCTACATCGTCGACATCGTCCGTGCCACCCGGGAACACGCTGACATCGAGCTCGGCGTCAGCCCCCGCGGCACCCTGGCCCTCTACCGCTGCGCTCAAGCGCTCGCTGCCGTCAAGGGCCGGGAGTACGTGCTGCCCGACGACGTCAAGCTGCTGGCCCCTTACGTGCTTACTCACCGCATCATCATTAGCCCGACGACCCGGCTGCGCGGGCGCTCCCTCGCCGAGGTTTTGATGGACGTGATCGAAAAGGTCCCCGTTCCCGTCGAGACCCTTTGATCCGGGGCATGGATCAGAACCAGGGAAATCGGAGCCGATGAGATCAGCACGACGTGGCAGCGGCAAGCATAGGGAGAGACAACGTGGTCAGTTTACCCCCGTCTGGTTCGAGATGGCAGTCCTGCTCATCGCCGTCGGCCTGATCCTGCAAGAACGCGCAATCTTCGCCCTGGCTGCAAGCATCCTTACGGTCATTCCGGTCGCCTGGTGGTGGATGCGCGTCTCGCTCCGACACGTCGAGTACGAAAGGACCCTGGATAAGCGGCGTGCCTTCCCGGGCGAGCAGGTCGAGATGTCTGTTCGCATCACGAACCGGAAACTCCTCCCCCTGAGTTGGCTCGAGGCCAGCGACGAAATCCCCATGGCGCTGCCGCTGGTGAACGGCACTCTGATGCCCACCCATGCCCCCGAGGTCGGTTCTGTGGAGAACGCCCTCTCCCTCCGCTGGTACGAGCGCGTCACCCGGGGCTACGTACTCAGTTGCAAAGCCCGCGGCGTTCATAATCTGGGCCGGGTTCGCCTCAGATCGGGAGACCTATTCACCCTCTTCGAGCAGACCGAGGAGCGTGACACCGACGACCAACTGATCGTATTCCCCCGCATCTGGCCCATAGAAGATCTGGGCTTACCCTCCAAGGATCCATTCGGCGAGCAAAAGGCGCCGCGGCGTCTGATTCGGGATCCCATGCGCACCGTCGGCGTGCGGGACTATCGACCGGAGGATGATCTGCGCCACATTCATTGGAAGGCAACCGCCCACACGGGGGACCTCCAGGTCCGGGTCTACGAGCCGACGGCGACCCTTGACCTCGTCATCCTGCTGAACGTGACCACCCTTGAGCACCACTGGCAGGGCGTCCTCCCGGAGCTGTTCGAGCGTGCCATCAGTGTCGCTGGATCGATTGCCACCTGGACCATAGGGCAGAAGCACAAGGTCGGCCTGGTGACCAACGGATGCTTGGTCCAATCTGATCAACCGGCTCGTGTGCCGCCGGGCCGTTCGCCGGAGCAGTTGCCGGCAATTCTGGAGATGCTGGCGGGGGTCACGCCTTTTGCCACAGCCTCCATCGAAAGAGTCCTCCACCGTGAGAGTCCCCGCTTACCGTGGGGAGCGACTCTCGTGGTCGTGACGGCCATTGTGACCGACCGCCTGGCCGAGGCCTTTGTCAACCTGCGAGACGCAGGACGCCGACTGGCACTGATCTCGTTGGCGGATGATCCCCCACCCCCTCTTGAGTCTGTGACGACGTTTCACTTGCCCCCCTCGATGCCGCTATTTCAGCGCACCGATGACCCTGGCTACGACGTGACGGAAGCCCTGGATGCCGCTGGCCTCATGCTCCACCTGGCATCCCACCGACAGGCCCTTTAGGCGAGGGAATATAAATGACCCCTCATCTAGGGACAGTGAGTTGTGCAGGCATGGAGCGGAAGGGCCGTGTTCCGAGTGGGATTGAAAATGAGCACTAGCTCTCTGGGTCTCTCCAACGCTCGCGCGTACGTCCGCCGCGAGCTGGTCTTTCTCGCCCTGGGGACAATGGATGTCTGCGTCATCACACCTGTGTACGCCGCGTTCCTCGCTCCGCTCATCAACGTCACACCTCTGGGCATCGTCCTTGTCTTACTGGCGGCAATCCTGCTGGTCCATTACCTGGCCCGACTCTCCTTCTCTGTACCCCTTGATCCCAGGTGGAGATCCGCCTCCATAGGGTTTGGAATGCTGGTGACCAGCCTCCTCGCCGTGCACCAGGTTCTCTATCCTCAAACCTCCCTGTGGCGCCTTCGATGGCTTGGTGACGTGTTCCAGAGCCTGAAGCAGTATCTCTTCGCTCCGGATCTTCTCGTATTCTTCCTGGCCGTGTTTCTCTGGTGGCGCGGACTCGTGCTGGCCCAACGCCGGCTTATCAGCTCCAGTGTTGCCTTTCGCTTCCGATTTGGCGTGGTACTCCTTGCAATCACCTCTGGAATCGCGGGGGCGACCCTCTCCTGGCCTTACCATCACGTCGTCTTCCTCTTCTTCTTCGCCAGTCTGCTGGGCATCGCCCTTGCCCGCGCCGAGGAGGTAGGTCAGCAGTACGGAGGGCGCCAGTCCCCCTTCAGTCTGAGCTGGTTGGCGACCCTCATCACCGCAAGTGCGGTCGTCCTGGTGATGGCAGCCGGGTTGACGTCGCTACTAACCGGAGAGACAATTGGCCGCGTTCTCATCCCCGTCCTTCGAGTATTGCAGGTCCTGCTGTTCGTCGTGATCTATATCTTCGCCTGGGTAGCTCAGTTGGTGCTTGAACCTCTCCTGGCTATCCTCCAACAGTACGAGATAGGACGAGCGTTGGAAGACGTCATTGACCGGCTCAACTTCCCAACTCCCCCCACGGACGAGAGCCCGCCGTCGGACCCGCTGTTTACGCCGGACCAACTGGCAGCGATGAGGGGCTTCGCCGCCGTTGCTGCCGCAGTCGTCGTGCTCGTGATCGTCGCCATATCCCTCTACCGGCTGCGTGCTAGATCACCCCACGCATCAGACGAGAAACGAGAGTCCGTCTGGGAAGGCATTCAGTTGAGGGATGGCCTGGGGAAGTTGCTGCGACGTGGGCAGCGTCGCTTGAGCGGCCTGGGCGACACGTTGACCCACTCGTACCTGGGCCAGGTATTCGCAGCACTCACTATTCGCCGCATCTATGCCCACCTGGCTTCCCTGGCCGCGAAAGAGGGCTACCCGC
>Ga0207752_1000514_pt1 | contig 18251 bp, 14 predicted proteins | sample Pon2CUnioCityCA_6_FD_187272 | JGI IMG/M metagenome (GOLD analysis project Ga0207752, IMG submission 187272) | Marine sediment microbial community from Union City, CA, USA - Pond 2C Sediment 2 (SPAdes) | ecosystem: Environmental > Aquatic > Marine > Intertidal zone > Salt pond sediment ...
CGCCCGGTACAAAGACCTGATGGATGACGCCCTGCTCTCGATCCCCACGATTTCGGTGGTGACGGAGCTGGACAACCTGTTCGACGACGGCACCGGGATCTACGTCAACGCGATGCAGGACGGGCGCGCGTGGGAACGGCCGGCCTCCGTGGAGCTGATCTATCCGGACGGGACGCAAGGGTTCACGACGAACGCGGGCCTGCGCATTCGCGGGGGCTACGGTCGCCAGGGGAGCAATGCCAAGCACGCGTTCCGGCTATTCTTCCGGCCCGACTACGGCCACTCCGAGCTGCAATACCCCCTGTTCGAAGACGAGGGGGTCGATACCTTCGAAAAGGTGGATCTGCGGACCGCCCAGAACTATTCCTGGGCATTCAAGGGCAGCCAGGGGCTGGACCACGGCGGGAAGAACACGATGCTGCGCGAAGTCTTCTCCCGCGATTTGCAGGGGGCCACGGGCCAACCCTATACAAGAAGCCGATACTACCATCTGTATCTGAACGGACAATACTGGGGCCTCTACCAAACGCAGGAGCGCTCCGAGGCCCGCTACGCAGCGGCGTATTTCGGGGGCAGCAGCGACGACTACGATGTGGTCAAGGTCGATGCCGGCCCCGGACGGCCGTACACTGTGCACACCACGGACGGCAACCTCGACGCCTACAATCGTCTCTGGCAGGCAGCCCGGGACGGCTTCGCCACCGACGCGGCCTACTACCGCGTCCAAGGGCGCAACCCGGACGGCACGGTCAATCCCGCCTACGAGCGACTTCTCGACGTCGATAACGTCATCGACTACATGCTCTGCACGTTCTACGTGGGCGACCTGGACGCCCCGATCTCGAACTTCCTCCAGAACAGCCGCCCGAACAACTTCTACGCCGTCTACAATCGCACGAACCCCGACGGCTTCATGTTCTTCCGACACGATTCTGAGCACAGTCTGTTCGAGCTCCACGAGAACCGGACCGGCCCCTATTCTGCCGGGCAGCAGGCCCAGTATTTCAATCCGCAGTGGCTGCACCAGCGACTTGCAGTTCATGCGGAGTATCGGATGCGTTTCGCGGATCACGTGTACGAACACTTCTTCAACGACGGAGCCATGACGCCGGGAGCGGCGGCTCCCATGCTGCAGAACCGCAAGGACACCATCGACCTCGCGATTATTGCGGACTCGGCCCGCTGGGGCGATGCAAAGGTCTCAGAGCCGCGAACGAAGGACGATGACTGGCTCCCCCAGGTTCGTTATCTGCTCGACGAGTACTTTCCGCAGCGGACGAGCATCGTCCTCGACCAGCTTCAAGCCAAAGGTTGGTATCCGACCCTCGAGGCGCCGACCTTCAACCAGCACGGTGGAGCGGTCGACAGCGGATTCAGCCTGGTCATGATGGCACCGACCGGCGACATCTACTACACGCTCGACGGCGCGGACCCCCGCCTGCCGGGCGGCGTCATCAATACGGCGCACGCCACGAAGTACACCGCGCCTGTAACTCTCACGAAGTCGACTCGCATCCGCGCGCGTACATACTACGGCACATGGAGTGCGATTCACGACGCGACGTTTTCGGTCGGGCCGGTAGCCGAGAGCGTTCGAGTCAGCGAGATCATGTACCACCCCGCCGACACGGGCCATCCCGACGATCCTAACACCGAGTACATCGAGCTGACCAACATCGGCACCGAGACCATCAATCTGAACCTCGTGCAATTCAGCAACGGGATCGACTTCACCTTCGGCGGCATCGAGCTGGCGCCCGGCGGCTTCTGCCTGGTGGTCAAGGACATGCTCGCCTTCGAGGCCAAGTACGGCCCGGGCCGGCCCATCGCGGGCGAATACGCCGGCTCGCTGGCCAACGGAGGAGAGAGGATCGAGCTGATCGATGCGATAGGCCGAACGATTCAGAGCTTCAGGTATGAAGACGACTGGTACAATCGCACCGACGGCCTGGGCTGCTCGCTGACGAGCGTGGACCCGACTCAGCCCGACCCGGACCAGTGGTCGCAAAAGAGCGCCTGGCGCGAAAGCGCCCACGTGAACGGCTCACCGGGAGCGCCTGACTGAGGCCCCACCCGAAGGAAGTTCGCGCACGACACACTAGTCAGACCGCAGGAGCCATAACAATGCGCCCTGATGCAGGGGGCCCTCTTGCTTGTCACGTATCACTTTTTTGCCTTGCCCTTGCCCGCACTGCCCGCCACAATGGCGTCAATCGTTTGGAGGTTCAGAGCGATATGGCCAGGGCAAACGTCGTACAACAGCTCGGCACGAAGGGCGTGGACATTCCTGCAGTCGCTGGGCAGGTCATTGCGAATCCCAAATCCATCCCGGAATTGGTCGAAGCCCTGCAGATCGAGAAAGGGACCGCCAGGTATGCGTACGAGAAGGTGTTACGTCTGGTCAGCGAGCGTCGGCCGGAACTGATTTACCCGTACTTTGATGTCTTCGCCGCCATGCTCGATAGCGACAACAGTTTCTTGAAATGGGGCGCGATCATGACGGTCGCCCATCTGACGGCCGTGGACGCAGAGAACCGGTTCGACACCCTCTTCGAGAAGTACTACGCCCCCGTCACGGGCCCGGTGATGATCACGGCGGCCAACATCATCGGCAGTTCGGCCCGGATCGCTCTGGCGAAGCCGGGACTCACCGAGCGCATCGTCCGCGAGATCCTCAAGGTGGAGAAGGCGAAATACAAGAGGCACGGCCGCCCATCGCCCGAGTGCCGCAACGTCGCCATCGGACACGCGATCGATTCACTCGATCAGTTCTTCGACCAGATCGAGGACAAGGCCGCCGTCATTCGCTTCGTGAAGCGCCAGCTTACGAACCCCCGAAAGCCCGTCGTCAAGAAAGCGGAACGATTCCTCCGCAAGCATGGAACGATATGGAAGAATAGGTGACCACAAACCGCAGACCGATGTTCGTCAGACACGATGTTGAAGGAGCGTAACCATGTCTACATTTGATGCTCTCGAATTCACAGAAGTCCAGGTCGCGTCCGTTCTGGCCGCCCAGATGCCGGGCGAGAGCGCCGCCGACCCGGCCATCATCGGCAGCGCCATGCACACGACGTTCGACAAGCTCGGGGCCTTTCTGCAGGAACACGCGCTGGCCCCGGCCGGCCCGCCCCGCGCCATCTACACGTCCTACGGCCCCGAGGGAATCAAGTTCATCGTCGCCATTCCCATCGCCGCCCCACCGGCTGCACAGATTGAGGGTGCCCCCGGCTTCGTCGCGACCCTGCCCAGCGGCAAGGCCATGCGCTTCACTCATCGCGGCCCCTACGCCGGCCTGATGCAAACCTACGGCCAAATCACCGAGTTCCTCAAGGCCAGAGGCCTGATGAAAACCGAAGCCGACTGGGCCAAGTACACGCCGATGTGGGAGGAGTACCTCAACGACCCGCACACAACCCCCGAACCCGACCTGCTGACGCACATCTACCTGCCCATCGCCTGAGCCATCGGGTGCGAGTGTTCCTGTTCGGTGGGATCAACGAAGCAACAGAGCGATCTCACGAATCGTTCGTTCTTGTGCCGGGCGCAGTCTATCGTGTAGACTATCGTCCATAGACTTCTGCCTTGGGGTACGGAAAGGAGGTACGTGCTATGAAATGGGTGTCCTGTGTGCTGTTGATGTTCCTGGCCGTCGGGGTGGCGGAGGCACGGGCTATCGAGCAAGGGCTTATCCTGGACCTCGATGCCGATAAGGGTGTGACGGTCGAGGACGGCGACCGGGTGGCGAAGTGGAGCAATCAGGTTGCCTCCTTCGCGGCCAAGGACTTCGTCAAGCAGGACCAGGGACGAGAGGTGCCGGGAACAGGTCGGCCGACGCTGAAGAAATCCGTGGCCGCGATCGGCGGGCATCATACGCTGGTCTTTCGGCGGCAGGAATTGGTCAATCACGAAGAAGACGCCTTCGACCATCTGATCACGGGAAACGGCTACACATGGTTCGCGGTCATGAGCGTCTACGAGCAGATCGTTCAACTGAAGGACGTGAACTCGTGCTTCGGCAACCTGCGCAACGGCGGAAACTACGAAGGCATCTGGGGCAACGTGACCGACGACAATCGCGTGTGGATCGGCTCGCGCAACGGGATCACCTTCGGCCGCTGGGATAAGAACAACCCGATGGTCACAGCGCCCGAGCCACTGAGCAAGAACCAATATTACGTCGTGGCCGGACGCATGGGTGCAGGCACGGGCGAAGTGCGGATCGAGGTCTTCATCAACGAGCCGAGGCCCGTGGCGAGCAAGCCTTTCCCCGTCAACCCGGCGGCGAATTCCTCCAAGCTCGCCATCGGCCAGGAACGCGACGCCACCAACCATCCGGGCACGGAGTCTTTCGACGGCGAGCTCGCCCGCTTCCTCATCTACGAGCGCCCGCTGACGGATGGCGAGCTGGCACAAACCCTGTCAGATCTCAAGAAGATGTATGCCATCCCCTGAGGTCCGCCTCGCTTCCAAGCACGGTCTGGCGTTGGCCATCATCGGGACCTGGTATTCATCCCACTGCGATTCGGCGCGAGTGGCTGCCGATTACCGAATGAACAGCATTTCGGCGTAGCTGGGCAGGGGCCAGAGCCGGGCGTAGACGAGGGTTTCGAGCTCGTCGGCGGCCTGCCTCAAGGCGGCCATTGCCGGCACGACGTCGTGGCGATAGCTTTCGGCGTGCTTCTCCGAACCTTCCGTCTGGGCGGCTTGGGCCGTGGCCCGCTCCAGATCGTCGATCGCGCTTTCGAGGGCAGTGATCAGATCGCAGACGCGCTGCAGCATCTTCTTCTGCGTCTCTGCGCCGACGCCGGCGCCGGTGACCGCGACCACCGCCTTGCCCAACCGGCGCGAGTATTCGCAACAGGCAGGCAGGATCTGACGTTTCGCCATCGTCAGCATCGTCTGAGCCTCGACGTTGATCTGCCGGCTGTAGACCTCGAGCAGGATCTCCGTGCGGGCCTTCAACTCCTGCTCCGTGAGGACGCCGTGCCTCGCAAATAGCGCAACGTGCTCATCGGACGGGATGGCCTTGAGAGCCGCGACGGTCGAGCGGATGTTCGGAAGCCCGCGCTTCGCGGCCTCGGCCACCCATTCCTCCGTGTAGTTGTCGCCGTTGAAAAGAATGCGGGCGTGCTTCGTCGCGATCTCCCGCAGGACCTTTAGCACGGCGGCCTTCACGTCGTCCGCTTTCTCCAGGGTATCGGCGATGTCGCTAAGCGTATCGGCCACGATCGTATTGAGGACAAAGCTCGGACCCGAGACGGACTGCGTGGAGCCCACCATGCGGAACTCGAACTTGTTGCCGGTGAAGGCGAACGGCGACGTGCGGTTACGGTCGGTGCAATCCTTCGGCAGCGGCGGCAGGGTCGAGACGCCCAGCTTGAGCTCCCCGCCTCGCTTGCTGCTCCGGGCCCCGCCCGCGGCCAATTGCTCGAAGATGTCGGTGAGCTGCTCACCGAGAAAGACCGACACAATCGCCGGGGGCGCCTCGTTGGCGCCGAGCCGATGTTCGTTGCCCGCGTTGGCCACGCTCGCGCGGAGCAGCACGCCGTACTTGTCGACGGCCCGGACCACGGCGCAGAGCATCACCAGAAAGATCATATTATCGTGCGGCGTGTCGCCCGGGTCGAGCAGGTTGACCCCGTCGTCGGTGACCATGCTCCAGTTATTGTGCTTGCCTGAGCCATTCACGCCGGCAAAGGGCTTCTCGTGCAGCAGGCACACGAAGCCATGCCGGCGGGCGACCTTCTGCAATGTATCCATCGTCAACTGGTTGTGATCGGCGGCCACGTTCACAGTCGAGAACACGGGCGCCAACTCGTACTGGGCGGGCGCAACCTCATTGTGCTGCGTCTTGGCGGTGACCCCCAGCTTCCACAATTCGTTGTTGAGCTCGTTCATGAAGCTTGCCACGCGTTCGTGCAGGGAGCCGAAATAGTGATCCTCCAGCTCCTGTCCGCGGGGAGGCTTGGCCCCGAAGAGCGTGCGGCCGGCCATCACCAGGTCCAGCCGCTGCCTGTAGAACGTTTGATCGATCAGGAAGTACTCCTGCTCGGGCCCCATCGTCGCGGTCACCCGCTTGGCGGTCGCCTTGCCCAGCGCCCGCAGCACGCGCACCGCCTGCCGGCTCAGCGCATCCATGGAGCGCAGCAGCGGCGTCTTCTTATCCAGCGCCTCGCCCCGGTACGAGCAGAACGCGCTGGGAATGTACAGCGTGATGTTCTTGCCGTCCTCCTTGACGAAGACCGGCGAGGTGCAGTCCCACGCGGTGTAGCCCCGCGCCTCGAACGTCGCGCGGAGACCGCCGGAGGGAAACGACGAGGCGTCCGGCTCGCCCTGGGTGAGCTCCTTGCCGCTGAACTCCATGATCGTTCGGCCGTCGGGCGTCGGCGAGATAAACGCGTCGTGCTTTTCCGCGGTCAGACCCGTCATCGGCTGAAACCAATGACAGAAATGCGTGGCACCCTTCGCGATCGCCCAATCCTTCATCGCGTTGGCGATTACGTCGGCGGTCACCCGATCCAACGGCTGCTCGCCGTCGAGCGTCCTCTTGAGAGACTTGAATACGTTCTTAGGCAGACACTCGCGCATGGTCATCTCGTTGAAGACGTTACGACCGAACTCACCCGTCACATTGTCAGACATTGTCGGACTCCTCAAGGACTCTCACTTCCGTACCAGTGTTGTCGTTCATTTCACGAAATGCCCTGCGCGGCCCCACTATCGAGCCTGCCGCCCATGCTACGTCGGCCTCGGTCCACTGTCAACGGCGCATTCCCCGCCCCAGGTCTGGCCACTCGATCCGCAGGCCAGGTACACATTCGGTTCGGCCGGAGTTCGCGTTCGGGAGGCTTGGCTGCAAGAGATGCGTCGGCCGCCGGGCACGAGAAAAGGGGCAAGGCTTGCACTGTTCGGCCATCCCCAGCAAAAGAAGCCGGCAGCCACAAGCCTCACCCACAACCCAATGCCGACTGCACCTGTGGGTGCAGCGAACACAATTAGCGATCAACTGTCGTAGTAGAGGGAGAACTCGTGCGGATGCGGGCGCAGCGCGATCTCATCGATCTCGTTGCTCCGCTTCCAGTCGATCCACGAGCGGATTAACGCTTCGCTGAACACGCCGTCCTGCAGCAGGAACTCGTGGTCCTGCTCCAGCGCGTCGATGGATTCGGCCAACGAGCCGGGGGTCTTCGGGAACTTCGCCAGCTCTTCGGCACTCATCTCATAGATATTCACGTCCAGCGGCTTGCCCGGGTCCATCTTGTTCTGGATCCCGTCGAGGGCGGCCATCAGCATAGCGCTCCAGGCGAGATAACCGTTGGCGGTCGGGTCGGGACAGCGGAACTCGATGCGCTTGGCCTTCGGGCTCTTGGAGTACATCGGGATCCGCACCGACGCCGAGCGGTTGCGGGCGCTCATCACCAGGTTCACCGGCGCTTCGAAGCCGGGCACGAGCCGACGGTAACTATTGGTTGTCGGCGCGCAGAAGGCCAGCAGCGCCGGGGCATGCTTCAGGATGCCGCCCACGGCGTGCAGAGCCATCTCGCTCAGGCCGGCGTACTTATCGCCGGCGAACAGGGGCTTGCCATCCTTCCACAGCGAGAAGTGCGAATGCATGCCGCTGCCGTTGTCTTCGAAAACCGGCTTGGGCATGAACGTCACCGTCTTGCCGTGACGCTTGGCCACGTTCTTGATGACGTATTTGTACCACATGAACTGATCGGCCATCCGCGTGAGTTCGGCGAACTTCATGTCGATCTCAGCCTGTCCGGCGGTGGCGACCTCGTGATGATGCGCCTCAATCTCGAGGCCGAGCTTCATCATTTCATAGACCATCTCGCCGCGAAGGTCATGGTAGGTATCCGTCGGGCTGACGGGAAAGTAACCGCCCTTGAAGCTGGGCTTGTAACCGAGATTGGGCTCTTCGAACCGCGCCGTGTTCCACGCACCCTCGACCGAGTCGATCGAGTAGTAGCCGGTATGCTGGTTCTGTTCGTAACGAACCTCGTCAAAGATGAAGAACTCGGGCTCCGGACCGATGAAGCATGTGTCGGCTACGCCGCTCTTGTTCAGATACTCCGCGGCCTTCCTCGCGACCGTGCGCGGGCACTTGCTGTAGAGTTCACGGGTCTCCGGATCGACGATATCGGCGATCACGCTGACGGTCGGCTCCTTGAAGAACGGGTCGATCACCGCTGTATTCGGATCGCACACCGCCATCATGTCCGACTGGTGAATCTCCTGCCAGCCGCGAATGGACGAGCCATCGAATCCCAGCCCCTCTTCGAACACGCTCTCATCGATCGTCTTGATCGGATAAGAGCAGTGCTGCCACGTGCCGAGCATATCCACAAACTTGAGGTCCATCATCTCGGCCCCGTTCTTCTTGGCGAACTCAAAAAACTCTTTTGGCGTCATTCGTTGTTCCTTTCTGATGCATTGGGTCAACACTTACCACCATTCCTACGGCTCCGTCATCGGGGCCGGCGTGATCGGTGGCATCGCCGCTCCTGACGGCAGAACACGAGTCCACCGGACTCGTAGAGAGATTCACAAAGCACGTGCCAGACTCGGAGCACCGGACCACAATTCCCTTAAACCCCTTCGCAGACGACAGTTACGGCACAACTCAATCTTGGGAGCCATGGCGAACGAAATACATTTCTGTAGGTTTATCTCAGCAAACATACATTTATGTAGTTTCTGCGACTCTTCGGGCTGCTACGCACGAGAGGCCGGCGCGGGTTGCCTCAGCCGATCGCGTCGTTGCCGCGTTCGCCGGTGCGGATGCGGATGCACTCGGGCAGATCGACCACGAAGATTTTGCCGTCGCCGATCTGGCCGGTGCGGGCGCCCTCGATGATCGCGTCGATGGTCTTCTCCACGAAGTCCTCGTTGACGGCGATCTCCAGCCGGACCTTCTTGAGCAGGTTCACCTCGAAGGGCACGCCGCGATAGCTCTCGTGGTAGCCCTTCTGCGCCCCGCAGCCGAGTGCGTTGGTCACAGACATCTTGAAGACCTCGGCTCTGTACAACGCTTGTTTCACGTCGTTGAGTTTGTGTGGTTGAATATAGGCAGTGACAAGTTTCATCTGCTGGCTCCTGTTGTTCAAACGCTTTCACGCCGGCTCGTTCGTTAACTCGTAGTAAAGATCTGGAAACCGCCGTAGGCTTCCATTCCATGCTCGCCGATATCGAGGCCGCGCAGCTCCTCGAGTCGATTGACACGCAGACCCACAGTCACATCGATGAGCTTGAAGATGCCCCACATGGTTCCGACGACGAAGATGACCGCCGCGGCGCTGCCGAGGAGTTGAATACCGAGTTGCGTCGGGTTGCCGCCGTAGATTAGGCCGTCACGAGCCAAGCCCAGCGAGCTCTTGCCGAAGAGACCGACGGCGAGTGTTCCCCAGACGCCGCACATGCCGTGCACGGGAACCGCACCCACAGGATCATCGATCTGGAGCCGGTCCAGCAGCTCGACACCGCGGACGACGACGTAGCCGGCCACGATGCCGATGACACAAGCGACCCAGGGCTCGACGAACGCGCACGGAGCCGTGATGCCGACGAGTCCGGCCAGCGCGCCGTTCATCGCCATCGACAAATCCGGCTGGCCCACGCGTTTCCACACGGTCAGCATGGCAACGATCCCGCCGAGCGCCGCGGCGAGGTTCGTATTCATCGCGACACGCCCAATGAGCTGCCCGTCACCGACGGCAAGCGTCGAGCCGGCGTTGAAGCCAAACCATCCAAACCAGAGGATGAACACGCCCAGCGAAGCCAGAGGAATACTATGGCCGGCCAGGACGTTCGGCTTGCCGTCGCGGCCGTACTTGCCTTCCCGCGGGCCGAGCATCCACGTTCCCACGAGCGCCGCGGACCCGCCGACGGTATGCACGACCGTCGAGCCGGCGAAGTCCGCGAAGCCCAGACCGGACAGCCACCCGCCTCCCCAGATCCAGTGGCCGACAATCGGATAGATCAGTGCCGAAATCAGAAACGAGTAAATCAGGTACGCCGAGAACTTCATGCGTTCCGCGACGCCGCCGGCCACGATGGTCGCCGCCGCCCCGCAGAACGCCGCCTGGAACAGCCAGAAAGCGAACAACGGTACACCGCCCGCCGTATCGCCAAGCCCCGACAACAGCCAGCCCTTCGTGCCAAAAAGGGCGTTGCCGTCGCCGAACATCAGACCGTAGCCGATCAGGAAGAAACCCAGCGACGCCATGCAGAAGTCGAGGAAGTTCTTCGTGAGAATGTTGCAGGTGTTCTTCGCGCGGATGAAGCCGGCCTCGACCATGCCGAAGCCCGCTTGCATGAAGAACACCAGGAACGCGCCGATGAGCACCCAGACCGTATTCAAACCCAGGGCCACCTGCTCGGCGGTGAGGGCCCCTTCCGCCGCTGACGCCGTCGGCGTCATGAGACCGAGCAGCACCAGCGCTACAATCCCCACCTTGCCGGGTCGCAGGATCGACTTCTTCCGTATTGCCATCACTTCTGTACCTCTCTTTCACGACACGCGGGTTATACCGCCCCCATTCACTCGGAGTCACCGAGCACCGACGCCGATGACTTTGTCTGTGCTGTTTACAAAGCGCGTACCAGAACCATAGCCACCAGATATATTTCCGTAACTCGCTCTCTGAGATAGACTTACGAAGCACCCCCAGAGAGATCGCCCTCTGCAATAGACAACATTTCTGTAGGCAGGGCCTTGAGTAATTACATTTTTGTAGTTTCACCGATCGGTCCGCCACTCCCGCCGGCCTCTCCATGCACGTCTTGCGCCCTGGTCTGCGCAGGGGGGCGGGCTCCGTCGGCGTTTCGGCGGGGCCCGTCGTGGCCGAGAGGCACACAAATTCATGACCGCTGCGGCGGACCGTGCGAGACCGATCCCGTCATCCTATCGCCGTCGTCCCCCGCTCGCCGGTGCGGATGCGGATGCACTCGGGCAGGTCGACGACGAGGATTTTGCCGTCGCCGATCTGACCGGTGCGAGCTCCTTCGACGATTGCGTCAACGGTCTTCTCTACGAAGTCCTCGTTGACGGCGATCTCGATCCGAACCTTCTTGAGCAGGTTCACTTCGAACGGCACGCCGCGATAGCTCTCGTGGTAGCCCTTCTGCGCGCCGCAGCCGAGCGCGTTGGTCACGGACATCTTGAAGACCTCGGCTCTGTACAACGCTTGTTTCACGTCGTTGAGTTTGTGTGGTTGAATATAGGCAGTGATCAGTTTCATCGGATCAACTCCACTTGCATACGCTTAGGTTGTGCTGAAGATCTGGAAGCCGGAATACGCCTCCATGCCGTGTTCGCCGATATCCAGGCCCTTCGACTCCTCTTCCGGGGAAACCCGCAAACCGATGGTCACCTTGATTCCGTAGAAGAGCACCAAGCCCAGGCCAAAGGCCCACGCAAAGGCCGCCCCCGCCCCGAGCGCCTGGACGCCAAGCTGCCGGATGCCACCGCCGTAGAAGAGGCCGCTGTCCATATTGAACAACCCGCACGACAGGGTCCCCCAGAGCCCGCACACGCCGTGGACACTGACCGCGCCGACCGGGTCATCCACCTTCAACGTCCGATCGATGAACAGCACACTGAAGACCACCAGCGCGCCGCCGACGGCCCCGATGGCAATGGCTGCCATAGGCGAGACGCCGTCACACGGAGCGGTGATTGCGACGAGCCCCGCCAGAGCGCCGTTGAGGGCCATGGACGCATCAGGCTTCTTCAGTATGATCCAGGCGACCACCATGGCAACAATCGCGCCGGCCGCGGCCGACAGGTTGGTGGTGACTGCGATGTAGCCGATGGAGCTGTCTCCGGTGGTCGTGCTGCCAGGGTTGAATCCGAACCACCCGAACCACAGGATGAACACACCCAGCGCCGCAATCGGGATGTTATGGCCCAGGATCGCTTTCGGCTTGCCGTCCGGCCCGTATTTGCCGATACGCGGACCGAGCACGATCGCCCCGGCCAGGGCCAGCCAGCCGCCGACGGAGTGAACCACGGTCGAGCCGGCGAAGTCCAGGAAGCCAAGCCCTTCCAGCCAGCCCCCGCCATCAAGCAAACCGCCCCACGCCCACGAGCCGAAGATCGGGTAGATCAGCAGCGTGATGAAGAAGCTGTAGACCAGATAGCTGGAGAACTTGGTTCGTTCGGCCATCGCGCCTGAGACAATGGTCGCCGCCGTCGCCGCGAAGACGGTCTGGAAGATCAGGAACGTCCAGTTCCAGCCGCCCCCTGTCTCGACGCCGCTGAGCCCGAACAGCGTCGTGCCGAACAGGCCGTTGGACTTGCCGAACATCAGGCCGAACCCGACCAGGAAGAACGCGATCGATCCGACCGAGAAGTCCATCAGGTTCTTCATGAGAATGTTGACGGCATTCTTGGCCCGGGTGAAGCCGGTCTCGACCATGGCGAAGCCGGCCTGCATAAAGAACACGAGAAACGCCGCGATGCACGTCCACACGATGTTGATATTGGTTTGCAGTTCCTCTTTGGCCGCGTCGAGAGGAGACACGGCTGCATCTGCCGCCCATACAGGAACGGACATTGCCCCCACGGCGAAAATCAGAAACAACGCATAAAGTCGTAAGTGTCGTCTGTTCATAGCTGTCTCGAAACCAACCTTTCTGTGTTTCGGCGGCACGCACGTGCCTGGTTGTTGCTCCTTTGCCGCTGCCGGCGCAGACCTTCCGCGAACGGCCTCACTGCCATGAAGGACCCGCACACGACAGCGGCGTTTCCCTATCGATCGTGAATCTCGATCCGTTTATGTTGTTGCTGTTGCGGGCCGCCGACCTTGGCCCGACCGTCAGAACTCGACGGCGATGCTGATCCCGCCCCAGAGATTATCACTCTTTCCCGTGGCTTCGCGAATATCACTGTCGATCATCGTGGAGTAAGCGACGATCGGCTTGATCGTCCAGTTGCCGATGGTGACCGGCACTCCGGCCGAGAGTGTCAGATCGTTGAACGCGGAATCGTCCACGCCGAAGTAGTAGTCGTCATACCCGCCGCTGGCATACGCCAGGCTTGCACCAACCTCGAGATCGCAGTACGCATCCGTCGTCCACTGCGCGACCTTCTCGACACCATGCCCGACTGAGAACTGGAAGTAGCTGCCGTCGGCCTCGTCGAAATCGTAGAACCATGTCACGCTCGGCGACAGGGGCACCGAAGCGGAAAGGCCGCCGTAGATCTCCGCCGTCCCCGGGAAGCTGGTGTTCGGAAAATCGTAATAGATCGCCCCCACCGAATACGCCAGAATCTCCTGGCCGGGAAACGTGTTGGAGTAGTCGATCACGTAATCGACCTCGTTGAGCTCGCCGTCATCCACGGCGTCACCGTGCAGGTCCATGTTTCCCCAAACCGAAGCGGTGAATCCCTTGTATCCGATGCCGACACTGGGCTGGAGGACCCAGTCGTCGACAACGTTCTGACCGCGCCAGACGTACTTGCTGACGACATCCGCCGAGGCGGAGACGCTCACTGCGTCCTCTTCCGCACTGCTCGAGACCACGGTAACCAGCACGACCGATACCGCACACAACAATACTCTCAGCTTGTTCGTCATCTTCATTCTCCTGCTGACTTATTCCTCATGCCATTCCTTGATGGCCCTTGCCGAAGTACCGACCCATCTGCCGAACCCGGTCGCACAGCTCTTCGCAAAGACCGTGCCACATTGAACCGAACGAAGACAAATTTCCATAACCATTTTCACAACAAGGACTTAAGCACGCAATAAGCCAAACGGGGCGACACACGAGCGCATACAAAAACGTAGCCTTCGATATAGAGAACTACATTTTTGTAGCCTTCTCCACATGGAAGAGACGCGCAGAACGCGCGTGGAAGACCCACGGCGAACCGGTCGAGGATTCCGCTGGCACGACACTGGCGGGCAATGCTGATATCGCAGCTGCGGGATGGATCGGATGACATTGGCGTCGATGTTGCCATCACGTTCGACCGGCGGCGTCCACTGAAAGCTCCGAGGGCCCGCTGATCCGGAAGAACTTCGCTCAGTCATTCTGACTGATGCTGCCGTGGATGACGGTCGACGTAGTGTGTCGTGCCGCCTTTGAGAGAGAGCCGCGCCAGGACGGGAAAATGGTCCGACGGGTAACGCCCATCGTCGTTGTCGTGGAGAATCGCAGCTTCGACGACCATTCGGCCCGGCCGAACGAAGACGTAGTCGATCTTCTCGCCCGAGCGGTCGCCCTGGAAACGATTGAACGTGCCCACCTCCGTCGCCTCCGGATGCAGCACGCGAAACGTATCGACGAGACGGGTGTCTGAAGGAGCGACGACATCGCCGATCCCCAGTGATGCATCGCCTTTGAGATACCGAACCGCCGGGTTGCTCTCGCCCGCGTTGAAGTCGCCGGTGACGATCACAGGATCGCGGTGTTCCCGGTCACGCATACGCTGGGCCAGCAGGACGACGCTCTTTTCGCGCGACGGCTGCGACTGGTGGTCCAGGTGGACGTTGAACAGGTAGAAGGCTTTGCCCGAACTCTTGTGGAGGAACCGGCCCCAGGTGCAAATCCGGGTGATGGCGTTGCCCCAACTCGTCGAGCCGGGCACTTCCGGCGTGTCGGAGAGCCAGAACGTGCCGGACTGAAGGACCTTCAGCCGGTCGGTGCGCCAGAGGATGGCGCTGTACTCGCCCCGCGTCTTGCCGTCGTCGCGGCCGACGCCGATCTCGCCGTACGGCGGCAGCGACTGTCGAATCTCGTCGATCTGGAAGCGGAGGGCCTCCTGCAGGCCGACGACATCCGGGGCGTGCCGGCGCAAAACGTCCACGGCCATCTCCCGCCGGTTCGGCCACGAGTTCTCGCCGTCATCGGCCGTGCCGTAGCGAATGTTGAAGCTCATCACGAGCAACTCCGAGTCGCCCGCGGACTGCCCGTCGGCGGCAGTGACACGAGACTGCAACCCGGGAATCAGAACGAACAGAAGGACAAGGAACAACGCAACGAACGACTTCCCGCTGAGTCCTCCCGCGGAAAGGAAAGAACCAAGAGCGACTGGGGTGCCATGTCTACCCTTGCGTAGACATGTCTCGTCCAGCAGCGCATGGGGCCTGCGCCCCGCGCACCCGCCCATCCACCGATTTTCGCCCACGGGGCGAGTCCGCCATCCTGCTCTCTGCATTTTGACTCCCCTTTCGGTCAGCTTCCCAGGCCGACTTGCTTCTGCTCCTGCGTGAGAGATTCGTTCAACGAGCCGGAACGAAACCCTTGCAGATCCACCGTTACGAACCGAAAGCCCAGGACCTTGAGCCTTTCAACCACCTTGGAACGGACCGGCTCAGCCACAAGGCCGGCGATGTCCTGCAGTCGGACCTCGATCCGCGCGATCTCGTCGTGGTGGCGAACGCGGAACTCGACGAAGCCGAGCGACCGCAAGACCGCCTCCGCCTGATCCACCTGCCGGAGCCGCTGCTCAGTGACCTCCAGGCCGTACGGAATGCGGGAGGCCAGGCACGGCGACGCCGGCTGGTTCGCGGTCGGCAGCCCCGCTTCACGGCTCAACTGGCGGATATCCTCCTTGGTCAGCCCCGCCTCAGCGAGAGGCGAGCGAATGCCGAAGCTCCGCAGCGCCCGGTTGCCCGGCCGGAAGTCGTCCAGATCGTCGTGGTTCGTCCCGAAGACGACATGGTCAAAGCCGCGTTGCTTCGCGATGTCCAGCAGTGTACGGCACAAGTGCGACTTGCAATGATAACACCGGTCGGCGTTGTTCGCCGTGAAGTTCGGGTCCTCCAGCTCGCCGGCCTCAACGACCATCAGCTCGACGCCGATCTCCTTCGCCAGAGCCGGGGCCTTCTCGCACACATTGCCGGGCTCGGACACTCCGACGCTTATGCACGCCAGGACGTTCTGCGTCCCGAGGGTCTCAGCCGCCGCCTTGAGCAGATAGCTGCTGTCCACCCCGCCCGAGAAAGCGACCACCACCCGGCCAAGGTCCCTCAGAATGTCCTGAAGCGATTCGTGTTTTTCTTTTAGATTCATGTCTTGTCCTACGCATCAGCCTCCGCCATGGCTCGCTTCAAAAGCTCCTCCAAGCCAAGTTTCTTCGCCAAATCAGTCAAATACTCAAAATCCAACGCCTTTCCCTGGACCGCCAGCACGCCGAGAACATCGGTCCACTGGCGTTCGGACGTGCCGCCCGTGTCACGGAACCAACACAGCTTCAACAGGACAATATCTTCCGGCGAGACCACGGACACATCTCTCCGGCTTGCGTCACTGAGCCTCAGCATCCGGCTGCGATCCAACAGCCGCTGCTCCAGCTCGCTGGGGCCCTGGACGAAGATGTCTATCTTGAATGCAGTCTCAAAATGAATGACGTTGAAGCTGCGATACGAGCGCAGGGCTTCCTCCATCCCCTGCCGGCTAACATAAAATTCGTCTTCGAGCAGATCACAGAGCCTGTCGGCTGCCGACGAAAAGGGCTGGACCGTGATGTCGGCATCCCTGGTGAATCGCACCGTGCCATACAAGGCACTCGCAAGGGAGCCGCCGATCGCGTACCGAATGCCCAGGCCGTCGAGCACATCGGCAAGTCGTTCGATCACTGCCTCCGTTTGGCGTCTTTCATTCACGGCTGGATGTCCCATACACCTGCTCGAACAACTCGCGGCCGAGATGCTGCTGCGCCCAGAGCCGCCAGAGCTCCTCCTCGGTGGCGTCTGGATGTCGCATCCGAAGTCCGGCCAATGCCAATTGTCTGCCCATTTCGTACGTGTCGAAAATGATCTCGAACTTCCGTGCCGGCGACATCCGACGATAAAGCTCATACTGCACGCGCTGCGCCTCCGGCGCCGTGTCGTTCGCACAGTTCGGTCGCATCTGCATCGATACCCCTATCCACAGCACAGCCAATCCGCAGGCCCACACCCACGGCCGCTGCAGGACGGCTCTCCGCATACTTATAGCACGTTCTGCATCCAAAGGCTACCGCCCGGCTGAACAAAGAGCAGCCACAAGAATCCCCAGGGCTGGGGCAGAACGCCAACTCGACTTATCCATGGTCCTTCTCCTCTCCTGGAGGTTTGCGATTGTCATTCCGTTGGTATTATGCCCGCGCGCGGGCCCGATGACGATGGCCCGCCGGCCGCAAGGCATGAGACCGGCGCCAACCGCAATCGGCACGCGTTCACGGCCCTCGCCGACGACGGCCCGGCCGCCGCTTGCGTGGCGCCGGCTCCGGCGGGTCTTCCTCGGGAAGATTCCGATACGCGAACTCGCCGCCCAACTTGACGGCCTTGCGATCGCGGGCCTTGGCCGACTCGATCTCGTCGTCGAACAGGCCGAGGTAATGCGGCTGACCGTCGTACTGGATCGCCGCCTGCCACTTCCGGCCGCGCGGAAACACGCCGCGAAACCGCGACTTGCCGTGCGCCCGCCGATTGTTCTGCGAGTTTTGCAACTGCGTGCAGGCGCGCAGGTTGCGCCGGCGATTGTTGAGCCCGTTGCCGTTGACATGGTCCACGACCTCGTCGTCCTTCGGCTTCATGATCTCGCGGTGCATGGAGATCGAGTGGCCGTTCTCGGTGCGAGCGGCGTAGAACCCGCCCGAGCGTCCGCCGCGCCGCGCGTACCACTTGTACTGGTTGAGCCATTCGTAGTCCGCCGCATCGACCGTGGCGTACAGCCCGCGCGTCAACGCGATATAACGGATATCGTCGCTGGGCGGCTCCGGCGGCTCGATCCGGACCGACGGCGCCGGCCCTCCGGCGGCTGACACCCGTACACGCACTGCTGACACCGGCCCTTATGCCACGGCGCCATGCCCGGATGCTCGCAGTCTCCCTGGCACCAGTAAGGACACAAAGACCCCTTCGCCCCCGTCGTATAGAACTGCGCTTCGGCGCGCCCCGCACCCTGACCCTGTTTCCGTTCCTGCTCTGCCCGCTTCTCCATGATTCTGCCTTTCTCGCTGATCGTATCGGCAATGACAAGCCGGCCCTTACACGGGACCACCAACCCATTGCCTCTCACAATGTTGGGTATATAGTGCACAAACAGCGAGCACCTGTCCACAGCAAAGTGCATTTCCCGCGAGCATCTAATCCCTTGCCCAACAAGTCCTTACAGCCCCTTGCTAATTTTCTCGCGTGTCTCACCGCGCCGGCCCCGGGAACCGGCACCGGACACTCTCCCTCCGTTCCCCAAACGCGAAACGCCCGCCGTGGATGCTCGCCGCTCGTTCAACCGGCCCGACGAGCCGC
>Ga0207752_1000515_pt1 | contig 18249 bp, 15 predicted proteins | sample Pon2CUnioCityCA_6_FD_187272 | JGI IMG/M metagenome (GOLD analysis project Ga0207752, IMG submission 187272) | Marine sediment microbial community from Union City, CA, USA - Pond 2C Sediment 2 (SPAdes) | ecosystem: Environmental > Aquatic > Marine > Intertidal zone > Salt pond sediment ...
GATTGTTGGTACAAGTGCAGCCGCAAGCGCGACCACAATGAAGCCGATCCAGAACAGCGACGCCGGAAGAAAAGAACCGAACACCAGAAGAGCACCGGCAATGATAAATACCACGCCTCCAAAATGGTGCGTCTTGTCCCACACTTCCTCGTTAGATAATGTCCAGGGCGTACGTATACCAACGAACCAGTTGGGCTTGATTTTTCCCATGTAGATTCCGAAAACCATGAACAAGATGCCTATCGCAGGCGGAATAATGAGATTGACTGATACCTTGTAGCCTAATCCGGACATGCCGACAAAAAAGTAAATGAGCGTCATGAAACCAACAATAGCAGCCTTGAAAGCATGATAGGCCCTGGCAAACTCCTGATAGCGGTCTTTTCGCGGATCTATATAGGGAAGGGCAAAAATGAAGAGATATATGCCGAGATTAAAAAATGGAAAGAAAAAAGGAGAGTTTATTATGGCCAGTGACAAAGTCGTCCAACTGACGGATGATTCTTTTGAAAGTGAAGTGAAGCAGTCTGCTGTTCCCGTTCTGATCGATTTCTGGGCTTCCTGGTGCGCTCCCTGCAAAGCGATCGGCCCATTGATCGACCAGTTGGCCGACGAATTCGAGGGCCAGGTCAAGGTCGAAGTCAGTTACTTCACCAGCGGCCTGACCTGGCGGGCCTTCTACATGGGCACGCTCTCGGCCGACGAGAAGACCATGCGCCTCAACGGCTACGTTCGCGTGACGAACAACAGCGGCGAGGACTACGAGAACGCCCAGACGCGCCTCATCGTCGGCAAGGTCCACATCCTCGAGCAGATCGCCGTGTTGGCCCAACGTGAGTACCCGTACGGGCGGCCGGGAGAGGGCGTGGCGCCTCCCACCAGGGCGGGCGGGGCCATGCCGCAGCGAATGCCGTCCCTGCGAAGGGCGGTTGCCGAGCTTGAGATGGCGGCCGAAGAGCCCAAGGAAATCGTCAAGGAAGGTCTCAGCGAGTACTTCCTCTACACCATTGAAGGCACGGAGACGATCCCGAACGGCTGGTCCAAGCGTCTGCTGAGCTTCGACGTTGCCGGCGTGCCGGTGGTCAACCTCTACAAGTACGAGCAGGAACGATACGGCCCCAGTGTCGTGCGGTTCCTGAGCTTCAAGAATGATGAGGCCCACAAGCTGGGCCAGACCCCCATCCCGGACGGTGGTGTCAAGGTCTATCGATCCGTCGATGAGCGGAACCACCTGTCCTACGAGGGCCAGTCGTCGTTCAAATACATACCCGTCGGAGACGACGTGGAGCTCAATCTCGGCGCGGTCGTCGACGTGGTCGTGGAGCCGACCCTCATGGACTACCGAACGGACAATCACCGCTTCGACAACGATGGCGATATCTCCGGCTGGGACGAGATCCAGACGTTCACCATCGAAGTCCGGAACACGCGCGACGTGCCGGCTAAAGTCGAAATCGTCCGCAATTTCACGACGCCGCAGTGGGACCTCAAGCGAAGCGGCCAGATCGACGGCTTCGAGAAGGTGGATCTGGACACGGTCAAGTTCACGGTCGAGCTGCCGCCGCAGTCCAAGAAGAACTTTGAATACACGCTGACAAGCTATTACGGTGTGCGGGCCGAGGACTGGAGCCGCAGGTCCAGGTGACACCCTTGAAGGGGCGAATCCCAATGAGAAACTTGTGCATTCTGCTAACGTTCCTATTGCTTGCATCTACGGCCCGGGGCAAGGTCGATCTCGTGACGCTGCCGGCGCGGGACACGGTGCAGCTCACGATCTACAATTCCGCCGACATGACGCTTGTGCGGGAGAGCCGAGCGCTGACCGTCAAGGAAGGCGAAAACGCCCTGCAATTCTCCTGGGAGAACACGCTGATTGATCCGACGAGCCTGGAGATGCTGCCGAAGAGCCAGGCCGGAGCGATTGATATCGCCGAGCTGGTCTACCCGCCGCGCGTGAGGAATCTCAGCTTGTGGAACGTTCAGAGCGAGATCAGCGGCAAGGTCCCGATGGAAATCACGTACCTGACCAGCGGCCTGAGCTGGCGGGCGTTCTACATGGGGACGCTGACCCCGGACGAGAAGACCATGCGCTTGCAGGCATACGTCCGTGTGACGAACAACAGCGGCGAGGATTATGAGAACGCCCAGGTGCGCCTCATCGTTGGCAAGGTCCATACACTTGACGAGATCGCCGAGCTGGCCCGCCGGGAGTATCCCTATGGTCGGCCCGGCCTCCCACCGCCGCAGGCGCCTATGGTCGGGCGTGCCGTCAAGGACGAGCTGGTTCGGCTCGAAGAACGCGCGCTGGCGGTCCCGGCGGCGGCGCCGGCCGTCACGGCCCCCAAACAGGTCGTCAAGGAAGGGCTCAGTGAGTACTTCCTCTACACGATTGAGGGGACGGAGACGATTGCCAACGGCTGGTCGAAGCGGCTCCAGAGTCTCGATGTCGAGGACGTTCCGGTGCTGAATCTCTACAAGTTCGAGGAGGACCGATATGGGCCGGTGGTTGTGCGATTCCTGAGCTTCAAGAACGATGAAGAGCACGAGCTTGGCGAGACGCCCATTCCCGGCGGGGTCCTGAAGGTCTATCGCACGGCGGGGTCCCAACGGCACCTCTCGTACATCGGCCAGTCATCGTTCAAGTACATTCCCGTCAATGAGGACGTGGAGTTGAATCTCGGGGTGGTTTCGGACATCACAGTCGAGCCCAAGTTGATGGACTTCCGAACGGACAACTATCGATTCGATCGCCGCCGGAACGTGGCGGGCTGGGATGAGGTCCGAACGTTCGAAGTCAAGGTGAAGAACACCCGCGAGATTCCCGTGAAGGTCGAGATCCGCCGCAACTTTGAGACGACGTACTGGACCCTCGAACGGGCCGGCCAGATCGACGAATTCGAGAAGATCGATGCCGACACGGTCGAATTCAACCTGCTCCTGGAGCCGCGCTCGGAGAAGACATTCGAGTATACCCTGACCACCTACCACGGCGTTCGCACCGAGGACTGGACCCGCCTGTCCCGGTGATCGATTCGCTCAAACGGCCGGTCCTCCCGCCGGTAGACTCGTGCCGGCGTCGGACGGGAACACGTTGAATTCCGACCCGTACTGCGCCAGATAGTACAGGCTGTAGGAACGCGTGAACACATGGATCGGCAGCATGGCGACCGTCCCGATATACGGAATCATGAAGAGGCAGCCCGCGCAGCAGCACGTCAGGCATATAGTCGCCATTACCATCACGCCGATGGTGATGCCGATGACCATTTGGAAGAGGATATACAGGAAGAACCTCGCCTTGTTGGTGGTCAGCATGTCCAGCAGCGCACGCCAGGCCTCGACGGGACTGCTCGTGTGACGATACATGATCGGCACGGCGAAGTCAGTGGTGAATTTGCCGATGAGGCCGAAGACGATCATCGTGGCGAAGAACAGCAGGCCGCACGCAACGACGCCCGAGACGGAAAGGACGTTCCAGCCGAAACTGGTCATCGCCAGGAAGACCACGATTCCGCACAGGGCCAGGAAGAGAATGCCCGTCAGGAACCCGATGATCCCCAGCGCGATCCGGAACCTGAACAGGCGATTGCCATGCTCGCGGAACTGATTCCAGGGATTCTTGACCTCCGCCTTGTTGTGGGCGACGCAATCGAGGAACATGAACCGCCCCCGGCTACTCAGCCAAACGACGAGCAGCCACACGCCGATGATGAGGGCCAGAACAGCAATGCCGACGGGGATGATCCAGTCGAGGTTGGCAGCCACAAAATCTCCGGCGTCCTCCGCGGCTCGACTGATCTCTCTGCCGATATCGCCGGACCCGTGCGGCCCGCCGCCGCCACGGCCCCCCCCTCCACCTCCGCCGCCTCCCTTTCCCAGCTCGGCCAGCCAGGCACAGAACCCGATGATGAACCATTTGCCCAGGTCAAAGGGCCGGAACAGGATCGTCTTGACCCTGTCCAGAGCGTTACTGACAGGATCGATCACGCTGACGTACGCAGGACGGGACATCATAGGAGCAGTCCTCCAAGGTAGAACAGCCAATTCACAAGAACGGCGGCGGTGACGATGATGACAAGGCCGGCGTGTGTTCGTGACAGCTTGCCCGCCAGCCGCCCGTCGTCCGCGGCCAGGGCATAGATTCGGTATACGATCTCCAGGCCGAAGAGGACAAACACAGCAGGGCCCAGCGGGTGAAATCGAAAACCTGCCCCAATGTCACCATGTGCCAGCGAAGAGAAAGATCGTGACATTCCGCACAGGGCGCATTTGACGCCGAACGTCTCATAGAGTCGGCAGTGCAGGGACCAGGGATAGCCGAACAGCGAGAGCCCTTGCCCGTCGATCCGCAGCAGGAAAGCCCCGGCCAGCGCCCCGGCACACAGTAGCAGCACGATCGTGTGGAAGGCCGTTCGATCCACCGTCGAGCCGCCTGCGAGCGGCTGAGCCGCATCCGCCGGATGCGGCGCTGCGCTTATTTCACACGTTCGGGACATCGTAGCTCCGTACTTGCCCATTGCCTATATGAGGATAGACGCCCGTGGAGTATATTTCTTTACGATTTTCGCACAAGAAAATTCCCCGTCTCTGCATTACGAGTGTCTGGCTACGTTTCGCGCCGGATAGGTCTTTTCTGTCACCCCGAGCGGCAGTCGAGGGGTCTGGCCGCGAAGGCCAAGCACGCATCATGCGCAGGCAGATGTCTCGGCTGTGCTCGACAGGACAAGAGAAAGGAGGGGGGCTCGGCTCCACATGGCGAATGACAGGAGGCCCGCCACGATATTTGGGCACACACCATTATGAGAGGCTACGGCAAGATCGTGGCAAGTGCCCGCGCCTGTCATTGCGAGCCGGCCGAAGGCCGGCGCGGCAATCTGGGACTCCAGACGCGGCAGTTCGCGTTGGGGAAGCCTCTCGACCCCAGGCCTTCTCGTAAAGACAAGGGGCCTTTTCTGCACCCGTCACAGACTCGTCGAGCACCTCCCCAGCGACGGCGAGCAGCGTCCGAACGGCGTTTGCCTCGGCCGACCTATGGCAGGCGGCTGAGTTCCGCGATGGCGCGGGCGATGCGGTCCCGTTGTTTCTCGATCGGGGCCGGGTCTCGCGTGAAGCTCGTCATCTCAGTGGTGATATCGTCAGGCACGCCGAGCAGGGCGGTGTACCGAGCTTTCTGTGTCGCGTCGAGCTTCGTGCCCTTGGCCTCGATGAGCCGTCTGAGGATTACAAGGTATTCATAGTCCTCGATGCCGTCGCGCAGCATTTCCCAGCGGATGCTGTCGACCGGGCCTTTCAGAATAGGTCGGTCCGGGTGGGCGTCGGCCGCTTCGACGGGCGGGTAGATGAACCGTCCGTCGCCGTTGCCCCAGGGCCGCTTCCGGCCGGCGGGGGTGCTGTAGCCCGACGTCCAGCCCATGGGGTCCTCATAGGGATTCTGCGGGTGGTCGCGGTCGGGATAAGCGGCCGAGCTGGTCCAGTAATTCGTCTGCCAGACGAGGATGCCGTCGATCTTGCGCTGCCAGGTCTGCCAGAGCCAGACGCGCAGCTCCGTCGCCGGGTGGTCGATGAACAACGTGCAGTAGGGGGCTTTCGGTCCCGTGCAGACGTACCACCAGAACTTCTCGCCGTGTTGTCGGCGCTGCTCGGCGGATTCGTGGTTGTACTGGTTGGAGATCGGACACCAGATGTTCGGGCCGCCGAGCAGTGCCGGTTCGACCTGCTCGGTCAACATGCGGTTGATGTCGGCAGCGGCGGCCTTGAGCTTGGCGAAGCCGTTGTTGACGAACGCGTAATCCCTCGGCGCCGGCTCATCGAACCAGTAGACGTACGCCTCGTCGAGCCAGCCCTTCAGCCGTAGGTGCTCCTGCATCTGGGAGCAATAGCTGTTGAACATCGCCTTGTAGTGCGGCGTGTCCTCGGTGAAGCCGAGCAGTTCCGGCTCGCGCCTCGCGTGGAAGGTCCCGCCGCCCATGCCCGGGATGCCCAGCCGGAAGGAGTTGAAGTGATAGCGGTCGATGCCTTGCGCCATCCCTTTGTCCCACGCCGTGAAGTCGAGCTTCACCTGGAGCTGGTCCCGCTGGACCTCGGGCAGCTTGGGCGGCTCGAACCCGCCGTCTTCGAGGAGCTCTTCGCCGGTCCCTGCGTTCGTCAGCGAGACATCGTCGAACCAGGCCAGCCCCGTATTTTCGCCGCTCTCGGTCCAATCCGCCGCCCGCAGACGAAGCTGGACGGACTTCGCGCCGTCCGGGAACTTTCGGATCGTGCGATCGAATTGCTGCCAGTGGCCGTCGCCTTCGAGGTCGATATCGTTGTTGCCGCCGTAGACCCACTTGCCCGAGGCGTCGTGGTGGTTCAACGTCACGAGGAACGCCTGCCCGGGGATTGCCGTGCGATACCAGAAACGCAGGCGCAGGCCGCCTTCCGGGATCGGTACGAGCGGCTCGTACGTCACGTCCACGTTCTGGTCCTTGAGGTCGTCGAAGATCAGCATCGCATATTCGCCGCTGTGCTTTTCGTTCGTGACCCGCTGCCCGCCTTGCCACTTGGGTTTGGGCAGTCGGACGTCGGGCCACGTCACGGCGATGTCGTCGAGCGGCGCCGGATCGTAGGGCGAGATATGATGCGCGCTGAAGTTCGCCCAGTACTTCTCAATGACGTCCCGCTTTTGCTGCGCATCCGTGATTCCCTGGTAGTGAAAGACGTTGCCGGCGCTGAAGCCGAAGGCCGTCGTGCAGGTCATCCGTTCCGGCAGCTCGAAGTCGTACACCTCGACCTTCAGCGGCACGACCGTGTTGAAGCCCTCGGCCTTGAGAGTGATCGAGCCTTCATACACGCCGGGCCGTGCATCACGCGGCACGTTCACACGAATCCAGAACGGCTGATTCCCGCCCGCCTCCAGGTCGATAGGCCCCGTCAATGGCGGCAGCGGATCGGGCCAATACCCGGCCACCGCGCTCTTATCCGTCGGCTGCGTGACGTTGACATACCGCACCTCAAGCACGTCAATACTCCGCGCCGGCATCACCGCACCGCTCGGCCCGGCCAACGCCCCCGCCGTGACCGTGAGCCCCTTGAGACTCGCCACGGGCCGGACCACCAACTGCGCCGCCTCCGCCTCATTCCGCGCCGCCCGAACGATCAATGCTTCCCCTGCAACCTCGGGCAATCCACGCTCCCGACCAATCTTCCACCCGGAGGAACTCCACCACAAGCCGACCTGCTCCTCCGACCCCGGCAGCAACTCGCCGGACGGCATCGAAAAATATTCGTGCGTTTGACCGCACGCGGCAGAGGCAACTGCTATTGCGATCAACAAGGGAACGCGTCGCCACATGATCCGGCCTTTCAAAGGTGACTCATTCCAGGGCTTCAATCCTGACGCGGCAATTGTCAGATCCCCAAACCGTCGCGTCAAGAGATTCTCATGCGTGCCGCGACGTCAATCGTGGCGCGCAGGTGGTCTTGCGATCAGTGCAGTTCGGTCTCGGTGGAGTGTGGGAGCGTTTGCAGCGGGCAGCCTGGGCATTTGGGGCGGGGTTTGCAGTAGTCCTTGCCGGTCATGACGAGCAGGGCGTGGAACTCGTTGAACAGGGCCACGTCGGGTTCGAGGTTGGACTGGAAGAGGTCCTGCAGTTGCTGGTAGTCGAGGTCGGGACCGATCAGGCCGTGGCGGACCATCACGCGGGCGGTGTAGGTGTCCACGACGAAGATGGGCCGGTCGAGCGCGTACAGCAGGATGGAGTCGGCCGTCTCGGGGCCGATGCCGGAGACGCCGAGCAGCTCTTCGCGCAGTTGCGAGGTCCCGAAGGCTTCGAGGCTCTGGAGGTCGCCGGCGTGCCAATCGCACAGCCATGTGGTGAAATTCCGGAGCCGTTTCGCCTTCACGCGGAAGTAGCCGGCGGGGCGAATTAGCGTCTCGAGTTGTTCGATGCCCAGTTCGTGCAGCGCCGTTGCATCGAAGCGTCCGTCTGCTTTGAGGTTGGCGATTGCCTTCTCGACGTTGGTCCAGCTTGTGTTCTGCGTCAGGACGGCGCCGACGGCGATCTCGAACGGCGTCTCGCCCGGCCACCAATGCTGCGGCCCGAACGCATCGAACAGCAACTGGTAGATCTCAAGCAACTGCTCTGCGGTTGTCTTCATGGTTTTCTGTCACGACCTCGTTCTGCTTGGGCCACGCAATGATTCGCGCCGGCTCGATATCAGTTCAGACGATCCTCGGATGGTATTGAAATCTCGTCGTGTTTCAAGTACACTCCGCGAAATTTCACCGGTGAGGTATCCAGGGCTGTCTCGCGGTGAGAATGTAGGACCGGGAAAGGCAATACGTACTCATGGTTGGCCGAAAGAGCGAAAACAATGGCTACACGACCACCCAACTGCTCAATTTCGCGCGCGACTCATACCTGGAGCGCACCAGCCGGCCCGTGTACGCCATCGTCTTTCTGCTGCCGTTCATCGTTTTCTACGAGCTGGGCACGATTCTGATCAACACGGATGTTCTGAACCGGTCTCAGGTTCGCGTGGTTACTTTCGTGTGGCTTCAGGACCTCCTGCGGCATCTCGGCACGGGCAGCCGACTGGCCTGGATTGCCCCGCCTCTCGTGGTCATCATCATTCTGATCGGCCTGCAGGTCGCGTCGCGGAAGCAGTGGTACTTCTGCCTCGGCGATTACGCGCCGATGGTCTTCGAGTGCGTGTTTCTGGCGGTGCCGCTGATCATCCTGAGCCTCTTATTCAACAGTCCGGCCGCGAGCCCCGATAATGTCTCGTGGCGTGATCCTGTCCATCCGCCCGCCCGCGTGAGTATGGCGGCGCAGGAGCAGACTGTCCTCACGGGAGAAGTCCCGGCGCCTTCGGGACCGTCGGAGCCGGCCGACCGCCGCTCGCTGATGACCAATGTCGTCACCGGGGTCGGCGCGGGAATCTACGAGGAGCTCGTCTTCCGCCTGATTCTGATCTGTGCTCTCATGGTGCTGTTCCAGGATGTGATCGGACTGAACCACCAGAATTCGGTCGTGCTCTCCGTGCTGATCTCGGCGGCCCTGTTCAGTGCGCACCATCACATCATCTGGATCGACGGCCGGTTGGGGCGCAGCGCCCCGTTCGCCTGGGGGGAGTTTGGTTTTCGCACTCTTGCCGGCGTCTATTTCGCGATTCTCTTCGCTATTCGGGGCTTCGGCATCACGGCCGGGACCCACGCCTTCTATGACATTATCGCCACCCTTGTGAACGCGATTTTTTTCGACCAGTAGCCGCTTCTGAACCCCGCGGTTTTTTCTGACGTACGAATGAAGAAAATTTGCTTTCCTGTTAGTCTTTTCGCCTGCGGAGTTTGCAGAACAATCGTCCCATAAGGGTCATGGGGCGCGTTATCAGTGTTGATATTGCGCTTGAATTGCCAGGGCAATTCCGGTATAATAACCATCAAGATAAAGCCTTGTATGTTGAGTTTTCGTTATGGAATCGCCGCAAATCAACGTAGCTATCGACCAGTTGACCTTCAGCCTGTTCCAGAGGCCGTTGCACCCGGAGCTGTTTCAGCTTTACGCGACCCGACAGATCAAGACCGAGAAATATGAGGCGTTGATCTGGATCACGGGCTGCACGCATGTCGTGAGCGTGTTTGCCGGCGATGTGTGTCTGAGCGAGGTCGTGAGTACGCCGGGGCAACTGCTCCCGCACCGGGGCCTGGTGGAGCGGTTTCAGTTCCGTGGGCCGCGCACGCACAAATGCACGCTCAGCCGCGGCATCAGCTACATGACCGATTTCCAGATCGAGAAGATGAGCGCGAACCTGTATCGGCAGAGCCACACGGACCTGGAGCGTTTTGCCCGCAACCGCGGCGTATTCGTCAAGTTCCCGGAACTGGAAGTGGACAGCCTTCAGCCGTTCTGCTACGTGGACTTCGAGGCACGGCGCAGCGAGCTGCACATCCATACGTTCGCGGCTTATCCCGACCAGGTCACGATGATCAAGACGCAGTCGCTGTTCGACTTCCAGTGAGAATCGCCCCCGATCGATCGCATCCTCCGGCGGTCATCTCTCCGACGACGGAAGATCCTCCTGCCTGTTCATTCCTACATCAGCCGAACCCGTAGACCTGCCGTGCTGCTGCGGACGGCCACCTTCACGCGGGTGGCGAATGCCGTTCGTTTGCGGCGGGGGATTCAGTTGTTCTGCAACTGTACGTTCTGCCTGAGCACGTGCAGTTTCTCGCGGATCTCCACGGACATTCGGCTGTTCGGGAAGTCCCGCATGATCTGTTGGCCGATCCCAAGGGCATTGGACCACTGTTTATCGGAGACGGCAAGGGCGAATTGCACGCCCAGGTTGTGCAGCTTGGTGCGGAAGACATCCTTGGCGGCTTCCTGCAGTGCCAGGGCCTCGTTCGGCGTCAGGTACATATCGAGTTCGCGGAGGACGTCCAGGCTGCGGTCCGTCTCCTGCCGCGTGATGGCGTCGTCCCAGGCGGCCAGCAGGATCCTCTTGTGCTGCTCCTTCCGCTCCACCAACTCGTGACGGAGGGCCTTCATCTTGTCAGATTTCGGATGGGCCCGGATCAGCGATTCGATCTGGAGGCTGGCTTTGACCCACTGGCAGATGTCGAACAGCTTCTCGATCTGGGCAATGGCCTGATCGATCCGCTCGTCCTCGGTCGCATTGCGGTAGCTTTCGACCTGCCGGCGCAGCTCCTCCGCGAGGAGACGGTACTCGGAGTGGTTCTCGATCTCGTCGACAATCTCATACGCCCCGTTGAAGTCGTTCTGCTTGAGCCGGTCGAAGACGGCCTCGCGCAGGAAGCGTTTGTCATCCTCGCGAAAGGCGATCGCCTTGGCCGCATCGCTGATCCGCGTGCTGTGATTGATCTGCATGAGGCCGTCGTGGATGTTCCCGAGCGCTTTACTGGCCTCCTGCAGGCCGGCGCTGTATTCATTGAGCGTACTGACGATCCTCGAGACCCTGGAGAGCACGGTCAGCAGGGCCACCAGAAAGATCAGGCCGCCCATCAGCCATACAAGCTGCCGAACGTTCTCGGATTTCTCAAAGATGCTGGTGAAGAGCGCCAGGACCGCCACCCCGGCGAGCGTGCCGACGATAATGACGATGTGCCACTTAAACTGCCATACCTGGCTGTCTCCTTTGGAGTCCATAGGCCTTCTCTCCTGAAGAGCAGGAAACCTCTTTGCAGCCATCTTCCATTGTAACGAACGGGAACTGCCGAGTCAACCTCGAAGCGGCGACCGATGGTCCGGAAGGCGGTATCCCCCAAACCCCCATATCCAGACAGCTCACGGTCGTCGCCGGCTGCGGTTGCGCCGTTCGCGTCCGCCCGGTGATGCCCTACCACCTGATAAGACGGGCAAAGGGGCACGTTTATTGCCGGTGAAGCTGGAATCTCCCCTTGGACAGGTTCATTCGGGGCTGTTTCTCGCTTCCAGCCCACGCGGGCATCAAGGATCGCGATGATCCCTTGCGGGGATGAATCGCCTCTCAATAGTCTTTGAATCGCCTCATCCATTGGGGCCATTCTGTGGGCGCGACGCCGCCGCTCTGGGTCCACGAGCCGTTGGTGTCGAACTGCTTGTGCCACTTGAGCTTCCACAGCTCCTTGACGCCGACCGTGCGGGCCGACCAATCCAGGAACAGGTGGTTCACGAATCCGTTGTGGCGGTCGATACAGAAGTGCATCATCTCCCGATCATAGCCCAGCCACTGGCTGTCGAACTGGGGCGGGTCTCCGCGCTGTCCGTTCGGGTACGGTCCGCCGCCTCGCCACATCGCGTCGCCGAACACAGGCACTTCATGGGCTCGTGCGGTGTTCCTGGTCCGCCAGTTCCACTCGGTGGGCCGGCTCTGAATCGCCGTCTCACCGGCCTGGTAGTTGTAGATCCAGCAGTTGGCCCCGTAGCTGCATTCCTCCTGTCGTTCCTGCGGATCTCTCGTGTTGACGGTGTCGCCCGTTCCCTGAATGTAGGTCCATTGCGAACCACCCCATTCGTGTCCGTCGGGCCGGCGTTTCATCGCCGCCGGACACCGCAGGATGTCGGAGTTCGTATCCCAGCCATCTCGAAGGGCGATGATCCACGTTCCCCGCTTCCAGCCGAGGTTTGTGGGCTCCGGGAAATGGCCGTTGTTGTCGCTGCAATACATGTCCCAGATGAGCGCCCAATGATGCAGGTTCATTTTGCAGCCGGTGCTTCGAGCCTGCTTCCTGGCGAGATTCAACGAGGGCATCAGGATGGACATGAGCAGGGCGATGATCGCAATGACCACCAGTAACTCAATGAGTGTAAACGCCCTCCATCTTCGAGCAAGCCGCCCCCCTTCAAGACGTCGGCATCCTCGGCAAATACGGGAGATCCTTCGATGGGCCAGACGCCGGCCCCACGATGATGTCATGCCGGTTCCCATAGCCGTCCTACATTTCACCAAGCCTTCGTCATGCTGCCAACCGCGTAACCGGCACACAAACAGTCTATCCCCATCTCGTGACCTGCCGCCGGCGCCTGTGCAGGTCGTGGGGCATCAGCGTCTTGCCCTGCCGATGGCCTCACGCGCCTCGGTCTACCATGCTCGAGGCCTTCAGCCCTGAGGATACCACGCGAAGCGCATCTCTGTAGCGGCAGCCCTACTGGGATAGGCTCTCAGCTTCGGCCACGGCGAGAATCATCTCTCGCCCAGATGGCGGGCGCTACTCAATCATGCACAGCGCTACCGTCTCCTGGTCCTTGATGAAGATACGTTTGCCCGCGACCACGGGATGCGCGTAGGTCGGCGTATCAGCGACTTTGACCTTCGCCGTCTCTTCGTACTGTTTGTCATTGGGCTTGAAGACAAGCAGTTCGGAGTTGCTGGGCAGGGCCAGCAGGCAGGAGCCGGCGTTGAGCAGGGCGGCAAAGCCGCCGCGATCTCGCTGGGTGTCGTCCATCCAGGCGGTTTGCCCGGTCTGAGCGTTCAGGCAGAAAAAATTGCCTCTGTTGGATAGGCCGAAGAGCATGCCGCCTTCGAGGACCGGCGTGTTGAATTGCGGGGCAACATCGGGGTTGCTCCACAACTCCTTGACGGCAAAGGCGTCCCCTTGCTTCTCGATCTTCACGGCGTACGTGCCCCTGGCCGCGCCTGTGTAGATCACCGTTTGTCCATCGACGATCGGAGTGGCGGCATTGTAGGCCCGCCTCGCGGGCGCGAAGGGACGTTGCCACAGGAGCTTCCCATCGGCCGCGGCGACGCCGACCACACTCTTTTCGGTCAGTGTCACGATCTGCTTCGTGCCGGCCACCGTCAGCAAGGCGGGCGAGGCATACGCCGGCCCCTCGTCGGCCCAGCGCCACTTCTCATTGCCGCCGGCCAGATCGTATGCGAGGATCGCTCCATTGCCGTCGCCGCCGAGCTGCGCGATGGCCATTCCATCGACGACGATCGGCGAGCAGGACGTGAAGAACTGGGGTACGACCTTGGGGAACGGATCCTTACGCCACACGAGCTTGCCCGTGCCGGCATCCAGACAGGAGAGGATCCCGCCGACGCCCAGGGTCACGACCTTTCCCTCGGCCACGGCGGGAGAGCTTCTGGGCCCCGGATGACGCCCCGGGGCGCCCGTGACCTCCTGCGCCGCATACTGATCTCGCCAGATCTCTTGGCCCGTTCCTGCATCCAGGCACAGGGTCACCTCGTCATCGCCTTGCCGTGCGAAGATGTAGAGCTTGTCCCCCACGAGGGCGGGCGTGGCGCAGCCCGTGCCTACGGTAATCTTCCACGTCTGTGTCAACTCCTGGGGCCACTGCTGCGGTGCGGTGAACCCGCTGACCTTTCCGTCGCGATCGGGCCCTCGCCATTGCGGCCAGTCTTGAGCGAAGACGCCGCCGGCCACGATCAGAATCACGCAGCCGGCCATCACAACCCTGGATCGATTTGCGCCTCTCATAGTGACCTCCTATCATATTCCCTCTACCACCGCACCGGGCCGCCCAACACGGCGGCCGCATTTTGCGGCGACTTTGCCGTATTCTAATCCCGCTGACCTCGTTTTGCGACAGTCCTATTTTAGATAGAATCGTCGCCTGGCTTGCGACGTCGCCGGGGTGGCCAATCGCAGGGAGTGCAGCTTCCAGGCACGGCTGGGGAGGGCTCAGGAGCAGAGCTGTCGGAGGTCGTCCAGCGTGAGTTCGTCGAGCCGGGTGACGATCTTGTCGGCCAGCTTGAGCTGGTCGGCGTCGTAGGTGTTCGTCACGGCGACGGTCCGCATACCGGCGGCCTCGGCGGCTTTCAGGCCCCAGTGCGAATCCTCGATGACGACGCAGCTTTCGGGGGCGATGGGCTCGTCCCACAAGTCGATCAGCTTTCGCAGGGCCAGGAGAAAACCCTGCGGGTCGGGCTTGCCTCGCTCGACCTCCTCCGCCGAGACGATCACGTCGAAGTAATCCCGCAGCCGGGCTTCCTCGAGGATCAGCTCGATCTCGGCGAGCAGGGCCCCGGAGCAGATGGCGATGGGCACTTCCGCGCCGGAGAGCACGTCGAGGAACTCTCGCACGCCCTCAATGATCTTGCCCTCGGTTCGCGCCAGTTTCTCGAAGACGCGTGTCTTCTGCTGCACGAGGCTCGGGATCTGCGTCTCCGCAATCGCCAAGCGGCCTTCGCCGATCAGCGTTGTATAACAGTCGGCATCGTTCAGGCCGAGATAGTCCCGGTAATACTCCTGCTTGGTCAGTTGCATGCCGTGCCGCGCCAGGACCGCGTTGAAGGCGCGGAAGTGCAGGATCTCGGAATCCGTAATCACGCCGTCGAAATCGAATATGACCGCTCGCAACATAGGCTCGCTCTTCACGAAGCGACATAGGTCCCATCAGTCACATGAGTCCTATGCGTCCTGTTCTCTCCTACACCTCCGGCACCGGGCCGACCAAGGCTTCGTAATCGCTGAAGGTCGATTTATCGCCCTGACGAATCAGTTCGGTCAAGGCTTCGATCTTCGGGGCATTCTTCTCGATATACCGCCGGGCCACCATCAGCTTACGCTGCTTCATCGGGACCGTCTGGCCGTTTTGCGAAGCACCGTTGCCGGCGATCGGGACGTCCATCTCGACCGTCGTGCTGGCCTGGCCGCAGAACAGATATCCGTTGATCAAGTCCATGGCGACGTCGACCAGTGCCCGACCGTAGAGGTCCATGTACTCATTGCCCTGCGTCTTGGTGAACTCGATGGCCGCGTTCAACTGCTTCGTGCCTTCGGCCAGTTTCCCAAGCAGGTCGCTCACCTGCGGGTCGTACTTCAGGCCTGCGAGGACGGCCAGGTATTTCTCCACGGTGCCGCTGCATACCCCGCGGACTGCCGCGACAATCTGCAACTGGCTCGTCCCCTCGTAGATCGTCGTGATTCGCGCGTCGCGAGCGTGCCGTTCGACGGCGTAATCCCGCATGTAGCCGCTGCCGCCCAGGACTTGCATCGAATCATACGTCACGCGGTTGCACATCTCGGAGCAGTAGTACTTGCTCATGGGCGTGAGCATGCCGGCGTACCGCTTGTAGACTCGGGCGTGGTTCTTGAGTTCCCTGGCCTCGCTCTTGTCTTCAGGCGGACAATTCTCCAGGCGATTGTTGTATCCGATCGCCAGGTCCACCATGCGGGACGCCTCATAGAGCAGCGTTCGTCCGGCCTCGATGGCGATCTTCATGTCGATCAGCATGTCGCGCACGGCCGGCAGTCGCTCGATGGCGACGGAGAACTGCCTTCGGCTGGCCGCATAGTCGCGGGCGATTCGATAGGCCGCCTCGGCAATGCCAACCGACTGGCCGGCGATGCCGATCCGCGCGCCGTTCATCAGCGTCGCGACGTAAGGGACGAGCCCGCGCTGCCGCTCGCCGATCAGCTCGCACGGCGTATTGTCGAAGAAGATCTCGCAGGTAGGCGAGCCGTGAATACCGAGCTTGTCTTCGATCCGACGAATGTGGACCGTCGGGCCGGGCTCGCAGACGAGCAGGCTCAGTCCGAGTCCGCCACTGCGGTCCGGCTCGCTTCGCGCCAGCACGAGCAGGACGTCGCCGCAGCCGTTCGTGATGAATCGCTTAACGCCGTGCAGGAACCATCGGCCTTCGTTGTCCTGAAAGGCCCGCAGCTTCACCGCCTGAAGGTCCGAGCCGGCGTCCGGCTCCGTTAGCACCATGGCTCCGGTCACCTTCCCGTCGGCGAAGGCCGGCAGATACTTCTGTTTGATCTCTTCCGACGCAAACGCATTGATTGTATCGGCGATGCCCTGCAGCCCGAAGATGTTCATCAACGAGGCATCGGCGCGCGAGAGAATCTCGATGGCCATCGAATAGACGAGGTTCGGAAAGTTCAGTCCGCCGAACCGGTGCGGCAGGGTAAAGCCCATCACCTGGGCCTGGCCCAGCTTCTCGATGGCTTCCTGAATCCCCCTGGGCCGCTGCACCAAGCCGTCTTCCCCAAGTACGTTGCCTTCGCGGTCCACGTCCTCGGCGCGCGGGGCAATGAAGTCCCCGCACAGCTCACCGACGGATTCCAGCACCATCTCGTAATTGCGGACCGCCTCCTGCTCGTCGGCCGGTGCGTAGTCGAACGCCTCGGCAGACTGGAAGTCGCCCTCGAAAGCCCTTGCCAATTCCTCCAGGTCGATGTGCCTGAAAAGAAACTGAATATCGTCGTTATCGCTGTAAAAATTCCCCATGTTCATCCTGCCTGAGAATATCAAATGTCAAAAGGCAAATGCCAACCACGCCGCAGCGCCGTCAGTCCTTGATTCCCTTCTCTTTGATGGCTTTAATCATCGTCGGTACGACCTCGTTCAGATCGCCCAGGATCTTGTAATGCGCGACGCCGAAGATCGGAGCGTCGGGATCGTTGTTGATCGCGACGATCTTCTGGCTCTGGGCCATACCCGCCTGGTGCTGGATCGCGCCGCTGATTCCGATAGCGATGTACAGGCTCGGGCGGACCGTCGTGCCGGTCTGGCCGACCTGGTGATCGTGGTCGATGAAGCCCAGATCGACGGCTGCGCGGGTGGCCGCCGGCGCGGCGCCGAGGCAGTTGGCCAGGTCCCAGATCAGCTTGAAGTTCTCCTTACTGCCGACGCCGGCGCCGCCCGCCACGATGAGGCGGGCCGCCTTGAGATCGACCTTCTTCGGCCGCTTGTGTTCCTGAAGAATCTCCAGCGGCAGGTCGTCGCTCGCCGGCTTGACATGCTCCGTGACGATCTCGCCGCGGCGCTTCACATTCGGCTGCGGCATGGGCATGACGCCCTCGCGGACCGTCGCCATTTGCGGCCAGCGGTCGTAGTTGATGATCGTCGCGATGATATTGCCGCCGAAGGCCGGTCGGATCTGGAACAGCAGGTTCTCATAAACGTGCCCGGTCTTCACGACCTTGTGGTCGCCGATCTGCAGGTCGGTGCAGTCGGCGGTCAGCCCCGCCTTGGCGGCGCTGGCCACTCGCGGGGCGAGGTCGCGGCCGGCTACCGTTGCGCCGTACAGCACGATTTGCGGCTTGTGCTTGTGGATCAGGTCGAGGATCACTTTGGCATAGCTATTCGCCTGGTAAGCCCCCAGAAGGGCGTGCTCGGCCACGTAGATCTTGTCGGCCCCGTATTGGGTCAGCTTGGTGCACAATTCCCGGACGCCGTCGCCCAGGAGCACGGCCGCTAATTTCACCTTCAGTGTATCCGCCAGATGCCGGGCTTTGCTCATCAGTTCCAGCGGCGTCTCCTCCAGCTTGCCGCCGTGCTGTTCCGCAAACACCCACACCTCACCTTGTCTGTTCACATCAATCATGAAAGAATCCGAATTCGCAGTTGGAATTTTGCCCGGTGGCACGCGCCGTCGACCGGCCGTGCACTCACTTCCTTACCCTACGCAATAATCTTGTCCTGAATCAGTTCGTGGATCATCCCGGCAATGCCCTCGTTCGTCGGCTCGATTTCCTTGGCTTCCTTGGCCGCCAGGACGACGCTCTGGATCCGGTGCACCTTCGTGGGCGAGCCGCTGCGGCCGCACCAGGTCAGGTCGGCCTTGAGGTAGTCCAGGTCCCATTGCCTAATCAGCAGGCCTTTCTGCTCCAGGGCGTCCGCCTGTTGCTTCACGAGCTTGCGGATCGTGACCCCGTTGGCGTCGGCGTGGGCGGCCTTAACCTGCTGCTCGATCTCCGCCGGCGTGAGGGCGTTCTTGTATTTCATCATCCTCTTGGCTGCCGCCACACGGGGCGCATTGGCGTCCCCCGTGACGGTGAGCAGCACGGGCAGGCTC
>Ga0207752_1000516_pt1 | contig 18241 bp, 13 predicted proteins | sample Pon2CUnioCityCA_6_FD_187272 | JGI IMG/M metagenome (GOLD analysis project Ga0207752, IMG submission 187272) | Marine sediment microbial community from Union City, CA, USA - Pond 2C Sediment 2 (SPAdes) | ecosystem: Environmental > Aquatic > Marine > Intertidal zone > Salt pond sediment ...
TAGGCGTTCACCGCCAGCGTCCAGTAAATGACGGCTTGTTGCGCATGTTGCATTTTCGTCAACATCCTGGCGCGCAGGCAGAAGCGCTCGAAGCTGTCGGCATCGCTCCAGCAGGAGCCGGGTGGTTCGAAGCGGTACCTTTCGTTCTCCAGGTGGATGTAGCGGGAGGGTGCGTACGGTTCCAGATCCGGTTCCAACGCGCGCCGTAGATAGTAAACGGCAAGGTAAAGGTTGGCATTGGCCCGCTCAAGATCCTCCTGCTCGGGCCAGAGCAGCTCCAACAAGGTGTCCTTGTGCACGCCGAATTCGCCACAGTGTACCAGAAAGGCGAACAGGGCCTTGATCTTCCGCGTAGGCCCGCGCGCCTGACCCCACTCAGAATCGCCGATCTCGGCGGGGCCGCGGAGCACGCGGAATTTGCCCAAACAGAAAACGCGCAAGTTATCGCTGGCGACATCCTCACCCGGCTGTGGGACGCCCAAAATCCGTTGTGTGTCTTCCAGCCACTCCCCTCTACCCTGGCCATACGAGCCGAAGGAGCGCGCCCTGTAGGGGAAGCCTGTATCATACGCGTCGCAGGGGAAGGCAGCACAATCGCGGGGACAGTAGGCGACGCCACAACGCGCCGTGCAACGGACAATTGGGCAGTCGTTCGCCGCGTCATTACGGGGGAGATGTCGATCGGCCGGGCGGCCCCCATCACACCTGCCTTCCAGATAGTAACGACAGATCGCACAGACCATACCACAGGGACCGATAGCCATCTTTCTGACTCCTGCTACCACCTCCCAGGTCTCCTCGAGTTTGCGACAATAAACGGGAATACCTGTAGCCAGCATCCGCTTCCCGCCACCCGGCCGGCGTGAGATTACAGGCTAACTCGATGTCCCGAGTCGGTTTTTAAGCCTCAAGAAGTCCGGCGAAGGCACAATCCTACTATTCTTTTAGACGAACGAGTAGGACTTTAGATACGGCCAGTCACCCAAGATCGACACAAGATCGGTGACGAGAACCCTCTGGAGTAAAACTGTAAGGTAGCCTGTAAGTAAACTTCTCTATAATCCGGCAACAATCGCCAGAAGAGCGGTCCCCTCTCTGCCTGTCGCCTCCCTGTCAGGGCTGCGAGGTGTGTCGATTTTTCCGCTAAGCGTCCAGTGTGTTAGTGTGTATCCGGCCGGAGGGTTGATGCAGGCTTTATCGTCTATCCGCCTTTTGCCTTCCCCGAAGGTGCTGTTACTTGTCGCCGTACTTGCTGCTGGCGCCTTCTTGCGTAACGCAGCCTTCTCAGCTGTCGACCACCCACCCTTCATCGGCCATGTGCGCAGCATGGAAACGGAGGCGCTGGCCATTGCCCACCCGGCCGGTCTCGCCTTCTCGCCGGCAGCCGGTGCCATTTTCGTCCTCGAGGCGCTGCCTTCCGGCGCCGGGACCGCTATTAACGCCCTCACGCCCGTGGGGACATCTGCCGGCACTACCTACCTGGATACCGTGGTCGACGGGCCGATCAACGTCGCCTTCGATCCCTACGCCAACCGGCTGCTCATCTATCAAACCGGCGCGTCCGCTCTCCTGGCCGTGCCCACCGGGAAAGATGGCAGGCTGGATCCGGCAGCAGTCACCGCTTACGAAGCGGGCCACCTGGGCATCGAGCGGCCCGAGGGGATGGCCGTCGATCCGGCCGGCGGCGTCCTCTACCTCCTCGACCGCGGGGGTTCGCGGCTGGTGCAGGTCGCCTTCGCGCCTGATGGCGGGTTGGCCGGGGCCTGGGTAAGCACGGTGGCGTTGCAACAGGCCGGCTTACCCGCTCTGCGGGGCCTGGCCTTCCATCCCGACAGCCGCCATCTCTTCGCCACCGATCCCGCGGCGCACAAGCTCTACGAGTTCACGACTGCCGGTCAGCCGGTAGCCACACGGAACCTGGCCGGTTTCAATCTGCACCGGCCTCAGGGCATGGCCTTTGCCCCCAGCGGCGACCAGACCGACGACCCGGATGCGCTCAGCCTCTACCTGGCCGATAGCGGGCGGGCGCCAGAAAACGTGGGCACGATAATGGAGTTGACCCTGGCCGAGAGTGCTCCGCTGGCGACGACGGCCGAGCTGACCCTCCTCCAGACCATCGACGCCTGGCGCTGGTCCCCACCCAGCCCTGATTCGGCCGGGGTGGCCTTCATTGACCACGCCGGCACGCTTATGGTTGCGGACTCCGAAGTGAACGAGATGCCCGACTACTTCACCGGGGACAATCTCTTCGAAGCAACGCTGGCCGGTGACCTGATTGATACCTTCACCACGATTGACTTCTCCGACGAGCCCACCGGTATCGCCTACAATCCCTTGAATCGCCATTTGTTCATCAGTGATGATACTGGATCCCCCTCGATCTATGAGCTGAATCCGGGATCAGACCGGCAATACAATACAGCCGACGATATTGTCACGTCAATTGTCACCAGCGATTTTGGCAGTAACGATCCGGAGGGGGTTACCTACGATCCGGCGGCCGGCATCCTCTACGTCGTGGATGGCGTCAACAGGGAAGTCTACCGGGTTGACCCCGGACCGAATGGAATCTTTGATGGGGTAACGCCCGCCGGAGATGACCAGGTTGCGCAGTTCGATACCCTGGCCCTGGGGGTTGATGATCCGGAAGGGATCGCCTTCAACAACAGCAACGGTAACCTGTTCATCGTCGGAGACAATGACGTCCTCGCCGAGGTGACGACGGCCGGGGCGCTGGTCCAGAGCTTCGGCATTTCCGCCGCTAATCCGGACAAACCGGCGGGGCTGGCTTACGCGCCTTCCAGCCAGGACCCGAGTATGCGCAGTATCTACCTCGCCGATCGCGGCGAGGACAACAGTGCCGATCCCAACGAAAATGACGGCCGGATCTACGAATTTGCGTTGCCCGGTTCGGGTAATCAGGCCACGAATACCCCTGTGCCCACGCCAGCTAATACACCCACGAACACGCCGGCCGGTACGGCAACCGGCATCCCTGCCGGTGGGTCGCCAGATACAATCTACCTTCCATTGGCGTTCGCTCTCGGTCCGGCGCCCGTGGCGACCGCTACGCCCGGCAGTACGCCCGCCGGCACACCGACCAGCACACCGACCAGCACCCCGGCACCCACGGCAACCCAGGTACCGATTACGCTGGCTGGCATTGTGCCTGCCAGGGGAACAGCAGGGACATCGGTCCCGGTAACCATCACCGGTAGCGGCTTCCGCAGCGGGGCCAGCGTGGCGCTACAGAATGGCGACGGACCCACACCTGAGATTACCGGTGTTGAGGTAGCAGATGAGAGCACCATCACCGCCCTCCTCACCATCAAGGACGGCGGGCCACCTCGAGAACGCGTCTGGGATCTACGCGTCACCAACCCAGATGGCGGCACGGCCGTGCTCCCAGACGCATTTACTGTGGCCCCCTAGCTCGCCGCCGCTTATGAGCCTAGTTGAACTGCGGCAACAACTCCCCGTGTGCTTCAATCAGGTCGTCGACCAGTGACCAGATTTGCTCCAGGTCCAGCTCGGCTGCCGTGTGCGGGTCGAGCATGGCCGCGTGATACACATACTCCCGCCGGCCGGTCAGCGCCGCCTCCACCGTCAGCCGCTGCACGTTAATGTTCGTTTGGATTAACCCCGCCAGTTGTGGGGGCAGGGACCCGACCCGCGTCGGCTGGACCCCGTTGCCGTCGACCAGGCAGGGAACCTCCACCACGCACTCGGCCGGCAGGTTGGCGATCAATCCCCCGTTCCGCACGTTGCCGTAAATGGTACGCGGCGTGCCCGTTTCCACGCTGTGGATTATCTGCGGGCCGTACTCGCCACTGGGTTTCACCGGCAGCGGTTCGCCGCTCTCTTCCAGTGTTTCCCGCAATGTTTCCCATTCCGTGATTTGCACCTCACAACGCCTAATATACTCGTCCAGGGGAATGTTGTACTCCTCAATCAAATCCGGCCGGTCCCGCTTGATGAACCAGGGTACGTACTCGGCGAAATGCTCGCTCGATTCGGTGACAAAATAGCCCAGCCGCCGCAGCATCTCGTAACGCACCCGGTTATCGTCCGGCACCCGTCCCTCGGCAATTACCTTGTGCAGCAGCGGGTAAAGGTCTTGCCCCGCCCGCTCAAACTTGAGAAAGAAGGCCATGTGGTTGATGCCGGCCACCAGATACTCAACCTCTTCCGCAGGGATGCCCAGGTCTCGCGCCAGTAGCCCGGCCGTATGGGGCACGCTGTGGCAGAGGCCCACCGTCTTGATCGTGCTCGCCCGGGCCAGTGCCCAGCAGTTGATGGCCATGGGGTTGACGTAATTCAGGAAGAGCACATCCGGGCAGAGCGCTTCCATGTCCCGGCACATCTCCAGGAGGACGGGAATGGTGCGCAGGCCGCGCATGATGCCCCCGATGCCCAGCGTGTCTGCTATCGTCTGCCGCAGCCCATATCGTTTCGGGATCTCAAAGTCGGTGACCGTTGCCGGCCGGTAACCGCCCACCTGGATCATGCAAATCGCGTAGTCGGCGCCGTCCAGCGCCCGCCGCCGGTCCGTCGTGGCCGTAATCGTCGGCTGCGCCGCCAGCGTCTGCGCCACCCGGCCGGCCACGACCTCCGACGTGCGCAACCGTTCCTCGTCGATGTCGTGCAGGGCGATTTCGGACCCGGCCAGCTCGGGAAAAGTGAGGATGTCTCCCAGCAGATTCCTGGCGAAGACGGTGCTGCCGGCGCCGATAAACGTGATCTTGGTCATCTTTGAACGTCTCCTGTAGCTCCTTAGCTCAAGGCAGTGGGGGAAGCAGGTCCCTCAGGCTATCGATAATGTAGGTTGGGGTAACAGTCATTGTCTTCAGATCTGCTCTGGTGGTCGCCCCCGTCAGGGCCAGCGCGGTGTCCATGCCGGCTTTCTCTCCCAGCAAGACATCTGTCTCCCATCGATCGCCCGTCATCAGGCAGCGCCCGGCCGGGACGCCCACCAGCTCCAGGATCGCCTCGGCCATGTACAGAGAGGGCTTGCCCACCACCGCTTCTACCTCCGTATTGGTGCTGGCTTCGATGGCGGCGATCATCGCCGCCGCATCCGGCTGTCCGCCGCCGGGCACCGGGCAGTAGCGGTCGGCATTGGTGGCGAAGAAACGGGCCCCGGCGCGGATGGCGTCGAACGCGATCTGCAATTTGCGATAGTCAAACGTGCGGTCGAAACTGGCAATCACGGCGTCGATCGCTTCCGCTCGCTCGCCGAGGGTGAACCCCCCATCCACCAGCTCGCGGCGCAACGGCTCTTCCCCGACGACGAAGAGAGTGGCCCCCGGCAACTGCCGCTGTAGAAAATCGACCATCACCGAGGAGGAGTTGACGATTGCCCCGGCCGGGGTTTCCAGGCCCAGGCGCGTCAACTTTTCGGCGTAAGCCGCGCGCGTATTGGTCGGATTGTTCGAGAGAAAGACCGGCTGACGGCCCAGCGCGCGCAGGCGGCGAATCGTCTCCTCCGCGCCCGGCAGCAGGGCATCCCCCAGGTAAACGGTGCCGTCCAGGTCGAAGATGTAAGCGTCGTAGAGGTGTGCCGGCCTGTTCATCGCTTGCTACTTTACCACACTCTTTCTCAGCCAGATAGTGTGTGCTAAAGGTGTGAATCCTCGTACTACAACGGAATTTCGCATTGAAGTGGGAGTATAGAACGCAGATTACGCAATTGAACGTAGACTTACACAGAGTCATCCGGCGAAAATCAGCATCCCAACGTCAAAGTCACAATGTAATGCTAGCATCCGGCGTGCAACCGGGTTACACTTTTACAACGCTATCGCCGATTTCTTCTAGGAACATCTGCGCTGACAGGCCAGGACAGGAGTAGAAAACCCCATGCCGCCAACTGACGATCGACAGTCTTTCGAACTCGGCCTTTACTCCTTCGCCGAGCTGACCCCCGACGCTCAGACCGGCGAGATGATATCCCCGCGCCGGCGCATGCAGGACCTGCTCGAGTCCATCGAGTTAGCCGATCAGGTGGGCCTCGACGTCTTTGGCCTGGGCGAACATCACCGGCCGGACTTCATTTCGTCGGCGCCCTCGGTGATTCTGGCGGCTGCGGCGGCGCGGACCGAGCGTATCCGGCTCTCCAGCGCCGTCAGCGTGCTCAGTTCCGACGATCCGGTGCGCGTCTTTCAACGCTTTGCCACCCTTGACCTGATCTCCAACGGCCGGGCCGAAATAATGGCCGGGCGGGGTTCCTTTGTCGAGTCTTTCCCCCTCTTTGGCTACGATCTGAGTGATTACAACGAGCTCTTTGAAGAGAAGCTGGAGCTGCTGCTCGAGCTGCGCGAGAACGAGCACGTCCAATGGTCAGGTAACCACCGGGCGCCGCTAACTGGACAAGGGGTCTATCCTCGCCCTTACCAGCAGCCGTTACCCGTCTGGATCGCCGTCGGCGGCACACCCGAATCGGTAATGCGCGCCGGCCGTCTGGGGCTCTCGCTGGCCCTGGCCATTATCGGCGGCCGGCCCGCCCAGTTTGCCCCTCTCGTAGACCTTTACTGGCAGACGGTGCGCCGCTACGGTCACGATCCCTCCCGGCTCAAGGTGAGCATCAATTCTCACGGTTACATTGCCGGCAATGCCGCCCAGGCACGCGATGAAGCGTTCCCCGCTTACGAACTGGTCATGAACAAGATCGGGCGCGAACGGGGCTGGGCTCCACTGACGCGGGACCAGTACGACGCGTCGACCACTTTGCATGGCGCCAATTTCATCGGCAATCCCGACGAAATTATCGAAAAGATCCTTTACCAGCATGAGATCTTCGACCATGACCGCCTTCTCCTACAGTTCACCATCGGCACCATGCCCCACGACAAGGTGCTGCGCGCCATCGAGCTGTTTGGCACAAAGGTGGCACCCGTTGTGCGCGAGGAGATTGGGCGGCGACGCGCCTCAGCCTGAGGCATGTCGCTTTGGCCTACCACACCCCTTCCGCCCTCAATTCCGTCATCGCTTCCTTGTGTACCTCGATCAGCCGGGTGACGTCCTCCTCACTGTGTGCCGTACTCATGAACGCGTGATTGCGCGACATATGCAGCCCGTGCTTGCGGTACAGTAGCCTCAAGCCGGTATCGGCGACTCCGTCTCGCTTCCACAAATCGCGGATGCTGTTGATGGGGCCGCGCACCGTATGCATCCAGAACATCGAGCCCACGCCGATGGCCGTGGCCGGATACCCTTCCTTCTCGGTAAACCGGTTCATCTCCGTCCGGAAGCGCTCCCCCAGCGCGTTCATCCGCTCGTAGAGCTGCGGCTCCCGGCTCAGGCGCCGCAGCACGGCCGTCCCCGCCGCAATCGCCAGCGGATTCCCGTTGAATGTACCTGCCATCAGGATCGCCCGCTCCGGGTTAACGTCGTATTCCATCAGCGCCATCGCTTCGGCCGTCCCACCCACCGCCCCAAAAGGTAGGCCACCGCCCGCCACCTTGCCGTACGTGCTCACATCCGGCAGGACACCATAATACTCCTGGGCACCGCCCTGGGCCATGCGGAAGCCGGTGATCACTTCGTCAAAGATCAGGAAAGTGCCGATCTCCCGCGTCAGGCGTCGCAATTCTGCCAAAAACCCCTTGCTTGCCGCAATCGTGCCGCCCGCACCCTGTACGGGCTCGACGATCACGCCCGCCAGCCGGTCTGCATGGCGCCGGATCTTGTCGAAGGCGGCCGGGTGGTTGTAGGGGAGGACGATGGTGTCTTTCCAGGCGCCCGCGGCCAGCCCCGGGCTCTCAGGGATGGCCAGGGGATCGTCGTCGGTGCCGCTCCCGGCCGGTGTCTGCGGTGGCCGGCCAAAGCTCACGGCCAGCAGATCGTGGGTGCCGTGATAGCCCCCCTCGAACTTGGCAATCAGAGGCCGTCCCGTCGTCGCTCGGGCCAGCCGCAGCGCATACATCGTCGCCTCGGTGCCCGAATTGCAGAAGCCCACCTTGTCGACGCCCGGGACCATCTCGCAAAACAGCCTGGCATAGGCATACTCGTGCTCGTGGCATTGCCCGTAGTGCGTCCCTCGCGGCAGCGCTTCCCGGATCGCCGCTTCCACCTCATCCGGCGCATTCCCCAGGATCATCGTCGAGAAACCCAGCATGAAATCCAGGTATTCATTGCCATCTGCGTCCCACATCCGCGCGCCTTTCGCCTTTTTGACCACCATCGGAAAGGGATCGGCCAGCCGGAAGATACTCCCCACACCGGCCGGCATCACCGCGCGGTTCTTCTGCCAGATCTCATAGGACCTGGAACCCTTTGCCCGGATCTCATCGCGGTACCTGTTGAGAATCCTTTCACTTTTTTCCTTGCCGGCCATCGTCATCTCCTTTGGCAGCGGTGCCTCGTCATTGTCCTTGTTCGTCCCGCTCCTGCTCCCTCAGTACCTGTGGTTCGCCGTCGCCGTGGGTCCCGCCGCTCAGCCCATATCCGCTCTCCATCAACTCCAGCAGCCGCCGCGTAAAGCGGGCCGCCGGCGCCCCATCGACCACGTCGTGGTCGAAAAGCACCGTCAGGTGCAGAATCTCGCGCGGCTCAACCCGCCCCTCGACCACGGCCGGTTTCCAGACCATACTTCCCACCACCAGGCCCAGCGAGTGGGGTGTAGTCGCAATTCCCCAGCCGCTGTGCCCTTTGCCAAACATACCCACTGCCGTCACAAATGTCGTGCCAGCTGCCGCCACCCTGATCGCCGGATCCCGGCGGGTGGCCCAGGCCATCAGCGCCTTAACCACCCTGGACAACGGCCACGGCAGCGAGATCGCAAAACGGAACCAACCGGGCATTCCCCTCCGCGGCGGTAGCGGCGCCGACTGTGCCGCGCGAATCTCATCATGAATCTGCCGGTATGACTTGTGGTTGGCTGCCTGGATGGTATACCCCATCAGCCCGCTCTTCTCCCCATCCGTGTGTTCGATCATCACCCCCACGTTTACGTCGTCAAACATCACTAACTGCTTGCGCCCTTTCAGGTATGCCTGTACCTCCTTGTTCTCATCCACTGCCTGCGCCAGGCAGGAGACCAGGAAACCGGTGAAGGACAGGGTCTCGCCGGTGCGCGCTTTGTGCTCGGCGATAAACTGCCGGGGGGTCGTCACATCAACTTCCAGCAGGCCGTACATCCAATGGGTCGGCCCAGACAGGTCCAGCGCGTTCACCCACGCCCGGCGCCCCGGCGACAGGTCGACCACACGATACGGTCCGACTTTCTCTCTCATCGCTTCTTTCCTCCTTACCCAAATGAAGAATCCGTTGTTGTCACCTGCCATCCCCATTCAACGATCACCCCGGCTGCCGATACCACCAGCCGGTGCTGACCGCCTTCGCCATGCCCCCAGAATCAACCGCGTCCGCACAACGCTCCACACCAGCGCCAGGCTGCCGCAGATTTGGGTAATCCAGGCAACATCGGGCATGTAGAGCTGCAAATAGCGGCGCCTCGTGCCCAGCATCGGGCGCAGGCTGGAGGCGATGAGCAGATTGGGGACCAGCGGCAGCAGGACATGCATCCACTTGCGCCCACCAGCCGGGCGTCGCTCCGGATACCGGCGCCAGCGACCTGACAGCCACAGCGTTGCCACCACCCCGGCAATCTGGAAGGCAGGGATCACCAAAAGGCCCCGCAACACCCAGGGGATCAGACCTACGAAGGGGACCGGTGCAGGTTTCTCGCCGGCCAGCAGGGCCGTTACGCGGCCCCCGAAATCCGAGAGAACGGGGTTCATCCAGTGGTGATCGGCATTGAAGAGCAAGACGATCCCCTTCTTCTGCTCCGGCAGCAGCGCCATATAAGCGGCGAAGTCCGGGTTGGTGCCGCTGTGCCACACAAGTTTCTTCCCCCCGATTTCGTCCACGAACCAGCCCATCCCGTACTGCCCCAGCGAAAGGCCCATCACCTGCACGGCTGCCGCCCCCCGCTGCAGCTCGGCGATGCCCGCCCGGGAGAGCACTTGCGCCTCCCCGTAGCGGCCCCCGTTCAGCAGTGCCAGCAGATAGCGGGCCATGTCCTCCGCCGTGGAGATTAGCTGGCCCGAGGGCAGCGAGCCATGCGGAAGCGGCATATTGGCCACAGCTACGGGCCGGCCAAACCAATAGCGGTGTCCCAGCGCCAGACCGTCCTGTCGCGCCTCGTCCAGGGAGGCAGTGGTGTGGTCCATCCCCAACGGGCTGAAAATGCGTTTCTCCACGTACTTGGCATATCCTTCACCAGTTGCCGCCTCGATAATCAGCCCCAGCACGTTGTAATTCGCGTTGCTATATTCGAACGCCGCGCCCACGGGATGGGCGAGTTCCATCGTTACTAGCTCACGTGCCTGGCGCTCGCCGGCGTCCGGGCTGTCGTCAAAATCCGCCAGGGCCATCTCCCCGGCCGAGGCAGGTAACCCGCTGGTCTGGTGCAACAGGTGACGCACCGTAATTTCCGCCGACGCCTGCGGATCCGCCACCCGAAACCAGGACAGGTAACGCTGGACGGGCGCATCCAACTCAATCGTTCCGGCCTCGACCAGTTGCATCACCGCCAGGGCCGTTACCGACTTGGTCAGCGAGCAGATAAAGAACGGGGTCTGCGCGCTAGGTGCGCTCCCACCTGGGCGGCTGCGTCCAAAGCCGCCCAGGTGCATGACCTGCTCTCCCTCGACGATGGCCAGCGAGACCCCCGGTATCTTCAGGCGCTGCATCTGTGCTTCGATATATGCGTCGATCTCCTCAAACTTGCCCTTGCCGGTCGCTTCTGCGGGTAATCTCGTCGCGGTCTGTCTGCCGCGCCCCTGCACGCCTGCCGCCACCGATGCCCCGGCCAGTACGGAGATCACAAGAAATCGGTTCAAATCCACCAATCCGTGGTCCATTGATATCCTTATCGAATAGCCAACTCTCAACAGCCATCAGCTTTCAGCAACGAGCTTCGACGAACATCGGCGTCAACACAGCCGGATGCGAACCATCACCACACTCTCCACCGCTTTCTCTACTTCTTCGGCGTTTGGATTTCCGTTGTCGTCATGAACTCTCTGACAGCCTCGATCACCTCGGCCGGCCGTTCCATCGGCGCGTTGTGACCGGCCTGTTCGATCAGCACCAGCCGGGCATCCGGCAGCCGGTCGGCCAGGATCGCCTGGTGTTCCGGTGGGAATTGGAAGTCGTGGCGGCCTGCCAGCACCAGCGCCGGCACTTCGATCTTCGCCAGCCGGTCCATCACCGTCCAACCCGGCAGCAACCGGCTGAAGGCGTAGATTTGCGCTTCCGGCCGCATCTTCATTCGCAGCCCTCCCGAGAGCAGTTCCCGCACCAGCGTCAGCACGTTGAAGCGGTAGAAGTACGCTTTCTGAAACTTCATCACCGTTCGCATGAACTCGCCGGGTGTTAGCTGCCCCGTATAGAAACGGCGCGCCGCCTGCACGGCCGCCGGGCTGTACCCGCGCTTCGCCAGCATCTCCGGTGCATTTTGTTGGACCCAGCGGCTGTCGCCGCAGGTGTCCATCAAGATCAGGTGCGAGACACTTTTCGGATAGCGCAGCGCATACTCCAGGGCCACATTGCCGCCAAAGGAGTGGCCGAGAACGGCCCACTTTTCGAAGCCGAGCGTCTGCCGCAAGGCGTCGGCATCGGCCGTAAGGTTCTCCCAGGTCATGGAGGTGACGTCGCCCCCCTGCGAACGCCCGTTGCAACGGTGATCATAGAAAATCAGGGTGAACTGCGCCGCACACGGTTCCAACGATAACATCGTCGTGTGGTCCAGGCCGGGACCGCCGTGCATGATGAGCAGCGGGTAGCCCTCGCCCATCACTCTTACGAAGAGGGAAACGTCGCGGATGGGGATGGTGATCATGATTCTCTCTCCAACAGATCGGAGTTCTGGGTCGCCGGGCCGCCGCTGGTCACCGAGACCAGGGTGAGGTTGAGATCGCGAATACGCTCCAGTATGCCGTGGAGGGCAGCCTGGTCGGGCAGCCGGCCGGAAAGCAAGGTCACGTCTCCTTCCAGGTGCGTCAATGCCAGGCCCGTGAACCAATCTGCCCAGAATTGATCCAGATGTCCCCTGATCTTGATCTCGTAATATTCCGCCATCGCAACTCTCCGTTGACAATCTGGTTCCACTGTAGCACGGAGCGAGGAGGGCCGAATCTGCCAGATGGGGTATCTGGGGTTTATTTTGTGGGACCGGGTGGTAACCTGACAAAGTTGGGCCAGATCCTACCATCCGGCCGCTGACGGGATTTGAGAATCCCTAGCTCCTTTCAGGGGACAATCCTAGAGGAGGGCCGGATCCTCAGATCCGGCCGGCCCGGCTAGGAAAGAACGCCCATCTCCCGCCCGCGGGCTGCCGCCTCCGTCCGGTTGGCAACGTCCAGCTTGCGGTAGATGCTGGACGTGTGTGCCTTGACCGTCCCCGGTGCGATCACCAGCTCCCGGGCAATCTCCTTGTTCGTCTTACCCAGGGCGATGAGTTGGAGAACCTCCACCTCCCGCTCCGAAAGCGGCTCAACCAACCCGGCTGCTTCCGCGCCCTGCAACGCCGCACCCGCACCCGTCACGGCAAACGCAGCCAACACTTTCTGCGCGTAAGTTTCATGCGCACCCGTCCCTGACCGCACGTACGCTGCCAGCAGGTCCCGCGCCGGTTCCCCCACGTCCAGAAAGATGCGCAGATGTCCCTCCGGCTCGGCCTGGGCCAGCGAGGCTTCCACCAGTGGAAACGCTTCCGGCAGCCGGCCCTGACCGGCGACCGCAACCGCCAGCAGCAAATCGCTTTCCACCTGCCTGCCGGTGCGGCTGCCAACCCCGGGCGTAGGTAGCACGTCTGCCAGCAGTTTCTCTACCTCAGCGTACCGGCCTTGTGCCAGGCGGATGCGGCCCAGGGTGATATGGTACAGGGCCTCGTGCTGCTCGTAATCCTCGCTGAGCGAGACCTCGTCCGCCCAATGGGCAGCTTCGTCCAGGTTGCCGCCGGCTAGCTGGACGCGCACGCCCAGGGTACGCAGATCTTTGTCGAACTCCCGCGGGTGGGCCTGTGCCAGCATTCTTTTTTCAAACTTCTCAACCACCTGCAGCGCGTCCGCATACGCCCCTTTTGCCTGCAGCACGCGCGCCAGGGCTACCAGCCCGAAGCCATCGGTCATGATATTCTGCCACGGCTCGTTGTCCTGCAGGCCATCCCGGATATGCTGCTCAGCCCCGTCCAGTTTATTCCACTCGTACAGCACCTCTCCCAGGTCGATCTTCATGCTGCCCGCCGTGTGGATAAAGCGGATCCCCTGCTGCCTGATTGGGTCCAGGAACTCCCGGCAGAGGGAGGCGCATTCCCGCAAACGGCCCTGCATCAGGTACAGTCGCGTCAGGAAGGGGGCCAACGTGGGGATCCCCTCCGTCCCATCTGCTGCCTTCTCCCGCTCGATACACCTCAGCGAAACCGCCACCGCCTTGTCCAGATTTCCTTGCCTGCCCACCGTCATTCCGTACAGGAAATCGGCAGCGTTACGCAGGATCGGCTCTCCGGCCGGGATCTCTTCCACCAGCGCGTAATCGGGGAGGGGGGCAGCGCCCGGCGGGCTTTCCGGCGGGGCCAGAAAAGCCAGAGCGGTTGCCACAATCGTCTGTATCCACCGCTCTCCGGATCCGGGCGTGCTGCTCGCCGGCCCGGCAGCTATTGCCTGCAGCAGCGGGACCGCGTCGGGGATGCGCCCCTGGGTGATCAGCAGCCAGGCCCGGTACAGTCCGATCTCCGGCCGTTCAAGGATCATCGCCTGGGGCAGATGTTCCGCCATCGCCAGCACTGATAGGTCGCTCGCTGCCAGACGCGCCGGCCCGTAGTGTGCAATCAAATCTGCCGCCCGGCCCGGCTCATCTGCGGCAAACAGATGGCCGATCGCTTCGGGGATGAATCGATGCTCCTCCAACCACTCCGCTGCCCGAACATGCAATAGGGAGATCACGTCCGGCTTGGCCTGCTGCAGCCGGGCCCGCAGCAAATCGGCAAACAGGTGATGGTAGCGGTACCAGATCCGTTCGTCATCCAGCGGTACCAGGAACAGATTGGCCTGTTCCAGCTGCGCCAGGATGGCAGCGGACCGCTCCGCAGTTGCCGGCCCCGTTGATCCCGCCGTTGCCAGTAGGAAATCGCACAGGGGAGCCGACAGGCGCTCCAGGATCGACGTGTATTGCAGAAACTGCCGGATCGTTTCAGGCTGGCTCGCCAGGACCTCCTCCAGTAGATAATCCAGAATATAGCGGTTCGTGCCTGAAAACCCTTCGATGAAGCCGCGCACCGCTTCCCGATCTTGCCTGGCCAGGGTCCCCTGCAAAGCCAGGGCCGCCATTTGCAGGCCGGCAATCCACCCCTCCGTCCGTTCTTCCAGCACCGAGATTGCTTCCCCGTCCAGGCCCAGATCCATCATCTCGTTCAGGAACTGCGTCGTTTCTCCTCTGGTAAAGCGCAGGTCGGCTGCCCGCAGTTCCACCAACTGGCCACGCGCCCGCAGGCGCGTAATGGGCAGTAGGGGGTCTGAGCGGCTGGCGATCAGCAGATGGAACGTTCGCGGACAGTGCTCGAGGAAAAACTCCACTGCCTGCTGGACGGCCTGGCTCTTGACAAACTGGTAATCATCCAATACCAGCGCCATCTCCCGACCGCTGCGCTCCAGTTCGTTGACCAGGCTGGTCAACACCACTTCGGGCGGGATTTCCTGCACCGTTTCCAGTAGTTGCGCGGCCTCGCTCCCGACCCCGTTATCTCGCTCCTGCAGGGCGGCGACCAGATAGCGCAGAAAGTGCTGCGTCCGGTTGTCGTCCTTGTCAAGAGACAGCCAGGCCACCTCCAGGCCACAACCGGAGACACATGATGCCACCAGGGTGGTCTTTCCGAAACCGGCCGGCGCCGTGATTAACGTCAGCGGGCCCTGCAGGCCCTGTGCAATCCGTTCCCGAAGCCGCGGCCTTGGTATCACCCTGGGGCGAATAAAAGGCGGGCGCAGCTTCGTCCGAATCAGTGGGTGAGCCTCTTCCATATATGCTTATCTTAACACGCTACCGCTGCCCTCGCCTAGATATGTAGGTGGACATGACTGTGATGAGTGCTTCCTCACCCTGACACGACTTTGTTCAGGCTATCACAATGTTGATTCCCGCAACAGGGGCACATATACTGGTTACAGAAAGCTTCTTCATTTTCTTAGTTTCGACCCCGTAGCAAAGGTCAAGCCCTATAGCGATTTGACACCCACTATTTGCGCGGAGGAATCACGGATGAGTAAAGGAACCGAAGTCTGGCCGGACAAGATGCCGGAGGTAGGACAGCAAGCGCAGCGTTCGAGAGTGGTAGCCGCCCGCGACATCGAGCTGTTTAGTGAAATTAGCGGTGATTATAACCCCTTGCATTATGATGAGGAAATCGCGCGCAACACCCGTTTCGGTGGCATTGTGGTTCAGGGCGGCATCATCAGCGCAATTCTGAATGCCGTCGTGGCAGAAGATTTGCCGGGACCCGGCACCGTGTTCTTACACGTCGATTGGAGCTTCAAGGCGCCCGTTCGACCGGGAGACACCATCACCGGCGAGGTCGAAGTGACTGCGGTCAGGGAAGACAAACCGATCACAGAGTTGGCGACGCGGGTTATGCTTGCCGATGGCAGCGTGGTGTTGGAGGGTACCGCGGTCTGCTACACCATGCCGATCAGGTAGCGCCCCGTGTCTATTCCCCTTCTAACGACTAAACTCTATACGCCTCCGCCCCGGCCGGAAATCGTCCCCCGCCACCGCCTCATTGCAAAAAGGATATACTGCTGCTATTGACGACGGCCGGTTCGCATCTATTGGAGTCAGGATGGATACCAGAACCAGATTGTTAATTGTCGACGACGAAGTAGATCTGCTGGCAGAGCTGAAACCCCTGCTGGAACGCAGCGGCTATACGGTTGTCACCGCCGCCGATGGGGAACAGGCGCTGGCCCAGGTAGAGAAAGCCCGGCCGGATCTCATCGTCCTGGACGTGATGATGCCCCACCTGGACGGGCGCGAGGTCCTGCGCCGCCTGCGCCGCCAGGACAACTGGACCCCCGTCATCCTCCTGACCCAGGTGGGTTCCTCGGTGGAACGCGCCCTCAGCCTGCAGGAAGGGGCCGACGATTACCTGAACAAGCCTTACGACCCGCTGGAGTTGATCGCCCGCATCCAGGCCGTGCTGCGCCGCACCCAACGGGGCAACGCCCCACTCTCCAGCCAGCGCACGCTGCGCAGCGGGGCGCTGGAACTGGACCGGCAGATGCGGCAGGTCAGCCTCAACGGCGCACCCGTATCGCTCACCGCCCGAGCGACAGGCGTGCTGGAGTACCTGATGCTCCACGCCGGCGAAGTCATCGACCGCCAGCGCCTGCTAGACGAAGTGTGGGGCTGGTCTTACCCGGCCGACACCCGCGCTGTGGACATCCGCATTGCCGAAATCCGCAAACAGCTCGAGGATGACGCCGCCGCCCCCCACTTTATCGAGACGGTGATCGGGCATGGCTATCGCTTCCTGGGCGGGGTTGAGGGGCGGTCGTGAGGGGGCCTCTGAGGAGGTCTCTCCTGGCCCTCGCCGCCGTCGCCGCGCCCCTGGTCGCCGGGCTGGCCCTTAGCCTGCTCTTTGAGACAGGGGGGCTGGAAAACCGGCTCCTGGTGGGCGAGTACCTGGTAAGCTTCTCCGGGCTGGCTTCCCGGTTGGGCCTGTTGCTCGCCGCGCTGGTCGCGGCGGTGGTGGGCGTTCGCTGGTGGGCAACGCGGGAGATCAACCGGGCCCGTGCGCAAACCCAGGCGCAACAGGCGGACGCCCGCCGCCGCTTTCTGCAACGCCTCGACCATGAACTCAAGAATCCCCTGACCATTATCCGGCTGGGAATCGTCAACCTGCAGCAGGGTTCGCAGAGGCCGGAGGAGCAGGCGGCGTCCCTGGCGCGCATCGGGCAACAGATACGGCGGCTGGGGCGCCTCATCGTCGATTTGCGCTGGCTGGCCGAGCTGGACGCCCGCAACATCGAACACCGGCCGGTCAACCTGCAGCAGCTCCTGGCCGAAGTGGTGGAGATAGCGGAGGAGATCCCGGAGTACGGGCAGCGGCCGGTGACGTTGAATATCCAGCAGGTGCCCTGGCCGGTCGCCGCCGTCTGGGGGGACCGCGATCTGTTGATGGTGGCCTTTCGCAACCTGCTGGACAATGCGCTGAAATATACGTCCGACGGCGACCGGGTGGAGATTCGCGCCTCTGACGACGGGCAGGCGGCGGTTGTGGAGATTGCCGATACCGGCCCCGGCATTCCGGAAGCGGAACTCCCCCACATTTTCGAAGAGCTGTTCCGGGGAGAGGATGCCGCCGCCGCTCCCGGCAGCGGCCTGGGGCTGGCCCTGGTGCAGCGGATCATCACCTTGCACGACGGCGCCGTCGACGTGCGCAGCCGGGTGGGACGGGGCACGGTGATGGTCGTGCGCCTGCCCCTGGCCCCGCAAGCTGCTCAGGTTTCGTCCCCTCGACGGGTTCCCTGAGTGATTTTGCCCATGTAACAGAATTGTTACACCCTGTATTCGATCCATAACCCTATCTGCATACGGTGAAACATGGGCCTTGCTACACTATGCCCAGTTCAAATAAAAGGAGATAACCGTATGAACAAGATACTCATATTAATGTTGATTTGTCTGGTCGCTTCCGGGCTGACCGGTTGCGGCACCTTTTCTGTGAGCGCGGATGCCGTCAGCGTCGCCGACGCCACGGCCACGGCCCAGGCAGCACAGCCGGCCACCCCGGTCGCCGCCGAAAACACGCCGGTGCCGGAGATAGGGGAAGTGGAAACGGGAACGGTCACGCCGGAACCGGAACCGGCCGCAGCGCTTCCGGCCCCCCTCTACTACCTGAACCCGGATGACAACCAGGTGTGGCGGGTGGAGCCTGATGGGGTAACGCTGACGCAGGTCTCCCAGGAGATAGCTCCGGTCGAACAATACGACGTCAACCCGGTTGACGGCTCGCTGGTCCTGCTCAGCAATAACAACCTGATTCTAACCAACGCCCTCGGCGGAGAGCGCCGCGTAATTGCCGGCGGGCGCTCTGAGGAAGAGGCAGGCGTTCACTGGTACCTGACCGACCGGATCACCAACCCGGTCTGGTCCGAAGATGGGCAACAGCTTGCCTATGGGCTGAACGGGATCAACTTCTATGAGGTCGCGTCCGGTACCAGCCGGGTGGTGCTGCCCAATGACC
>Ga0207752_1000517_pt1 | contig 18236 bp, 13 predicted proteins | sample Pon2CUnioCityCA_6_FD_187272 | JGI IMG/M metagenome (GOLD analysis project Ga0207752, IMG submission 187272) | Marine sediment microbial community from Union City, CA, USA - Pond 2C Sediment 2 (SPAdes) | ecosystem: Environmental > Aquatic > Marine > Intertidal zone > Salt pond sediment ...
ATCCGGACACGTTGACCATATCCTTAGTGCGGTCGACCAACTGAAAATAACCGTCTCCATCCATCACACCGATGTCACCGCTTTTAAGCCAGCCGTCGGGGGTCAGACCCGCGCCGGCTTGCGGCCAATAGCCCAGCATGATCTGCGGTCCTTTCAACAGGATTTCCCCGGGCTCTCCGAAAGGCACTTCCTGCTCTGTAAGCGGGTCCACCAGCTTGCACTCGGTGTCCGGCGCAGGGATGCCGATGCCGGTTTTCTCTTGGGTCATGAAACCGGTGATTTTGGAGAAAGCAGACACGTTGAAATGGGTTAATGGTGAAGTTTCCGTGAGGCCGTAGCCTTCCGAGATCGGCATGCCGGTCTTCTTCTTGACTTCCTCCGCCACCTGCCTTGGCAGAGGCGCCGAACCACTCATCAGCAGCGCGTTCAAACGGCCCAAATTCGCATCGGCAATGCGCATGAATTGGGTCGGGACGGCGGGGATCAGGAAAGGCCGCTGGTTCACAATGTATTCCACCAGCAAGTCTGTATCGCGCGGGTCTGGAAGCAGAATGACACGCAGCCCCAAATACGCACCAGCCTGGTGGGCATAGTGCCCGTAAGCATGAAATAAAGGGATCGGGATCAATATCGAAGCTTTGCCCACAAAACCGGGCAGCATTGGCTTCAACAGCCACGGGAATCCCTGCAAGATACAGCTAAAGCGGTTGGCATGGGTGATCATGACAGCCTTAGGAACCCCGGTGGCGCCGCCCGTAAATGCCAGTTCACATAAATCGGTTCGCGGATCGATTTCCACAGCCGGGGGCGAGGCGGCGCTCTTTTCCAGCAGCTCTCCGAAAGCATGTACGTTTTCGGGGAGCGTTCTGTTTTGCGTCTGGGCATCAAAACCGGACTGAGGAGTCACAATGATGTGCTCGGCTTCACAGCGCTCTCTGATCGCTAAGACCCGCTCCAGGTTGGTCTCTTGGCAAACGATCACTTTGCTGTTGGAACTGCCCGCTTCGTGCAGCAGGCCCTCGTCCGTGCGCAGCACGCTGGTCGGCACGATGACCGCCCCGGCCTTCGAGATGCCCCAGTCGCTGATGATAAATTCCGGGCAGTTGGGCAGGAACACGCACACCCGATCGCCCTTCTTTATCCCCAATCCAGCCAACGCCGCAGCGAATTTGTCGCTGAGCGTCTTGAGCTGGCGGTATTTGATCGACCGGTCCGAGAACAGAATCGCCGTCTGATTAGGGAATTTCTCAGCCGCCTTGTCCAGAGCCGTATGTACGGGCACACTGGGGTAGGGGCGCAGGGTTTGTTCCAGCTTATAGGGACCCAGTTTGTAGCTCTTCAGCCAGGGTTTATCCAAATACGTCGTTGCAGCGAGCATAAAGACAGCCTCCGGGAATCAGTTACTCGAAACCGCCTCCCGGCCACAAATCTTCGACCAGGTCCTCCAGCGCCAACTCCTTCAACTTTGCCGGGGCGGGGATGCCGGTGGCCTGATCCCAGCCGCGCATCTGGTAGTAGGCGTCTTTCAAAGTCTCTAGCGTCGCCCGATCGTTCACCATCCCTTGGGCGGGACCGGCTGGCAGCGGCTCCTCCATCAGGCGCCTGGGCAGCATATCCGTTTCGCGCCGGACGCCCTCCCTCACGCAATAGGCGCGCATCAGATTGTAGATGCGCTCGCCGCTGTTCCGGAAATCTTCCACCCCGAAGTCCCACCCGGTAGCGCTGGCGATCAAGCCGACCAGGTCCTGTGGGGTCAGCAGGATGCCCATGAATTTGCATCCACCCACGGCGTCCATGACGGACAGCGCATTCTCCATGTCGATCACCACTTTGGCTTCGTCGGGATTGGCGACGAATGGATCGGCGATGCTGCTTTCTTCGACCAGCAAGAAGGGCGTATCGATAAAGGTCGGCCCCTCCACGTAGGCGGTGATATGATCGCCGCCCCGGTTGGCGGTCACGTATCCCAAACCGCAAATCTTGGCCGCGCGTGGATCGTAAGCCGGCAGTTCCAATCCCTTGACGTTCATGGCGAAGCTCTCCGAGCCGGCCCCCAATTTCTGCGCCATGATGCGCGTCCCTTCCGCCAGCAAGTCCCCAATGCCTTCACGTCTGGCGATCTTACCGACCAGGTCCACGATCAGATCGGCGTCGCCGAACTTGATTTCCAGCCCGCCGGTTTGCTCTGTGGACAGAATTCCTTTTTCGAAGCACTCCATGCTGAAAGCGATGGTCGATCCGGCGCTGATGGTATCCAGCCCGTAGTCGTTGCACAGGTAGTTTGCCATGGTGATGGCGTTCAGATCGGACACCCCGCTCAGGGGCCCGAAGGTGTTGGTGGTCTCGTATTCCGGACCTTCCCCTGCGTGCCCCTGCCACTTGCCTTCTTTTATCTCCGTCCCGCGCCCGCAGGCCACCGGACAGGCAAAACAATTCACGCCCTCGACCAGGACCTTGTCGGTCAAAGCCTGGGCGTTCACTTCTTCAATCTCTTCGAAAACGCCCGCTTGCCAGTTGCGGGTCGGGTAGCCGCCGCGCACGTTGACCATGTCGGAGACCATATTGGTACCGAAGGTCTCAAAGCCCACTTTGAGCATCGATTCGTTCAACAGATCAATCTGCCGTTTGGCGGTATCTCGAAAGCCGTCCGCATCCGCCAGTTGGATTTGTTCCCGTCCGGCGCAGGCGATCGCTTTCAAGCGCTTGGCGCCCATCACCGCCCCCAGACCGCAGCGACCGGCAGCCCGGTGTTTATTATTCATGATAGCTGCGTAGCGTACGCGGTTTTCACCGGCCGGGCCAATGCAGGCGACCTGGTACTTGTGATTGTCAATATCTTGCAGCCTATCTTCAGTTTCGGAGACGGTTTTTCCCCACAGCCAGGACGCATCGCATAACTCGGCTACGCCGTCGCTGATTTTCAAATACACCGGCTCGGGGGAGACTCCTTCGAAGATAACTCCGTCATAGCCGCTGTGTTTCAGCGCCGGGCCAAAACTGCCGCCCGAATTGGCATGTCCCCAAATCCCGGTCAGCGGCGACTTAGCGACCACCGAGTAGCGGCTGGCGCTGGCTGAGGCGGTCCCTGTTAACGGTCCCGTCATAAAAATCAGCTTATTCTCGCTTCCCAATGGATCGATACCTGCCGGCGCCTCCTCGTACAGGTACTTTGTCGCCAGCCCCGAACCGCCCAGGTAGGCTTTGGCCCAGTCCTCGCAAATCGCCTCAGGCTGTATAGTCCCCAGGGACAAGTTAACCCTCAGAATCTTGCCCATGAATGCGTGGCTCACCGCGGCACCTCCCTAAATCGAACGATATTTGTCTAAGAAATTCCAGACGTTCGCTATATTCATTATACAAAAATACAAAACAGAGTCAATTAACTTCCGCGACTATATTTTCCGCCTGATTTGGGAGTAAGGCTAAAAAGGAGCGCTACTACCCCAAAAAAGAGTATAATTGCCCGTATGAAAGATACGCCTCTACCGCACGTGATTCAAATGAGCAACTCGATTGCGCTGCCTGTTCGCGCGCCTGTTGACCGTGTTGGAATGTTGTAAATTCCCTGACACGTTCGATTACTCAACCGCGGGCGTGCAGCCGCGGTTTTTTTCTTTAATGAGAACGCTTGGACTGCCAGGCGCAACACACGATGCAAAGCACTCGGAAGCGCGTTGCACCTGCTTAAGACATTCGTACGGCCAAGAACGGGATGCTGCGCGATCCACATGGACCGCGCAGCACCCAATCCGTTCGATCCGATCCCAAAATCCTGTTGACAGCTCAGAAAAAAATCGATAATTTTCGAATGCTTTCTTTAATCTTTTACCTGGATCGAGTAGCCTTATGAAACGAAAGACAAGTACCGGTTGGAACGCTTTTCGGGTCCTATGGGCTAGCCAGTCTGTGTCCCTGCTCGGGACCGGCATGACCCGCTTCGCCGTACTGGTGTGGGCCTATGAGCAAAGCGGCTCAGCCACCACCCTGGCCTTATTAGGCTTTTTCAGTGTGATCGCCTACGTAATCGCCAGCCCCTTCGCTGGCGTGCTGGTCGATCGCTGGGATCGCCGCACAGTAATGTTCTTCGCCGACCTGGGGGCAGGCTTGATGACCGCGGTGTTACTCGGCCTTTATGCCGCCGGCTGGCTGGAAATCTGGCATCTGTACCTGGCTGAAGCCATGGCTGGCGCTTTCGAGGCCTTTCAAGAGCCGGCTTTTTCCGCTTCGGTAAGTCTGCTGGTGCCCAGGTCGAGCTATACGCGCGCCAATGGCCTGTTAGGGCTGGGGAAATCGGCGGCGCGCATGTTCGCCCCGGCCATCGCCGGGCTGCTGCAGAGCATCTTTGGACTGGGACCGGTGATGGTCGCCGACCTGGCCAGCATGGGCCTGGCGGTCTCGGCGCTGCTGTTTGTGCACATCCCAGCCCCGCCCGTCAGCGTCGAAGGGCGTCTGGCCCGCAACATCTGGATGGGTGAGTTGCGCTTTGGCGCCCGCTATATTCTCAATCGGCCCGGACTGCGTAGCCTGCTCTTCAGCTTCTTTCTAGTCAACCTGTTCGGGACGCTGACTTATTTCGCCGTGCTGTCGCCCATGATCCTGGCGCGCACGGGCGGGGATGAGGTCGCGCTGGGCCTGGTGCGCACGTTGATGGGGCTGGGTGGGATCACCGGCGGTGTATTGCTCAGCCTGTGGGGCGGCTCCCGGCACAAGACCCGCACCTACCTGATCAGTACTCTGTTTTCATTCCTGATCTGCGATTTTCTAATGGCCATCAGCCGCTCCACCACCGGCTGGTCGTTAGCCGGATTCCTGGCGGAGCTTAGCATCCCCTTCATCGTCAGCCCGTATTTCGCCCTGTGGCAGGAGCTCGTCCCGCCCGACGTGCAGGGGCGCGTCTTTTCTACGCGCGAGGCTGTGCAGGTGTTATCGCAACCCTTCGGCTACCTGCTGGGCGGGCTGCTGGCCGACCGCTTGTTCGAGCCGGCCATGCAGGGCGGCGGCTTGCTGGTCGCAGCAGCTACCCGGCTGGTAGGCTCCGGCGCCGGCTCGGGTATGTCCGCCATGTTCCTCTTCACCAGCCTGCTGGGCGGCCTGACCGGCTTATTAGGCCTGCTCTCCCCAGCTATCCGCTCGCTGGACACGGAAGTCTCCCCCGATTGGGGCCCGATACCGGAAGTCGAATGAAGAGGGCCGACTGCTGCTTATCAACCAATCGAGCGTCAAGGTGATTGGATGACGAGCTCCTCCAACGTCCTGCGGTAAGTAGCGTAATTTACATAGGGGATGCCTTCCCGCACGCGACCATCCGCCAGCGGGATGAAGCGCCCCTGTTCGATCAACGGTAGCACCCCTTCAACAGATCGCCGAATCTCGCCGGTTCCCCGGCGCAGCACATCCGTATCGACCCCGCCTATTAACCCAATTTCGGCGCCAAATTCCCGCCTCAGCCGGTGATAATCAACCGCCCCAGGATTGGTTTCGCAAGCCCAGATGGCTGTAAACCGGGAGCGCACGATTTCCGGGATCAGTTCGCTCGGGTTGGCATACGAGCGCCAGATCACGACCGGCACATCGAAACGCTCCAGCACGTCGAAGATGGCCGCGTAGCTGTGTAAAGCAAATTGGCGGTACATTCTGGGTGAGATTAAAGCGCCCGACATCCCGGCGATTGGTTCGCTGAAGATGACTGCGTCGACAGCCCCCCGGCGCATCATATTCTCCGCCAGCGCCGCCGCGAAGTGGGCCTGGATTTCTAAAACCGCCTGTACGAATTCAGGGGCATCCACCATCAGCAACAGCGCTTCTTCGAACCGCTGCCATCCCTGTACACCCAAACATTGCAAGAGGCCCTGGTGAATGCGTAGGAAAACGGGATGCCGTCGGTCCTGCCAGCCGCACAGCTTCCCGGCCCAACCGGCCGGCAGGCGCCGGGGGTCGTCTGGGTCTAGCCGCCGGCGCAACTGCTTCAAGACCAATCTTTTATCGGACCAATCTTCAATTTCTGGGATCGGATAAATTTCAGGCGCCAATTCTTCGAACGCATCGTAATGAAACAGGCTTTCCAAGCGCCGGTGCGCAGGAAGTCCCTGAGAGCGCCAGGCGTGCAAGACCTCTGCCCGGATGCCCTCCGGGAAAAGCGGCGGATGATCCGGGTTGCCGCCGCACATCGTTTCAAGAAAGCGCTGCCGGCTGTTCATACAAGCTATTGTAACTCGATTACTCGCTCATAGAATCCCTTCACCGGTGCAAAAAGCATTTTAGAATATTTTTAGTCCCGTTTAGCATCATACCGGTTTCAGGAGAACGAAATTCCCCCCTTTGCCCACATTTGAACGAGCGCCACATCATTTGGCGTTCCATATGAGCCGATATGGCGGTTTTTGCTATTGTTTTACTGGGCTTATTAACTATATATTAATGCAAGGCTCTCAACCTATTCATCCTTTGGAGACTCCATGTCAAGCCGGAGTGTTTATGTGATCTGGACTCACCCGCTTTTCCATGAGTCGGTGCGCTTATTGTTGAACCACTCAGATATTGAGTTCGTTGGTGCAAATTCCGATTATGCCGCCGCTCAAAGTGAAATTTTACGCGTGCGCCCAGACACAATCCTGATGGAAGAATTCGGCGATGAACACCACAATCAAGTCATGCAGATCCTGGAAGCCTGTCCCTGGGAAGTCCTTGTGATTCTGATTAGCTTAAGCGATAACCAATTGAACGTATACCATCACGAACAACGCATGGTGGGCCGGGCCGATGACCTGCTCCACCTGGTACTGAGATGAAAGGATTCCTGTTTGATCTGGCAAATCATGTACGTAGGAGAATGCCCATGAAAACGCACACCGTCCGATTAGTCATCCTGGCTCTCCTCAGTCTTGGTTTGGCGTTCGCCTTATCCTCTTGCAGCGGTCCGGTTGGACCTCAGGGACCGGCCGGGCCTCAGGGGCCCGCAGGCCCCCAGGGACAGCCTGGAGAGCCCGGGGCGGCTGGAGAACCGGGTGCAGCCGGTGTGTCTCTCATTGTCCCTGGCCCCGGGCTGGTCGTTCAGATTGATAGCGTCGAGCTGCCCGGCGACGGCAAGCCGGTAGTCTCCCTGAGCCTCACCGATACCGCTGGCCGCCTGCAGACACCCGAGGCGCTGGAAGGGTACGGCTTCACTATCGCACAAATCTCGGTAGACGAGTCCACCGGACTCAGCGAGTACCAGAACTTGCTCACCCGCAACGTCGAAGGTCAAGAGTTTAGAGCGCAAGGCGAGCCTCAAAACCCCAAGATGGCCGAGGCTAGCCAACCCTTTGCCGATAGCGATGGCGCCTGGGAAGCCGGCGCGGATGGAATGTATACCTACACCTTTTCCAACACGCTGTCGACCGACCCCGACCAGGAAAAGACGACTGTTGTGGGTGTGTACGCCTACAAAGACGATCGTACAGCGGTGAGCAACGACATATACCAATTCGTGCCTGCCGGCGGCGAACCCACCGTCACACGCCAGGTGGTGACGACACAAGCCTGCAACACCTGCCACAACCCATTAGCCCTGCATGGCGGCGTGCGGCGCGAGACCGGTCTGTGTGTCACCTGCCATACCGGCCAGAATACCGACCCCGAAACCGGAAACACGGTAGATTTCAAAGTCATGATCCACCGCATTCATAATGGCGCCAATCTTCCCAGCGTCGAATCGGGAACGCCATATCAGATCGTTGGCTTCCGGCAAAGCGTTCACGATTATTCCACGGTCGAATGGCCTCAAGACGTGCGCAACTGTACGACCTGCCATACCGGCGGCACAGAGAGCGACAATTACAAGAATGCACCCAATGCGGCTGCCTGCACCGCCTGCCACGACGATGTAGATCCGATCAGCGGCGAAAATCACCTCGGCGGCGCACAAAGCGACGCCCAGTGCGCCAACTGCCACCCCCCCGAAGGAGATGAGTTCAGCGCCTCGGTCGCCGGTGCACATACCATCCCAGTCAACTCCGAGCAAGTCACAGGCGTCCATCTCGAAATCGTGGACGTTGAAAGCGCCCTTCCCAGCAGTTCGCCGGCGGTCACCTTTAAAGTCACCGACAACAGCGGCGCAGCCATCGCGCCGGCGGATATGGATTACCTGGCTTTGACCCTCGCCGGTCCGACCAGCGACTACACCAACCGGGTGACAGAGACGGTCTTCCGGGCTCCATCCGATACACCTCCGCCTGTGGAGGAAGCCGGGGATGGCGCTTATACCTACACCTTCACCTACCAAATCCCCAGCGATGCGACCGGTTCCTATGCTTTCGGCCTTGAAGGTTACGTGATGGAAACGATCGCTGGAGTAGAGGAGCCGGTACGGGTGGCGGGCTTCAACCCTGTGACCTACGTGGCCCTGGGTGAAGGCGATCCAACGCCACGCCGCCAGGCCGTCGACCGGGAACTCTGCAACACCTGCCATAAGGACCTGGCATTGCACGGCGCCATCCGCCAGAACACCGAGTATTGTGTGCTGTGCCATAACCCCATGGCGACCGATGAGGAACAGCGCCCTGAAGAGGCCATGCCTCCCACCAGTATCAATTTCCGGGTGCTGATCCACCGCATCCACCGGGGCGCGGAAGCCAATGATCCGGCGCTGGTGTACGGCTTTGGCGGCAGCACACACGACTTTAGCCATGTTGAGTTCCCCGGCGACCTGGCGGATTGCGAGACCTGTCACCTGCCTGACACGTACGGTCTACCTTTGCCCACCGGTCTTGAACCCACTACCATCACGCAAGGCGGCCAGGTGCTCTCGACCACCCTGCCGGTCCGCTCGGTGTGCACGGCTTGCCATGACAGTGCAGCCGTCTCTGGTCACGCTGAACTGATGACCACACAATCGGGCCAGGAAACATGCCAGGTCTGCCACGGTCAGGGCGCCGACTTTGACGTCTATGAAGTACATCATTAACGTGCGTACGCGACGATTCCTACCGGTTACACGACCTGCGCGCGTACACCTATCGGAAAAAGCAACGTTCCTCAGCGGAATGTGAAAATCACCCTGGTTCGCTGAGGAGTACCCGTCGTAGCCAACATACATCGCCAAAAAACCAGGAAATGACGGTCCTATGAATCGTTGGATAACCATCCTCATTCTACTAATCGTGGCCGCTGCCCTGGCGGGCATATTGATCACCCGCATGCAGGTGTGGGCCGCTCCGCCGCAGCCTATCGCCTTCAGCCACCTGACCCATGTACAGGCTGGCGTGCAATGCCTGTTCTGCCATTCCAGCCCTCTGCGTGCGGACATCGCCAGTCTTCCCTCCGTACAAAAATGCATGGGCTGCCACGCCATGGTTGCCACCGACAAGCCGGAAGTGCAGGTCCTGGCCGGCTATTGGGAGCGCAAGGAACCTATTCCGTGGAACCGTGTCAATTATCAGCCCGAATTCGTCTACTTTAGCCATCGAGCGCACCTGGCATCAGGCTTGAACTGTGAAATTTGCCATGGCGATGTGGGTTCCATGACCGTGGCCCAGCCGGTGGTGAAGATGGATATGGGCTGGTGCCTGGACTGTCATTTGAAACAACCCCCCGAGAAGACCGCCCGCCTATCGGATTGTTTGACCTGCCATAAATGAAATTCTAAAGGGATGATGACTAAAAAACTTACTCGTCGAGATTTTCTTAAGATTGCTACTGGAGCGACGGTTGCCTCCGGACTGGCTCCGGTTGCCCGTCGCATCGCCCTCGAACCTTTCGTCCAACCGCCGGAAGAAGCCCTTCCAGGCCAGGCCACCTGGTTCGCCAGCACCTGCCGCCAGTGCCCGGCTGGCTGCGGAATTGTGGTGCGCACGATAAACGGCCGGGCGAAGAAGCTCGAGGGCAATCCCCTGCACCCGCTCAACCGGGGCAAATTGTGCGCCCGCGGGCAATCTGGATTGCAGGTGCTCTACAACCCCGACCGGCTCAAAAACGCCGTGCGCCAGAGTGGAGGCCGCGGTTCGCGCCAATTCGAACCCCTGTATTGGCCGCAGGCGCTTGACCTGCTGGAAGAGAAGATAACGACGCTGGCCAGTCCGGAGCGCCTGGCTTTTCTGGGCGGGCTGATGCCCGATCATCTGTACCAGATTGCCTCCCGGCTGCTGGAGTCGCTCGGCGCTTCACCACCGGTCATCTTCGATTTGCACTCGGCATTGGAGGGCCGCGCAGCCGCCTCTCGACTATCAGAGCTCTTCTTCGGAGAGCCGCAATTACCTGTGTACGATCTGGCCAGGGCAGACGTGGTGCTTTCCTTCGGCGCCAACCTGTTTGAGACCTGGATGTCGCCGGTCGCTCAAAACGTCGCCTTTGGCGACATGCGCAGCAGTGCCAGCGGAAGAGGCCTGTTCGTCCAGTTTGAGCCGCGTCTATCGACGACCGCCGCATCCGCCGATGAATGGGTGCCGGTGCGCCCCGGAGCGGAAGGGCTGGTTGCCCTGGCGATCGGCCGCATCATCATCGAAGAAAGGCTCGGGCATGTGGGCAGCCATCGCGATCACGCCGTGATGTACCAGGATGTAGACGTGCGCGAGATGTCCGCCGCCAGCCAGGTGCCGGTTGAAACGCTGCGGCGATTGGCAGTTGCCTTCGCGAACGCAGATCACGCTGTTTCTATTCCGGGAGGTTATCTGGCAGGGCAGCGCAACGGCCTAGCCAGCATGCTCGCCGTGCAGGCGCTCAATCTGGTGGTTGCGCAGGTGGGCCGGGTGGGAGGGGTATTCCTGTCGGATCCGGGACCCACAGCCTCATTGCAAAACAAGCCAGCCGTGCACAACTTCGAGGAAGTTCTGGGCTTGATCGAGCGCATGCAAGCTGGCGAGGTTGATTTGCTGTTCGTGTACGGCGCCAATCCCGTGTTCGAGTTGCCGGCTGCAAGCGGTTTTGCCGAGGCCATCACCCGGGTGCCTTACGTGATTTCTTTCAGCCCCTTTGTAGATGAGACCGCCGTCCGGTCTGATCTGATTTTGCCCGACCACGTCTATCTCGAATCCTGGGGCTACCAGGTGCCCTCCCCGGGCGCTGACCGGCCGGTTGTCAGCAGCCAGCAGCCGGTGGTGCGCCCGCTGTACGATACCCGCTCGACTGCCGATGTCCTGCTGGGGTTAGCCGCTCGCCTGGAAGGACCCAGCCAGGCGCTTCCCTGGGCGGATGAAGCTGCCTACCTGGAAGAGACCGTCAGCGAGTTGAACGGCTCCAGCCTGGGCGCCTACAATGCCCGCACCCCATCCGGATTCTGGGCGCTCTGGCGGCAGTACGGTGGCTGGTGGTCTGAGAAGGAAATCCGCCGCGAGCCTGAGTTGACCGATATTAGAAGCAAACCCTTGCCGGTATCCGAACCACGGTTTGACGGGGATCCGCAAAGCTATCCCTTCATCCTTTACCCTTACCCTTCGGTAGCGCTTTCCGACGGGCGCGGTGCAAATCAACCCTGGCTCCAAGAGACGCCCGACCCCATGTCGACGGTGCAGTGGGGCGCCTGGGTGGAGGTGAACCCCGAGACGGCGCAGGCGCTGGGATTGAATGACAATGACGTCGTGCGCGTGGAGTCGCAGCATGGCGTGTTGGAGGCGCCGGTGGTTGTCTATCCGGGAATCCGGCCCGACGTGGTCGCCATCCCGGTGGGCCAGGGGCATCTGGACTACGGCCGTTTTGCCCAGGCAGCCAGTGGAAGCAACCCGTTGGCGCTGCTGGCTCCCCTCACCGATGCGGATACGGGCGGGTTGGCCTGGGGCGCGACGCGAGTGCGCCTGGCCCCGGCTGGACGAAAGCAAGTCTTAGCACGATTGGAGAGCCTGGATGGAGAAGGACGCGAATCGCTCGACTGAAACCCATCCCCGCTGGGTGATGGTAGTGGACCTGGATCGCTGTACCGGCTGCCAGGCGTGCGTGGTCGCATGTCATGCCGAAAACAACCTGCAGATTGTTGAGGAACAAGAATCGGCCTATGGGCGCTGGGCCCATTGGATCATCGTCCAGCGCTATTGGGAGGGCGAATATCCCAATGTGAAAGCGCGCTTTATGCCGGTGATGTGCCAGCAATGCGGCGAGGCGCCCTGCGAGCCTGTCTGCCCGGTTTTTGCTACCTACCACAACCAGGAAGGCCTGAACGCACAGATCTACAACCGCTGCATCGGCACCCGGTTCTGCGCCAGCGCCTGCCCTTATAAAGTGCGCGTTTACAACTGGTTCGATCCTGTATTTCCTGAACCCCTGAGCGAACAGCTCAACCCGGACGTGACAGTGCGCACGCGCGGCATCATAGAGAAATGCACATTTTGCATCCAGCGCATCTTGCGCACAGAAATCGAAGCCAAAACCGAAGGTCGCAAACCGGTCGACGGAGAGATCCAACCGGCTTGCGTCCAAACCTGTCCACCCGGAGCCTTAGTTTTCGGTGATCTTAACGACCCGGACAGCCAGGCCAGCCAACTGGCCCGCAGCCACCGCTCCTTCCGGCTACTGCCCGAGTTGGGCACCGACCCCGGGGTCATCTACCTCAAGGGAGGCGAGACGAATGTCTGAATTGGCATCCAATCGACCTGAAGAAGCCAACCAGGGAACTGAGTACGAAGAGCGCTTGCTGCTCGCCGAACGCGAGGATTGGGAGATCAACCAGGCCGTGCTCCAACCGATGATGCAAACCGGTCCTGGATTCTGGATTCTGGTCGCCGTCCTGGGCGCCATCGTAGCCTGGGGATTATATGCCTGGGGTTATCTCATCTATTGGGGTATGGGCTCAGCGGGTATCAACCGGCCCGTATACTGGGGGTTATTCATCACCACATTTGTGTTCTGGGTGGGGATCAGCCACGCCGGCACCATGATTTCGGCGGTGCTGCGCCTGCTCAAGGTCGACTGGCGTCGCCCGATCACGCGCGGCGCCGAAGCCATGACCGCTTTTGCCCTGATGATGGCTGGACTGTACCCCCTGATTCACCTGGGCAGAGTGTGGAAATTCTACTGGATGATTCCCTATCCTAACAACCGTTTTATGTGGCCCAACTTCCAATCGCCCTTGATGTGGGACATGGTGGCCATATTCACCTATTTGATCGGCTCCACGCTTTACCTGTATTTGGCGCTCATCCCGGATATGGCCATGGCGCGCGATAACACCACTCACTGGCGGTATAAGCTCTACCGTGTGTTGGCGCTCGGCTGGCGTGGGACGGAGGCCGAGTGGCACAAACTGCACCGGGCGCTGGGTATCTTCTCCATCGTCATTATCCCCATCTTCCTATCGGTGCATTCCATCGTATCCTGGGATTTTGCGGTGACCATCCAGCCGCGCTGGCACAGCACCATTTTTGCGCCCTATTTCGTCATCGGCGCGGTCTATTCCGGCCTGGCGGCCTTGGCCAGCATCCTGGTGGTCGTGCGCCGGGGCATGCGATTGCAGGAGTTCCTGCGCGGCGAACACTTCGACGCTTTGGGCAAACTGGTCTTGGTTGCCGGTATGGCCTGGACGTATTTCTGGTTCGCCGGATTTATCGTCGAATGGTACGGCAACGAGCCGGTCGTGCGTGAACTCATCCACGAGGAGGTAGCTGGCAACCTGGCCCCGTTCTTTTATCTGCAGATGGGCGCCAACTTGATTCCCCTGGTGCTGCTGGTCTTCAAGCGCATCCGCACCACGCCGGCCCTGCTTTTAGTCACCACCCTGCTGGTCAACGTCGGCATGTATACCGAGCGCGCACTCATCGTCGCTGGGAGCTTGCAGCGCAATGATCTGCCGTTCAACTGGGGCACATACCGTCCAACCTGGGTAGAAATCAGCATCGTTGCTATGACCTTTGCCGGTTTCGCTCTGCTGTACACGCTGTTTTCACGCATCATCCCCTTCGTGCCGGTATGGGAGATCAAGGAGGGCCGCTTGCGCTACACCGTCAGGCGTATTGGCCGGTTACTGGTGCCCACGGCTGCGGAGATAGAGTGACAAACTTAACCCGTTATGACGTTGGATAGTGACATGATGGATGAAACAAAATCTCTAATGGCGTTATTTCAAAGCAGCGACGATACATCGGACGCCATAGATGACCTGCACGGTCTGGGCATATCCGATGACAAGGTGGTGGTCATGACCGGTGTGCCCTATCCTAAGGGCGCCCTGGGACGCGGGCTGGAATGGTTGGCCTTGCCGTATATCGTGTTGGCCGGGGCCGTGGCGGGAATGTTGTTCGGCCTGTTCCTGGCGGTCATCACACCGCACCTTTATCGCCTGGATGTGGGCGGCCATCCTCCGGTCGGCTTTCCTCCGGCCGCGGTGATTATTTTTGTGTTTACGATGATGGCAACTATCGTATCGACTTTCCTGGGCGTGTTATGGGAGATGGATTTTCCCCGTTTCGGACCGGCGCCGTATCACAAGCTCGTCACCGCTGGCTACCTGACCGTGATGCTGGAATTCCCGGAAGCGCTTGAAGCACGCGTGCGGCAGATCTTGGAATCCCACAACGTCCACGAAATAAGCGAGCCGGAAAGGATGGCGCTATGACCCCACGCCTGCGACGCGGACTGATCATCATCGGGCTGGTGCTGCTGCCGTTCGTATTGGGCCTGCTGTTCACCTACGAACTCATCAAAATCAATTTCCCAACCAACATGGCCGACCAACCCTCTGCCAACTACCAGGAAGGGCCACGCAGGTTGCCCCCCGAAGGAGCTGTGCCGGTGCAGGGCTTGTCTTTAATCCCCGAAGAGATTCCCGTGAACCCTGTGCCCGCAGACGAAGTTTCACTCCAGCGCGGCGCGATCCTATACGGCATTCATTGCCAGCTCTGCCATGGCGCACAAGGGCAAGGCGATGGATCCCTGGCTCAATACTTCGACCGCACCCCCGAGAATCTGACCGGCGCTCAGATTACCGCCGAGTTCGACAGCTCCGTCTACTTGACGGTTATGCGCGGATTTGGCCAGATGCCTTCGCTGGCGGAAAACCTGACGCCGCGCGAAAGTTGGGACATCATCAATTATGTGCGCACCCTGCCGCCACAATAAGAGGTATGGTATGAAAGTCCGAATTTACCCCCTTGTCATCCTCGCTTTAGCGCTGCTCCTGGGAGCCTGTGCCCCACCAAGAACCATGGCCGTGGGTCCCACCCCCATCCCGACGCTCATCCCAGCCACCCAACCCGCCAGCCAGCCCGGTTCAGCCGCCACACCCGCCTTCACCTTACTGAGCTATCCCGCTCGCCCCCCCTCGGCCGCCCAAGGACAACCGCTTTACCAAACGCATTGTGCCAGTTGCCATGGTGAAGACGGCCAGGGAGTCGTGCCCGGCGCGCGCAACTTCAACGACCTGGATTATATGCGCGGTGAGACGCCGGCCTCTTTCTACGCCGTCGTTACCGAGGGCCGCGGCGAAATGCCCTCCTTTCGAGACGAATTGACATCCGATGAACGTTGGGACGTGGTCTTTTACACCTGGCGTTTTTCAACTACGGCTGACACACTTGCACACGGCCAAAGCATCTACGATGCAAACTGCGCCGCCTGCCACGGGGAAGACGGCGTCGGCAAAGTCTTGGGGGCAGCCGATTTTACGGACCTGCGCATCATGGATGATCAGGCGCCGCGTGATTTTTATCTGACCGTCACGCAGGGCCTCGGTTCCATGCCTGCCTGGCAAGGACGCCTGTCACAAGACGAGCGCTGGGCGGTCATCAACTACGTGCGCACCTTCTCTTACGACCCTGAACTGCCGGGAGAAACTGCCGCTGCGCCACCCACACAAGCTGCCGAAACCGAGGCCGCCTGCACCACGGATTACATCTCCCCGCCCAATCCCTTTGCCTGGGACGACTCGTCCGCCATCACCGCCGGCGAGCCCATCTACGAGCAAAGCTGCAGCGTCTGCCACGCCGAGGATGGAACCGGCGCGCTACCCGGAGCACCAGACCTGACAACCAACGAGAAGCAGGAAGAATTGCGTTCCGAAAGTGGGGAATTCTCCTGCATAGTGGCCGAAGGACGCGCCGCCATGCCCGGCTGGAAAGAGACCCTTAGCCCTGAGCAAATCTGGCAGGCGCTCACCTACATTGCCTCTCTGGGCAACCAATAAACTGTAGGACAAGCTGTTAGCTTGTCCACCCCTCAAGCTTTACCGCCATCCTGTCCAGCGCATATCATAAGCGCGGCGCCCTGGTGGTGCACATGCAAAACACGGTGCAACACTGACAGTGTTGCACCGTGTTTTGCACTTCTTGAGTTTCTAGGGACAAACGGGACAAACTACCTGACAGGCTAACCGGACAAGCTAACCGGACAAGCTAACAGCTTGTCCTACAATAGCGTACAATAGTGAAATGTTAGATAAGTCCCCCCACATCGATATGCGCAGTCTGTACGACGGCTTCGATGCGCCGATTGCCGCCTTAGACTGCGGCGCCAAATGCGCCCCCCATAACCCCAGCGGCAAGCCTTTCTGCTGCGATATCTGCCACGCCGTACCGGCTGCCTACCATCAAGAATGGTCTTTCTTACAACCGCGCACCGATCTGTGGCACGAATGGCGCGGCGACGAATGTACCCTGGAGCTCGACGACCCTGCCGAACTGCGGGCCGAGACACCGGATCACATGCTGCTATTGGCTTGCCTGGGCCCGGCGCACTGCCAGCGCCAGTATCGTGCCTTGAGCTGCCGCCAGTTTCCATTCTTCCCGTACGTGTCTTCAAGCCTGGAATTCTTAGGCTTAGCCTATGAATGGGAGTTCGAAAATACCTGTTGGGTGATCAGCAACCTGGCGGTCGTATCGCAAACCTACCGCCAGCAATTCATCCGCACCTATGACCGGCTGTTTGATTTGTGGTTAGAGGAATTTAACAGCTATATCGCCCTTTCCGAGGACATGCGCGACCATTTCGTCGAGCGGCGCCGGCGTATCCCTCTGCTGCACCGCAACGGCGGGGATTACCTGATTAGCCCCAAGAGCGAGCGCATGCAGCGCGTGCCGCCCGAACGCCTGCCCAAATTCGGCCCTTACCGCTAGAGCGTTCCCGGAATTATCTTCTATTCCAGGAATCAATCTATTGCCCCATCTCTCGGGGATGTTTACCGGCCCGCCAATGCGCCTCGATGTCCTCCAGGCTGCGGCCCTTAGTTTCAGGTACCAGAAAATAGGCAAACAGCCAGGCGCCAACGCCCAATAAGCCATACAGCCAGAACGTCCCCGGCCGCCCCAGCACTTGAATCAAGGTCAGAAAAGTGAGCGCAACCAGTAAGTTGGCGCCCCAATTGGCGATGGTGGCGATGCTCATCGCCAGTCCGCGGATTTTTAACGGGTAAATCTCTGAAATCAGCAGCCAGAAAACAGGTCCCAGACCGAGAGCAAAAGAACCCACGTACACAACCAGGCTTCCCACAGCAATCCAGCCCAGAAAGTCAGTCAAATTGGGGAGTTGGAAGGCTAGGCCCAAGACACCTAAACTGAGGATCATGCCGGCAATTCCAACCAGCAACAAAGGGCGCCGGCCTGAGCGGTCCACTAACCAAATGGCGACCATGGTCATCAAAACATTTACTGCGCCAACACCCACAGTAGCTAGAATAGCTACATTGGCGGATTTAAATCCAGCCGCTTGAAAAATCGTGGGGGCGTAATAAATAACCGTATTAATGCCCGTCACTTGTTGCAAAATAGCCAGGCCGATCCCGACGATCAATGCCGGCCTGATCATCGGCTGCAATAATTCTGACCAATCTCCGGTCTGCTTTTTCTCACTCTTTTTGATATTCTTTAACTCATCTTGCACCTGTTCAGCATCTCGAATTTGCTTAAGGTTTTTGTGCGCCTGGTCAGTTTTTCCCCGGCTAACTAGCCAACGGGGGCTATTTGGTAAGAAAAACATGCCGATACCCAGGATCAGCGCCGGAATGGCTGCCAGCCCAAACATCCAGCGCCAACCTTGAATGCCGGATAAGGCGAAATCCACCAGGTAAGAAACCACGATCCCAAGCGTGACCGCCAGTTGGTTCAGAGAGACGAGCGAGCCCCGCACTCTCGGCGGGGCCAACTCGGATACGTAAAGCGGTGCCGTGAAGGAGGCCGCCCCAATCCCTAAGCCGACCACAATGCGACCTGCAATCAGCACAGATAAGTTGGGTGATAAGGCCGTCCCAATCGCCCCGGCAGCGAAGATCCCGGCGGATAACAAAATGGTTTTGCGTCTCCCTAAGTGATCGGCCAACTTTCCGCCGGCTGCTGCGCCAATCACGGCTC
>Ga0207752_1000518_pt1 | contig 18233 bp, 15 predicted proteins | sample Pon2CUnioCityCA_6_FD_187272 | JGI IMG/M metagenome (GOLD analysis project Ga0207752, IMG submission 187272) | Marine sediment microbial community from Union City, CA, USA - Pond 2C Sediment 2 (SPAdes) | ecosystem: Environmental > Aquatic > Marine > Intertidal zone > Salt pond sediment ...
TTACCCGCTCTTCCTCCTCGCCGGGGCTTATCGTTTCTTTCCACAGAGAAGACGCTTCGCTCTTGGATGCGCGACGCTGGCGACCCTGGTACTGCTTATCTGTGTAGATGCCTTCCTGATCGAGCCCCACTGGCTGGAGGTTACCCGCGTGAGGCTGTCCTCGGCTGACGTGGAGACCCCGCTTCGCGTCGCGGTGATCGCTGACCTGCAGACTGATGCGCCCGGTCGGTATGAGAGGCGGGTCCTGGAGCGGGTCCGCGACGAGGAGCCAGATCTGATCCTGTTCGTGGGCGACTATCTCGACGTGGACGACCCCGAGCGGTACGGGATGATGAGCAAGCGGCTAAACGGGATGTTGGGCGAGGCTGATCTTGACGCGCCGTTCGGACTCTATGCGGTTCAGGGCAACGTCGATTGGCCTGGCAGGTGGCAGAGTATCTTCGCCGGACTGCCCGTCAGAACGTTTGAGCGTTCCGCGACGGTGGATCTCGGCCCCTTCTCTCTGACCGGGCTGACGCGTCGGGATGCGGCGGATGCACACCTTTCCATCGGCGAGGAGGATGGGTTCCATATTGTGATGGGGCACAGTCCCAACTTCAGCCTGGGAGAGATCGATGCGGAGCTGCTCGTCGCAGGACACACGCACGGAGGTCAAGTGCAGCTCCCTCTCATCGGTCCGGTCGTGACGTTGTCACAAGTGCCACGCTCATGGGCCGCGGGCGTGACCGAGATCGAAGCAGGGAAGATCCTCGTGGTCTCTCGCGGCATTGGCATGGAGCGTGGAAATGCCCCGAGGATGCGATTTCTCTGCCGCCCGCAGCTCGTGATTTTGGAGGTAGTGCCGGCTGAGATCGCTCTAGAGCGATGATGGAAGGTTGCGCTCTCGAAGCAGGGGCGCCAGCAACTCCGGAATGCGCTGGAAGTCCTCCCTGACCACGTCGCGCAGCGATCCGCGGTAGAGGGCCGCGGCCGGGTGGTACAAGGGGAGGATGACGAGATCGTCGAGCCGGCGGGGCTGACCGTGGATCTCGGAGATAGGGCCGTCCGAGAGGAAATGTCTCATAGCAAACCGGCCTAACGTCGCGACCAGGGTCGGGCGGATCAGGCCCAGTTGTTCATCCAGGTACGTCGTGCACGCCTGGATTTCTCCCACGTGGGGGTCCCGGTTGCCCGGCGGGCGGCACTTGACCACGTTGGTGATGAAGACTTCCTCGCGGCTCAGCCCGACGCTTTCTAGAAGCTCATCCAGGAACTTCCCCGATCTACCGACGAAGGGGACTCCCTGTTCATCCTCCCGGGCGCCCGGGCCCTCGCCGACGAAGAAGACGTCGGCTTGTGTCGGCCCTGTCCCCGGCACCGCGTGGGTCCGTCCGTCGTGCAACTTGCAGCGCCTGCAGGTGTGAATCTGGGCGGCGATGGTTTCCAGCGTCCTCTGTCTTTCGTCCATAGAATCGGTTGACGTTCTCGTTGACATAGAAGGACGCCGAGAGCCTTGTGTCTCGGCGTCCCGATTACTCAAGCTGGGTCTGCGACACGTCCAGGGTTAAAAGGCGCCCAGCTGACACTGTCCGATGCGGATCCCCAGCTTCTCTGCGGCGTTAGCGACGTCCAGTTTGCGGATGTCGAAGCGGTTGGCCAGCGCCCACGCCACGGCGCACGGCAGGCGTCCCACCACCAGACCCTCCCGAATCGCGAGCTCCAACTCTGGTGACACTCCCTCCGCCGGACGAACGATAGCCTCCTCTCCATCGTAGCCGAAAAGCCCAAGTTGGCAGTGGTTGAGGCGCACCTCCAGCTCATCCGCCATCTGGCCCACCCGCAGAGGATTGACGTTAAGATTCTCGGCGATGCGGAAGGCTGCACCGCAGCTAAGCTTTCCGTCTCGCGCTCGTTTTCTAACGGCGTCTGCCATCTCTCTAACGGCGTCTGCGCTCTTCTCGTCCACTGCTACCCTCCCGTGTTGAAACGAAGCAGCAATTGCTCCGTCCTCCAATACGTTAATCCCCGACGATGTGGTCGTACAGGGCGCCCAACTCCTCCTCGGAGTAGAAGTAGATCACCAGCCGGCCGCCCTTCCCCTTACGCTTCAGGCTCACTTTCGTGCTCAAAGCCTCCCGGAACCGGCCTTCCAGCTCCCGGACCTCTGGCGAGGGTCCCCGACCGGGTTCTTCTTCTTTCTCCTGACGCCCGATCAATCGGCGCACCAACTCCTCTGTCTGACGGACGTTTAGTTCCTGCTTCAGAACGGTCTTGAGGGCGGCCTCCTGAGCTGCTGCCTTTTCTAACCCGAGGAGTGCGCGAGCGTGCCCTTCGCTGATCTTCTCCTTCAAGAGGGCTTCCTGCACAGCGTCGGCTGCCGTCAGGAGTCGTAAGGTGTTGGCAATCGTGGTGCGACTCTTCCCTACGCGCTGGGCGATCTCTTTCTGGGTTAGCTCAAACTCGTCGGCCAGCTGCTGGAAGGCCGCTGCTTCCTCCAGGGGGTTGAGGTCCGATCGCTGAAGGTTCTCCACCAGGGCCAGCTCCAGCAACTTGCTGGATGCCACGTCCTTCACCAGGACGGGGACCTGGGACAGGCCTGCCACACGCGCAGCACGCCAGCGGCGCTCGCCGGCGACCAACTGGTAGCCGTCCACGGTCTCGGTCACGATCAACGGCTGGATGATCCCGTGCTCCTCGATGGAAGCCGCAAGCTCCGATAGATCTTCCTCACGGATGGGGGATCGCGGCTGATGAGGGTTGGGTGAGATGGAATTGAGCGGGACTTCGAGCACTCCCCGTCTCGCTTCGTCTCCCTCCCCTTCGGTGGTGGGGATAAGCGATTCCAGCCCTTTACCCAGTCCGATCTTGCGTGATGACATCGCTACTCTCCCTGATCTGGTCAATTGCGGCGCTCGTCGCCGGCCAAGAGCTCCTCCGCCAATGCGGCGTAAGCTTTCGCTCCGGCCGAGTGGGGGGCGTGGACGCCGATAGGTACCCCGAAGCTGGGGGCTTCGCTCAGGCGCACACTGCGCGGGATGATCGCGTCGAAGACTCGTTGTCCGAAGTGTCGCCGCACCTCTGCGACGACCTGCTGCGAGAGGTTGGTGCGTGCGTCGTACATCGTCATCACTAGGCCGCGCAGCGTCAGCCCCGGGTTCAGGGCTCTGCGGACGAGTTTGATGGTCCGGGTCAACTGAGAGAGGCCCTCCAGCGCCAGATACTCGCACTGTACCGGGATAATCACAGCGTGCGCGGCCGTCAGACCGCTCACGGTCAGGACCCCCAGGCTGGGGGGACAGTCAATCAGAACGTAATCGTATCTTTCGTCCAGCTCCTCTATCGCCAGGTGAAGGCGGTGCTCACGGCGAGGCATCCCAACCAACTCCACCGTCGCCCCGGCCAGGTTGGGAGACGCCGGTGCAAGCTCGAGTCCGGTCTGGTCAACAGAGCGTACTGCACTCGTGAGGGGTACTTCATCTATCAGCACGTCGTATGTGGAAGGAGAGGCAGAACGCTTGTCGATCCCAAGGGATGAGGTCGCGTTGGCCTGCGGATCGATGTCGAGCAGGAGAACGCTCTGCCCCTGCTGGACCAAGTAGGCGCCAAGATTGACCGCCGTCGTGGTCTTTCCGACGCCCCCTTTTTGATTAGCCAGCGCGTAGATGATGGGCATCGCCCACTCCATCTCCCCATACGGCCTGTCTGCAACGAGCGGCTTCTTCCCTGTCTGGTGTCCCGGAAAGCCCCGGACGCGTTACCGACTGAGCTGCAATACAGTTAGCGAATCGTGCGGCAGCCCAGGGATCACGCCCGCAGTGTAGCGCGCAGAAGAAAGAAGCTGCAAAGATGTCGCCGGCGCCAGTGGAGTCCAGCTCTGTAACAGCCGGCGGAGTGAAATGGCGAATCTCACCCTGAGCGTAGATGGTGCAGCCTGCCGCCCCCTGGGTCAGGGCCAACGTCCTGGTCTGGGCAGCGTATTGGACTGCCAAGCTCCTATCGCCCCCAAGATCCTCCTCACTCAGCACCACAGCGTCGGCATGGGGGAGTAACTTCTCCGCCTCTCTCCATGGACGCCGGCTCACCTGCCCCCTCCCATCCCACTGTCGCATCCATCCCTGGGGCGTCACCCCCACGAAAGCCTCTCCAAAGGCACCGATGAGCGCCGGGTCACACTCGTGCACCACGGGCCCTATGTGGACGATCGCTGTGCGCCAGTCCTTGGGCACCATAGCCGGCACAAGGGTCTCGGCGGTAGTATGAACGACCTGCTGTCGTCGCCCGTTCGCGTCGATGTTCTCGAAGGTGGTGCTCTCTTCAGCTGGAAAGCGTGCCACCAGAACGTTGCCCAACGGCTCGCTCAGATCCAGCGCGGGGTCGGCGCTAGTAATCACCCCCACCCGGCATCCCAGTCTCCGTGCGGTGCGTGCAGCATAGGACGCTGTCCCACCGACTGCGAACGCTTGTTTCTTCAGGTCACGGGTGGTGTGACCGATGACCACGTAGTCGAGCTCAATCATTGGTGCGTTAAGTTGTCCCGGGCGTGGATCCGTAGATCCACAGGAGGGCCGTCTATCGGAATCCTGGCCAGGTCAGGAACGGGACGCTGTGCCAGGGAAACGGTGCTGAGCCTATAGAGCCCTGCCCAACCATCTCACTCATAGCACCCGATTGAGACATCCGGCATTGGGGGTGACGGCATCAATTCGGCATATAGCGGCTCGGGCCGCTATTCCTTCGGGAGGATCGTAACTCGGCGCCGTTCCCCTTCGTAGATGCTTTCCGTCGTCACTCGCGGATCGTCATAAAGAGCCACGTGAACGACCCGACGCTCGTGAGGGGGCATGGGCTGCAGGATTACGGCTCGGTCTGTATCCGCCGCCTGGTCCGCCATTCGGTGGGCAAGATCGCGGAGCCTGTCGGCGCGGTTCGCCTTGTAGTCCTGCACATCTACCACGACGTGGACCCATCCCTTCATCCTCCGACCGACGAGGAGGCGCGTGATGTACTGAAATGCGTTCAGAATCTCACCGTCAGTCCCGATCAGGACGTCGGTACCAGGTCCGCTCACGTTGACCACGTAGGGCGGCACTTCATCTTTGTTCGGGCCCGGCTTAGCACGCTTCACGTCGACCTGAGCATCGCCGAAATGCATAGCGCTCAGGAGACCTTTCATGACGCCCTTGACCACCCGGGCCTTCTCTTCCTCGGTTGTCGGTTCTTCCGTCGGTTCTTGCTTCGGTTCTCGCTTCGGTTCTTGCTCTTTGGTCTTCGCCTCCGGCGGTTTCTCCGGTCTGGGTTCCGGCTTTGGGGCCTCCTCCACCCGGGCTGGGGGAGGTGGAGGGGGAGCCTGCGGCTGACGCTTCGCCTTTCGCTCAACCCCGGACTTGACCCTGAGGCGCACCCGGGCCGCCCGTGCACCCAGTCCAAACATACCCTGACGTCCTTCGTCCAGCACCTCGACCTCTACATCGTCTCGGGGAAGGTCAAGGCGTGCCAGACCCGCGGCGATGGCTGCGTCAACATCCTTTCCTGCGCTTTCTATCGCTTTCTTCTGTGACATCGTTTTACTCCTCAGAAATGTGCAAACAGAGCAGCTACTTCTTCGGTCGCTTTCTGGGCTGAGGAAGTGGTTCTTCATCCTCCTCGCGATTCATCCGAATGAAGTAGTACTGAGCCATACCAAAAAGGTTGGAGATGATAAAGTAGATGGAGAGTCCAATGGCGTACTGCAAGGAGATGAACCCGAACATCAGGGGCATCATGACCTGCATCTGCTGCGTCATCATCTCCGTCTGGGATTGACCGTCTCCAGAACTGGGTGGCGACAGCAGCCGCTGCTGGAGCCACGACGTGGCAAAAACGAGAATCGGCAGCGCGTATGACCACCACTGGGCCGGGCTGGGGGGTTGACCGAGGTCCATTCCGAGGAATGTGCTCTGGAGCGGCACGAGTCCGCTCAAGCTGGGCAGCCACTCATCGATGAAGATATGTCCCGAAAACTGAAAAAGCTGTATGGGCGTCGAGGGGACGGTGAAGATGATAGCGCGGTAGAGGGCAATCATGATGGGCAGCTGAATCAACAAAGGTAAGCAGCCCCCCGCCGGGTTGACCCCCGCCTGGCGCCAGAGTTTCATCTGTTCCTGAGCCAGTTTCTCCTGATCATCCCCGTATTTCTCACGCAGCTTCTCGATTTCGGGCTGAAGTTCCTGCATCTTCTGGGCAGATCGCTGCTGACTCAGCGTTAGCGGCAAAATCAGCAGTCGAATCAGAACGGTCAGAGCAGCAATCGCCACGACTGTCTGATTTCCCAGATACTCGTACAGGAGCAGCAACAAATTGGCGAATGGGTAAATAATAAAGTCTAGCATTTCGTATCTCTATCCTAGCCTTCTTCTGTCACCGGTGGGAAGGCCCACGATTCACGTCCATCCCCGACCTGCAGCGCCCGTATGCGCGGAGTCCCAAGGATGAGCGATTGATAGACGACCGAATCGCTCACGACCGGCTCGGAGAGACCACGACCCTCGGCCGACTTCGACCATTCTACAAAGCCGTCGGCGGTGGTCAGGGCATATAGGGTCCCGCTCTCCGCGCTCACGAAGAGCTGACTGCCGTCCTCGCTGAGCGCAGGCCCGGCGCGCACGGGCACCGGCTGGTCTTGATCGGTGAGGAATTTGTGCCAACGTTCCTCGCCGCTTGCTGCATCAAGGGCATACACCCTGCCCTTCACGTCGACGGTGAATACGGTGTCCTCGTATACCACCGGGCTACCCCAGAACCAGTCCTGGCCCTCGAAGTGCCACTGCTCAGAGCCTGTCTCGGCGTCGACGGCGTAGAAGGTGTCGTTGAAGGCCCCGATGTAGAGCGTGCCATCGTCTAACGCTGGCGTGCTGCCGAAGGCACCCTCCCTCTGGAACTCCCATTCGAGCTCGCCTGTGCTGAGGTTCAGAGCGTAGAGGTGTCGGTCCATCGCGCCGACGTATACGGTGTCTGACACGATAAGAGGTGTGGCCCAGACGTGGTGTCCGGACTCGAAGATCCACTCGAGCGAACCATCCTCCGTGTCCAGTGCGTAGATGTTGCCATCGCCGTTGCCAATTATGAACAACCCGTTGCCGAGGGCTCCGCCTTCCACGTAGTCGCCGGACGCGTCTTCAAAGCGCCACAGCTCTTCACCAGTTTCTTGATGCAGCGCCCAGACGATGCTCTGACGCTGGCTGAAGAAGCCGCCCGTCGTAAGCTGGGAGGCGAAGAAGACTTGCTGTCCATCACTTACCGCGGGAGTAGCGTAGAACTGACCCCGGTTGTTCTCCTCCGGATTCTGTGGGAAGATCCAGAGGGTCTCTCCACTGGCCATGTCCATTGCGCGGGCCTGTTGGATGTCCGCTGCGTAAAGCCTATCGCCGACGACGGTCAGCCCGGTCCAGCTAGAGGCTCTAACGCCGCCTGCACAGCCACTAGTAGCTAGAAGTAGCACCGCTAACATCGCCAGGGCGATGCGCCAGCGCTGTGTCCAAATTCGATTCAAAGACTTATCCTCCAGATCTAAGGTCACTTAATCTGCGATGAATTGCTGAACTTTCGAGAGTCGGGAAAGTCGACGGACGTATTAGGGGAGCCGTTCAGGTCAGGTACCGGGTCGAACCCTCCGGGATTGAAGGGGTGGCAGCGGGAAACTCGCTTCGCAGCCAGCCAACCGCCACGCCACGGTCCGTAGCGAGATATCGCCTCATAACTGTATTGGGAACAAGAAGGGTGGAACCGGCACGTCGGGGGCAGGACGCGTGATAGGGTAAGCTGGTAGAGGCGGATGAGCCCCAGCAAGATGTGCTTCATATCCCTCTTCTCAGTCTAAAACGCAACTCCCGCTAGGCCCGGAGCAAGAACGGCGGCTTGCTCCTCTCACGACGTCGGGTATTGCGTTGGGTTCCTCTCCAGGCGCTAAAATTGAGTTTCCTACAATCCAGCCCGTTCGAGCAGCGTGCTCAGCGCCTTTTCGACTTCTTCCTCGCTCGCGTCAACGAGCTCAGGACGAGCAATCAGCATAATGTCCCAGCTCTTGGATTGAAACTCTGGATAGAGATGGCGCGCAGCCTCACGCAACAGGCGTTTGGCTCGATTGCGTTCTACTGCGCTTCCTACACGCCGGCTCGCCGTGACCCCCACACGGCTAGTATCCACATCGTTTGGCAGAACGATCATAACCAGCAAGGGATGAGCCCACGACTTTCCCTCATCGTAGACCCGCTGCACGTCGCGACTGCGTCGGAGTCGAATTCTCCGCTCTATCATCCGGCGCTTCTACGTCCTGCCGGTCACTGGATCGCTCACCGGGAGCCAAGGTCGCGAGGATTAGCCTTCCTTCCAGTTTCGTTTCTTAGCCTGCGGTTTACCTACGGCCAATTGCTTGCGGCCCTTCTTCCGCCGCCGCTTGAGGATCCTCTGTCCACCCTTGCTTGACCGACGCGCCAGAAATCCGTGTTTGCGTTTCCTCTTCCGTTTCTTCGGTTGGTATGTTCGCTTGGGCATATTCTCCTCCTTCACCAGGTCAGACAACGAGAACGGCTATCCTCAGGCGCTAAACTCGACATAAACGGAGCCCCACAGAGTCGCTCCCACGCCTGCTTCTTTCTGACGGCGTGGGAGCGACTCTCGCCCGCGAATAGACGCCAATTACAGAACTTGATTGCGTATTATACCGTGATGGACATAAGCGGTCAAATTTTCAGAAGTCCCGGAGCGTGCAGGCGATTTTGAGCTGTGCCAGGCGGCCAAAACGATATGCGCTCTTACTCTAGGGAGAGTCCGTCCTGGATTGGAGACCAAGGGGCCTGTCGAAGCCGGTCTGTTATCTTCCAGTTTTCGCAATTGACAGGAACCTTCGGACATCTATAATTGGGTCTCCTCAAAGAAGGGGGCGGAGGGGCGGTGACGTTAGGTGCCAGACACTTCAACAGCCGAACGACAAGTGCCAGGCACCGTGAACACCCTTTTTCAGTAGAGCCATAATTGCCTCGGAATCAGGTATGCGAATTGGTATTGATGCTCGTATCGCTCACTACTCCCACGGCGGAATCCGCAGTTATGTCGTGCATCTGCTCGATGCATTAACGGCTGTGGATGATGAGACGTTTTACCACGTCCTCCACAGCCGGAAGGACCCGGAGACATCGGCGTCGGGCCCCAATTTCCATCGCGTTGGTTGCTGGACGCCCTGTCACCACCGCTTGGAGCGTTGGGCGCTGGGGATCGAGATATCTCGTCTAGGCCTCGACCTGCTCCACAGTCCCGATTTCATCCCTCCCGCTTTCGGCTACGATCGATCGGTGATCACAGTCCACGACCTGAATTTTCTCTACTATCCACGCTTCCTCACCCGGGAGAGCCGTCGATACTACAATGAGCAAATTGAGTGGGCTGTTCAACGTACCGATCACATTCTGGCCGACTCACACGCTACGAAAACGGATCTGACCTCCGTATTGCGGGTCTCGCCCGAGAGAATTACCGTTGTCCATCTTGCTGCTGACCCCTCTTTCCAACCGAGTTCAGATGGAGAGGCACGCCGCGTTGCCAACGAATACGGACTGGAGCCAGGGTTCCTACTTTTCGTAGGCACCCTGGAGCCGAGAAAGAACGTCCCCGGCCTCTTGCACGCTTACCGCATTCTCCTCGACCAGAAGGCGACGACCGAGCCCCTGGTTCTGGTAGGAGGTAAGGGGTGGCTCTATGAGGAGATTTTTGACAGGGTCGAGGCGTTAAGGTTGAGTGACCAGGTGCGCTTCCTGCACGGGGTACCCGACGCGGATCTTCCCGGGCTCTACAGCGCCGCCAGTGTCTTGACCACCCCCTCCTTCTATGAGGGGTTTGGACTACCAGCCCTGGAAGCAATGTCCTGCGGCACGCCGGTCGTCGTCGCCGACCGGGCGTCCCTGCCCGAGGTAGTGGGTGAGGCCGGGATTCTGGTCGATCCCGAGGACCCCGAAGGGATTGCAGAAGGATTGAAACGTGTTCTGACGGACGAGGAGTTGCGCGCCACAATGGAGGAGTTGGGATTGGAGAGGGCGTCGAGTTTCAGCTGGGAGCGCGTCGCTCGAGAGACGCTGGACGTCTATCGTGAGGTTCTGGAACAGTGAAGATCCTCTTTTTGACGCCGCAGTTGCCCTATCCGCCTCAGAAAGGGACTGCGCTGCGCAATTGGGGATTGATCGACGGGTTGGCATCCCGACACGAGTTGAGCCTGCTATCATTTCGTGCTCCAGGACAGGATGCGGAGCTCCCCTCCCCACTGCTCGATGCCTGTGAGCAGGTCGCGGCGGTTCCTCAGCCGGAGCGGACAGTGCGCGATCGATTGCTGGGTATGCTCACGACCCGACACCCGGATATGGCGTTACGTCTTAGATCGGAGGTATACGCCCTACGGCTGGCGGAATGGTTGACGCGAGAGACGTTCGACGTCGTTCAGGTCGAGGGAATTGAGCTGGCCTCTTACCTCGACGTCATCGAGTCGACCGCTCGGGTCCCTGTGGTTGTCTTCGATGACCACAATTGCGAGTACGTACTTCAGCGACGGGTGTTCTTCACCGACCTGGTCGCGCCGGCTCGCTGGCCAGGAGCGGCCTATTCGTGCGTGCAGTGGTTGCGGCTGCGCCGTTATGAAACCGAGGTCTGCCGCCGTGCCGATCGGGTGTTGACTGTCTCGGATGCAGACGCGGACGCGTTGAAGCGACTGGTTCCTGGCCTCGATCCGAGCGTGGTTCCCAACGGGATCGACACGCGAGCGTATCACCCGGAGGTCGTCGAGACGCAACCTAGAGAGAACTCGCTGGTGTTCACGGGGACGATGGACTTTCGCCCCAACGTGGATGCCATGCTATGGTTTATGAGGGAGGCGCTGCCGCTGATACAGGCGGAGATACCCGACGTCCACGTTGACGTCGTCGGCCAGCGGCCCCATCCGCGTCTGGATCCGTTGAGGGAGAACGCGAGTGTAACGTTGACCGGCTTCGTGGAAGACGTGCGGCCCTATATTGCCAACGCAGCGCTCTACGTAGCGCCGTTGCGAATGGGGGGCGGAACACGACTCAAGCTGCTGGAGGCAATGGCAATGGGGAAGGCGGTCGTCGCCACGCGTCTGGGAGCGGAGGGATATCCGGTCAGAGACGGGCGGGAGTTAGTCCTTGCCGACACGGCCGCCGACTTTGCGGAAAGCGTGATCTCCCTGTTGCAGTCGCCGAAACGCCGCACTGCACTGGGGCGAACGGCTCGTGCTTTTGTTGAGGAGCGGTATGATTGGCGCGCGATCGTGCCTCTCGTTGAGAAAGTCTATCCCGGATAGTCATTTGCAGCAAAAAAGGCCGCCGATATCATCGGCGGCCCTCTTCACTTGCGTCATTCACGTCTTGCGCGATCAGGCTGGTACCGGTTCCTTCGAGTTCTCCGGCTTCTCTTCAGCTTTGGCTTCACGGATCACAAAGGCGTCCTCTTCGACCTCCACCAGCACCGTCGATCCTTCCTCAAAGTCACTCGCCAGGATCGCGTCGGATAACGCGTCCTCGACCTTGTTCTGGATAACTCGACGCAGTGGTCGTGCGCCGTAGTCCTCGCTGTATCCCTCCTTAGCCAACAGCGCTTTCGCGTCTTCCGTCACCTCCAGATTGAGATCGGATTCGCTCAGGCGATCCTGCACCTTCTCCAACTCCAGATCTACGATGTTGGCGATATCCTCCTTGGTGAGAGCGTGGAAGACGACGACCTTGTCCACCCGGTTGAGGAACTCCGGTCGGAACGTGCGCTTGAGCTCCTTCAACAGTTTGTCGCGCATTTCTTCATAGTCGTGATAGTCGGCCGTTCCGTTCTTCGGAGTGGCAAAGCCCATGCTCGTCTGCCGCTTGATCATTTGGGCGCCGACGTTGGACGTCATAATGAGGATCGTGTTGCTGAAATCCACCTTACGTCCCCGGGCGTCCGAGAGTTGCCCCTCTTCCATGATCTGGAGCAGCATGTTGAAGGCCTCAGGATGGGCCTTCTCGATCTCGTCAAGGACGACGATCGAGTACGGGCGGCGCCGGATGGTCTCCGTCAGTTGCCCGGCGTCGTCGTAGCCCACGTACCCTGGGGGCGCACCAACCAGCCGGGCGACGTTATGCCGTTCCATAAACTCGGACATATCGAGCTGGAGCAAGGCCTCCTCGCTGCCGAACATGAACTCGGCCAGGGCCTTGGTCAGCTCCGTCTTGCCCACGCCTGTGGGGCCGAGGAAGATGAAGGATCCAATGGGACGCCCCGGGTCCTTCAATCCTGCCCGGGCGCGACGCACCGCCTTCGATATCGCTGCGACTGCCTCGTCCTGCCCAACGATGCGCTCATGAATAGCATCCTCCATCTCGAGCAACCGCTCTTGCTCATCGCTGTGCAGCTGAGTCACCGGGATACCGGTCCACATCGCGACGACCTCAGCGATATCTTCCGCGCCAACGGCTACACCATTCTTGAACACGTTCGCCTGTCGGTCAGCGCGAATGATCTCCAACTCCTCCTGCAGATCGAGTTCTCGATCCCGCAGGGTGGAGGCTTCCTCGTAACGCTGCTCGTCGATGGCGCGTTCCTTCTCCTCCTTGACCTCCTTAAGGTTGCCGAAGATCTTCCGCAGGCTCTGGGCATGGGGCGTCTTGTACATGCGGACGCGGGATGCTCCCTCGTCGATCAGATCGATTGCCTTGTCCGGCAGGTATCGATCGGTGATGTATCGAGTGGAGAGCCGGGCCGCAGCTTCCAGGGCCTCATCGGTAATGCGCAGCTGATGGTGCTGTTCGTACGGCTCCCGGATACCCTCGAGGATCTTGATTGTCTCCTCCATCGTGGGTTCCTCGACGGTGATCGGCTGGAAGCGCCGCTCGAGTGCCGCGTCTGACTCAATGTGCTTGCGATACTCGCCAAGGGTGGTGGCGCCAATGCACTGAAGTTGTCCGCGGGCCAGAGCAGGCTTAAGGATATTCGCCGCATCCATCGAGGAGCCAGCTGAACCAGCACCGACCAGCATATGGACCTCGTCAATGAACAGGATGCAGTCGCTATCTTTGAGCTCGTCCAGCACCTTCTTGAGGCGTTCCTCGAACTGCCCCCGATACATCGTCCCGGCGACGAGGGATCCGATATCGAACTGGAGGAGTCGTCTGTTGAGCAACGGCTCCGGGACCTCCCCGGTGACAATCCGTTGCGCGAGCCCCTCAACGATCGCCGTCTTGCCGACGCCAGGCTCGCCGATGAGGGCAGGGTTATTCTTCGTCCTCCGCGCCAATATCTGAACGACTCGCTCAATCTCTCGCCGTCGACCGATGACCGGGTCCAGCTTATTCTGCTCGGCCATAGACGTGAGGTCAATAGCCAGCTTGTCCGTCGTTGGGGTCCGGGAGGACTTGCGATCCTCCTTCTCTCCGACGAAGGCGGGCTCTTGTTGCATCACTTGCTCTGTGTAACGGCGGACCTGATCGTTCGTCACACCTAGCTGATTCAGGATGTCGATCGCGGTGCTATCTCCTTCGCGGATGAGCCCCAATAAGATGTGGTGCGTATCAATTCTGGGCGCACCTTGATACTGGGCCTCTTCCTTTGCTAACTCAAGCACGTGCTGGGTCCGAGGTGTAAGGTCAAGATCTTGCTTGAGTAGAGAGGTCCGTTCTCGCATCGTGCTGAGTCGCCTCACCCAGTGCTCCACATCACGGCTCTGAAGCCCTAGCTGGCGTAGCACCTGGCTGGCGGCCCCTGCGTCTTCATGTAACAGTCCCAACAGGAGGTGCTCAGTGCCAATCCGGGCATGATGCATCCGCTTGGCTTCCTGCTGGGCTAATTTCAACGCTCTCCGGGCTGCATTAGTAAAGTATTTCATCAACTTATCCATAACTCTAAACTCCACGCTTTTGACTCTGCTGTAGCGTTGGGATCTGTATTGATTGCTCGTTCCTTCATTGAGAAGTCGGGGCAAGCAACCAAGATTATAGAGTGTTTAGTCCCTTGGCGCAAGTTTATGGCAACGAGAAAGGGGCAGGGTCTCTTCTGGGATTGGTTCAGTCTCATTCAGCTTGACCTGCTTGTCAGCTGGCAGGGGCTTGTGTAAAATGGCTGCCAGGAGCTAGTGGTCTGTCGTCGTCATTGTAAGGTCGTGCTGAGGCGGAAGAGGAGAATCTGATGGAGGCACTCAAGCAACAGATCCTGACCGAAGGGAGAAATCTGAGCAACGGGATCCTCAAGGTCGATAGCTTTATCAACCATCAGATTGATGCGGAACTGATGGTCGAGGTGGGGCAGGAGATGGCGTTCCGCTTCGCCGACGTGGACGTGAACAAAGTCCTAACGGCTGAGATCTCTGGTATCGCTCCGGCGCTGGCCACGGGCCACGCATTGGGCGTGCCCGTGGTCTATGCACGGAAAACGCGGCCGGTCACGATGACAGGCCCGGTGTTCGTCGAGGTTGCCCCTTCGCACACCAAGGGCCGGGACGTCTTCCTGATGGTCTCTACGGAGTTTCTGGGCCCGGGGGATCGGGTCCTCGTGGTCGATGATTTCCTGGCGACAGGCGCGACGATTTCAGCACTCGTGCGCTTGATCCAGCATGCCGAGGCCGAGTTGGTCGGCATTGGCACGGTGATCGAGAAGTCGTTTGAAGGGGGCCGCGCTGGCTTAGAGGAATTTGGCGTGCCGATTGTCTCTCTCGCTGTCGTCAGCGATATGAGCAACGGGCAGATCAAGCTGGCCTAGTGAAGTTAGCCTGTCCATTTGTCAATCTGGAGGCGTTAGCGTGAATCGCGATGCTGTCGTTGTCCTGGACTTCGGCTCCCAGTACACTCAGTTGATCGTCCGACGGGTGCGGGAAGCGAACGTCTATTGTGAGCTCTTCTCCTGGGATGCGCCAGCTCAGAGCGCACTCCGTCTGAATCCCCGGGGCTTCATTCTCTCCGGGGGACCATCCAGCGCCTACGCGTCTGATGCACTCCAGTTGCCGGACTACGTGCTGGAACAGGACGTGCCGGTGCTGGGAATATGCTACGGGATGCAATTGCTCGCCCATCATCTGGGAGGACACGTGGCTTCTGCTGAGCGAGAGGAGTACGGCTCATCGGAGATACGCTTCACTGGTCCGGAGACTCCCCTCTTCGGCGCACTTCCATCTCAGGATCCCCATCTCAACGTCTGGATGTCCCACGGTGATCGAGTCGAGCGTGTGCCCGAGGGGTTCGATGTGCTTGCACACAGTGCCAATGCCCCTGTCGCGGCAATGGGGGATGTCGGGCGTGGGCTCTACGGCTTGCAGTTTCACCCCGAGGTTGGGCACACGGATAAGGGGAACGAGATCCTGCGACACTTCACCGTCGACGTGTGTGGCTGCACGGCGGATTGGACGCCGGCATCGTTCATCGATGAGGCGGTGGGGAGGATACGGGAGCAAGTTGGTGGTGAGCGGGTGGTGTGTGGTCTTAGCGGCGGGGTGGACTCGTCCGTGACCGCTACGCTGGTACATCGAGCGATTGGCGATCAGCTGACCTGCGTCTTCGTCAATCCGGGATTGCTTCGGGAGGGGGAGCCCGAGCAGGTCGTGCATACGTTTCAGGATCGACTTGGGATGCAATTGATGGCAGTGGATGCTACAGAGGAGTTCCTCGAGGGCCTGAGCGGCGTGACGGATCCTGAGCGAAAGCGTCGGATTATCGGTGAGCGTTTCATTCGTGTGTTCGAGAGAGCGTCGTCGCAGCTAGGGGACGTTCGCTTCCTGGCTCAGGGCACGCTCTATCCAGACGTAATCGAAAGCCGGGGGCCAGAGCGTCAAGCCGCAGCGCGGATCAAGACTCACCATAACGTCGGTGGGTTGCCAGAGGATATGGATCTGGAACTGATTGAACCGCTCCGCTATCTCTTCAAAGATGAAGGGCGAGCGGTCGGGCAGGAATTGGGGTTACCCGACGAAATCGTCTGGCGACAGCCTTTTCCCGGGCCCGGGCTCGCAGTGCGCATTATCGGCGAGGTGACCTGGGAGCGTCTGGAGACGTTACGTGCGGCCGATGCCATCCTGCTGGAGGAGCTTCGCGAGGCGTCGCTGCTGCGGGGGGCCACGACGTCGGCCCATCCGGATCAGGTGCAGCAGACCTTCGCTGTCCTGCTGCCGGTACGGAGTGTCGGTGTGATGGGGGACGAGCGAACTTATCGCCACGTGATCGCCCTACGGGCTGTCACGACCGAGGACTTTATGACCGCTGACTGGGCGCGCCTAGATCACGAGCTTCTGGCCCGAATAAGTAATCGGATCGTGAACGAGGTGTCTGGAATCAATCGCGTGGTCTACGACATCACCTCCAAACCGCCCGCGACGATCGAGTGGGAATGAGGCGAAAGTGGCAGACGTAGAACGTACATCATCGATGGATGGTACGGCTGAAGCTTCGATCAAGCCTACGGTCTCGACGCTTCGTTACGTTGAAGGATCTGCGCTTGACACCGCTGCCCCCTTCGCCGGGGTCCTGGCGCCGCCCGCCAGGGTAGCGCGAGGTCGACAGGATGAGCGACTTTTCTTCTTTTTCGATCCGACCGGTGCAGCGTCCCTCGATTTGTCTCGGGGGGTTCGTCAGGTGGTGGCGGAGGCGTACTGGTCTACGGTGGGAAGTGTCACCGCCGCTCTCCGTCGGGCTGCGTCGCTCACCAACCAGTATCTCTTCGAGCACAATTTGAACTCCGAGCCCTCCAAACGGTGCTACGGGGGGCTCTCCTGCAGCGTTGTTCGCCAGACCGATCTGTTTCTCCTCCAGGCAGGCCCTGCCTGGGCCTGCGTCCTTCAGGCAGACAAACTACGGTTCTTCCCCCGTAGAGAGAAATTGGCACATCTGGGCATTGGCCCGGTGGCGGATGTGCGGCTCAACCACGTTTTCGTAGCCAACGGTGATACCCTATTGCTGGCCTCGCCTGCTTTGCTTCGCGAGGCGGGGAGAGACGGCCTTCTTCGGGTGCTGCCCCGCGATGAAGTGAGCAGCATCACGGCGGGGCTGGGGCAATTTGGAGCCGAGGTTGACTTCACAGCTTTGGTAGCCCGTTGGCAACCGCCCCCGGTGGCTGCGGTCTCCAGACCTCAGAAGCCGCGTCAAGCGCGTGGTTCCGAAGCGCTCTCGCGTGTTCCCGACGTGTCGCCCAAGCGGCGCGAGCCAATCGAACAGGAGCTCGAGACGGTCAAGCAGAAAGCCGTAAGGCCAAAGCCGGCTGCTGAGAAGCGGACTCCTGTTCGAGAGCGCAGGATACCAAGGAGGAAGCTCGCAAGCGATGTGGGCAGGAAACTGCAGGGGGGCTTACGTCGTGTGGGCCAGGCTTCCGAGGGGGTATGGCACGCTATCGCGGCTGTCGGAGCTGGAGCGGCTGCTCTGGGGCGATGGCTGATTGGTGCGGCAGCAACGACGATCCGCAGCATGCTTCCTGGAGCAAGGCAGAAGACTTATCGTCGAGTCCCTCGTCGTCCACCTCCGGAAGAGAACCGTACGGTCCTTATCGCTCTCGCCGTGGCTATCCCGGTGTTGGTGATTGGCATTGTCACGGTAGCCCATCTAAATTTCGCAGCAGAAGCCCGTGTCCAAGGGGTCCTGGACGAGGCTCGGGAGGAGATCGCCCTGGCACAAGGCGCCGGGTCTGACTCTGAGGAGGCGCGGAGTCATTGGGAGGCGGCTCTACGGCGGATAGAGACGGCCGAGACACTCCAGCCAGGTGAACCCTCCACGGAGGCGCTCCGAGAACAGGCTCAACATGCCCTCGACCAACTTGATCGGATCAAGCGCCTCACGCTCACCCAGCTGGTTGATTTCGGCTCGAAAAACGTGGATCGCCGTCTGGTTCTCGGGAATCAGGCACTCTTCGTGCTTGATTCCAGGGACGGCTGGGGCGCTCGAGTGGGTCTGGAGCACATTGAAGAAGGGGTCGACAGTCAGAACGCTCAGGTCCTTGTGCGCATCGGTCAGCAGGTGGAAGGGGAGGAAGTCGGACAACTGGTCGATTGCGCCTGGACCGACGCTGAAGGCGGACGGCAGTCGAGCGGCCTTCTGATCCTGGAAGGGGACGGGGGGCTGGTGAGCTACGATCCGGCGTGGGGAAGTGAGAGTGGATCGCCCCAACTCGCCCGCCTCCAGTTGAGCACACCCCTTCCTGAAAGACCGATTGCAGTCGGAACTTATGAGGGGCAATTCTACGTCCTGGACGGTGCTGAAAGTGGTGGTCAGATCTGGCGC
>Ga0207752_1000519_pt1 | contig 18216 bp, 15 predicted proteins | sample Pon2CUnioCityCA_6_FD_187272 | JGI IMG/M metagenome (GOLD analysis project Ga0207752, IMG submission 187272) | Marine sediment microbial community from Union City, CA, USA - Pond 2C Sediment 2 (SPAdes) | ecosystem: Environmental > Aquatic > Marine > Intertidal zone > Salt pond sediment ...
CATCCATCAACATCGTCCCCATCGCGCCGTCCAGCAGGACGTACTCGTTATCTTGGAGCAGTTGTTCCAGCTTATTCATGAGCTACCTCAGTGATCAGTGGCCGGTGGCCAGTGGTCAGTTGAATGGCTAATAGATATCAGTATTACCCGCCAGTTGTTTCCTGACAACTAATACTAGGTCACTGGCCACCGTTCACTGTCCACTGTTCACCGTTCACTGTCCCTGCCGTATCTTCATAAACTTCTTCGCCGTATCCACGGCCACGGCCGCGTCGCGGCAGTAAGCGTCCGCTTCGATATCTTCGGCGAAGGCATCGTTGAGAGGAGCGCCACCCACGAGGACGATCAGGTCCTTGCGAATCCCTTTTTCTTTGAGGGCATCAATCACCACGCGCATGTAGGGCATGGTGGTCGTCAGCAGGGCGCTCATCCCCAGGATCTCGGGCTTGTACTGCTCAATCGCTTCCAGGTACTCTTCCACCGAATTGTTGATGCCGATGTTGATCACCTCAAAGCCGGCTCCTTCCATCATCATCGCCACCAGGTTCTTGCCGATATCGTGAATATCCCCTTTGACGGTGCCGATGACCATGGTGCCAATCTTGGGAGCGCCGGTTTCGACCAGCAACGGCCGCAGGATGCCCATGCCCGCTTTCATCGCCTTGGCCGCCATTAGTACTTCCGGCACAAAGAGGATGCCGTCGCGGAAATCTACGCCCACAATATCCATACCGGCCACCAGGCCGTCGGTCAGAATATCATAAGGGGTCATCCCCCTTTCCAGCAGTTCTTCCACCTCTTCTACGATCTCGTCGGCGTAGCCGTCGTAGAGGTCCTCCTGCATCAGCTCCAGGATCTCTTCGTTGGACATTTCTTGGATGTTAATCTCTTCGGTCATTGTTCCTCACTTTGGGGATTGGAGAGTGGAGATTAGAGATTGGCTCGTCTACCTCTAATCTCTAGCCTCTAATCTCTGCTGTATCTTCTCTTGCGGGCGCGCCGGGGCGCCTGCTTATTGTCGGGTAAAATATCTGCCAGATGGGGGAACGCGTCTTCGGCGTGTGGGATGTGAATGGCAGCCACAAACGCCTCTTGGAAGCCGGCATCTACCGCCGTCTCGATATAGCGTACCTGGTGGGCCACCGTCTGCGCCTCCGCCCGTTTCTGCCGGTTGAGCAGGGCAATGCGGGCGCCGTCCCCGGCCGCGTTGCCCACGGGATAGACGGCGTCCAGCTCGCAATCGGGAATTAGGCCGAGAATCATCGCGTGCTGGGGAGAGATGTAGCTACCAAAGGCGCCGGCCAGGATCACGCGGGAGACCGCATCGATCTCGATACCGGCCCGTTGCATCAGGAGGCGGGCGCCGGCGTACAGGGCCGCTTTCGCCAATTGCACGTTCCGCACGTCGTCCTGCGTCACCACCAGCGGTCGCCCGCTGCTACTTTCCGCCGCCGTCGCCAGAACATAGGCCCCCGTCCGGCCGTCCCATTGGGCCCTGTCCCCCTGGAACGCGGGATTGAAGCGACCATCGGCCAGGATAATGCCCGCCAGGAACATCTCGGCCACCACCTCGATAATCCCCGAGCCACAGATACCGGCGGCCAGGTGCCGTGGTTGTTCCTCCGGCGGCACCTCTGCGCCCAGTTGCCACTCATCCGACCAGCGCTCCTCGCCGATCACGCGGAAGCGCGCTTCCTTCGTCTCTGGGTCGATGCGAACCCGCTCGATGGCGCCGGGCGCCGCCCGCATTCCATGGGTGATCTGGGCGCCTTCAAAGGCGGGGCCTGTGGGGCTGGAGGCACTGTACAACCAATCCTTGTTGCCCAGCACGATCTCCGCGTTGGTTCCCACGTCCACAATCAGGCCAACCTCGGACCAGCGGTACGGTTCTTCCGCCAGCAGCACGCCCACGTTATCCGCGCCCACGTGCCCTGCCTGGGCAGGCAGCACGTGCACGTTGGCGCCCCTGTGCAGGCGTAATCCCAGTTCGCGCGCCTTGATATCCATGCCGTCCCGGTTGGCCAGGGCGAAGGGCGCGCCGCCCAGTTCCCCGGGGTGGATGCCCAGGAAGATGTGGATCATCGTCGTGTTGCCCACCACCACCAGTTCGTGAATATCCCGTGCCTGCAGCCCGGCCGCGCGTGCCGTCTGGGCAGCCAGCCGGTTGGCGGTATCGATAATCGCCTCGTGCATCTTCTCCAATCCGGTTCGCTCGCTGTCGGCGTAGGAGATGCGGCTCATCAGATCTTCGCCGTAGGTAACCTGGGGATTCATGGTCGAATCGGCGGCGACGATGGCCCCCGTCCGCAGGTCGCAGAGATAGGCGGCGACGGTCGTGCTGCCGATGTCGACCGCCAGCCCGTAGATCCCTTCCCGGTAGCCCGGCTGTACGTCGATCACCTCGTCCTGCCACAGCGTAACCGTCACCGCCCACCCTTCGGCGCGCAGGGCAGGCTGCAGCTCGCGCAGAGCGGGCAGGTCGATCCGCTCCGTTTCGATCTCCCACTGCTCGCGCAGGGCGTCTTGCAGCCGGCCCCAATCCCCCCGGTGTTCGCCCAGTTCCGCCTCGTCCACCTCCACGTACACCTGGCGCACGGCCGGATCGACCTCGATCGTCCGTTCCGTGGCCGTCTTGCGGATGATCTGCTTCTGTCCCCGGCTCGATTCGGGAACGTAGATCAGGGCATCGCCCTGGACCGTGGCGGCACAGGACAGACGGCAATCGAGGCTATCCAGCTTCTCCAGTAACGCCAGCTCCTCCGCGCTTGGGTCCGACAGGTGCCCGGCGCGAGAGCTGATACCGTGTTTCTGGAAGCTGCCCTCTTCCACGCGGACCAGACACTTATTGCAGGTCAGCCGCCCGCCGCAGATGCTCTCGATCTCCACACCCAGTTCGCGCGCTGCTTCCAGCACCGTTTTCCCGGCCGGGACGTGACCACGCCGGCCGGAGGGCATAAAGATCAGGAGTGGCTGCTCGTTGGCAGCAGGTGGTATGCTGCCGGCGTCGGCGGTCTCGCTCATCAGCGCTGGCTTTGCTTCAAGCGATTTGCCGTATCCTGCCAGTTCACCACCGGGTATTGCTGTTCGATCTCGGCGACAACGGCAGCCAGCACTTCCTGGGGAGACCCGTCTTTCTTCTTGATTTCGCTCCAGTTGAACCCTTCCAGGTAGGCATCGTCGCCCTGGAGCCCGGCGGCCATGGCGGCGTTATCGATGGCTACCTGGAAGCGGTCGGACAACTCCTGGCTCACCCGATCTTCTCGTCCACCCGCCCGCACCTGGACGGGGATGTCGTGCCAGTAGAGAATCTGGTACTCGCTCATACGACCTCCGGTCGGCGACTGGCCTGATACGCCAGTCGCCAATCTCCAATCTTTAATTTCCTTTCGCTTTAATCGCCTCAATGATCGCCGGTACCACCTCGTGCAGATCCCCGATCACCGCGTAATCCGCCTTCGCCATAATCGGCGCTTCCCGGTCGGTGTTAATCGCCAGGATTTGCTTGGCGCCTTTGGCGCCCACCATGTGCTGGATGGCGCCGCTGATGCCACAGGCGATGTATAGATCGGGGGCGATCCGGGCGCCCGTCTGCCCGATCTGGTCGGCGTGGGCGCGCCAGCCCAGGTTGGTCACGACGCGCGAGCCGCCGACCGCACCACCCAGGACATCGGCCAGGGCCTCCAGGATTGCAAAACCCTCTTCGCTGCCGACGCCACGGCCGCCGCCTACTACCAGGCGGGCTTCGCCCAGGGAAACCTTATCTTCGCCCGTTTCGACGCGTTCGGCAAGCCGTACCCGGAACGCATTTTCCTCCAATTCCGGGGTAAAGGTCTCCACGGCCGGATCGGTCGGCGAGACCGCTTCTGCCTCGAGAGCGTGCGGCGCGACGGTGAAGAGCGGTAGGTCACCCCTCACTTCCGCTTCCTCCAGGAGGCTACCACCCCAGCGCACCCGCGTGACGGTATAGGGCGCGCCTGGAGAGACGGCCGTGCAATTCGCCGCCAGCGGCTGGTCGAGAATGGCACCAAGGTGGGCCATCAGCTCATTGCCGCGATCTGTCCCCGGTCCAAATACCGCCTCCGGGGAGAGGGCGTTTGCCAGTTGCGCCAGGCTGCGCGCCCACGCCTCCGGCGTGTAGCTGTCCAGCCGGTCGTGGGAAACCAGGTGCACCTTGTCCACGCCGTAGGTGGCAACCTCTTCGGCCAGTAGGCGACCGTTTTCGCCGACGATGGCCGCTTCCAGGGAGGTGCCGGCCTCCCCGGCCACGTCCCGGGCCAGGGTCAGCATTTCCAGAGAAACAGGATTCAAATTGCCACTATCGTGATCGATCAATGCCAGTATCATCTTAAATCAGCTCCAACTCTTCCAGAATGGCGACGACTTGCGGCGCTGCTGCCGCCCCTTCGCCGAGGATTACCACTTCGCTTTCCTCTTCCGGCGGGTTCTCCAGGCGGACCATGGCCACACCCCCTTCCTTCTTCTCCGGTGTTCCTTCTTCCAGTGGCTTCTTCTTCGCCTTCAGCCGGCCGGGAAGCGAAGGATAGCGGGGCAGGTTAATCCCTTCCTTGATTGTAAAGACGGCGGGCAGGTCCACCTCGTACACTTCTGCGCCGGCCGGGCCTTCGCGCCGGGCGCGGGCCACCCCATCTTCAATTTCCAGCCCTTTGACCCCGGTGACGACCGGCAAGCCCAGGGCGTGGGCCACGCGCACGCCTACCTGGTAGCCGCCGCTGTCGGCCGATTCATTACCGAAGAGGAGCACGTCGAAATTGTGCCCGTCTTCCTGCTGCGCGGTAATCGCCTCGGTAATCGCCCGCGCCGTTGCCTGGGGATCCCAGTCGCTGCCATCCGTTTCCAGCAGCACACCCCGGTCGACGCCCACGGCCAGCGCATCGCGTAACTGCTCATCGGCTTCAGCCGGGCCCAGGGTCAGCACGGTTGAGCTGCCCCCGTGCGCTTCGACCAGACGCACTGCCTCTTCGATGGCGCACTCTTCATGGGGGCTGACCGTAAAGCCCAGGTTGCGGGTTTCAATCGCCTGCTGGTCCTCGGTAAGCACAATCCGGGCGCCGGTGGCAGGGACGCGTTTTACACAAACTAAAACTTCCATTTTTCCTCCGAAAAGAGATTAGAGATTGTTTCGCGACGCCCGTCGCCAATCTCTAATCTCTGATCTCCAATCTCTCTCGCTAAACCTTCATCCGTTCGTCGTCCGGGTCGAACAGCGGCTTGCTGCCCACGCGGGCGACGGTCACCGGATACGAGTCATCCATGTAGTAGACGGCCAGCTTCCGGCCCTCTTCCGCATACTCCGGCGGCAGGTAAGCCAGGAGCAGGTGCTTGCCCAGGGAGGGGCCGGCACCGGCGCTCGTCACGTAAGAGCGGCGCCCTTCGCGGTCCACAATCGGTTCCCCTTCCGGCGTCACGATCGGTTCCCGCCCCTGCATATAGCGCTTCATGCCGGAGGAGGACGTGTGGTCGTCGACCGTCAGGGTGCAGAGGATGGCCGCCGGGCCCTGTTCCTCCGCTTCCTGCCGCGCCTTCCGGTACGCTTCCTTGCCGATGAACTCTGCGCGCTTCAGGTAACGCCGCGCCAGGCCGGCTTCCACCGGGTTGTACTCCGCTTCCAGCTCGGCACTCATCAGCCGGTAGCCTTTCTCCAGCCGGCCGGTGGTGCCATAAACGCCGATGCCCACGGGCACGATGCCATATTCCTGGCCCGCTTCCCAGAGCGTGTCCCACAGCTTGAGGCCATGTTCCATCGGCGTGTACAGCTCCCAGCCCAGCTCGCCGACGTAAGAGATGCGCAGCGCCCACACCGGCAGCCCGTTCACAATAATCGTCTTGGCCGAACCGTAGGGGAATCCCTCGTTAGAGACATCGTCTTCGGTCACCTTCTCCAGGACGTCCCGCGCGTGGGGACCCCAGAGGCCGGCGGTGGCCAGCGCCGAGGTCATATCGACAAAATTGACCGACCCGTCCTCCGGCAGATTGTCCTTGAACCACTTCTTGTCACGGGCGCCGTCGCCGCCTCCGGTGACGATGCGGAAGCTGTCTTTGCCGGTGCGCATGATCGTCAGGTCCGCTTTGAAGCCGCCGTTGGGGCTGAGGATCGGGGTGTAGACCGCCTGGCCGACGTCCACGTCCATCTGGTTTGCCGCCATCTTCTGAATGTAATCCAGGGCGCCGGGGCCATAGACGTCGAAGATCGCAAACGCAGTGAGATCTACCATCGCCACCCGGTCGCGCATTGCCAGGTGCTCGGCGGTGATGATCGGCGACCACCAGCGACTATCCCACTCGTGAGGACGCTCCTGGATCTGATCGGCATACTCTTCCAGGAGTGGTTCATTCGACTCGTACCATTGCGGCCGTTCCCATCCGGCCGTCTCAAAGAAAACGGCGCCCAGCTCTTTCTCGCGCATGTAGAAGGGGCTGGTGCGCACCTGCCGGTTGGACGACCATTGTTCCCGCGGATGGACGATGCCATAGGTCTTGTTGAACATCTCCGAGGTGCGGGCGCGCACGTGTTTGTCGGTGCGCCCGTACTCGTAGAAGCGGGAAACGTCTGAAGCGTGGATGTCGATCTCCGAATAGCCGTCCGTCATCCACTCCACCGTGGCCCGGCCGAAACCCGGTGCTTCCTTGATCCAGATAGCGGCGACCGACCACAGGTTCTCCACTTCCGGCAGCTCGCCGATCATCGGCATGCCGTCCGGCGTCAGGGAGAGCAGGCCGTTGATCGCGTAACGGATACCCGCCTGTTCATCCCCCAGGATTTCCGGCATCAGCTCCAGCGCCTGCTCCAACTGGGGCTCAAAGTCGTCCATGGTGAAGGGTAGCTCGGTGGGGGAGAGCTGGGCTTCCTCGATAGAGGGAATGTCGTCTGGATCCATCAGGATCGCCCGGTGGGCATAAGAGCCGACCTCCATGTCGTTGCCATTCTGGCGCTCGTACATAAAGGTATCCATATCGCGCACGATAGGATACTCGATCTCGCTCGTCGTCTCTTCTTCGAAAAGGGCGATGGGGCCGACGCTGATCATCTGGTGCACGGCTGGGATCAGCGGAATGCGCGCGCCGGCCATGGCGGCGATGCGTGGGCTCCAGATGCCGCAGGCGATGAGCACATACTCCGCCTCGATATCGCCCCGGTCGGTGCTGATGCCGGTAACCCGGCCGTCTTCCACAAATACGTCCAGCACTTCCGTGTTGGGGGAGACGGTAAGCACACCCTTCTCCTGGGCATACTCCCGCATCAGTGTCCCCGCCCGCAGCGAGTCGACCACGCCCACCGAGGGGGTGTAAAAGCCGCCGAGAATGACATCTTCGTCAATATAGGGCACCATTTCCTTGACTTCGTCCACGGTGAGCATCGTCGATTCTATTCCCCACGCGTTCGACGAAGCCATCCGCCGCCGGAACTCTTCCATCCGTTCCTCGGTCCGTGCCACTTCAATACCACCACTTTCCGTGAAGACGCCCAGCTCTTTATATTGCTCGATGCTGTCTAGCGTTAGGTGGGCCATTTCCTTTGAGTGGTCCACCGGGAAAATGAAGTTGGAGGCGTGGCCCGTAGAGCCACCGGGGTTGGGGAGTGGCCCCTTGTCCAGCAGGACGATATCTTCCCAGCCTCTTTTAGCCAGGTGATAGACCAGGGAATTCCCCACAATTCCCGCGCCAACGACCACAACTTTTGCCTTTTTTGGTAAATTACTCACATTAACCTCCTCATCGGGGAGATTCGAGACTGGCTATTAACAAACCAATCTCCAATCTCTAATCTCTAATCTCTTGTTTCCTCTGTTCCATAAATGCCTTTAGCTCTTCATCTATCGCCTCATCCAGCGCCGGCGGCTCGTAAGCCTTGAGCATCTCCTTGTACTTCTTGTGCGCCCGAGCATACGCATCTTCTGCTCCTTCTTCTATCCACTGTTCATAGGGATTGGCATCGAAGAGGTCGGCGCGGTAGAAGGCGCTGCGAAAATGGCGCATGGTGTGGGGGGTCCCCAGATGGTGGCCACCCGGCTCCACCGTGCGCAACGATTCCATGGCCATGCCCTCTTCCGAGAGGTCAATTCCCTGCAGGAATTTGTGGTACATGCCCAGCAACTCGTTGTCCAGGACGAACTTCTCGTACCCGGCCGTTAAGCCGCCTTCGAGCCAGCCGGCGGCGTGGAGGACGAAGTTGACCCGGGCCAGAACAGTCGGCAACATAACCTGCACCGATTCATAAGCAGCCTGGGCATCCGCCACCTTGGCGCTGGTAAAGTGGCCGCCGCTGCGGAACGGCAGGTTGTAGCGGCGGGCCAGCTGGGCACTGGCGATCAGGGCCAGCTGGCTGGCCGGAGAGCCGAAGACCGGCGACCCGCTCTGCAGGTCGACGTTCGTCTGGAAAGAGCCGTAAACCACCGGTGTCCCCGCCTCGCACATCTGGGCGAAGACGATGCCGGCCAGCGCCTCCGCATTCTGCTGGGCCAGGGTGCCTGCCACCGCCGCCGGAGCCATCGCCCCCGAGAGGATAAAGGGGGTGATGATCGTCGCCTGGCGGGCGCGGGCATACACTTTGAGCGCGCCCAGCATGCGGTCGTCCAGCCGGCGGGGACTGCTGATGTTGATCAGGGAGATGAGCGCCGGGTCTTCCCGGATCTCTTCCTCCCCGAAAAGGATCTCGGCCATGCGCACGCTGTCCGCGGCATTCTCGGCCGACATCACCGAGCCCATGAACGGCTTGTCGTTATACTTGATGTGGCTGTAGACCATGTCCAGATGGCGCGTTTCCGGCGGGATGTCCGTCGGCTCCACGATGGTGCCGCCAGAGTGGTGGATGTAGGGGGACATGTAGGCCAGCTTGATGAAATTCTGGAAATCCTGCAGGGTAGCATCGCGCCGGCCCCGTTCCCTGTCCATTACAAACGGCGGCCCGTACACCGGGGCAAAGCAGATATGGTTGCCCCCAATCTCGGTGGCGCGCCCTTCATTGCGGGCCAGTTGGGTGAACTGCGCCGGGGCTTTGGCCACGTACTCGGCAACCAGCTCCCGGTCCAGATAGACCGTTTCCCCCTCCACCCGGGCGCCGTGGTCAGCCAGGATGGCCAGGGCTTCGTCGTCATAGAAGTCGATGCCCATCTCCTCCAGGATTTCCATCGAAGCCTGGTGAATCTGTTCGAGCCCTTCTTCGTTTAAGATTTCATACACGGGGAGCCGGTGAACCGGCTGCTCTACGGTTGGGCTGGCGGCCGCTTCTGCTTCGCCACGACGACCGCGTCTACCCCGCCGCCTTTTCCGTTCTCGGGCCATGTTTAACTCTCCTTGAGAAATAGGTGTGAAGTGAGTTGTCGGTAGTGAGTGAATCTGGATAGTGACGCGTTTTCTTCCTTTTCCGTTTACAGCCTATCTTTTACTCGTTGCCTCCTTTGAATGTCCTCAGGCTGGGTTAGCCTGATTCTTGAGGTTTGTAGTAACGGCTTCAGCCGTGTGCCGCCGCCTTTAACTGATAGAAAAGACCGGTAGAAAGGAAAAAGTGGCGTCGAGCCTTCAGCCGGATCAAACAAATTCTCCATCAGCCGGTCACTGTGCCGCGGCGCCGAGCATCACCGCCTGGATCTCATCTTGGAAGGAGCGAATATGCTGCTCCAGTAGACAGGCAGCCCGGTCAGCATCGCCGGCGCGGAGGGCTTCCAGAATGTTGCGGTGCTCGAGAATGGTGCTGTGCATTTTGCCAATCTTCGAAAGGGAGAAATACCAAAGACGCAGGCTCAGGGCATACATCGTAGTCAGAATATCTTCCAGGAATTCGTTGTCGGCCGCCTGGTACATGATGTAGTGACACGCTTCGTCGATGGCGATCAGGGTTTGGTTGTCGGCCGTGTCGGGATCGGGCAGGCGCTTCAGGACGGTTTCCATCTGCTGCCAGTGGAACGGCCGGCCTCGTTCTGCCGCCAGGCGCGCCGCCAGGCTCTCCAATGTGACCCGGACCTCGAAAAGGCGCTTCAGATCGGTAATACCGATGTCCGTGACAAACATACCACGCCGGGGAACAATAATCACCAGTTTTTCCAACGCGAGGCGCTTAAGTGCCTCGCGGATCGGCGTGCGCCCCAGCCCCAGCTCTTTGCGCAAGGCAGTCTCGTCGATGACGGCCCCCGGCGGCAATTCGAGAGAGACAATTTTATGCTTGATCGCCTGGTAAGCCTGTTGGCTTAGGGAAGGAGTGGCCACGAATTGCTCCTTTGAAGTGTTGATATATTATTAGTATATCAGCCCTCCCCTGAAAATGCTACCTTAAATTTGCTGCTGTTACGAGTCGGGTAAGGGCAGGGGTAGGGTCTATCCGGAAGGGTCGCTCATGATCCGGCGACAACGCCATTCCCTTGGCTTCTGCGTAGGGGTGCGTTACATTTAAGGTCAGCTATGTGTGAACACGCGAACCATTCTGAAGAAAAAACGGCCTTCATCATCTGTGGCGCCCTGGCCCGCGAGGTGCTGGCCATTATCGAGCACCATGGCTGGAATGCAGAGGTCGTCGGCGTGCCGGCGCTGGATCACATGCAGCCGGAGCGGATTGCGCCGGATGTGGAGAAACGTTTTCTGGCCTTGCAGGAAGAGTACGCGCGCATCTTTGTTGTATTTGGCGACTGTGGGTCGCGGGGAGCGTTAGATGAGGTGCTGGCCCGTTATGGGATCCAGCGAGTGGACGGTCCCCACTGCTACGAATTCTATGGCGGGGAGACGTTCCACGCGTTGATGGAAGAGGAACCCGGCACCTTCTTTCTCACCGATTTCCTGGTGCGCGGCTTTCGCGGGCTGGTAATCAAGGGGCTGGGGCTCGATCGCTTTCCCCAGCTCAAGGACGATTACTTCCGCAACTACCGGCGGGTCGTTTATCTGGTGCAGATCCCCGATCCGGAACTGGTGGCGCGGGCGGAAGAGATCGCTGCCTATCTGGACCTGCCGCTGGAGGTGCGAGAGACCGGCTATGGGGGCCTGGAAGCCCGGCTGGTTGGCCTGATGGAAGGTTAATTCAGTTGACTTAGGTGCGCTCGGGCCAGACGGCGTCTCTCGGACCTGTCACTGTCTTTCTAGAGTGACATCAATTGCTACGACGTAACTACCCTAGGCAGGGATGGGCTATTTGTGCACAATATACAGCCGGAGAGGGGATAATTTCTGGCAGGTTGTCTGTAGACGAAAACCGCCCCTCTCACCTATACTATCATTGTGTTTGCGCTCATGGCGCAGCTCAGTGGGAAATAGTGGGATGTGAAGCGGACGAGAGGTCAAACCTCCGTCCGCTTCTCGCTTTTTTAGGGGAGAGACACCGCACTGACGATCAAAATCTAGCCGGGCAGGGCCGCCCCGCACCGGATCCTATACCCGATAATGGCCTGGTGGGGTAAGATAACGGCAGTCATGTTCGTCGGGGCGCTCAGGGCGTTCCGGGCGAGCTCAACGAAGCCAACATGGAACCCGGAGGTAGCCATGGTCGAAGATATCTTTGCCGCGATGAAACAGAGTATTGTCGATGGAGAGCGGGAGGAGGCAGTTGCCCTGGCCCGGAAGGCCGTCACCGCCGGGATCGATCCCCTGGCGGCGATCAATCAGGGTTTTGTCCTCGGGTTGGATGAGGTAGGAGCCCAATATGGGTGCGGGGAGCTGTTCTTGCCAGATCTGGTACTGGCGGCAGAAGCGATGAAAGGGGCCGTTGCCGTGCTGGAGCCGGAGCTGGCCCGGCGGGGCGCCGTGCGCCAGGTCCTGGGCCGGGTCGTCATCGGCACCGTGGCGGGAGACATCCACGACATCGGCAAAACGCTGGTCGCCACGATGCTTTCCGCTAACGGTTTTGAGGTGCACGACCTGGGGGTAGACGTGCCCATTGCCGCCTTCGCCCAGAAGGCGCGGGAGGTAGAGGCCGATATCGTCGGCGTCAGCGCCCTGCTTACGACGACGATGGTCAAGCAGCGGGACGTAGTCGAAGCGCTGGACGACCTGGGCCTGCGCCCCCGGGTGAAGGTAATGGTCGGCGGCGCGCCGGTCACCGCGGCCTGGGTCAAAGAGATCGGGGCCGATGCGTTCAGCGAAGACGCCATCGGCGCCGTGGCCGTCGCCCGCCGGCTCGTGGCGGCAAAGGAGGCGTGAGCCATGGCCGGTAAGATTAAGACGGTAACCGATCCCCGGCTCCGGCTGGAGATCCTGAGCGATGATCAGGTGCAGCGCCTGCACGAGGCCACCCTTGACGTAATAGAGCGCACCGGCGTACGCTTTCCCTCCGAGCGAGCGCTCGAGATCTGGCACGCCCACGGAGCCACCGTCGACGGCGACCGGCAGATTGTGCGTGCGCCGGCCTCACTCATCGAGCAGGCGCTGGCCCAGGCCCCTGCAAGCTACACCCTTGCCGCCCGCAATCGGGAACAGGATTTGCCGCTGGACGGCAATCACGTCTTCCTGGGCACCGACGGCTGCGGCGTGCAGGTGCTCGACCTCTATAGCGGTGAGCGCCGCCGCTCCCGCCTGCAAGACGTGGCGGAGATCGCCCGCGTGGCCGACTACGTCCCGGAAATCGGCTTCCACTGGGTGCCCGTCTCGGCCCAGGATAAGCCGGCCGAGACCCGGGGATTGCACGAGTTGCTGGCAGTGTGGCAGAACTCGACCAAGCACGTGCAGACCGAAAGCGTTTACGCTGAAGCTGAGGCGCGGGTAGCCGTAGAGATGGCAGCGGCTATTGCCGGGGGGCGCGAAGCGCTACGGGCCCGGCCGCCCCTCTCCATCATGCAATGCACGGCGCCTCCCCTGGGGCAGGATGGGGGCAGCCTGGACGCGGCCCTCGTCGCCGCCGGGGCCGGTGTGCCGGTGGGATTCATGACGATGACCGCCTGCGGTACCACCGCCCCCATTACCCTGGCGGGCAATCTGGTTGTGGGCAACGCTGAGGTGATCTCTGCCCTGGCCCTGATCCAGCTCGCCCATCCCGGCGCGCCCGTTTTTTACGCAGCCGCCCAGACCTCCATGGACCTGCACAGTGGCGGCTACACCGGTGGCGGGCCGGAAGATTTCCTCTTCGGCGCTGCCGGCAACCGGCTGGCCGATTTCTACGATATCCCCCTCTCCATGGGCTCCTTTGCCACCGGCGCCAAAAAGCCGGACTGGCAGGCGGGTATCGACAATAGCCTCTCCACCTTCATGGCCACGGTGGCCATGTCGGACATGTTGCTGGGGGCCGGCTTGCTCCACGGCAGCCGCATCTGGTCCTATGCGCAGATGCTCATGGATTGCGAGATCTTTGACCTGGTGCAGCACATGATGCGCGGGATCGTCGTCGACGAGGAAACCCTGGCCCTGGACGTCATCGACGCCGTCGGCCCGGCCGGTAACTACCTCGCCCAGAAGCATACCCGCAGACACATGCGCCGCCGGTGGAATCCGCGTTACATGGATCGCCGTCCCTATAATGTATGGGAGGCCGAAGGGGATGGCGCGGTCGAGTGGGCCACGGAGGAGGCGCGCCGCATCCTCGAATCCCACGAACCGGAACCGCTGCCCCCCGGCCTGGCGGCCGAACTGGCCCGCATGATCCCGGACGCCGTTCCTGGCTGAAAGGGCTGCAAGGAGCTGAAAGATGCAAGCGAAGATGGAACTACTGCCACCGGAACTGGTCGAACGGATCCTGGAAGAAGCCTTCGCGCTGCTGCAGGAGCCGGGCATCAAGGTGCAGTCGGCGGAAGCGCGGGCGTTGTTGCTGGAAGCCGGGGCCGGCGGCACCGGCGAGATCTTGCACCTGCCGGAAACGGTCGCGCGCCGGGCGCTGGCAACGGTGCCCCGCGAATTCCTTCTCTACAATCGCGCGGGCGAGCCGGCCGTGCACTATGGGGGCGATGCCGTGCACTTCGATCCCGGCTCCTCCGGCGTGCACGTCCTCGATCCGGACACGCTCGAACACCGGCCGGCGCAGAGTGCCGACCTGGTGCGCTTGATCAAGGTCGCCGAGATGCTGCCCCAGTTTGACGCCCAATCCACGGCCGTGGTCTGCGACGATGTGCCCCAGGAAATCGGCGACATTTACCGTCTCTACCTGGTGCTGCTCTTCTCGCAGAAACCGGTGGTCACCGGCGCTTTCAGCAGCGGCACCACGGAGCAGATGTTCGAGTTGCTCGCTCTCGTCGCCGGGGGGCGGGAAGCGTTGGCGGCAAAGCCCCGGGCCGTTTTTGACGTCTGCCCCTCGCCGCCCCTCATCTGGAGCGAATTTGGCGCCAGCAATCTCATCGCCCTGGCCCGTGCCCGGGTGCCGGCCGAAATCGTCTCCATGCCCCTGGCGGGCGCCGCCGCGCCCGTGACCCTGGTGGGAGCCGTGGTCCAGCACGCGGCCGAAACGCTGGCGGGGATCGCCATCCACCAGCTTGCCCGGCCGGGCAGTCCCCTGGTCTGGGGCGGCGCTCCGGCCATCTTCGATATGCGCCAGGGCACGACCCCCCTGGGCGCGGTGGAGACGGCGATGATTGACGCGGCCTACGCCCAGGTGGGCAAATCCTTAGGGTTACCCACCCACGCTTACCTGGGAGCCAGCGATGCCAAGGTCGTCGATGCCCAGGCCGGCATGGAAAGCGGGATCGGCGCGCTGATCGGTGCCCTGGCCGGGATCAACATGATCTCTGGGGCCGGCATGCTCGACTTCCTCGCCTGCCAGAGCGCGGAGAAGCTCGTCCTCGATGCCGAGGGGATTGCCATGGCCCGCCGTCTCCTGCAGGGCGTGCACCTGCACACGGAGACACTGGCTCTGGAGTTATTCAATGGCATCGACTTCAAGGGGGATTTTCTCAAGCAGAAGGTCACCCGCAGTCTCTTCCGCCAGGAGCAGCACCTGCCCTCCGCGGTGATTGACCGTGGTTCCCTGCGCACCTGGCAGGCAGAGGGAAGCAAAGACAGCTTTGCCCGCGCCCGCGACCGGGTGGCCGCGTTGCTGGCAGCCTATGAACGGCCGCCGCTGACCGGGGACGTAGAAGCCGAGCTGACGGCGATGATGGCCGGCCTGGCCGCCCGCGCCGGCCTGGATACCTTACCGCCAATCTGAGTTAGGCCCATTTCTACCAATCGCCATCTACGGTTGCCCAGTGTCACCAGAGGCCTCAGTTGAGGAGAAGGGGATTCTCAAATCCCCGCTCCCCTCATCTTTGTCACCTTCACCTTGTTTCTCTCAGAACATCAACAACAACCCGATCCCCACCAAAAGCGCGGACAAGGAAAGGATGAACAGCGTCGCAATAATCCCGGGCCCCCGGTTGGGAAAACGTCGGCGGATAAGAAAAATATTGTGCATCGGTAATAACCTCCTTATTATTGTTCCAGACGGTTACGGACATTCCGGCCAGCTTAACGCAGCCGGCAGCCGGCCGCTACCTACGAAAGTGTGGAAAAAGGGTGGTTCTGCCCCAATTTACAGGAGGTTGAGCTCGCGGGCGCGGGCGACTGCCTCTGTTCGCCGGCTTACGCCCAGTTTGCCGTAGAGCTGGGAGGCGTACATCTTGACCGTATTGACCGAGAGGTGAAGCTGGGCGGCAATTTCCCGGTTGGAGAGCCCGGCGGCGATCAATTGCAGTACCTCAGCCTCGCGCGGGGTGAGTGGCTCAAGCAGGGTGACGGCAGGCTCATCCTTTTCCCCCGGCTGCGGCACGGCGGCCAGGGGCAGGGCGCCGAGGAAGGCGCGCGCGTGGCGGGTGTGGTACAGGCGATACCGTCCCCCCGGCCGCAGGCGGTGGAACGTTTCCGCGGAGACGGCGAAGCGCTGGCCGTCTACCTGCAGGTGGTAGTGCGCGGAGCGGACCAGCCCCAAACCGAAGCGGAAGCCACCGTACACTACCCCCTCCGTGGTGGCCACGCGGCCCTCCACCAGATCGCGGTTGAGCAGTTGCCACTGTCGTGGCTGGCGGCGCAGCAGCCACAGCCAGAAGAGAAGCAGCGGCAGCACCAGGAAGAGCTGGCCCCGGCCGGCAAAGGCCGGGTTTTGCCCCTTGAGCCAGAGCACGGTTACCAGCGCGACCAGTAGTAACACCAGGGCTACTGTGCCGGCCGCCCGGAACAGGCGTTGGCGCCGCAGGAACTGCCGTTGCGGCCTGCTGAGAACGCCCCGTCGGTTAGCTGTAAGATCCGCGGAAGTTAGCTGGCTCGATTCCATTTACCCGCTAATTTACATTAATCCCCGGCCGGGTCCAAGCAGGCGGCACCGGCCGGCACATTCAGGCGCTGCCCGAAGTAAACGCGGGCCGGATCCGAGAGCTGGGGATTGTGGGCGAGCAAGGCGTCCACGCTGCTCCCCAATCGTGTCGCAATCAGGCTCAGAGATTCCCCGCAGCCGACGTTATAGATCTGCCCTTCGACCACCCCCGGCGGGCTCGGGTCGGGACAGCGGAACGCGGGTGCCTCCGGCGCTGCCGGGCCCGGAACAAAAGCGGGCACCGGATTCGCCACCGTGATCGTCAGCGGCCGGCTACTCCGTTCTGGTTCGTCCGCTTCCCGGACGAACACCGTGTGCTCGCCCGGCGCCAGGGTGCACGTGCACACCCACCGGCCACCGGCATCCACTCGCGCCTGGCCGATTACACTGTCGCCCTCCAATATCTCCAGGACCACAGTGGGCCGGCCCTCCCCGAAAAAGCCCGGCATGACGTTCCCCGCCTCGTCACGGCTCTGGCCGGTGATCCGCGGCCGGGCCAGCGCCACCTTCACTTCCGCGGGATCCGAATCGAGCCCAGAGTTCGCGCGGGCCAGGATCCGGTGGCTGCCCACCTTCAGACGGGTCGTGTAGTGCCACTGCCCGCTTTCGTCGGCCTCGATCCTGTCCAGCTCACTGTCGTTCACATACAGCGTCAGCGCTTCCTGGGGCTGGCCGCTGCCGCTCAGAAGCACGTCATCCACATCAGTTTCGCCACCCTCGGCGGCCAGCATCGGGGGTGCCGGCACCGTTACGGTGAAGGCGCTTTCCGCCAGTAGGTGGCCCCCGGGTGCAGTCATGCGCGCGCCAAAGGGATGCTCGCCCGGCCGGAGCGACTGGCGCGTAGCGACTTCCCAGGTGCCATCGGCGCTCACGACCGTTGCCGCCGTGATCCTGATCCCGTCACGCCACAGCGTAACCTGCGCGCCCGGCTCGCCGGTTCCGTTCACCTGCAGATCGCCGTCCACCAGGTTCAGCCGGTGGCTTCGGGCCGGCTGCCCGAAGATGGTACGCTCAATGGCCAGAGGTGCCGGCGCGAACAGGCTCAACGCGCGCGGCTCGGAACTGCCCAGGCTGGCACCGGCTCCATCCACCACGTGTGCGACGAAAACAGTCTCACTCGGCACCGGCAGGGACGCCAGGGTCTGCTGCCAGTCGCCGGCCGCCCCTACCTGGATGGTAGCCATAGTCTCCTCGTTCCCGGTCAGGCGGAGGGTGCTGCCGGGTGTCCCGGCGCCGAATAATGTTATCTCTGCCGCCGCGCCTCCTATGCGCGGTGGAGAAAGCTCCAGGGTGGGCCGGTCGACGACGGCCAGCGCGGCCTCTCCTCCGCTATCTGCCAGCCGGTCGTTCCCCTTGAGCACGGCCTGGGCCAACAACCGGTACGCTCCCGCTGTGAAGGAGGCGCCCACTTCCCAGCGGCCGTCTGTGGAGACGGTGCCGCTGCCCAGGGTCCTATCGTTGGCCAGCACTTCCACGGTGGCGCCCGGCGCGCCCTGCCCCGTGAGGCGCAACTCGCCGGCGAGAATGGTGGCCGGTGGGGGGTCGAGGCCGGGGGCCCCGATGCCGGGCTCGCGCGGGATCAGAATGACGCTTCCGACCAGCACGAGCAGGATGAGCACTTTGATCACGGTGAAGCCGCGGATAACGGCCGGAGCGGCGCAGGCGTCAGACGGGTCAGGCTGGCGGAGAGCCGGCGTCCGCTTCATCGCAGCGGTATCCGGTTGCGGTTGCGCCGGATCTGGGCGAGCTCGTCCTGGAAGGCGTCGAGTTCAGGCCAGCGACCGGCCGCGGCCAACCCTGCCTGCTTCTGCCAGGACTCGATGACGTTGTAGCGGGTCAGCCGGTAACGATCGCCCCCACTTTGCAGCGTATGCTCGAGCGTCGCCGCATCGGTTGCGGCCAGTTGCGCGAAGGTCGTGATTCCTCCGGTAAATAGGAGGGCTTCCACCTTGGGGCCAATCCCCCAGATGCGCTGCAGATCGTCTTCTTCTTCCTCTTCTTCCTCTTCTTCC
>Ga0207752_1000520_pt1 | contig 18196 bp, 16 predicted proteins | sample Pon2CUnioCityCA_6_FD_187272 | JGI IMG/M metagenome (GOLD analysis project Ga0207752, IMG submission 187272) | Marine sediment microbial community from Union City, CA, USA - Pond 2C Sediment 2 (SPAdes) | ecosystem: Environmental > Aquatic > Marine > Intertidal zone > Salt pond sediment ...
AATACACCTTTTCTCTCTGGTCGATCTCGATAACGTTTTGCCTACTCCGGCAAGTCTTCTGCGATACTCACCAGCCCATGCGGGTTGCAGACAATCACCTGCTGCCGCCCCGTAATCAAGAGCCCGTCCTGCTCCCAGCCGCTGAGAATGCGGCTTACCGTGTACAGCGTCGTCCCCGTCATCTCCCCCAGATCCTGGCGCGAGAGGGGGATGTCGAGCAATACGCCTTCTTCCACCCGCCGGCCCGTCTGCCGCGTCAGCCGCAGCAATGCCCGGGCCACCCGCCGTTCCACCCGTTCTGTAGCCAGCTCCCGGTAACGGTGTTGCAGATCCCGGAACCGGCCGGCCACCATGCGCATCCCGTTCAGGGCCAGCCGGGGATACCGTTCCATCAGGTCGGCGATCGTATTCGCCTCCCAGCCCAATGCCAGGCAGTCGGTGACTGTTTCCGCCGATAGCGGGTAAGCCATGTCGCTGAGAACCACGATTACGCCCATGCTCTCACCCGGTCCCAGGTAGCGAATCGTGATCTGGTGTCCTTCGGGCGTCAACTGGTTCAGGCGCGCCTGTCCCTCCAGCATCACATAGAAATGAGTCGCCGGCTCATCCTGGTAAAAGAAGAACTCCCCCCGCCGCAAGCGTCGCCGGTAAGCTGAGGTGTGCACAACTTCCAGCGGCGTCTCATCTAACCCACGAAATAGCGGCGCGTTCTTAAGCACAGCCAGGGAATCGACCTTCTCTTTGGGCATGTACCTATCTTAACGCGTTCCCAGGGAACCTCCAAAAGGTGGCAACCATTACTCGCTCAACGCCGGACGATTACCTCCGTGCCGATTTCCGCCCAGTGATAAAGGCTTTCCGCATCCGGGTAGCTCAGAATTACGCACCCGTAAGAGACGGGCGTGCCCAGGTACCCATCCCAGAGGACGGCACCGCTGGACATTATCGGCAGCGCGTGGAAGCCGTTTTCCAGGTAGCCGGTGTGGTAAAAGCCCAGCCAGTAAGGCATTTGCAGCCCCCAATTGTAGGCATAAGCGTTGGGGATCTTGCTCCGTACGGAGAAGGTGCCTTCCCACGTCTCGCTACCCGGCATCCCGGTTGAGATGATAAACGTCCACAGTAGTTCTCCATCCTGGTAGATGTAAGCCCGCTGCTCCGACTTGTCCACAATGATTTGCTTGTAACCCCCGGCCGGTGGGGCAGGGGTCTGACCTTCCGTCCCGGAGGCAGTGGGCGACGGGACCTGCAGCCGTTGGCCCGGATAAATCAGATTCGGTGACACGATCCGGTTGGCCCTTACCAGCGCTGCAATCGTCACCCCATAACGCCGCCCAATCTGAGCCAGCGTTTCGCCTGTCCGGACGGTGTGCTCCACTGTCCCGCCCCCACCTATCTCCGCCTGCTGGGCTATCAGCCCATCCACCGCCGCCGTCGTCGAATCGACGGCGCTCAGGGCCTGGTTGAGCCCGCTGCTGGCTGCTTCTACCAGCGGCGATGTCCCATCTCCGGTTGTTTCCTCTGCCGCTTCCGTCTCCCCCTCACCGGCCGGAATCACCAGCACCTGTCCCGCGTAGAGCCAATTGGGGTTGCTGATGCCGTTAGCTGCGGCCAGCTCGTTCACCGTCAGGTCGTGGCGTAAGGCGATCCGGTATAGGTTATCGCCCGGCTGTACCGTATAACTATCGTCGGCACTGGCTATGGGCACTACCGTCAAGAGCAACGCGACCAGGAGTACCGGTGCCAGAAACCGGTGGTTCCACAGGTTCATATTCCCTCCACACGCTTGAACCTACTTCCAACTACCCAAAATCTTAACATAACAGATCTCTGGAGGTCAAATAGATATGTAACATTAATGGTATAGACGCGCAGATTCGACTATACTTAAGGATGGTCCGGCTGCACCTTATCCGTGTCGCCGGGCAGCATTCAGACAGGATAGAATACAGCCGGTAGAAGGCGGTTACGGTCTGGCCCCGTGACCGTTTTTCATGTGGCAGGACAGCAGGAGCAGTATGGTCGAACAGATAGTGGCAAGCAAAAATGGACAGGCACGGGCCGTCACCGAGCAGATTGACCGGCGCCGTACCTTCGCCATCATTTCCCATCCCGATGCGGGCAAGACGACCCTTACCGAGAAGCTGTTGCTTTACGGTAACGCCATTCACCTGGCCGGTGCCGTCCGTGCCCGTAAGGCACAACGGTCCGCAACCAGCGATTGGATGGAAATGGAGCAGGAGCGTGGGATCTCTATTACCTCGACAGTCCTCCAATTTCCCTATCGTGACCGGATCGTGAACCTGCTCGATACGCCAGGGCACCAGGATTTCTCCGAAGACACCTACCGCACCCTGATGGCCGTCGACAGCGCCGTGATGGTTCTCGACGCTGCGCGCGGGGTGGAGGCCCAGACGCGGAAATTGTTCGAGGTTTGCGCCCAGCGGGGCATTCCCATCTTTACCTTCGTCAACAAAATGGACCGGCCGGCGCAGGATCCCCTTGCCCTGCTGGACGAAATCGAAGCGATCCTGGGAATGGAACCGGTGCCTATGAACTGGCCCATTGGCGATGGCGATCGCTTCCTCGGTGTCTACGATCGTGCCACCGAAGACGTTCACCTTTACGACCGCACCGTGCACAACCAGACGATGTCGCCCGAATATGTTACGACCATTGACGATCCCCGTATCGCCGCCAACCTCAGTGATTTCCAGCACGAGGATCTGCTTGTCAATATCGGTCTCCTCGACGAGTTGCGTGCCTTCGAACTTGAGGCCGTCCTCGCTGCCCGCCAGACCCCGGTCTATTTCGGTAGCGCCCTTACCAACTTCGGTGTCCAGCTATTCCTGGATGATTTTGTCAGGTACGCCCCGACTCCCGGTGCGTACGGCAGCGACGCCGGTCCGGTCGACCCCAAAGCAAAGCCCTTCTCCGGTTTTGTCTTCAAGATCCAGGCAAACATGGATCCGCGACACCGGGACAGCGTTGCCTTTGTCCGTGTCTGTAGTGGCCGTTTCGAACGCAAGATGGTCGTCAACCACCCTCGCAGTGGCAACGAAATTCGCCTTTCCCGTCCTTACCGTTTCTTCGCTGACGACCGGGAAGTGATCGACGAGGCCTATGCCGGGGACATTATCGGCGTACCCGGCGGCCGGCGCGACTTCGCCATTGGCGACACCATCACCGCCGACGGCGACTTCCACTTCGATCCCATTCCTCGCTTTTCGCCTGAGCACTTCGCCCGCCTTATCCTCACCGATATCGGCAAATATAAGCAGTTCCATAAAGGTCTGGCCCAATTAGAAACGGAGGGCGCGATGCAAGTCTTACACGAGGCGGACACCGCTCGCCGCGAACCGGTCCTGGCGGTGGTCGGCGTCCTCCAGTTCGAGGTGGTTCAGGCCCGGCTGGAGGCGGAGTACAATGTGCCCACCCGCCTGGAAATACTTCCTTACCGGGAGGCCCGGCTGGTCGAAGGTCCGGAAGACATCGTCGAGGATCTCCCCTGGGACTACGGTCTGGTACGCACCGAAGATCAGGCCGGGCGACTGATCGCCCTGTTCCGCTCAGAGTTCGAAGTGAATTACTATCGGGATAAGTATCCGGCCGTCTCTTTCAAACCCGTTCACTGAGCGACAGCGAATTTCCTCTATATAATCTAGACCAATCAATCGCCCAGAAAAGCACGCACCTCGCTCGCCGAGGTCAGCGCCAATGCCGTCGCCGCTTTCTCCTCCGCCTCTGCTATCGTCAGGCGGCGGATCCTTTCTTTCACGGCCGGGATCGCCGGTGCATTCATACTCAGTTCGTCGATCCCCAGGCCGACCAGCACCGGCGTCGCCAGCGCGTTGCCGGCCAGCTCACCACAAATTCCCACCCAGATACCGGCATTGTGAGCGGCTATTGCCGTTTGCCGGATCAGGCGAAGCACGGCCGGTTGCAGTGCATCAGCCAGCGCCGCCACATCCCTGTTCCCCCGATCCGCAGCCATCACGTACTGCGTCAGGTCATTGGTGCCGATGCTGAAGAAATCCACCTCCTGGGCCAACTGGTCGGCAATTGCTACCGCGGCGGGGACTTCGATCATGATCCCCAGCTCCATCGCCTCGTCAAAGCGAATCCCCTCTCCCCGCATTGTTTGCTTCGCCTCGTCCAGCAGCTTCTTTACAGCCCGCACTTCCTCCACCGCACTGACCATCGGCAACATCACCTTCACGTTCCCGGCCGTGCCCGCGCGCAAAATCGCCCGCAATTGGGACATAAAGAGCTCCCGATGTCCCAGTGAGAACCGGATGCCACGCTGGCCAAGAAAGGGGTTCGTTTCTGGCTCGTGTTCCAGATACGGGACCGGTTTATCTCCCCCCACGTCCAGGGTGCGGATGATCAGGGGGCGGTTACCCATGACTTCCGCCGCCTGCCGGTACGCGTCCACCTGCTCCGTTTCCGTTGGTGCCTGCTCCCGTTCCAGGAAGAGAAACTCGGTGCGGAAGAGTCCCACGCCCTCGGCTCCGAACTCCAGCGCCAGGGGAGCATCGTGAGGAGCCCCAATATTTGCCGCAATCTCGATCCTTACCTCGTCCCGGGTTATTGCCGGTTGTTGTGCCGCTGCCTTCGCTTCTTGCCGTTCGCCCAGCCATTCCTGTTGCGCTTCTTGCAGCGTGGCCAGTTGCGTTTCCGTGGGTTCCGGCCATACCTGGCCGCTCGTCCCATCCATCGCAATGACCTGTCCCCCTGCCAGCGTCTGGAGGACTGGCCCCAGGCCGACCACTGCCGGAATCCCAAAAGCGCGGGCCAGGATCGCGCTGTGCGCGGTTGCTCCCCCGCCTTCGGTGCAAATTCCCAGGACCTGTGCCGGATCGAGCCGCGCCGTGTCCGAAGGCGTCAGGCTGGCAGCCACCAGGATCGAGGGTTGGGCGAACGTAGGGGAGGGCGGTTCGGCGTCGATCAGGTGATTCAAAACCCGCTGGCCAACGTCAATCACGTCGGCAGCCCGTGCCTGCATATACTCGTCCGCCAGTTCGCGATAGCGAGTGGCCAACAGCTCAACCTCTGCCTGCCACGCTGCCGCTGCATTCGTGTGTTCGTTAAGAATTCGGGCCCGTACAGCATCCAGCAGCGCCGGATCCTGCAAAATCAACTCGTGCGCGTCAAAGATCGCCGCTTCCCCTTCTCCTGCCTGCCGGGCCGTGCTCCGGCGTACCAGCCCAATCTCGCCCCGGGCCGCCGCCAGCGCCTGTTGCAACGCCCGCCATTCGCTTCCCGCATCCTCTACGGTGTGTACGTCAACTTCCGGCAGGCGAGGCCGGTACTGAACCACCGGTCCGATGGCGATCCCTGGCGAAGCGGCGATACCCCTTAATTCATCTGCAGTCGCTGCTGTCGGGCGTGTTGTCGCCGTCGTCAACGGGATCTCACTCTCGCCGTCTTCGCCGAAGTTATCCGCTACCAGTTGTTGCAGCGCGCCTAAAGCATCCGTTGCATCTGAGCCGCTGGCCGTGATCACTATCTCATCATCCTGGCGTACACCCAGGGTGGCGACCGCGTTAATGCTCTTGGCGTTTGCCACCTGCTCCTGCGCACCCGCCTTGTATACCTTGATCTCTGCCTTAAAGCGGTTAGCCGTACGTACGAATTGGGCCGCCGGCCGGGCGTGTAGCCCCAGCCGGTTGCGGATGCTCAGGCGCATGGTGTGCGTCCCGGCGGGCGCGGGCATTTCCCGTGCCGGTTCTTCACTCTCCACTTCTGCCCCGGGCAACTGCTGTTGTTTGGGTGTCAGGGCCCGCATCGCTTCCGCCGCCACCTGCTCCAGGCTGGCCCCTGTGGAAGCCTGCACCACAGCCGCCAGTGTCCCTTCGACGATCGGCGCTGCCGACAGCCGGATATGTTGTCGCTTCTCCTCCGGCAAGAATTCCAACGCCATTTCCGTACTGAGCACCGCACTACCCAGGTCCATAAAGACCAGCACCCCGTCTTCACTGTAGACGGCGTTGATCGCCTCATACACTTTCATCGTGTCGGTGCCGATGTCCTGCTCCGGATCGTCAATACCGCCCGCCACGGCAATTGGAACCTCTTCCCGCACCATCTGCCGGGCCAGTTCGGCCACCCCGGCTGCCAGTCTCGCGCTGTGCGAAACGATGACTATCCCGATCATGATCTTATCTCAGAGCCATTACCTCGGTTCCCACCCGTCGTTTCATCCTGCCTACTCATTCCTACGCCCCCGCCCCCTCACCCAGGTATTGAACGCCAGGCTCAGAAAAAACACGCCCCAGATGGCGGCTCCGAAACCTACGCCCCATAGGATCGCCATAATTGGACCTTCCGCCGGCCACAACTGCCAGGTCATAAAAGCAGCCAGCACCAGGCTGATAACCCAGATTGCCCGGAAGCCAGTCTGTCTGCTCAGCCAGGGGTTGCTGGTGAATCGTTTCTCTTCCTGTTCCCCATTCTGTTGCCGGCGCTCGCCGGATTGCTGTTTCTGATTCGCTGCTCTTCGCGCTCTACGTCTTGAACGTTTAGACATTAATCCCTTTTACATGCGGGTGATGGTAACTTCTAACCATACGCCGTATATCACCATGGCCACCCCGATAATGACTAGAATCCAGTTGACCACTCTCATCGTGCTTTCTTTCGGTCCCAGGTCCATCACCAATGCCCGCAATCCAAGCAAGGCATGGATGCTTACCACGATCAGGAACACAATCGTAATCGTGAAGATCGCCGGGTTGGAGACGTAGTCGACCACTTCCTGATAGTCGCGCAGACCCCCCTCTACCACAAAGTGGTGGGCAATCATGTGCAGCAAGAGGAGAAGTACCAGCAGCAAGCCACTAAAAGCCTGTACCAGCCACAATGCTCCGGCCGGCCCGCTGGCCCGTTCTTGTACCGTTCGTTGTTCACTCAAAAGTTCTTGCATCGCTGCCTCCTAGATTGTGAACACCAGCCAGGCACTGACCACTAGCAACACCAGGCCAATACCCATCAACACCCAGAACAAAGTCCGCTGGCTGCGTACGCCAATTCCCATTCCCACCAGTGCTACCCGGATCCCGTTCAGACCGTGGAACAGGATACCAAAGATGAGAATGACGTCAAGCATCAGGTAAAGTGGGTGATGCGCCAGTTCCAGGAAATCGTCCCACGCTTCCGGACCCTGGGCCAGCAGGCTCAACACGCCCAGGTGCAGAAATAAGTACACGGTAAGCCCGATTCCTGTCAGCCGGTTCAGGGCAAATGCCCAGGTGCCGAGCCGGTCTTGGCGGACATCAAACCAGGCCTGCAAGGGGCGCTTCGGCCGTGCCTTGTCGTCCAATCGTTTTGCCTTTTCCATCACCTTGCTCCTTGCATTACCGGCCGAAACTGAACAGCCGGCCGAGTTTGCGTTTCGTCAATTCCCGCCGCAGGGACATAATCTTCTCTGCCGGTTGCACATCCGAGGGGCACGCCTCCGTACACTCGTACGCCACGTGACAACGCCAGCAACCATGGGCATGATCTGTCCAGTCCAACGCTGCTTCTGGATCGTTTCCTCGGGGTTCCTCGAACACGCGCCAGGCAGCAGCCAGTGCGGCCGGTCCCTGGTACGCTTCGTCGCTTCCCATTATCGGGCAGGCGGATACACACAGACCACACTCCAGGCAGTTTTCATAGCGCGTGTACATCTCAATGCCCTTAGGGGTGTCCGCCTGCTGCATAAACTCGCTCTGGCGGATATACGGGCGTTCTACCTCGTTCAACACCCCGTAGAAGGGAACCATGCTGACGACCAGATCGCTGATCACCGGTAGATTGCTCATCGGCTCCACCACCACCGTGTCCGTTCCTAGCTCCAGCACGCGTACCACGCACCCCAGCTCTTCCTGTCCGTTAATCCGCAGCCCACAGGTGCCACAGCTTGCGTGGTGGCAGGAGTGGCGCAATGTTAGCGACGGATCGTCGTCCCGTCTGATCGCCTGTAGGGCGACCAGCACGGTTGTGTCTTCATCACAGGGCACGGTAAAGGTATCGTAAACAGGGGCGTCCTGACCTTGTTTGTAGCGAAATACTTTGAATTGGATATCTTTTTCAGGCATCAGGTCACTCCGAAAAAAGCGTAGCGTTTAAGCGTCAGGCATACGCGTAATAAGCTTCATAGGGCAACAGGACCACTTCCCGGGTGCGGCAGGGAGCCTCAACCCCCAGCTTCTCCGCCACCATATCAGCCGTCGGTTCCGCCATGCCGCGGAGCGTGGTTGCCTTGCCCCCCGTGATCGTAATCATTCCTTCTACCCCTTCGTCCGCGTGGTCGAATGCCTTAAAGGTCCGGCTTAATTCCCGGCCGCTATCTGCATCCGCTTTCCGCGGTCCGATCAAGGGGCGCGCCGCCGACCAGGCAGCTCGGAAGGGCGCCTTCTTCACCAGCGGGATCATTTTGGACCCTTCATCATACATCAGTTGAATGTGGTCCTTCGGCAGGCCCAGCGCGTCAGGATCCTCCACCACCCAGGAACTCGTCCCTACCACCGAAAGCGCGCGCTGGGGCACGATGATGTCCCCGTCCCCCGACGGTGTCATGCGGTTGATCACCATGTTGCACAGCCGGCCACGCAGGGCGAGCATAACGCCCGGCGACGGCCGGATCGGCACCTCCACACCCGCCATGTCCGCAATTTGCCCGCACCATGGCCCGGCGGCATTCACCACAATATCGGCGCTGATGTCGTAGGTCTCGCCCGTGGTATGATCCCTTACCCGAGCCCCGGTAACCGTGCCTGCCTGCTTGCGGATGTCCACCACTTCTGTATAGGGCTTGATCTCCGCCCCATTCTTCATCGCCGTCGCCAGGAACCGCAGCGGCAGACGCATCGCATCGAAGCTGGCATCCGGGATCCGCACCGCCAGCAGCAGATCCGGGCTCAGGTTGGGCTCCAGTTGCCAGGCCTGCTCCGGCGTCAGCCGCTCAGTTGGAATCCCACACTCGGCACATCCCTCGATAAAAGCGTGGCTGTACGCTACATCTTCTTCTGTCACCGCCACAAACAGGCCGTCATTCTCTTCAAACGTGCCCGGCGCTATGCGGCGCAAGATCATATTTTCTTCGATACACTCAATGGCAGACTCCTGATCCTTGACGGCATAGCGCGCACCGCTGTGGAGTAAACCATGATGGCGTCCGGTGGTGCCTGAGGTAACCTCGCCGCGCTCCACCAGTGTCACGCGCAACCCGCGCAACGCCAGATCGTGGGCAACAGCGGCACCGGTACCCCCACCACCGATAATGAGTACGTGAAAGTCGGCCATCCTTTTCTCCTTTGTGGCCCTCCTCTCCCGACCTGTTTCGGTGCCCTGCAAGCTTAACCGGCAAAGGTTCGTAGTAACGGCTTCAGCCGTCGGAATTCTTGCCGAACTAAACTCAACAGGCCACCAGGTCGAATGAATCAGGGACCGGGCTGGCCGGCGGCTTGGGATGCAGGGGACGATGTTAGCCGGCTACCGGCCGGCATTGGCGTCGACAACGATAGTCCCGATCCCTGATTCTAGACGACAACGGTTAACCAGCTTTACTCAATCGCTAACCGCGGACGCGGCCAGCCTTACCCTGAGCGCTCTATTCTCCGTCGTCCTCAATCCAGTCGAAGGTGCGGGTAACCGCTTTCTTCCACTGGCCGTAAAGGTGCTCGCGCCTGTCGTCTTCCATCTCCGGTTCCCAGCGCTTGTCCATGCCCCAGTTGTTGCGCATCTCGTCGTAACTTTCCCAGAAGCCGACCGCATAGCCGGCCGCGTATGCCGCGCCCAGCGCCGTCGTCTCGGAAACCTTCGGCCTGATGACGGGCACGTCCAGGATGTCGGCCTGGAATTGCATCAGCAGGTTGTTGTAGACCATGCCGCCGTCTACCTTCAGTGCCTTCAGCTCAACGCCGGAGTCATTCTCCATCGCTTCCAGAACCTCGGCGGTCTGGTAAGCGGTCGCTTCGAGGACGGCGCGGGCCAGGTGACCGCGGTTGACGTAGCGGGTCAGGCCGACGATGGCACCGCGGGCGTCGTTGCGCCAGTAGGGAGCAAATAGGCCGGAGAAGGCGGGCACGAAGTAGATGCCGCCGTTGTCCTCGACCTGCTTCGCCAGGTTCTCGATCTCCCGCGCATCGTCAATCATCTGCAGGTTGTCCCGCACCCACTGCACCAGGGCGCCGGTAATCGCGATGGACCCTTCCAGCGCGTAGATCGCCGGTTCGTCGCCAAACTTGTAGCAAAGAGTCGTCAGCAACCCGTGCTCGGAGGGCACCACCTCTTCGCCTGTGTTCAGCAACATGAAGCAGCCGGTGCCATACGTGTTTTTCGCCTCGCCAGGGTCAAAGCAGACCTGGCCGACGGTTGCCGCCTGCTGGTCCCCCAGGTCGCCGGACACGCGGATGACGCCGCTGAAGGGGCCATCGTCCGTGGTGTGGCCGTAGATCTCGGAGGAAGGACGGATGTCGGGAAGCATCGACTTGGGAATGCCCATGATCTCCACGATCTCGTCATCCCAGTCCAGCGTTTCCAGGTTCATCAACATCGTCCGGCTGGCGTTCGTCACGTCCGTCACGTGCTTGCCGCCGTCAGGGCCGCCGGTCAGGTTCCAGATGACCCAGGTGTCGATGTTACCGAAGATTGCGTCGCCGCGCTCGGCCGCTTCTCGCAGCCCGTCGACGTTATCCAGCATCCACATCACCTTCGGGCCGGAGAAGTAGGTGGCCAAGGGCAGGCCTACCTTGGCCCGGAAGCGATCCTGGCCGCCGCCTTCGCGGGCCAGCCTGTTCACGATCCGGTCGGTGCGCGTGTCCTGCCAGACAATCGCGTTGTAGTAGGGCCGGCCGGTGTTCTTGTCCCAGACCACCGTCGTCTCGCGCTGGTTCGTGATCCCCACGGCCGCGATGTCGTCCGCTGAGGCGCCCGCTTTACGCATCGCCTCCCGGACCACGTCCACTGTCCGATCCCAGATCTCCATCGGGTCATGTTCAACCCATCCCGGTTGGGGATAGATCTGCTCATGCTCAAGCTGGTGCACGGCCACCGGCTCGCCCGAGTGGTTGAAGATCATGCACCGGGTGCTTGTCGTTCCCTGATCAATTGCTGCAACATATTTAGCCATTGTTTACTCCTTACGTTCTGGACAGAGCCAGGACCTTAACCGGCCTCTGTCTCCGTCTCGCTTGCGTCCAATGTCTCCAGTAACGTTTTCAACATCAGGTAAGAAGAAGTCGCGCCCGGATCCTGGTGACCAATACTACGTTCACCCAGGTAGCTGGCTCTTCCCTTCTTGGCCTGCATTGGGATTGTGTCTTTCATCCCCTGTTCGGCCGCTGCGACAGCGTCCCGCAGCGCGTCTACCGTCTCCGCGTCGTCTGCTAATCCTTCCTTCAACGCCGCCAGAGCTGGTAGCCAGGCATCGACCATCGTCTTGTCACCGGGCTGCGCCCGGCCGCGCTGAATGATGCCGTCTACGCCGGCCTGGAGCATCTCCAGCAGCTCCTCTCCCGTCAGCTTCTCCTTTGCCGCGGCCGTCATCCCGCCACGCATAAAGAAGGTGCCGTAGAGAGGGCCGCTGGCGCCACCGACGCTGGAGATCAAAGTCATCCCCGTGGTTTTCAGAATGTTGCCGATATCTTTATCGGCCACACTGGGCAACTTATCCATCACCTTATCGAACCCGCGTTTCATGTTAATTCCATGATCCGCATCGCCGATCGCCGAGTCCAGTTCCGTCAGGTACTCTTTGTTCTCGGTGAGGACGCCGGCCAGCTTCCGCAACCACTGCACAATCTCATCTCTAGTGGTCATCCTAGGTACCCCAGCGCAATCCTGGCGTCTTGACCGGCGCGTCCCAATATTTCAGAATCTCGTCATCTACTTTCAAGAGGGTGATCGACATTCCCTGCATCTCCAGGGACGTGATATAGGGGCCGATCAGGTTGCGCACGATCTTCATCCCCTTCTCTTCGACAATCTCTTCCAGCTTGAGATAAACGGCGTACAATTCAGAAACTGGTGTGCCCCCCATGCTGTTGACAAACGCGATGAACTCATCACCTTCAGCATACGGTTCGTCGGTGAGTTCCTTCTCCACCCAGTCCCCATTTTCGCTGTCCCATTCGCGCACGGTGCGGCTGTAGGCCGGGTCCTCCAGGATTTCGTTGGCCAGTATGGAAGTGACTTCGTCGGCCGTTTTCACCTCCATTCGTTTCTGGCCCGGCTCGCCGTGGATACCAATGCCGATCTCCATCTCATCCTCACCCAGGTCAAACGTGGGTTTGCCGGCCGCGGGGACAATACAGGAGGTTAGCGCCATGCCCATCGACCGGCCGTACTGGTTCACCTTGCGGCACAGGTCCGCCAGCTGCTCCAGGTCGTACCCGTCTTCAGCCGCCGCGCCGACGATCTTCTCCGCCAGCACCGTTGTCCCTACGCCCCGCCGCCCGGCCGTGTAGAGGCTGTCTTTCACCGCCACGTCGTCGTCGATCAGGATCGTCTGTACCGCTATCCCGTCGGCGGCAGCCAGCTCGGCTGCCGTCTCGAAGTTCAGCACGTCGCCGGTGTAATTCTTGACAATGAAGAGGACACCGGCGCCACTGTCGACCTGTTGGGCTGCCTCGTACATCTGGTCTGGGGTGGGGGAGGTGAACACTTCCCCTGGACAGGCCGCATCCAGCATCCCCATTCCTACGAATCCGCCATGCATCGGTTCATGCCCGCTGCCACCGCCAGAGATTACGGCCACTTTCCCTTCGACCGGCGCATCTGCCCGGTACACGTAGGTGGGCTCGAAGTGAACCTTGAGGAGATCCGGGTGGGCGATTGCCATCCCTTCCAACTGTTCTTTTACAACGTCGTCTACTTCATTAATTAGCTTTTTCACAAAACGCTCCTTTTGCGGTCCAACATCGCTTTTCCCAGCGGTGTTGGGAAGAACGGGAGCAGACACTCCCCGCACGCTCTGCTCTCGCTCTTCCGATGAGAACTCAGGTGACTAACCTATTTGCTTAGTCCCCCTCGGTCCGGCCAACCGGTTCCTTTGTCGGCAGGAAGGGGCTGATCATCCAATCATAGATAAAGGGTCCCACCATGCCGCCTATGCTCGTCACAATCACGGGCGGTATCAGCCAGTAGAGACCGTCAAAGAGGTCGGCCGTCCCCACAATGGCGCCGAAGATGCGGGGGCCCAGGTCACGGGCCGGGTTGATCGCATAGCCACTGGGACCACCCAGGGAAAGGCCGATGGCCAGCACCAGCATACCGATCATAAAGGGGTGCATATTGCTACCGGTGGGCGGCACGTTGTCTTCGTCCGTGATCCCCAGGATGCCCCACATGAGCATCATCGTGCCAAAGAATTCGGCTATGCTGGCATTAAGTATCCCGTACGTGCCGGCCGCGCCTCCCGCGAAGCTCCCTCCTTCACCCCAGAAGGCTGCCCCGAAAACCGAACCGGGACCAGTCGACCACACATTGGGCATACCCGCCTCTTGCAGACCTTCCATGTAGACCAGGTAGACGGCAGCAGCGCCAAGGAATGCCCCCAGCATCTGCGCGCCGATGTACGGCAGTACTTTCGACCAGGGGAAGTCACGCTTAACCGCCAGACCCAGGGTCACCGCCGGGTTAATGTGCGCACCCGAGACGCCGCCTGCCACGTACACTGCCATGGCGACGGCGAAACCCCACCCGAACGCGATGGTGTTCCAGTTGTACGCGACTGAATCCAACCTGGGCGCCAGGCCGACGTGCGCTACCACGCCATCACCCAGCAGAATAAGAATAAAGGTACCAAAGATTTCGGCGAGGACTTCGCCGGTCAAGTTATCTCTCTGCATTTTTACCCTCCAAAATTTGACTCTTCTTTGTAACTCCCCGGCATACGAGACATATTCGCTCGAACAGCTTCTGCATCTAATTGATGGAATCTTACGTCTCCTCGATAGTCTCCTCCTTTCCTCTGCTAACCCTTTCCTGGCACATCAGTGTCAGCGCTGCACCTGAAGCAAAAAACACCTGGCTACCGCAAGCACGGTGCGAGGTGTGGATAATGCGCATGGTTCGCAGGAGGTTGCTGGCGCCGAGTTTTTCGAAAGGCAGGCACGAAGTCATTGTACACTCTGTACTATTTTGAGCACTACCGGTACGGCACTTTGCACAGGAAACCAATACACATGATAAAGAACTGGGGGGGATAAGCAATCAGGCGTGCAAAAACGTGTCAAAGTGAAACATGATGTGCTTGTTTTCGTTTCAATTTGAAACGAAAGGCCTATTTGAAGAGATCGGGCGTCAGGTTGAACTGCTTCATCTTGCGCCAGAGCGTGGTGCGCCCGATCTGTAGTTGCTCCGCCATCTCCGTAACCCGGCCCTGGCAGGCCCGGCCCGCACGGATAATTGCTTCCCGCTCGGCTTCTTCCAGCGAAAGTACCGGCTGCGGTCGCGGCGAACGCTCCACCATCACCCGTCCCTCCCGCACACCCGGTGGCAGGTCCGACATATGGATCGTATCGTCCATGCTATGGCTCAGCGCCCTTTCCAGGACGCTCTCCAGCTCCCGCACGTTCCCCGGCCACGGATAGCGGCGCAAGATCTCCATCGCTTCGTCTTCGATCCATGCTGGCCGATCCGAGCGGCGCGTAATCCGCGCCAGAAATCGCTCGGCCAGTAGCGGAATATCCTCCACCCGTGCTCGCAAGGGTGGAATAGTGATGTTGAACACGCCAAAGCGATAATAAAGGTGCGAAAGAAAGCCGTCCTCCGCGATTCGCTCTTCCAGGTCCGCCGTGGTGGTAGCAATGATCCGCACCTCGACCGGAATCGGGCGCGGGCTGCCCAGCCGCATCACATGACCGGTTTCGATTAGATGCAGCAGCGCAGCCTGCATTTCCAGTGAGAGGTGTTCCACTTGGTCTAGCAGTAAGGTTCCACCGTTGGCCAGCTCGAACTTGCTCGGTCTACTTTTGTTCCCGTTATCCTTTACCTGGCCCAGCAGTTCGCCGACCATCAACTCATGCGGGATCGCCTGGCAGTTGACCGAGATAAACGGCGCCTCCGCGTGGGGCCCATCATTATGGATCGCCCGCGCCAGGTGGTTCTTGCCTGCTCCGCCCTCACCCCGAATGAGCACCGGTGCCGTCCCTCGGGCTGCAATTCGCGCCTGGCGTAGCACCGGCCGCATAGCCGGCGCCTGGCTCGAAATGTCGTCGAGGTGCAGCGTGGCCCGGGCGCCAATTTGCTGGTGTACCAGCTGGCGTACCTGCTCAATCGGGCGCAGCATGGCGATGTAGCCAATCGGTTGCCGCTCCCCACCATAAATCGGGCGGAGATTGACCATACACGTGGTGTGGTGCCCGTTTATGTGAAAGTTCGTTTCCACGTCGCGCAACTGTTCTCCTGCAGCCACTGCGTCCCGGAGCACCGGCGGCAGTTCCAGCACATCCTCCAGCCGATTTCCCATCAGCTCCGCCGGCCGTGCGCCCAAGAGGTTAGAGGCCGGCTCGTTCACGTGATTGATGATCCCTTCCTCATTCCAGGCAACCACGCCATCGGCAATTGCCCCCAGGACCGCGTTCACTTCGGTCAGATGCCGGTTCGATTCTTCAATATACCACTCCGTCTGCAACTGGTTGCCAATCGCCCGCGCTGCCGTCATCACCAGCCCCAGGGTGTGCGACGTCACCGCCTCCGCGGGATTGACGATCGCCAGGATCCCACTCAGCCGCCCGCGCACATCGTGAATTGGTGCTGCCGTTGAGGCGAAAGGATGGTGTGCCTGGTAATAGTGCTCGGCCCCCACCACCTGGATCGGCATCGCCGTAATTCGTACCAACCCCAGAGCGTTCGTCCCCAGTTCCTCCTCCGACCAGTAAGTTCCCTGTCCCAATTGCAGCCGCTCGACCGTTGCCACCGAGTCCTGGTCACCGACCACGCTCAACATGCACGCAGACGGGCTGGCCAGCAAGATGGCGCTTTGTGACCCCTCAATGAATTGGTGGACATCTTCCATCACCGGCGCGGCCACCGCCATCAAGTTTCCGTTCGCTTTTAGCACCGGTGCCAGCGACGAGTCGGCCAGCCGCTTCGGTCGCGGTCGCGCCCCATAGTCCAGCCGTGGCAGGCACCGCCGCCATGATTGCAGCACCGGCGGATCGATGTAGGTTTCTTCTTCCCGTGGTACCTGGCCGGACGCCATGAAGGAGTGCCAGATCTTTTCTAGCCGTTCTAAGTTGACAGGATAGGCATTTGGTTGCATAGTACGCGAACCTCACGTAAGCTCCGATTATAGCACGCAACCGGCTGTCCCCGAAATCGCGCGACCGGCCGCTTCTCCTCCCAGGTGTCCGATTACGGAAACTCACCCTACCGGCGTATAATGCTAAGACGTTGGTAACCGGGGGGACGCGCCTGCGCTCCTCAGTTGACACCATTTTGAGGCAGATGCTACAATCGGTATGGAGAATGACATGGGATTGAAGACACAGTTACAAAATGAGCTGACTGCAGCGATGCGTGCTCAGGCTGGCCAGCGGCGCGACGTCCTGCGCATGGTGTTGACTGCCATCAAGGAAGAAGAAGTGGCAAAAGGGCGCGAACTGGATGAAGCAGAACTTCAGGCGATCCTGATGACTCAGGCGAAGCGTCGCCGTGAGACGATTGCCGACGCCGAACGTGCCGGTCGCCCCGAGATGGTCGCGCGCGAGCAGGAAGAAATTGCCATAATCCAGGACTATCTGCCCGAACAATTAGGCCGGGACGAACTGCGCGCGCTGGCCGCCGAAGCTATCTCCGAGGTCAATGCGACCGGTATGAGCCAGATGGGGCAGGTCATGGGTCGTCTCATGCCCCGTGTCAAAGGCAGGGCGGAAGGACAAGTTGTCAGCGAGGTAGTCCGTGACCTCTTGCAGTCCCGGTAACTTACCAGTCAGGCTCCGGTGCACCCTGACAGGGTGTGACCCTACCTGTTGTGATTGGCGCCTATGAGCGAGATAAACAACCGTAATGGAGAGCAGGCCTGGTGGCGACGCCTCTCGGGCGGGGTCTGGTTCTGGTTGTTCGCCGCCGGCCTGGCCGTGGCGCTGACCCTTGTCCTCTCCTTTAATCTGTTTGCTCAGCCTCAGGTATCTGTCACCGTCGGCGAACCGGCCGGTCAGGACGTCGTCGCTCCCCAGACTCTCTCCTACGTCAGTGATGTCTTAACCGGCCAGGCGCGCGAGCAGGCCCAGGCCAACGTCAGCAATATCTACACGACCCGCGACCTCAGTCTTGCGCGTGCCCAGATCAATCAGGCACGTGCCATCTTTAGCTTCATTGACGTCGTCCGTGCCGATTCCCTGGCCGACCAGGAGACGAAACTCCGCTATCTGGCCTCCATCCGCGATCTGACCATCGAACCCGATATTGCCGAACTCCTGCTGACTCTTAGCCCCACCGAATACAGCGCTGTCCGCGAAGATATCGTGCGCATTATTGGCGAAGCCATGCGTGAAGAGATCCGGGACGACCCGAACGAACTCAAGGAAGCGCGCCTCGCCGCCCGGACCGAGTACAGTTTCACCCTGACCCAGGCCCAGGAGCGGGTTGTCACCAGCCTGGTGCCCCAATTCATCGTCCCCAACGCCTTCTTTAATGAGGAAGCTACCATCGAGCAGCGGGAAGAGGCTGCTACCGCCGTGGAGCCCCAGCGGCAGGAAGTGCTACAGGGACAATACATCGTCCAGGTTGGCGAGAGAGTCCGGCCGGAACATCTGGAAATGCTGGAACGACTTGGTCTGCTCCAGCCGGAAATCAGTTGGTGGCGCATTGGCAGCATCTTTATGGCCTCCGTGCTCGCTGCCTCGCTGATAACCCTCCACTGGTACCGTTTCCACAATCCGCTGCACGAGGCTCCCCGTTACCTCCTGTTGTTGGGCGCGCTCATTCTGCTCTTCGCCCTCGGCGGTAAATTGATGGTACCTGGTCGCGCCACTTTCGCCTATCTCTATCCCGCTGCCGCCCTGGCTATGCTGCTCTCCGTCATCTACAACGTTCAGCTCGCCATCTTCGTCAGCGTTATCCTGGGCACCCTGGTCGGCTTTGTTGCTCAGGAATCCCTGGAATTGACCATGTATATGGTCATCGGTCCCCTTTTTGCTGCCCTCACCTTGCGCGATGCCCAACGGGTGAACGCTTTCTTCCGTGCCGGTCTGATTACTGGTGTGGC
>Ga0207752_1000521_pt1 | contig 18160 bp, 20 predicted proteins | sample Pon2CUnioCityCA_6_FD_187272 | JGI IMG/M metagenome (GOLD analysis project Ga0207752, IMG submission 187272) | Marine sediment microbial community from Union City, CA, USA - Pond 2C Sediment 2 (SPAdes) | ecosystem: Environmental > Aquatic > Marine > Intertidal zone > Salt pond sediment ...
TTGAGTAATGAGATCACCGCGTCGCTTTGCTCCTCGTGATGACATTGGTATGGTCATCGCCATTTATTTATGAATAGGTCAGGTTAAGAATGATTAGTGTCATAATCCCGACATACAACAGGGCCCAGTATTTAAAGGAAGCGATTGATTCTGTATTGGGACAGGATTATTTTTCAAACACCAGCGGGGCAGACTCTTATGAACTCATCGTTATTGATGACGGCTCTACAGATGGCACGAAGAATGTTGTGGATCCGTATATGACGGAAATCAGATATACTTATCAGCCGCATAAAGGAGTGAGTTCGGCCAGGAACTTGGGATTAAAGCTGTCCAAAGGAGATTTTATAGCGTTTTTGGATTCGGATGACCTCTGGAAAAAAGAAAAGATCCGGCTGCAGATGCAGTACATGAAAGAACACCCCGAAGCAGTGGTGTGCTGTACCCAGGAGATCTGGATAAGGAACGGCGTTTTTGTCAATCCGAGAAACAAACACAGAAAACACTCCGGGTGGATATTTGACAAATTCCTTCCTCTTTGTCTTCTGAGCCTTTCGTCAGCCCTTTTCAGGCGCCGGTTGTTTGATGAGATAGGTGCATTTGATGAGGATTTACCCGCATGCGAAGACTATGACCTAGGGATACGTCTGGCACACAAATATCCTGTGGTTTTTCTCAATGAACCATTGATCATAAAAAGAGGGGGGCATGAGGACCAGCTCTCAAAGAAATACTGGGGAATGGACCGTTTCAGAGTCAGAGCGCTTGAAAAAGCACTGACTCTAGACCTATCTGAGAAGCAGGAGCGGCTTGTCAAGAAAGAAATGCTGAAAAAGTGCCGAATTTTGATTGGTGGCTTTGAGAAAAGAGGAAAAACATCCGGAGCCTCTGACTATAAAAAAATCATTGGAAAATATGACCTTAACAACACAGAACAAAAAAAGGAGAGAAGATGAGTGTATTGGATATCATGAAATCAAGAAGAAGTGTAAGGAGATACAAAAACAAACCGATCCCTGAAGGCACATTGAACAAAGTCCTGGAAGCAGCCCGGATAGCGCCTTCGGGAAAAAACTTTCAGCCCTGGAAGTTCATTATTGTTCAGGACAGGGAAAAGAAAGAAGAGCTTGCTGTTGCTTCCAGAAACCAGTCTTTTATTGCTCAAGCTCCTGTAGTGATTGTGGCGTGCGGATTTCCGGATAAAAGCTATCAACACCAGGGGAATTACATGAAATCCTGGCCCATTGATGTTTCCATAGCTGTGGACCATCTCATGCTCATGGCTTGGGAAGAGGGGCTTGGGACATGCTGGATCGGGGCTTTCAAAGAAGGTGAGGTAAAGCAGATCCTCTCCATTCCGGATGATGTGAGAGTGCTTGCTTTGACTCCGTTAGGTTATCCGGATGAAGAACCCAGAGATAGAGGGCGCAAGGAGCTGAATGAGATTATTTCCTATGACGAATACTAGCCTGAACTATTCATAAAAAAATGGCGATGTTCATTTTTTTGTTTTGCAGTAACCTCGACTTGTTCATCATCCAGGTTGTGTCCCCAATGATTTTATTGACCGGGAAATGATATGAATTTATAATACTATATAGAAAAAAGCTGTTGAGAGGACAAAATGATAGATGAAATAGAGATTTCGAGAGCCATCACAGAGACGTTTTATAAAGAGTTTCTCAATGACATGGAATCAGAGGTGATTATTTGCGGAGCAGGACCTTCCGGCCTATGTGCAGCCTATTATTTGGGCAAAGCCGGAATTAAGGTCGTTGTTTTAGAAAAGTCCCTGCGCCCAGGAGGAGGACTTCCCGGCGGTGGTATGATGTTTAATAAGATCGTAATTCAGGAAGAATCCAAAGCGATCCTGGATGAACTGGAAGTTCGAACCGTTCAATATAAAGATACATATTATACAGCTTCTTCATTGGAAACCCTGAGTATGCTTTTAAGCAAAGCATTGAAAGAGGGAGTCCATATCTACAACTGTATGTTCGCTGAAGACGTCCTGATCATTGAGGAAAAAGTAAAAGGCGTTGTTGTCAATTGGACGGCTGTAGAGCTGGCCCGGCTTCATGTGGACCCTCTGAGCTTGAGAAGTCGGTTTGTGGTGGATGCGACCGGCCATGATGCGGAGGTCGCCCGTGTTGTCTCAAGGAAATCAGGGGCTGCCCTGTTGACTCCTACGGGAGAAGTGATAGGGGAGAAGCCTATGTGGGCAGATAGAGGGGAAAAGGTTTTGATCGATAACACCAAAGAGGCGTTTCCGGGGCTGTATGTGACAGGAATGGCTGCTAATGCTGTCTTCGGAGGCCCGAGAATGGGGCCGATTTTTGGGGGAATGCTTCTTTCTGGGAAAAAAGCATCTGATTTGATAATCAGTAGGTTAAAAAACAGAGAGCTCAGCGATTAGAACCAGTAGTTAACACCCAGAGAAAATTGATAACCGCTCAAGTCGATAGGATCGAATCCCTGGAATCCCTGATAAGGATCATCTGAAAAACGGCCTTCCACATAAACATATTTGAATTCTGTTTCTACGCTCAATCTGTTTGCGACCGGAATCATGAATCCGCCGAATACCTGGGCTCCGAAGCTGATGCGCCCTCTTTCACTGGCATAAGTATAGTATATAGGGTAGACGGAGACCTGCTCCTCCGTATCTATCCACTCATCTGAAAAATCGATGGTGTCACCTTCTAATTCGACGCTCCAGAGAAATATCCCGGCTCCAGCTCCTATGTAAGGGATGATTTTATGCGCTCTCCCCAGAGGGGCCAGTTTTAAAGACACAAGTAAAGGGGTTGATGCCACAGAAAAAACGTGATTGGGAATGAAATCCCCCTGATATTCGCCGGGATAAGCCCATTCTCCATCCGGAAACGTATAACCGACATAATCCTTATAAAACCCCACTTTTTGTTCATTGTAACCCTCTACAGTGAAGAGAATGCTGGCATAATTGGTGAAAAAGTACTCATAGGAAAAACAGAAACTGCTGTGCTGGAAATCTGTTTTTGTAAAGTCCATGTTTTCAAACTCAATTTGCCAGAGGTCGCTGTCTGCCCGGGGGATGAAATATCCCACTTTGAATGTTACGATGTCAGAAAAAAGCATTCCTGGGATAATAAGAATGGATGCTGCTAAGAGGATTAAGTATTTTTTCATTTCATTACTCCTTTACTGCCCATAGATGCAAAAAATATGCCAACTGTAAAGCGCTCTTTTCCGGGGGAGAGGAAAAAAAGATGTGTTACTTATAAAGGTCATATGTCCTTTCTTCTTCTGTCTGTTGTTACATCTCCACTGCGGTAGTACATAACAAATATATTATATATGAACTCATGAGAAATACAAAGCAATGTTATGTATACAGGCTTGCTGTACTTAAGCTTGTTTGATATAAAGTAACATGAATAGGTAGAGTTAACTATGAAGACTCAAGTACTAAAAGTCGCTGTTGACCGAATTGAGAGCAGCAAGATCGCTCAGATAATCAGCGCCCTTAAAAAAGACAAACTGGTCATCTATCCCACAGAAACTTTCTACGGATTGGGAGCTAACTGCTTTTCGGAAAGAGCTGTGGCAAAGATTTACAGGCTTAAACAGAGGGATGGCGACAAGCCTCTCTCTGTGATCGTATCAGGAATGGACATGGTTGAGGAGGTAACTCTTGAAAGACCGGTTCTTTTTTATTCCCTATCCTCTCAATTCTGGCCGGGTCCATTGACCATAGTGCTCAAAGCGTCAGAAAAATTTCCCGAGCATATCACCGGACCTTCAAAAACCATCGGCATCCGCTGGCCAGACCATAAATGGCTGAATGTGCTTGTGGAAAAAGCCGGTTTTCCTATCACAGCGACCAGCGCCAATCTCTCAGGGGCCAAGGAGATATCCTCTCCTAAAGAAGCTTTTAATGTTTTTAACGGTAAAGTCGACCTTCTTATTGAAGGGGGAGAGACGAAGGGAAAGCTTCCGTCCACAGTTATAAGCCTGGTATCAGGCAGACTAAAAATCCTGAGGCAGGGAGCGGTGTCCGAGGAAGAACTCAAACCTTTTTTATATGTATGATGGGTGATGGCATTGGAACAAGAAGCATACAATAAACTTTTTAGCTACACCTTAACACGAAAAGACCCATCATTTATCCATCAGCACACTGTTGATGTTTATACAGCCCAACACGCTGATGACCATACAAAACCAATTGGCCTCATTTTTGCACTTGTTGGTCTCTATTTATACCTGGAAAAGAATTATAGCGGCAGACAGGTGCAAGAGGCCCATATGAAAATGGCGAAAAGAAGAAAAAATTGGCCCATGCTGGACTTGCCAAAGGAACGGGGGTCTCTAACCATCTTTGATGTTCTTGCAGAGTCACCCGGAAAACCAAGAGATGAGATGATTCGAAGATGGTGTGAATCTGTATGGGCAGCATACGGACAAAGCCATGAAACAATTGAAAGGCTTGTGCAGACAGAGCTATATCAAAATAAATAAGTTCATTAAACTGCCTTTTTTCATCTCCAGTGTCGAACTCCAGGTTTGTGAGTTTTCAGGTTCCTTGAAGCAAAGATTCCACTAAGGGGCAAATATCTCGGCTAGTGTTTCCAGAACGCGGCCGGCAGCGGCATCATCGATTTTTCCCAGCACTTTGACCAATCTTTTTTTATCCACTGTTCTTATTCGGTCGAGCACGATCTGCCCTTTTTTGCCCTTAACAGAGGTGGTTATTCGTGTTGGATATTCCCGTCCCGCTGTTGTCATGGGAGCAACGATGACTGTCCGGATGCGCTTGTTCATCTCGTCCGGGGAGATAATGAGACAGGGGCGTGTTTTTTTGATTTCATGTTCGAGTGTGGGATCAAGATTGACCAGGCAGACATCAAATCTGTTAATCACCACTGCCATTGTTCTTTATCCCATTCTGATTCAATTTCAGGTTCTTTATCAAGCAGCACATCGTCTCCTTGAAGCTGCATTTTCTTAAACGATTTTTCCCATCCTGATCGTGCGTTTTTAGCGGGGCGGATAACAATCGAGTCTTTTTTCATCTCTAAAAGCAATTCATTTTTCATGTTGTACTGATCGATCAATGATTTGGACAGACGAATCCCCCTTGAATTTCCGATCCGAATGATCTTCACTTTTATGGAGTTCACGGCAAGCTGAAGTAATTATAAAGTAATTACTTATCATTTTCAAGGAGTTTTTTCATGTGAATTTTGTGTCAGATACTATAAAAGATGTATCTGATGACAGAGATTCTCAGGTCAGTTCAGAGTATGTGTTATCGTTGTGTGAAAAATATAATTTTGCTTATGACTATTTTCCTGTGGGCAGGTTCATTCGCCGGAGCAGGTCCTGATAGCGCGGATCGTCGTCCAGGAGATCAAAAATAGGCGAACCAACGTAAGGCATCATGGGATCTCTCATCTCATGAGCTTTTTCCAGCCATTCCATGGCCTTATCTTTATCCTCGGCAAAAACATAGGTCTCGGCAATGAAATAAGGAGAAATATAGGTCTGCTTCGATAACTCCGCCAAGGTCTCCGCCGCGGAGGTCATCGCCCCCCGGTAACCGCCTTCATCATATCCCCGGGCCATGACGTCCGCGATCTCAGCCATGCCCATTACCGTAAAAGCCGCCTTGGCTGATTCCAGAGATTCCTCATGCATTCCCTTCAAATAGTAGTCAGCCCAGAGCGAAGCAAGCGCTACGAAATCATTGGGGGACGTTTGAAGAGCTGTTTGATATATTTCTGTGACATCATCATATCGTCGCAGATATTCGTAGGGGGTTGCGGAAATAGACAAGATCACGGAATTGACAGGATCCAATTGTTGGGCTCGCTCCGCCATGGCCAGCGCTTCATCCAGGCGATCCATATAACACAGCAGGTTCGAATAGTAGGCGAGCGCTTCCGCAAAGTTGGGCTTGAGCTCCAGGGCCCGCTTGAACGCCTGCTCTCCCGCCTCCCAGTCCCAGTCGCTCCATGTTTTGATGCCGGCCCACTTATAGTGGACCTCAGGCAATGTGTCATCCAGTTCCAGGGCTTTCTGTGCCGCGGCCTTGTTTTTCGGTGTCGCCTCGCTGGGAATGACCAATCCGAATTGTTCGCGGCAGCCCCAGACAAAGGAAATTCCCACATAGGCCAGAGCGTAATCAGGATCCGCCTCCAGAGCCTGTTCAAAGTAGTGCAGCGCAGCATCGATTTCCTGGGGAGTAAACCTGTAAAGGTGAGACATGCCCTTGAGATAGGCCTCATAGGCCTGGGGATTGACCTGGCGAGCACTCGCAAGGCGCGACTCTTCGTTCGGTGTCAGTGTGATCTGGACTTCATTCACAATGGCCCGGGCCACTTCATTGTACATGGCTAATATTTCGGTCATGGGCTTCTCATACATCTGTCCCCAAAGGTTATGCTCCTCAGGGAGGGCATCGATCAGCTGAACACGTATGCGCACGGTGTTGCTGGCCTGCTGTACTGAACCCACAACGACAGCATCCACATGCAATTCCCGGGCGATTTCCGGCAGGAGCTTGTCCGAATCTCTGTACCGCATCACAGACTGTCGCGAAATCACACGAAGCGCGCTGATCTGACTCAGCTGCCCGATCAGCTCATCGGTCACGCCGTCCACAAAATACTGCTGCTCCGCATTGCCTGTGAGGTTTTGAAGCGGAAGGACCGCAATGGCCTCGATGGCTTCAGCCGGACCGGTGAAAATGAGCAGTACCATCATGACTGAGGCTATAACCAAAGCTGCGGCGCCTGTATAAAGTATGGCTCTTTTTTTCTTTCGGAGCTTTTCTTTCCTCAGCCTTGCCTTGATCTCGTCCGGAACGATTCCAGCGGATATGGATTTCAGGTCATCCAGCAGTTCCTCTGCCTGCTGGTAGCGTTTGTCCGGATCCTTCTCGAGGGCCCGGAACACTACCTGCTCGATCGACGGGGGCATCTCGGCCTTCTGGTCCGTGATGGACTTGGGCTTTTCCTTCAGGATCGAATGGATGACGGCCTGCTCATGCTCGCCTTTAAAGGGAAGCTCCCCGGTGAGCATCTCATAAAGCACCACACCAAAAGACCAGATGTCGGTGCGCTGGTCGACCTGTTCTCCCTGGGTCTGCTCAGGGGACATGTAGGCCACAGTTCCCATGGTCGAGCCTTCTTTGGTTAAAAGCGTCCTGTCAGCTGTTCGGGCCAGCCCGAAATCCATGATCTTTGCCTGACCGTTGTCGGTCACCATAATGTTGCCGCTTTTAATATCCCGGTGCACGATGTCTTTTTTATGGGCTTCCTGAAGCCCTCCGGCCACTTGTTCTGCTATCCTAAGGGCTTCCTCAAGATCGAGCGGTCCTGATTCGAGCTTATCTTTCAAGCTCTGGCCTTCGATGTAGGCCATGGAAATAAAAGGTTTCTCTTCCACTTCGTCGAATTCATGGACGGTGCAGATATTGGGGTGATCCAGAGCCGCAGCAGCCTGGGCCTCGCGCATGAATCTTGTTTTGACTTCTGGAATATGTGTCAGTTCCGGCGGCAGAAACTTAAGCGCCACTGTCCTCTTGAGCTTGGTATCTTCGGCTTTATAGACCACACCCATACCGCCTCTTCCCAGTTCTTCGATGATTCTGTATCTTCCTGAGAGAATGGTCCCTTTTTGCAGAGTTTCAGAAGAGGAAACAAAGGTTTTGGTTTTAGAAAATCCTTCGTCTTTTTTTAGCTTAGCACCGCATTTGCCGCAAAAATCACTATTATCAGGATTTTCATGCCGGCACTTCGGGCATTTGATGGTCATCATTCACCCCTAAATATTTTTAAAAAAAGAATATCAGGGAATAAAAAAGGTGTCAATAAAAAAACAGGCCCGGTTCTTTTTATTTCTCCATCGATAGATTTATCTTGCGCCGCCCGAATTTATTCATAAACCTAAAATAGAAAGCCAAAGATCCCCTCTAACTTGAACGGATACGGATGCTGTGATATAAAGTAAACTATGGAAAAAACTCTCAAAATCATCAAGGAACTGAGAGAAAAAAAAGTTTTAAAAGACTTTTCTATCGGGGGAGGGATTGCGGCTTTATACTATATCGAACCTCTCCTGACATATGATTTAGATATTCTTTTTATCCCCAGCAAAGACAGTATCGATGCCCTTGCCCCCATCTATAGACATTTGAAAGAAAAAGGCTTCAAGACCAAGGGGGAGCATGTTCTGATCCAAGGGATCCCCGTCCAATTCATCCCTGTTTACAATGATCTTGTGAAGGAAGCTGTTCAGCATTCTGAAGAAGTTAAATACGGGAGAATAAAAACGAAAGTTTTGGGATTAGAGTATCTTATCGCTGTTATGCTTCAGACAAACAGACCCAAAGACAGGGAAAGATTGATAAAAGTCTTTGAAGAAGCGAAAATCGACCTAAAACTTTTAAATAAGATTCTTAAGAAGTATGGACTTTATGATAAATATGTCCTTTTTAAGGAAGTTTACTTTGATACAAAATAAGGCTATAGAGAAGATTATCAGGGGAAAAGAACAGAGAAGAAAAGAACTGTCCGAATTATCCTTCAAGGAAAAAATTCATATTCTTGTCGAGCTTCAAAAGATGGCTGAAGGTGTAAAAAAGCAGGGCAAAACTGCGGACCGAATTGTCTGGCCTATTTGAACTTCTAGATTGAACACAGCGAGAAATAATTAAGAGCAGCTTGTATCCCTTATTTTGCAGCAGGCAAATTCATCTTTCGCAGCAGTTCCTGAAAGCGCGGGTGGGAGTGCAAGGGATCACCAACCATACTGATGTAAGGCAGGTTGGGGTCATGCTCCTCGTAGGCCTTTTTGTACCAATCGATGGCCAAGTCGTAGTCACCAGCCCTGTTATAGGCATCAGCGATTTCCTTAGCTGCCACGTTCTTGCCTGGCTTCCCATACCATTCTGCCTTAAGGTCCGCTAAAGCACGATAAGCGCCCTCCCAGCCTGCTTTTTCAAAGCCATCCTCTAATGCCATAGTAAGCTCGGCGTCATCAGCGTATATCCTCCGATAAATGGCAAGTTCCTCGTCGTACATCCCTTTTTCGCCAAGTGCACCGGCCAAGTTTCCGAGGGCAATCGGATAGTTAGGGGCAATATCAAGCGCAGTTCGATAAGCTGCAATCTCGTCGTCGTAGCGACAATGGTGTGACAGGACAATTCCATAAAAAAGATGCCACATCGGATTTAGAGGGTCCAGCTCGAGTGCCAGCTCAATATGCGGCAAGGCCTCATCGATGCGTCTCACGTGACATAACAACTGGGAGTAGCCCCCGTGGGCACCCGCATGGTTCGGGTTAAGCTTATAGGCTTGCTGAAATTCTTTCTCTGCGCCCTCCCAATCCCATTCGTCCCAGCATTTGAGGGCGCCCAATGCCCAATGAGCTTCTGCCAGTGTGTTGTCCAGCTCCAATGCTTTCTCTATCGCTGCTTTTGTAAGAGGCAAGGCTTCCTGACGCGGCGCTATTCCCATTTGATAGCGATACATCCAGACAAGCGAGGCTCCCACGTGAGCCAATGCGTTGTTCGGTTCTATCTCTAGTGCCAAGTCGAAGTACTGCTGTGCAATCTTTATCCCCTCTGGAGTGAGTTTGTTCAGGTGAGGCAATCCTTTGAGATAGGCATCGTAGCTTTCCGGATTGACCTGGCGGGCTGCGGCAAAACGTGTCGTTTCATCGGCTGTCAATTTGACCTGGATATTATCGGCAATAGAACTGGCCATTTCTGCGTACATGACCAGCACATCGGTTTTAGGCCGGTCATACCTTTTTGTCCAGAGGCTCCGCTCCTCGGGAAGCGCATCAAACAACTGCAGCTTGATGCTCACGTTTTCGCCGACCTGGTAGACCGTCCCTTCAACCAAGGCATCCACTTTAAGCTCCTGGGCGATCTCCGGCAGGGACTTCTCCGTATCCTTATACCGCATGACCGATGTGCGGGAAATAACCCGACGCAAACCGCTGATCTGTCCCAACTGCCCGATCAGCTCATCGGTTATCCCATCCGCAAAGTATTCCTGTCCTGCATCCCCCGTCAGGTTCTGGAGCGGCAGGACCGCGATGGAATCGATGGCTTCAGCCGGACCAGTAAAAAAGAGCAGGGCAAGAACAACCGCGGCAGTGACCAAACCCGCGGCTCCTCCGTAAAGGAAGGTTCTTTTTCTTTTGCGCCGCTTTTCCTTTTTTATCCTGGTTTTGATCTCTTCCGGCACAATGCCGGCGGAGATGGACTTGAGGTCATCCAGCAGTTCCTCGGCTGTCTGATACCGCTTGTCCGGATCCTTCTCGAGAGTTTTATGCACCACCTGCTCTATGGATGTGGGAATGTCTGATTTTATGTCTGTGACCGGCTTGGGTTTTTCCTTGAGGATGGAATACACCACAGCCTGCTCATGCTCTCCCTTGAAGGGAAGCTTGCCCGTCAGCATCTCATAGAGGACGACTCCGAGGGACCAGATGTCTGTCCGATGATCGATCTTCTCTCCCCGGGTCTGCTCAGGAGACATGTAGGCGATGGTTCCCATGGTCGAGCCTTCTTTGGTTAAAAGAGTGCCTTCGGTTTTTTGGGCTAATCCAAAATCCATGATCTTCTCCTGACCGCTGTCCGTCACCATGATGTTGCCGCTCTTGATATCCCGGTGCACGATCCCTTTCTTGTGAGCTTCCTGAAGCCCTTGGGCGACCTGGGCAGCGATGTTGAGGGCCTCTTCCATCTCCAGGGGGCCCGATTCGATCCGTTTTTTCAGGCTTTGGCCTTCAATATAAGCCATCGAGATGAAGGTCGTTGCTTCAGTCTCGTCGAATTCATGGACCGTGCAGATGTTGGGATGGTCCAGAGCGGCCGCAGATTGGGCTTCGCGCATGAACCTTGTTTTGACTTCAGGAATGTGAACGAGCTCGGGCGGCAGAAACTTAAGCGCCACGGTCCTTTTGAGCTTGGTGTCTTCGGCTTTATAAACCACGCCCATTCCGCCTCTTCCCAATTCCTCGATGATTTTGTATCGTCCGGCAAGCACACTTCCTTTTTGAAAAGTTTTAGAAGGAGAAACAAAGGTTTTTGTATCAGAAAATCCTTCGTTGGCTTTCAATGAGGCGCCGCATTGGCCGCAAAAAGCCGTTCCATCGGGATTTTCGTGCTGACACTTCGGGCATTTGATGGCCATCATTCACCCCTAAATATTATTAATAAAAGAATATCAGCGAATAAAAAAGGTGTCAATAAAAGTTAATGCTAAATTACTGGACTTTGGATCCGGTGGGGATGTCTTCCACAAAGAATGGAATCACAGCTGTGCCGTCTTCTTTCACGGCTGCAAGAAGCATGGCTTGAGATTCGATTCCGTGAATAGTGGCCGGTTCGAGATTGACGATCACTACAAGCTTTTTTCCCACCAGTTCATCAGGCTCATAGGTTTCTGCAATGCCAGCCACCATCTGTCTTTTTTCATCTCCGATGTCTGCCTCTATCTTGATAAGCTTCCGGGTTCCTTCCACTTTTTCAGCACTCAGAATTTCAGCGACTCTTAAGTCCATTTTTTTAAATTCATTGAAAGATATTTGACTCATTTTTCCCTCCTTTTTAGGTTTGCCTTGAGCGGCTTTTTGTTCATCTTTGAGAAAGTCTTTGAAGTCCACTCTGGGAAAGATGGGTTCAGGGATTTTGATCTCACGGGAAAGTCCGTAGTCTTCGAACGTTAAATCATCCAGGTTCCCGTCTTCTATCTTTTTCCCCTCACCCAGAAGATCCCATATTTTTTGTGCTGATTCAGGCATGACCGGATAGAGCAAAGTACTTATCCCGCGGAGAGCGCAGGCGGCCTGATACAGAATGCGGGCAAGCCTTTTTTGCTGGGCCTGGTCTTTGGCCAGGCTCCACGGCTCTGAATCGGCCAGGTATTTGTTCACAGAACGGATATAACTCCATATCTCTTCAAGAGCCCTGTTTATGGAATATTTGTCATAATGTTCCATGACTCTTGACTTTAAAACGTCAAATCTTTTTCTGAGGCTTATATCCTCACTTTTTTCGTCCCCCAAATTGCGGATTTTCCCTCCAAAATACTTTTGGATCATGGTCAGTGTTCTCTGGACCAGGTTTCCCAGGTCATTAGCTAAATCAGAGTTGCATCTGTGGACAAATCCTTCATGGGAGAAATTTCCATCCAGCCCGATAGGGATTTCCCGGAGAAGGAAGTATCTTAAAGCATCGGTCCCAAAGCTTTTGAGTATGATACTCGGGTCAAGAACATTGCCCTTTGATTTGGACATTTTTGTTTTGTCCTTCAGCCACCATCCATGACCATATACGGTTTTTGGAAGGGGAAAATCCCCGGCCATAAGAAAAGCAGGCCAGTACACCGCATGAAACCTGAGGATGTCTTTTCCTATGAGATGGAGATCCGGAGGCCAAAAGGTCTGATAAAGGTTCGAATCCCAGCCATAACCGATCCCCGTCAGATAATTGTTCAGGGCATCGAACCAGACATATATGGACTGGTCCGGATCTTCCGGAACAGAGATGCCCCATTTCACAGTGGAACGTGTGATGCTCAGATCTTTGAGTCCTTTTTTCACAAAACTTTTAATTTCATTCAACCGGCTTTCGGGTCTCACAAAAGGAGGATCATCTTTTTCATACAGTTCCAGGAGCCTGTCCTGATAAGCGGAAAGACGAAAAAAATAGCACTCTTCAGAGACTTTTCCCGCTTCTTTGCTGCAGTCAGGGCATATTTTGTGCCCCCCCTTTTCCAGGGGTACATCTTCGGAGAGAAAATTTTCACAGCTCACGCAGTAATATCCTTTATAGAGCCCCTTGTAAATATCTCCTTTTTCCTTGAGTTTCCGGAAAAGGTCCTGCACTCCCTTCTCATGCCTTTTTTCCGTGGTCCGGATGAAATAGTCATAGGATATATTTAGTTCATCCCAGAGCCTTTTAAATCTTTTGACCACCTTGTCAGCAAGTTCAATGGGTTTGATTCCTTTCTCCTGAGCGCTTTTTTCTATTTTTTGTCCGTGTTCGTCAGTTCCTGTCAGAAAGAAAACTCTCTTTCCGGCCAATTTTTTATACCGGCTTAGGGCATCGGCTATGATGGTGGTGTACGCATGCCCGATATGAGGGACATCATTCACATAATATATTGGGGTTGTGATGTAAAAAGTTTGTTTAGGGTTCTCGTCCACTGGTAAAGCCTCCTCTGATTAAAGTCATAGCCTCTGTTCGGGTGGCGCTGGAAGTGCGGAAAGAGCCTCTGACCGCAGATGTGACGGTCAAAGATTTCGGTTTTTTAGCTCCTCTCATGGACATGCACATATGTTCTGCTTCAATAACCACCATGACTCCTAAAGGTTTCAGGTTCTCGTTTATGGTATCAGCGATCTGCTTGGTAAGCCTCTCCTGGACCTGAAGTCTTCGGGAAAAAACCTCAACGGCACGGGCGATCTTGCTGAGACCTACTATGCGTCCGCCTTTTGGAATGTAAGCCACATGAGCGACCCCTGCGAAGGGAAGCAGGTGGTGTTCACACATCGAATACAGGGGAATATTCTTGATGATGACCATCTCGTCGTGTTTCTCTCCCTTTATGGGATGCAGGAATTCCGAAGGGTCCTTCTCGGTCCCTCCCAGGATCTCTTTAAACATGGATACTACCCTTTTGGGTGTTCGTTCAATCCCTGGTCGTGATAGATCTTCTCCGATCCCTTCCAAAATGAGCTTGACCCCCTCCTCTATCTTTTTTTGGTTCACTTTTCTCTCCTCAAATCTCTATCCTTTGTTAACGGATGAAAATTCACTCACGGCCATTTCCATAATCCTTTTTATGGGCACATCTTTTTTGTCTGCCGCTCTTTTACAGTCAGAGAATTCCGGCTGGATATTGATCAACTTTCCCTTAAATTCAGCCACTTTTATGGAAATGGTCTCTCCCATGACTTTTACATTCACTTTTTTTCGTTTGAGCACCTGTCTGTTCACAGGGAAATATCTCAGGCCTATGGAACTGGTCTCCTCAAAGACAAGGGCTGTTAAGCTGTCTATTCTATTGGATTCCGTAAGAATGGTCAATTTGGTGGCCAGGCGGTTCTTTTTCATAACAACCGGGGTCAGGAAGGCGTCCAGGGCTCCCTTTTTGAGAGCTTTCTCCAGAAAGGCCGCAATGATCTGGGGATTTGAGTCGTCAATATTCGCTTCTATCTGATAGATTTTCTTGTCCGGCCGGTGTTCACTCACATCGCCATAGAAGACGCGAAGGATATTGGGGAATCCTCTAAAATCTCTTCCTCCGGCACCGCAGCCTATTTTTTCATAGCTGAGTTCAGGAAAAGGAGAAAAACCTTTGGCCAAGGATACGATAATGGCCGCTCCGGTTGGGGTGACCAGTTCCTCTTTAACATGTGCGGAATAAACAGGAGCCGATTTGAGAAGCTCTGCAACAGCCGGAGCAGGAACAGGAAGTATGCCGTGGGCCGCTTGAACGTACCCTCCCCCCAGGTTTAGGGGAGAAGAGTGGAATTCTTTTATATCGAGCTGTTCTGCCAGAAAGCAGGTGCCCATAATATCAATAATGGCATCATCGGCCCCTGCTTCGTGAAGGTGAGCTGTGGCAAGGTCTGTTCCGTGTACTTTGGCTTCAGCTTTGAAGAGATTTTTAAATATGAGGGCGGCCCTTTTTTTTACGGTCTCCGAAAACAGACTTTTCTCTATGGTCTTTTCAATGTCTGTCCATTTTCTTGAAAGGTGTTTCTTTCTTTGAACGGAAACATCCACTTTTAATGCCCTCAGAGAGGACCTTTGAGTTTCTTTGATGCCGATTTCTACCGGAAGGTTCAGGGAATCCATTTTCTTTTGAAACACTTCCTCGTCAGCTCCTAAGTCAAGAAGAGCTCCCAGCGTCATATCTCCGCTTATTCCTGAAGATGTATCAAAATAGGCATATTTCATTTTTCTCTTCCTTCAGTCTGTCGGATTATATTGTTGAGAATATCTGAAATTTCCGGAAGGACGTCTCCTGCTTTTCCTCTTATGCTGGTGTCGGCTCTGGGCGTAAGAAGAGTCGAATCCGGGTTTATTTCTATGACCTTGACGCCGGATTCCACAGCGGTCAGTGGAATGGAGGCGGCCGGATACACCAGGGATGAAGTGCCGATAACAAGCATCAGGTCCGTCTCTGAACACAGTTTGACAGCTTCACTCAAAAGCTCCATATCCAGAGATTCTCCGAACCAGACGACATGGGGCCGCAGCAGAGCGCCGCATTTTGTGCATTTAGGAGGGATCTCCTTAAGAGGGCAGGAGTGGTCCTCAGTGATGATTCCTTCTTTGGTGCATCTTAACTTCCAGATATTTCCGTGCAGTTCGATGATATTTGCCGAACCGGCCTTTTGGTGAAGTCCGTCTATGTTTTGAGTTATGACATATAGAGAGGAAAAAAGATCATTCCATTCCGCAATGGCTTTATGCCCCGGATTCGGCTGTTTGTCCGCGATGATATTTCTCCGCCATTCATACCACTCCCAAACAAGCTTCGGATTGCTGGAAAAGGCAGCGGGAGTCGCAAGATCCTGGGCTCTGAATTGTTTCCATAATCCGTCCTTTCCGCGGAACGTGGGAATTCCTGACTCAGATGATATACCCGATCCTGTAAAGACAATGATGTTATTGGCTTGAGAAAGAAGATGAGCAGCTGTCTGAACTTTTTCCCTTATATCCATACTGTTTTCCTTGGTCAATAGAATAACTGAATTATCTTGAAACCTCAAGTGAGAAAACTGAAGCGGGAAGGATTTATCTCCGTTTTACTATCATTGCTTTTGTATCGTTCTTGAAAAAATCTTGCATATCGGAGGAAAGAAAATGATAATAAGACATTGCCGTTTTATTGAATATTCAAGGTCATTTAACCTGGATAATTCACAAGCTGAGGTTAAAGAGGAGATGAAATATGACAGATTTTAAGCCCGAAGGGTATCCCACTGCTGATTTCGGCATACTCGGAGGCACGGGACTCTATGATATAAAAGGAATAAAGGAACTGAAAACAGTTGAACTCAACACTCCGTTCGGCCTGCCTTCGGATGCGTATGTAACAGGACTGCTGGAGGGGAAAAAAGTGGCTTTTCTCAGCAGGCACGGCCGGGGACACAAACTGCTCCCTGCGGAAATCAATTACAGAGCCAATATATATGGATTTAAAATGCTTGGGGTGAGCCGTATTATCTCCGTGAATTCAGTGGGTTCTCTCAAGGAAGAAATAAAACCTACGGATATTGTGTTCCCTGATCAGTTTTATGATAAGACTAACAGAGAAAATACTTTTTTTGGTGAAGGATTGGCAGCTCATATAGGATTTGCACATCCTGTGTGTCCCGATCTTTCAAACCTATTATATAAGACAGGAAAAAACCTGGGTTTGAGAGTCCATGACAAGGGAACTTATGTCTGTATTCAGGGGCCTCACTTTTCAACTATTGCCGAGTCTCATATCTATAGGAAGTGGAACTGTGAGGTTATCGGCATGACCAGCGCTACTGAAGCCAAATTATGCAGGGAGGCAGAAATTTGTTATGCTACAATGAGCTTGATAACGGATTATGATGTATGGCATGAATCTGAAGCCCAAGTTTCTGTGGAGATGATCCTGGACAATATGAAAAAGAACGTACACAATGCGCAGAATATCATCAGGAATGCTTTGAAAGCCATTCCGGAGGGAAGTGAAAGCACGTGTGAATGCCGGGACGCTTTGAGAAACTGTATAGTGACGCATCATGATGCCGTATCTCCGGATGCGCGAAAGAAATTAAGCCTTCTTGTTGATAAATATTTAAAATCCGAAGAGAAAGGGAAATAAACTTATGAGTTTGGTCATAGTCGGCTCCATTGTCTTTGATACTATAGAAACACCTTGTGAACGAAGAGAACGGATCATAGGGGGGTCCTGTTCCTATTCAGCCCTTGCAGCCAGTTATTTCACAAAACCGAAGATCGTTTCTGTCGTGGGAGATGATTTTCCCGAAGAAATGATAGAAAAATTCAATGAAAAAGGTATAGATACGAGGGGATTGGCTCGAAAAAAAGGGAAAACTTTCTTCTGGGAAGGGAAATACGGAGATGACCCCAACCAGAGAACGACCATAAAGACGGAAATAAATGTTTTCCGGGAATTTAAGCCCCAGCTGCTGCCCGATTACAAGGAAGCTGATATTGTGCTTTTAGGGACCATTGCCCCTGAGATTCAGTTGGATGTCCTCTCCCAGGTCAAATCTCCCAAGTTGACAGCTATGGATACCATTAATTTCTATATAGAGAACAACTTTGAGGCGCTTTTGGAGAGCATAAAAAAAGTGGACATCTATTTCGGCAATGATGAGGAGGTTAAAAAGATAACCGGAGAGACGAATCTTATCAAGGCCGGCAGAGAACTCCTGGAGCAGGGACCGTCTCTCGTAGTGATAAAAAAGGGAGAACACGGTGTGATGATGATCGGGCAGGAATTCATATCGGGCATGCTGGCTCATCCTTGTGAAGAGGTGATAGACCCAACAGGGGCCGGAGACAGCTTTGCGGGTGGATTCTTAGGATATTTGGATAAAGTCAGTTCCTTTCAAGAGGAAGACCTGAGGAAGGCGGCTGTTTACGGAAGTGTGATGGCCTCATTCACCATACAGGATTTTGGTATCAAGCGTTTGGAATCACTGACCGCTTCGGATATTAACCAACGCTTTGAAGAGATCAAGAATATAGTTTCTTTTTAAGGCTGGTCACTGGACAGAATTATAGAGGAGGCAAGGATGTGTGAACGTGATTATCCCGTAGAACCTTATAAAATAAAATCAGTAGAACGGATCAAAAAGCTTTCCCGGGAGCAGAGGGAAAAAGCTCTGAAGGATGCCGGTTACAATATGTTCAGTATCCCATCAGAAAAAGTCTTTATTGACCTTTTGACTGACAGCGGGACTTCAGCCATGAGCGATAACCAATGGGCCGGGCTTATGACAGGTGATGAGTCGTATGCGGGTTCCCGTAATTTTTTTCATTTCACAGAGACTATACGGGATATCACAGGGTTCAAACATGTGATTCCCACCCATCAAGGCAGAGCTGCGGAAAGGATTCTTTTCACAGTGACCA
>Ga0207752_1000522_pt1 | contig 18159 bp, 12 predicted proteins | sample Pon2CUnioCityCA_6_FD_187272 | JGI IMG/M metagenome (GOLD analysis project Ga0207752, IMG submission 187272) | Marine sediment microbial community from Union City, CA, USA - Pond 2C Sediment 2 (SPAdes) | ecosystem: Environmental > Aquatic > Marine > Intertidal zone > Salt pond sediment ...
AGGTCACGTGCCTCAGGGCCGGCCCGCGGCAGAGCCCGGACGAGCCTCATTGTCGCTGGGAGTTCAGGTTGGATTAGTGAGGCATCCAGGCATAGGGCGGGAGACCACAAGGGCCACTCCTACGTATCTGGTTGTCATGCAGAGGTCTCCCGTGTCACGTCTGGATTCCGGCTTCCGCCGGAATGACGGATAGGGCGTACGCAATACGCCCCAAGGGAGGGAAGACACTGTGCGAGAAGACCCGATCACAAGGGTGCCCCACACGTTGGTGGAATTGTCGTGATGATTGAGCGAGGATACGCCGGGCGGATACTCAGGATTGACCTGACTTCGCGCAGGGCAACTGTCGAGCCCACGTCAGACTACGCCGACCGATTCCTGGGTGGTAGGGGCATCGGCGCCAAGATGTACTGGGACTCAGTCTCGCCAGAAGCAAATGTCCTTGGAGCGGAGAATGCGCTGGTATTCGCTACAGGCCCTCTATGCGGAGTGCCTGTCATCGGCGGCTCCCGCTGGCAGGTCTGCGGCAAGTCGCCGGCGAGTTCTCCTGAGAGCTTCTCTTATGCCAACCTCGGAGGCAGGTGGGGGGCTGATCTCAAGTTCGCCGGCTATGACGCTCTGGTCGTTCAAGGATGCTCTGAGAAGCCGGTCTATCTTCTGATCGACAATGGTGGTTTTGTGATCGAGGACGCCTCGGGTGTTTGGGGAAGAGGCGCGATAAAGACCAGGGAAGTCCTCAAGTCTGAATTGGGAGACAGCGCCAGGGTGGTAACCATCGGCCCTGCCGGAGAGAACCTGGCCGTAATGGCTGCTCTGCTGGCTGATAACGACGCCAGCGGCTCAGCCGGACTGGGGGCGGTGATGGGGTCCAAGAAGCTGAAGGCCATCGTGGTTAGAGCTGCCGGCAGGCAGATGCGGATGGCGCAGCCGGAAAGACTTCATGAGTTGACAGATTACTACCGCGGGCTGCGGCGGATCATGCTGGACTCATCCACCTACCGTTTCTCCAACGAACTGGTGCCCAGCTTCGGCCGGGTCAAGATGAAGAAGCCGGACCCGTGCTACGGCTGCCGGGGCTGCACCAGGCGGTTGTACGAGGCGGCCGACGGTGCCGTGGGAAAGTACATGTGCGCCTCCGCCCTTTTCTATCAGCCGTGGGTGGTAGCCCACCATGGCGGGTGGGTAGAGGATGTGAGCTTCCACGCTACCAGGCTAATTGATGACTACGGACTGGATTCCAAGTCCATGGATCACATGATCGGCTGGCTGCACGCCTGCTACCTTGCGGGCATTTTGACGGAGGAAGGCACGGTCCTGCCACTTTCGAAGATAGGCGGTCCGGAGTTCATGGACGCGCTGACCCGAAGTATCGGCCTGCGTCAGGGCTTCGGCGATACGCTGGCTAGAGGTCTGCAGTCAGCGGCGGAATCCGTCGGCCCGGAGGCCGTGGAACTGGCAAACGGGGTGGGTTACCTCGGCATGCCCGAATACGAGCTGCTATATGATCCTAGGTTGTATATCCCTCATGCACTCTTCTATGCGATGGAGCCCAGACTGCCCATGTCGCAGTTTCACGAGTACGGTGTGCTCATGCCCAAGTTCGCCTCGTGGGCTAAGAAACGAACTGGAGCCAAGGCCTCTCCCGAAGTGGTGCGGGCTATAGCCAGGCGGTTCTGGGGGAGCGAGATCGCCGGCGACCTTTCGACATATGAAGGCAAAGCCCTGGCGGCCAGGATGATCCAGGACCGGGAGACGGCCAAGGAGTGCCTGATTCTTTGCGATATGATCTGGCCTATCGTGGACGTCGATGACTCCGAGGACCATGTCGGTGATCCTGCTCTGGAGAGTCGTATTCTCTCAGCAGTGACCGGAAGAGACGTAGACGAGGAAGAGTTGTACGAGATCGGGGCGCGGGTGTTCAATCTGCAGAGAGCTATTCTGGTCCGCGAAGGGCATAGCGGGCGCGAGTCGGATCAACCACCGACGCGCTGCTTCGAAGAGCCGTTGAAGTTCGATCAGGTGAATCCCGATTGTCTGGTACTCGGAAGGGACGGAGAGGTCTTATCCAGGAAGGGCGCTATGCTCGATCGGGGAGAGTTCGAGAAGATGAAAAGCGAATACTATGAAATCCGGGGGTGGGATGCGGCCAGTGGCCGGCAAACGAAGGCCTCTCTGCAAAGCGCGGAACTGACAGATGTAGCCGAAGACTTGGAGGGCCGGGGCCTTCTCGGCGGGTAACTTCATCATCGGTTTTCGATCATATTCCTGAAGGAGGTTCAAGATGGATCTGGGTCTGAAAGACAAGACCGTGGTTGTGACCGGTGGTGGCTCCAACATTGGGCGGGGCATTGTGCTGGCCTTTGCTGCTGAGGGTTCGAATATTGTCAACGCGGAAATAGACGTGGCCCAGGGGCAGAAGGTGGTGGACCAGGCCAACTCTATAGGGGGGAAGGCGGTACTGATCAAGACGGACGTTACGGACTGGGACTCCGTGCAGGCCATGGTCAAGCAAACTCTCGATACCTTTGGAAAGATAGACATCCTGGTCAACAATGCCGGCGGCACGCCTTTCAATCGTCCTTTTGTGGAGAAGCCCCGGGAGGAATGGGACAAGGAGATCAATCTGAACTACTGGGGAGTCATCAACTGCATCCGGGCGGTGGTGGATCACATGATGGGGCGAAGCTACGGGAAGATAGTCAATGTAGCCTCGGGTTCCGGGCAATCAGGCCTCGGGGCCATCAACTGCGCGGTCTACGGGGGCGCCAAAGGCGGCGTCATAGCGCTGGCCCGGGCGCTGGCCTGGGAGTTCGGTCGCTACGGGATAAACGTCAACAATGTCTGCCCCGGTTGGATTGTGCCGGCGACGCCGGACGACGTCGGGGACAACAGCTTCTGGAAGCAGTGGGGCTATGAAACTTTCACCCCGGATGTGCTGAAGAAGGCCATGAGATACTGGCCGATACAGCGGCTGGGCAGGCCGGAGGACATCGCCTATTCCGTTCTATTTCTGGCTTCCGACCGCGCTTCTTTTCTGACCGGCCAGAGCCTGAGCGTCAGCGGCGGCTTTGCCATGTGGTAGCCGGCGGGCAGGATACAGGGTCTTCGGAGCAGCCTTTCCCAGGTACTCCGGGATGGCCTCTTCTAGGGGGCGCGAATAGGGGTGTAGACAATGCCCAACTCCCGGGAAGCCTTGCTTCCGTTGGCCCGCAGCGGTGCTGACATCATCCTCGCCTGGTTCACGGACAGCCCCATCATAGGGGGCTTCTTCGTTAACCTAGACGCAGCCGTCAACGGATCCGCTGACAGTGTCGCCAGGGGGGCCGGAATGGCCAGGCGGGGAGCCGGCACGCCGGAGATGTCGGTAGCCATAGCCATCATTTGGGCGATAGATCACTGCTCACTGGCCACAATATATCGCTGTCCAAGGTTGCCTCTATTCTCCGCCGCTTTCAAGATAGCCTCCACTACATCCTTGACGCGGACATCGACATCAGTGAAAACCGTCCTGGTGAAGGCGCCAACGGCATTCTGCGGTTGACCATGTCGCTGATGAATTGGCCGGTGGGGTTGTTGTCCACCCGCCCCAGCACATTGCCCGGATGAATCATGGAACACCCAGTCACAGCCTCCATTCCGTCCAGCACGGAAGCCTTGTCGGTGACATCACCCCGGACCAATCCGGCCCCGAGGTTCCCGCAGGCTGCGGGCGCGGTGAGGGCCCCGAACCAGACACGTTATCTGGTGGTCTGTTTTTGCTGGTCTCTATACAAGATGTTTTCCGATGAATCCGGTAGCGCCTGTCACGAAGATCTTCATTTCACCCTCCTCGCGATTATTTCCTCAGCAGGAAAAGGTGCAGTCCCGTTTCCTTTCCTGATGACCCTGAAACCAGGGATGTGTTGCGAGGAGTCAAATCCGTTGAGCACCCGGCCGTCACCGGGGGCGATTCTCAGGCCGTTCGGAATAGCTCTGCCGGGGGCTATAATGCATCCGCTGCCCACATGCGCGCCGTGTCCCAGGCAGCTACCCAGAAAGGTGTTACCCGTATTCACCTTGATGCCTTCCTTAAGGACCTTCACAGGTTGTTCATCTAAACGATAGTCGGTGGAGATAGCTCCAGCGGCTATGAAGGAATCTCGCCCGTATACGGAGGCATTGATGAACTGGGTGGTGGTGAGGACGCCCGGGTATAACACCGCGTACTGGATCGTAGATCCCATCACAGTGCAATGGGCACCGATGACAGATAAGTTGATCGAGACGCGGTCGGCGATATAGGTGCCTTCCCCAATTACCGACTCCCGCACCACCGCCATGGCGCCGATCTTCACGTTATTGCCGACAGTGCATCCTTCGACGTAGGCGGTAGGGTGGATGTCGCAGCCATGGCCAATTTTGTTGATCTGGCGCAACACCTTCCACTGGTTGGTGGACCGGGCTTTGAGAGCGAGTTTCAGTAGCCTCAGCTTGGAGCCGTTCTTCAGCCTGGCGCCTTCCCCCAGCAGGGTGGCAATATTGGCCGACCAGAGATTGGTCCAGTGATCGATCTGGGTGATCAACTTGTCGGTGAGGGGAACGTTGTAGCTGCTCTCGCCGAAGATGTGCTCGGGGAAAGGGATGCCGTCCTGGAGTTGGCCTTCGTCGACAATCACCGGCCGGCATTCTTCGCCGGATTTGCCGGCAGGCACGTAGTGTAGGTCGTATTCAACGCAGTCGGGCCGGATCACCACTTCCTGGGTGACCACCATCGTTCTCAAGGTAGCTATGCCCGGTTTGAGGGCCGCGATAGTCCGGCAGCCCATCCGGCGCGAACGGGACACGAACTCGGACAGAAATTCGGCGGTGAAGTACAGTTGATCGCCGAAAATCAGGTGCTCTTCGGTGTCCCTGATGGAAGAGGCGGATTCGACAGGCACCAGTTCGATGCCGCATTTCTTAAGTGCCTCGGCCTGGAGCTCTGCCAGGGTCCGGTTCACTATGAGGCAATCGCATGGATGGTCGCCGAAGGGCTCTATGGTTCGTTGGCTTCGTATCATGTAGGCTTTCATTGCTTAACCCCCTCTGTGTTTCTGATCTCATGTTAGAGGAGCAACGGAGCGCCCGAAGTGAAGTGGTTCACATTGGGAATGTGAACGTGGTCACATTGGGGCAATGGTGAGTTGCGAGGCTTGATCGAGGGTTAGTAGATTTGCTTCTTCAACTCGTCGGGGCGCAGGATGGTGATGCGCTTCTTGCCTAGGGCCACCAGTCCTCTTTCCTGAAACAGACCGAGTTGCTTGTTCAACGCCTCACGGCTGACGCCGACGGTCGCTGCCAGATCCTGTTGCGTCAGGCTAAGGTCCACCTGTATACCCTGGCCGGTCCTAACTCCGTGTTTCTCCGCCAGCTCCAGCAGGCGCTTGGCCAACCGGCCGGGCAGGTCAAGGAAAATCGCGTCTTCCAGCAGATGGCTGGTGCGCCGCCAGCCGGCGGCCACGGCGGCAAGGACGGCACTGATCATCTCGGGGTGGCGGGCCATGATTTCCAGGAAATCGCTGCGGTCGAGAGTGACAGTCCGGGTGGGTTCGATGGCCACTGCATTGGCCGATCGGGGCTGGCCGTCGAGCAGGGCGATCTCGCCAAAGGACTCTCCCTCATTCAGAATGGCCAGGATGATCTCTTCGCCTTCCGGTGACGTCGTGATGATTTTCACCCGGCCGGACTGGATGATATGCAGGATAGTGCCGGGATCGTCCTGGTGGAAGATGACCTCGCCCGTGTGGTAGCTGCGGGTCCGCAGCTTTTCGGTGAGCTTGGCCAAGTGCGCCTCTTTCAGGGAGGCGAACAGAGGGACTCTCGACAGAAAGGTTGCTTCTTCCATGTTTAGATGGTGATGTGCGTGTGACGGAATAATAGCATTTGGCGTATCGTGGGGTGTCAAATGGGGAACGGTCGAATCGTGCGTGCGGGTTACCCGCGCACGGCATGCCGTGCGGCTACAGCAGCGATGGAGGAGGGCGGTTCCGGGAGGACTCTACCCGGACGTTCACGGCGCGGAGGGGATCGTGCTATCATCAGAGATTGAATCAGGCCATCCATGGCGGCCGGAGAGCGAATCCATGAAATGCCCTGCATGTGAGTCTAATAATCCCGATGAGGCACGCTTCTGTATGGAGTGTGGCGCAAAGCTGCAGGCGGTCTGTCCCCAATGCCATGCCGTAAACCCGCCGGCGAGCAACTTCTGTATGAACTGTGCTCAATCTGTGCGGTGCTGATGGCTGGGTCAGATCAGCGCGAGAGAACCTAGCCAACCTTTAGGAAATCACATGAACAAGCATGGGCCTACATGCTTACCGCATCACTGCCAACGGTCTGGTCTACTTGATGCCCGCAGAAGAACTATAGTCTCTGGTCTTCCAGCTCACTCCTGAGCCGGTGAAGTGCTTGACGGTGGCATAGGCCCCCGAAGCCAGCATGAACGTGATGGCGGCAGGCTGGGACAACGAGTAGGCTTCTGAATTACCGAAACGGTGGTCAATCAGAGCCCGCATTCCAATGATGAAGGCGACCTGGGTGGCGACAACGGCGAACCAGCCAGGGGCGCTCAGGAAAGGCAGAAGGTGCCAGGCCATCAGGATGAAGGGACCGAGGAACAGGGCGGTTCCTCCCAGAATCAACAGCACGAGGCCTATCATGGAGAAACAGCTTATCGAATAGGTCCACTTAGTGAATCCCTGCCACACTTCTCCCACATTGGTGTACATGCGACAGGAGACTTCCTGGGAAAGATCTACCACTCCCTGTCTCTTGCCGTGATGGGAGAACTCGAGTCCGAGGCAGACATCTTCCATTATGCGCGACTTGACTGCTTCGTGTCCTCCGACCTGATGGTAGTCGTCGGCTTTGACAAAGATAAATTGCCCGATTACCAGACCGGGCTTAGGTTTGGCTGAACCCTGCAGCCACCAGAGAGGAAAGCAGGTGAGGATAACGAAGTAAAGCGCCGGGATAACCATTTTCTGCGAAGGCGAGACCGTGCGCTGGAGAGGCAGACCGGAGAGAAGAGAAAGTCGATGGTCCAAACTGTAGGCCATCGCATGGCGCAACATTGAGGGCGAATGCGTCGTGTCCGCATCGGTGAACAGCAACCAGGAACCTTTGGCCTGAGCTGCCAGTTGATGGCAGGCAAACGGCTTACCCGCCCAGCCTTCCGGCAGCGGCTCACCGTGAAGCAGTCTTACCCTGTGATCGACTGCGGCTATGCTCTCTACAATGGCGGCCGTACCGTCACTGGAGTTGTCATCCAGGACCAGAATCTCATAGTTGGGGTAATCCTGCCGCCTGAGAGACTCGAGACAGGCGCCTATATTGGCCTCCTCGTTTCTGGCCGGCACCAGGACAGAGATCAAAGGAAACGGTGCCTGAAGAGATCCTTTCTTATCATCCAGTTTGTGCAGAGACCTCAGATTCAGAAGCAGGTTGACCATCAGGATGGTCAGTAAGAAACTCACGATGCCGAGGTATATCAGCCACATAGCGCCTCCTATGTACCTGGTTCACACTAATTCGAGACAGCATGTTTTTTGCTTTGATAACCTCCGCTTTTGATTCATTTACTCAAGGTGGAATTGTACACCTATTGTCAAGACCTCAGGTCGAACGATTCAACTCCTTCCTTACAGACAGGCGCATACACCATTTACTGGCAGAAGACGGTCGTGCTAGAATAGGCGTGAATCAGGACATCTTCTCCGGAGGGGCCGATGCCCCTTGGAATTTATCCACACCGCTAATTGGATGAAAAGGCCGTTTCGACACCCCGGACGCTTGTTGTATTCCTTCCGGCCGATTATCAGGTTGGGGTCAGCGATACAACAGCCACTCTGTATAGACTCTCGGTTGAGGAGCTATGGCTGTAGAGAGAGTTTTTCTCGGCTGGGATAGTCCGGCCGTGGTCAAAGTGCGGGAATATTTGCTCCCGCAGGAGCTTTCCGGGCCGGTTGACCTGGCGAGAGATCTGATCATAGTCCCGACGCGCCAGGCGGGACGCCGTCTCCGTGAGGCGCTGGCGGTTCACTGTGCGGCCCAGAAGACGGCGCTCCTCTCTCCAAGGGTGGTCACTTCCACATATCTCTTGACCCCGGAAGAAGAATCGGACCAGATGGCCAGCGCGCTGGAGACCGCTGCTGTCTGGACGGACGTCCTGACGAAGGCTGACCTGAGCGGTTATGCCGGACTCTTTCCGGCCCGCATCCCGTCGCCGGATTTCACCTGGGCTCTGCATACCGCCGAGATGATTCAGGCGCTCCGCGATACGCTGGCGGACGGTGGATACCGGATTGCCGATGTCAATCGAGATTTCGGGCACTTGCTGGAAGAGAAGGACCGCTGGGAAGACCTGGCGGCTCTGGAAACGGTCTACCTGGAGCGTGTGGCCGCCCTCGGGCTATTCGATCCCATCGAATCCATGCTGCGGCAGGCGGATAGTCCCGGGGTGCTGAAAGGCACCGACCGGATCGTGCTGGCGGCCCTGCCTGATCCCACCCCCTTGGTGATCCGCGTCCTGGAGCGTTTGTCCGAACAGGTGCCGGTGGTTGTCCTGGTACACGCTCCAGAGTCGCTGGCCGGGTGCTTTGACGCATGGGGGCGTCCTCTACCCTCGCAATGGAGAGATAGTCTCATTGACGTGCCGAATGCGGAGAGCAACATTGTTCTGGCCGGCTCACCCGGGTCGCAGAGCCGCAAGGTGCTGGAGTTGCTTGTGGAAGAAGCCGGTCGATTTGGCCCCCCGGACGTGGCTCTGGGCGTCCCGGACGCCGAGGTGATTCCGTTTCTGGCAGCGGATCTCTCGGAGCAGGGCCTGATTCCGTTCGATCCGGCCGGGAAATCGATAGCCCGGCATCCGCTCTATCAGTTGCTGGAGTCGTTCCAGGCACTGGTTACTGAAGGCACGTACCAGTCTTTTAGCGCGTTCCTGCGCCATACGGATTTCCTGGAGTTTTTGGAGAAGAAACACCGACTCTCACCGCGTCGCGTGTTGAAGGAACTGGACGAGTTCCAGAACGAACATCTGCCACAGGGGCTGGGCGACGTCGAGCGGGTCCTACTAGCGAGTACCCGTGCTCCAGCGCGTAATGGGTTTTCCCATCTGGCCAAAGCAGCAGCGTCTATTATGGAATGGGTCCGGGATTCCCAGGTCGAATCCGAGGACCTGACACCCGCACGATCAAACGCACAGTGTAGCATTGATGGAACGCTGCGATCGCTTCTACAGGCAGTCTACGAGCTCCGCACGCTCAGCCCGGAGGAGGCAGGCGATATCGAATTCGCGGCAGCAGCGGAGAAGTTCGATGAGGCCCTCCGCCAGCTTTCGGGAGGATCGCTCGACGGTGTAGACATGGATCGGAACGATGCGCTGGAGTTGCTGCTGTGGGCTCTCAAAGGGCAGAGGTACTATCCGGAACCGGGAAATGCCGTCGTTGATCTGGAAGGCTGGCTGGAGCTGCCGTGGAACGACGCTCCGTTCCTCATTGTCACCGGGATGAACGACGGGTCTGTGCCCGGAAGCCGCGTGAGCGACATCTTCTTGCCCGACACCCTGCGAGGGGCGCTGGGTTTGCAGCACGATGCCGACCGGTTCACCAGGGATGCCTATATTATGAGCGCCCTCGTCGAGTCGCGCTGGCAGGAAGGGCGCACCTGTTTCATTGCCGGTAAAACAAGCAGCCGTGGTGATGTCTTGAAACCGTCGCGGCTCCTCTTCCAGTGTCGCGATGAGGAGCTGCCCAGACGGGCCGCGCGTCTCTTCGGCAGCCCGGCTGATGCTCGGGTGAACTGCCCCTCCAGCGTGACTTTCTCGCTGGAGGTTACTCCCCCTGCGGATGTCCCTGCCGGCAGGTTGGAACGGCGGAGGATATCGGTCACGGCTTTCAGGGACTACCTGGTCTGTCCCTTCCGTTTCTATCTGAAGCATGTGCTGGAGATGGAAGAGATCGACGATCAGAAGGCGGAGCTGGACGCCCGTGATTTCGGGTCATTGATCCATGATGTACTGCATCAGCTGGCCCAGGACATAGAGATGAGGCGCTGTGAGAGCGCTTCCAGAATCCAGGATTTTCTATGTGCCGGGGCAACGGAATGGGCTGTGGCCCGCTTCGGGCCGACCCCGCCGGTGCATATCGAGGTCCAACTGGAATCGGCCAGGCAGCGCCTGCGCGAGGCAGCGCAAGTACAAGCGCGGCTGGCGAGCGAAGGTTGGGAGACAGAATATTCCGAGTTGGGGATCGAGGGCGATTTGGAGGGCATGCTGGTAAGGGGGAAGGTTGATCGCATAGACCGGCACCGCCAGAGCGGTCGTATCAGAATCCTGGATTACAAGACATCGGAGAAAGCTCAGCATCCGCAGGAAATCCACCTGGCTCATGTTCCGCGGGATGGTCAGCTGCCCGGATACATGAAGGTGGAGATCAACGGTTACGAAAGGCGCTGGGTGGACCTTCAGCTGCCGCTATACAGCATGCTGCTGTCCGCCAATCCGAATCTGCAGAAGCCCTTCGAGCTGGGCTATTTCAATCTACCGAGAGCCCTCCCTGACACGGGGGTCGAGATCTGGGACGGCCTATCCGGGCCCGTTATGGATTCGGCGGCTACCTGTGCCACCGGCGTGATCCGTGACATCACGAGCCGCCGGTTCTGGCCGCCGGCACTCCGGGTGCCCTACGACGATTTCACCAGGCTGTTTCCATCAGATGTGTCTGCCTGCATAGACACGGAGACGTTTGAAACCTTCATCAGGGGGGAGAGGACGTGATGGAGCGAATTGGCCACAAGGCTATATCGGCCTCGGCCGGATCGGGCAAGACCTTTCAGCTGGCGCATCGATATATCGAGCTGATGGCCAGAGGGGTCAAACCGGACCGCATCATTGCCCTCACGTTCTCCCGCAAGGCAGCGGGGGAGATCTTTGACTCAGTGGTGAGATACCTCTGCCGGGCTGCGTCGTCTTCTGATGAAGCCGCCCGGACGGCCGGGATCATTGGCAGGGCCGGAATGCAAGAGCGGGAATTCTTGCACACTCTCAGGGGCCTTCTGGAGAACCTGCACCGCCTGCAGATAGGAACACTGGACAGCTTCACGGTTGGAGTAGCCCAGACCTTCCCGCTGGAGCTGGGCATCCCGCCGCGGTTCAGCCTGCTGGAAGACGATGGGGCTGCCGGGAATGCGCGGAAGGAGGTCCTGTCGCGCATCTTCAGTCAGCATGAGGGTGGTCCGGCGGTGCGTGACGAGTTCCTGCAGGCCTACAAGCAGGCCACCTTCGGCAGGGAGGAGAAGAGCCTGGAAGGAAGGCTGGACACCATGATCGCCGACTACCGCGGCTTCTACCAGGTGCTGCCGGAGGCTGAACGCTGGGGCTGCGAGGAGGTCATCTGGCCGGCAGGGTGTCACTGGCTCAACGAGGATGGGGACGTGAAAGCGGCGGCTGTGGGGCTGGAGAGATTGCTCCGGGAAGACAATTTGAAGGAACGCCTCTTCAGCCGCTGGCAGACCTTCGTGGAGACGGTCAGTCGCTACGAAACAGGCTCCACGTGGTCGAGAGATATCGAGTTTCTTTTTGCCAAGCTCTCTTCGCAAATCACTGCCTTACGTGAAGGGTATGTCACGCTCAAGCTTGACGGAGTCTCCCGCGATCTCTCGTCGGAACACTGTCGCCTTGTCCTGGTCATGATGGCCCATATCATGAAGACGGAGTTGACCACGGTTCTGGAGAAGACTAAAGGGGTCTACAGGGTTCTTGACCTCTATGAGACCTTCTATGACGCCATGCTACGGAGGCACGGGAGATTGACCTTTAGCGATGTGCAGTACCTGTTGACCGCCTCCAACAACTACAGCGGCGGCTCTGTGCTCAGCCGCCTCCCCTCAACTGAGGCGCGCCTGTACATGGACTACCGTCTGGACTGCAAGCTCGACCACTGGCTGCTGGATGAGTTCCAGGATACCAGCGATCTTCAGTGGGAGGTGCTGCGTAACCTGGCGGACGAGATCCTCCAGGACAACAGCGGGCGGCGCAGCTTCTTCTATGTGGGTGATGCCAAGCAGGCCATCTATGGCTGGCGCGGGGGCAACGCCCGGCTTTTCGGTCGGATAATCGATCACTACGGTGAGAAGATCGAGCTGAGCCACCTGAGCACTTCCTTCCGCTCGTGCCAGCCGGTTATCGACACCGTGAACCGTATCTTCGGACGGATTGCCCCCGGTTTGCTGCCAGAGAACACCATGACCCAGTGGCAAAGGTCGTGGCAGGAGCACCAGTGTCAGCAGGATGCGGTACCGCAGGTGGGGTACGCTGCTCTACTAGAGCCACGCAGCGACGAAGGCAAGACCAAGCCTATTGATGAGGACCGCTACGGAGTGGTGGCCGCGCTGCTGAGAGAGATCGACCCGTTGAGCAAGGGCCTGTCGGTGGCTGTCCTGGTGCGGACCAACAACAACGGCAAGGCTATTGCTGATTATCTCCGCCGCGAGTGCCCGGATATGCGCATTGTCCATGAAGGTCTGGCCTCCATTGAGGACAATCCGGTGGTTTCCGTGTTGCTCTCGCTGGTCAAGTTTGCGGCGCATCCCGGCGACACCTTCGCCTGGCGGCATCTCCAGATGAGTCCCCTGGGGGACTACTTTGCCAGAGAGAGACTGAACCGGTCCAACCTGTCCCTGGTACTCTTGAGGCAGATCCAGGCGGAAGGTTTCCAATCTCTTGTCCGCTGCTGGGGGCAGCGACTTGATGCTGCTTACCCCCTTGATGCGTTTGGCAGGAAGAGACTGCACGAGCTGGTCGGCGCCGCCATAGAGTTCGACCGGGGCGAACGCGGTGACTGTAATACCTTCCTGCGATTCATTGAAGCCTACCAGACGCATGATCTGGCTACAGATGATGCGGTACGGGTGATGACCATCCATCAGTCCAAGGGCCTGGGGTTTGATTTGGTGATAGCTCCTGACCTTCAAAATGGCAACATGGTCAGGGCCAATCAAAGCGGTTTCGCGATGGCCCGCCATCCCGACGATGGGAGACCATTGTGGGCGCTGGAGATGCCCCGGCGGATTATTGCCGAGACCGACGAGGTCTTGAAGGAACAGCTGGCGTTTAGCGATGAGACCGCCGCGTTCGACGCACTGTGCTTGCTGTATGTGGCGCTGACCCGTGCCCGACAGGGCCTCTACATGGTCACTAGCTTTCCTGGAAAATCATCCGAAGTGCTGACGCCGGCGGCGTTCTTGAAGCGGCAACTGATGGGGAGTGCCCGGGCGGTCGAAGGGAAGCGGGTCGTCGTCTCGGGTGAAGAATTCGTCTGTTTGTATGAGACAGGCAAGAGAGACTGGTATGCTCTTGCGGAGGCACCTTCGGTAGCACCCTGCGTGCAACCGCCAGGGCTGGCAGGCGCGTTGAGCAACGTTCCTTCCCGAAGGCGGAGATTGCTCCATGTGCAGCCATCGAAAGGGACGGAATTCGGACAGAGGGCAGGATTGCTGTTTGCCCCTGCTGCCAGGGAGAGCCGGGACTTGGGCACCGCCATACATGAACTGATCAGCGGAGTGAAGTGGATCGACGAGGTTGACCTGGATCGCCTGATTACGGAATGGTGCAGCCGGTCAGCATGGAGCGAGGATATTAAGAACAGGGCTGTTGAGGAGGTTCGTCAACTTCTGAGCCGGCCCGACGTCCGCCGTGCGCTGACACGACCGGCCGGAGAGCCTACGCTATGGCGAGAGAAGAAGTTCGAGGTAGTTCTGGGTGAGCACTGGGTGACCGGTGCTTTTGATCGCGTGATGGTCTTCCGAGACGAAAAGGCAAGGCCGTTGCGGGCCATCGTGCTCGACTTCAAGAGCGATGAAGTGTCGGAAACCAGCGACCTGCGGAGATTGGAGGAGCGCTATCGCAGCCAGATGACTCTTTACCGCGGCGCCCTGGCGCGGATTCTGTCTGTCGTTCCTGAGCGCATCGGCCTGAAGCTGCTCTTCACCCGCGTGGGCAAGGTGGTCGACATTGAAGGAAGCCGACCCGCTGACGAGCAGCTGAGCCTGTGGTGAAACGACCACCGAAAGTAGCAGCTGCGGTCAGGTATGTAGCCCTCTCCGCAAGGGAGGGCATGTGGACAGGAATGGCTTGCTGCTCTCGCCTTCTGTCAACTTGGACATGGACTATTCCCTCAGTCGACTAGCTCGCCGATCAAAGGCAATCTGTCCAGCAGGTCGACTCCATGAGGCGCTTGCTTCATAGCCTGTGTTAGGTCACACCCGGGGCAGTGCCTGAAATGGTGGCGGCCGTTTCTCCAATGGAAGCTGTGGGATGCATCATATACCTTGCCCCCATAGGCGATGTAAGACACGCCGGAGCGGCCATCAAATCCCTCCAACTCTTTCGTGGTGAACTTCCTCATTGGATCAGCTCAACTAGCGAAAGGCCAAATCCAGCAGCATCATTACAGCAAAACCGGTCATGCCTCCCATGGTGGCCAGATCGGTATGGCCGCCACGTTGTGCCTCGGGTATCAATTCCTCGATTACCACGAAAATCATGGCGCCCGCGGCGAATGACAGGGCATACGGCAGAATAGGCCGGGCAATGATAACAGCGGCAGCCCCGATAACGCCAGCGATGGGCTCGACAACGGCCGATAGCTGTCCGTACCAGAAGCTCTTCCGACGGGACATGCCTTCCCGCCGGAGCGGCATGGAGACGGCCGTCCCTTCAGGCAGGTTCTGTATGGCTATACCCAGGGCCAAAGCAACGGCCGCTCCAAGGGAAGCTGCTGGCAGTCCTGCGGCCAAAGCGCCGAAGGCTATGCCAACGGCCAGGCCTTCAGGGATATTGTGCAGTGTTATGGCTAGAACCAGCAGAGTGCTGCGATGCCACCTTGTCTTCACTCCTTCTGCCTCGTCTGTGGGGAAGCCCATATGAAGGTGTGGCAGAAGCCAGTCAATGCCCCGCAGAAAGATGCCCCCCATGAGGAATCCGGCGACAACCGGCAGCCAGACCGGAATGTCCTTGCCCTCAGATAGCTCTATGGCAGGAGCTAGTAGTGAGAAGTAGCTGGCCGCAATCATCACGCCTGCTGCGAAACCGAGCATGGCATCGAGTACCCTGCGGCTCATATCCTTCAATATGAAGACAACAGATGCTCCGAGAGCCGTGGCTGCCCAGGTGAAGCATGTTGCCAGAAGAGCCTGCACTACGGGATGGAGTTCTCGAAAGTAATCAACTAACATATAGCCTGCCGAATCAAACGAAGGCCCACAAACGGTGGGCCTTCTAGTCCAGGTGGTCTATAGGCCCTTCTACTTCAAGAACTTGGAAACAAAGGGGGAAGTGTCTCCTCGGCGCAAGAAGTGGCCGGACGGACCTTCTCCGAGAAACTCTGAGAACCAGGACTCGTGCTCTATCTCTTCGTTGAGAATGGACTGCGAGAGGTCATATGTGCGGTGATCTTTGCCTGCCGTGATATTGCAGATATTGGTGTATCCCCGCACGGCACATCTCTCAGCTTCTACAAGCACCGTCAACATGGCTTTGATGTCTCTCGGGTCCTTGGGCAGGCTGGCCGGTGGGCAAGCAGAACAATTGTGGAAATCGATCATGCTCTCAGGCAATTTGCCTCCCAGTTCATATATACGGGGAACGAGGGCCTCAAAATGGTTGCGGTCTTCAATCCGCGCTGTCTCCGCGATTTCCTTGATAGTCTCACCATCAAGCCCAATCAGGTTTACTCGCAATATCGTGTAGTAGTAATAGGTCGTAAGCTCTGCAGCTGCATTGTTGACGAGCAATTCCAGCAATTCATCAAGATTTACCCCGGCTTGTTGTATCATCTCACGGGCTACTTTGGCCATTCCGTCACTCCTTCATTCGTATTTTGGCTGCTCCTTTTCTGACAGTTTTCATCCTCAAGAACAACAGCTATCACCCCCTTTTTCAGAGTACTTATTATGATTATACGACTATATCACTAATGCTATCTAATCGACCATTAATTAGTCGTGAGCGATTGCTTTCAGCCGTCTTGAAGGTCGAGGAAATTAGGGTGGCCTCTGCCTGTGGGATTGCGGGATCATTGGGGCGGTTAACAACCTGCGAGGCGAAGACAATTGCGCTCTGCACCAGATGAGCGCGATACGAGAAGTGAGAGAGGATTCTCAGGCGCTAGCCGGAGCCAAACGAGTAGCGCAAGGTGGCCTCAGACCTGCTCCCACTGAAAGCCGTGGTCAAGGAAGACGCTCAGGCAGGCCTCCACCACGTCGGGATCATAGAGTTCCTGCTTCTTTTTGACGATCTCCTTGAGGGCGGCCTCAAGGCCGAGGGCTGGACGGTAGGCCCGGTGGAAGGTCATGGCTTCGACGACGTCGGCCACTGCCAGGATTTTTGCCTCAGTAACGATATCCGAATCCTGAAGGCCCCTGGGATAGCCCGAACCATCCATTCTCTCGTGGTGCTGGAACACTACGTCCGCTATAGGCCAGGGGAATTCTATGCTTCTCAATATGTCGTAGGCGGACTGGGGGTGCTGCTTGATAATGGCGAATTCCACTTCCGTAAGGCTGCCTGGCTTGGTGAGGATTTCTGCCGGAACAAATATCTTTCCCAGGTCGTGCAGTAATCCGGCCACGCGGATTATCTGGAGCTTATCGGGCGGGAGAGCCATTTGCCGGGCAATAGCCCCGCCTAGTTGCTTAACCCTCTGTTGATGGCCGGCGGTATATCGGTCCCGCATTTCCACGGTTAGAGCAATGGCCTTTATGACGCTTTCCACCGTCGATTCCAGCTTGTCGTAGGTCTGTTTGACTGTCTCTTCGGCCTTGCGGCGCTCGGTGATATCTCTGTGGATACCGCGGTAACCCTCCAATCGCCCGTCGGGGCCGAAGAACGGCACGCCACTGGTCTCTAAGAACACCTGCCGCCCGTCTCTGTGCAGCTTCCTGATTTGAACAAATTTGAAGGGTTTTTGCGATGCCATGATCGGATTGACGGTTTCCACGGCTTTGCGCGCCTCTTCAAGCGGCATAAAATCGAACTGGCTCTTGCCTACAACTTCTTCAGGTTGGTAACCGAGAATGTCGGCCACCTTCGGACTAACGTACGTATAGACGCCCTTCTCGTTCATTTCCCACACCCAGTCGCTGGTGGTTTCCACAAGATCGCGAAATCTCTCCTCGCTGTCAGGAAGAATCGGACTTGTATCTTTGGATTCGGACGCTCTTCTCAGAAGGACTACTATTCCCGCGTTGCCATCCGATCTACGCCACGGCGACATGTGTAGATAGAAATCCATGGTCCTACCGCTCTTGCAGATGACCTGAACTCTGAAGGGCGACACTCTCTGCCCAGAGAGAACAACATTGAGCTTGGGCAGGATATCGAGAAAGGATGAGGGATCGAAGATCTTGAGTGCCTCAAAGGGCTTGCCGAGGATTTCCTCCGCCTGATATCCGGTAAGGGCCAACAGACCAGGGTTAATTCTGACCACTTGACCTCCCAGGTCTACAAGAATCAGACCCTCGGTGGTCACGCTCAGCAAAGCTTCGAATTCTTCCAGCAGCCCTAAGACCTGAAGTCTCTCGAACTCGGAAGATTCCCGGACGGTGGTCAAATTGCTCCTTCCAACAGAAAGCCCGACCCTGGCGGGGTCGGCTTTCTCTGTCCGTCTGGACTCGGGATTGGGCGCATAATTAGTGTCGACGAGTTTATTAGCATAAGCGAACCAAACCAGCAAGAGTGTATCCCTCTGTGTTTTCATCTGTGTCTCAGTACCACGAGGGATGCTCACAAACACGTCACTATATCGACTGAGGGTAGTTTGAACGCCAGCCTGGCCCATCGAACAATGACGACACCAGTGACCGAGGCGGACGATGGAGATAGTCGACGTCTGTGGTCTGAGACCAGCCGGGATGCCGCGGCTCAACGATCAGGGGTGGCGGTCCGAAGTCGGACTGCCGGCATGGTCTAGCGTCTGTGCGACAGGTCCAGAAGAGACCACTTCTTGGTCTGCCTTCTCCGGGTTAATAGTAAGAACAAGGCCACCATGACTGTTAGCAGGCCAATGCCCAGCCAGAGCCAGATTGATGAAGGATCCAGCGTCCATTCCACGTTGAACCCTTCCGGAAGAGTGGCGGACCCTTGAG
>Ga0207752_1000523_pt1 | contig 18153 bp, 11 predicted proteins | sample Pon2CUnioCityCA_6_FD_187272 | JGI IMG/M metagenome (GOLD analysis project Ga0207752, IMG submission 187272) | Marine sediment microbial community from Union City, CA, USA - Pond 2C Sediment 2 (SPAdes) | ecosystem: Environmental > Aquatic > Marine > Intertidal zone > Salt pond sediment ...
GATTACTGGTCGCTGAAGTGGTGTGATCTTCTGAGGATCAAGGCGGAGTTTCCCATCAATCTGTGGCCTAATGCGGTGCAGGCGTATCATCGCTGGATTTACGATGCGATTGCCTGCAATATGCCTTACGATCAATTTGCCCGCGAGATGCTGACTTCGAGCGGCAGCAATTTTCGCGTCCCGCAGGTTAATTTCTATCGTGCTATCCGGGGCCGGGAGCCGTCTGCTATTGCCGGAGTTGTGGCCCTTACGTTCATGGGATTACGTCTGGAAAATTGGCCCGAGGATCGCCGCTTGGGCATGGAGGCTTTTTTTTCCCGCGTGGCTTATAAGCTGACGGCCGAGTGGAAGGAAGAAATCGTTTACCTCGACCCGGCCCAGGCCGAGCCTCTTGATGCTGTTTTTCTCGATGGCGTTAAAGTTAAGATACCGCCGGGCCGGGATCCACGAGTGGTTTTTGCCGACTGGTTGATTTCTCCCGACAATCCTTGGTTCGCACGCAACATCGTAAATCGCGTCTGGTCCTGGCTGATGGGGCGCGGAATCATTCATGAGCCGGATGATATTCGTCCCGATAACGTGGCCGTCCACCCGGAGCTGCTGGCCTACCTGGAAAATCAACTTGTTAAGACAGATTACAATCTGAAGCATATTTATAGCCTTATTCTCAACTCCAGAATATACCAGCAGTCTTCTCGTGTCGCGGGCATCCTGCCCGCGAATCGAGTGCGGGATGCCCTCGACACGGCCGAAGCTGAGGCTCTTTTTGCCTGTTACCCGGTTCGTCGGCTCGAAGCGGAAGTGCTGATCGATGCCTTGTGCTGGATTTCCGGAACAAAGGAAAGTTATTCGAGCCCGATTCCGGAGCCATTCACTTTCATTCCGGAGGAAAATCGGTCCATCGAGCTTGCGGACGGCAGTATAACCAGCCAGTTTCTCGAAATGTTCGGCCGTCCGTCTCGCGATACCGGCCTGGAATCCGAACGCAACAATCAAACGACGGATGCGCAGCGGCTGCATCTGCTGAATTCGAGCCATGTACAGGACAAAATCGAACGCAGCTCGCGGTTGAAAGGCCTGATTAAGACCGCCAAGGGAAGCCGTCGCATATTAGCCAATCTTATCTATCTGAATATTCTGTCGCGTTATCCAACACAGAATGAGATGACTATGGCGCAACAATATTTTCAAACCAAAGGAATTAATACCAGACAGGCCACGAATGACCTGACATGGGCGTTGATAAACAGCAAAGAGTTTCTATACCGACATTAGGCTGGTCGGACGCTGCCTGTTCGGCAATGAAAAAGGAAACGATCAAGTGAAAAAGCGAAAAACAACAGATTTAATTACTCGGCGAGAGGCACTGGGACGTGGGCTTCTCGGAGCGGCAGGACTAGCGATGGTCAAGCCTTTGGGTCTCATGGCACAGCCGGCGCCACCGAGTCCCAGGGCCAAATCGGTCATTCAGATATGGATGTGGGGCGGCCCATCTCATCTGGACACTTTCGATCCCAAGCCGGAGGCGGGTGATGACTATTGCGGCCCTTTTAAAAAGCCGATTCCCACAAACGTGAAAGGTATCCTAATCGGAGAATTGCTCCCTCTGCTGGCACGGCAGGCCGACAAGTATTCAATCATCCGCAGTATGACCCATGGAAACAACAGTCACGAAACCGCGTCGTATCTCGTCCAGACCGGACGCGAGCCGGGCAGGCTGGTTTATCCCAGCGCCGGGGCCGTGGTCTCGCTGTTCAAGGGCTATGATCACGGGTATAAAGGGCTGGTTCCGCCTTATATTGTTTTGACCCAGCCACAGGGGCGTTTCTCCGAAGCGGGTTTTCTCGGGCCGCGGTATAAACCTTTCGCTACCGGCGGCGACCCCAAGCGGACTCCCTTCGTCGTAGAAGGAATCGTCGCAAAGGGTATTTCCGACCAGAGACAGCGCAGCAGGCGGCGGTTGCTCCATAACCTCGATTCTCTCGGCAAAGCCATGCCGGACAATCCGCATTTCGAACGACTGGACCGTTGCGAAGAAAACGCTTACGGCATGATGTTCGGAGACGCCAGGAAGCTGTTCGATCTTTCGGAAGAAAAAGACGAAATCCGGGACCGTTACGGCCGTAACACGTTTGGCCAGTCCTGCCTGATAGCACGCCGTCTTATCGAGCATGGCGTGCCTTACGTCACTATCAACTACAGAGGGTGGGACACACATAAACAGCACTTCGAAGCGATGCGCCGCAAGCTGCCGGAAATGGACGCCGGCATGGCGACACTTTTGCAGGACCTGGCAGATCGCGGCCTGCTCGACAGAACGATTATATGGTGGAGCGGCGAATTCGGTCGCGGCCCGAAAATCCAGTGGGGCTCGCCCTGGAACGGCGGCAGGTCGCATTACGGCAAATGCTTCTCGGCGGTAGTCGCAGGAGGAGGATTCAAAGGAGGCCGCGTCGTCGGCGCCTCTAACGAAAACGGTACCGAGGTAGCCGACCGTCCCGTATATCCGGCAGACCTTATCGGCAGCATGTACACCCTGCTCGGCATCGATCCCGATGGCCCGATGCCGAATCCGCGGGGACTTGACGTAAAAGTCATGCCCGCATCCGAAAAAGGTGCAGGCCGCCTTATGGAAATCATGTAAATCCAAGGAGCTGAGCCATGCTATTTACTCAGAGACTGAAATTTGTGGTTTTGGCCCTATGCGTTACGGCTGCGTGGGGGCAGTCTAATACGAGAGAACCGCATATCGGCTACCTTTACCCGGGCGGCGGGCAGCGGGGCACTGTCATTCAGATTACCGCCGGGGGGCAATACCTCAACGGGACACAAGATGTATACATTTCCGGCCGGGGCGTGCACGGCTCGGTCGTTAAATATATCAGGCCACTTAGAAACCTGCAAAAGGAGCAGCGACAGTTGCTGCAAAGGCGTTTGAAAGAGTTGCGGGATGCGCGCCTGGCCGAACTAACGAACCTTCCCCCAGATAAAAGAAATCTGAATGAGGCTGTCACCCCACTTGAAAAGGAAAAAGATGCCAAAGCCGAAGAAGTAAAAATGCCGGACCATCCTTTATTGTACGACCTGGAGAATAAGAGCCTTCGAGAGCTGGCCCATATTTCGAGCGTTCTTTTTTTTCCCAGGACAAAATTGCAGACGAACCGGCAGCTTGCCGAAATGGTGCTGATCGAAATCACTATAGATCCCGATGCGCAGCCCGGCAGCCGTGAATTACGGCTTGCAACCAGGACCGGTCTGACCAATCCAATGGTCTTCCATGTGGGATTGCTGCCGGAAGTACGTGAGCTGGAGCCTAATAACCGGCAGGCATATCCCGAGCTTCCCGGCTTGCGTCGTGTCGCGGGCATCCTGCCCTCGATTCGAGGGCGTCCCGTCCGCGACACGGCTGAGCCGCTCGACCTGCCCGTGCTGTTGAATGGGCAGATCATGCCGGGCGATGTGGACCGTTTCCGCTTTCGTGCGCGGCGGGGGCAGCAACTTGTAATAGAGGTTCATGCCCGGAGTCTGATTCCGTATCTGGCCGATGCCGTTCCCGGCTGGTTCCAGGCTACGCTGGCCCTTTACGATGGCGGAGGCGGGGAACTGGCTTTCGCGGACGATTACCGTTTCTGTCCGGATCCGGTCCTGTTCTATAAGATTCCCGAAAACGGCGAATACGAGCTGGAGATTCGTGATTCCATCTATCGCGGACGGCAGGACTTTGTTTATCGAATCGCCGTGAGCGAGCAGCCTTTCATCACGCAGATGTTCCCGTTGGGCGGCAGGGCGGGTGTTAAGACCATCGCCTCTATCGACGGCTGGAACCTTGCCGAAAACCAACTCCTGTTAGATACTCAACCCGACGGCGACTGCATAAGGCAGACCTGCTTTCGTGAAGAAAGACAACGAGTTTCGGGTGGCAGCCTCAAAGCCGGAGGCTTTGGGGATGGCCGACGTGATGAGAACCATCCCCAAGCTGCGCTTGAGGCTGCCATCCACTCTGGAGGACAACAGATTTCCAATCCAGTTACTTACGCCGTCGATACGCTGCCCGAATGTAATGAAACCGAATCCAACAATACCCCTGAGCAAGCACAGATAATCGATCTTCCAAAAATCATCAACGGGCGAATCGCCGGGAGTGGCGACGTTGACGTGTTCCGTTTCTACGGTCGTGCCGGCGATAAAATCGTTGCTGAGGTTTATGGCCGGCGATTGAATTCTCCGCTGGACTCGCTACTGCGGCTGGTCGATTCATCCGGAAACGTCCTGGAATGGAACGACGACCACGTGCTTAAGGACAGCCACTTGCATAAGGATGTTATGGGATTGATCACGCACTGCGCCGATTCGTATTTGCTGGCCGGTCTGCCTAAGGACGGCGATTACTACATTCAGCTCACTGATGCGCAGCATCATGGCGGTGGGGCATATAGCTATCGGCTGCGCATTGCTCGGGCGCAGGGCGATTTTGCGTTGCGCGTGACACCTTCGAGTATCGGTTTGCTCGCCGGCGGCACCGCTGCGATCCGGGTACACGCGTTGAGAAAAGATGGATTCGACGGCGAGATCGCCGTCGTATTGAAAGATGCGCCGGCGGGCTTCAAACTGAACGGTGGGCGAATACCCGCCGGACGCGATAGTGTACGTGTCACTTTGACGGCGCCTGCCAAAGCGCCGGTTAAGCCGGTCGCTCTTCAAATGGAAGGCCGCGCCAATATCGGCGGGCATACCGTAACGCAGGCTGCCACTGCCGCAGACGACGTTATGCAGGCGTTCCTTTACCGGCACCTGGTCCCGGCAAAGGAGTTTCTTGTCTTCATCCGGAAAACCAGATGGCGATCGCCGCCGGTTGAGCTGGCCGGCAGCAGTCCGGTCCGGATTCCCGCAGGCGGATCGGCCCGGGTTCGAATCAAAACCGCCAGACGCTCGAACTTTAAGAGCGTGCAATTTCAACTTGACGAACCGCCTGAAGGATTGACCATGCACGATGTGACTGTGGTGCCCAATGGTCTTTCGTTCCAACTGAAAGCCGGGAAGGATGCCATGCAAATTGCCGACAATCTGATTGTCGAGGCTTTCAGGGAGTTTATGGTTAAACGGAAGGACGGCAAACCAACAGGTCAGAAACGGCGTAATTCAATGGGCGTCTTCCCTGCGATTCCAATTGAAATAGTGAAGCGATAAGCGTCAAAGAGATGCGCTACGCAATAAAATACTGTCAGGAAAATGTTTATGACTAAGACGCAAAGCGATGTCAATCGTTTAGAGTTCTATACTTCGGCAATTAAGGTAACAGCTCTAATACTAACTGTTTTCGGATTCTTCGCATTCGGCGCTGTACAACCAGCCTGGGCCCGAGCGGGCCGGATAGATCATGCGGACAACTTTCGCAGGCCGGCGAATGATGATGAGCTGGAATACTGGCTAAAGAATATGATTTGGTACCACCGATTTACGAACGCCGAGATAACCGCAGCGACGGGTTTAAAAAACAGCGAAATCGTTGCCGCGATGGAGAAGTTTGACATTCGGCCGGACAATCGGATCGAACCTGATGACAACTCCCCTCTGATTGTGCTGCCGTACCCGGGAGGGCGGCATCCGCGGATAGGTTTTCTGGAAGGGGCGATCGATCCGCAGCGGGAAACGAAGTTCAGTGTTTTCATGCCCTGGGATCGTGACAGCTATGTCGTGCTCGATATACCCGAAGCTGTCTGGTCGAATTTAGGCCTGACTTATCTGGCTCATACACACATCGACACGATATGGACAAAGAAGGGTGTCAATCTGCCAAAGCTGGAGTGGAACCGCAAAGCCGACGGGACGCTGGATATTCAACGGGAGCTTCCCAATGATATCGCATTCGGCGTGAAGGTCAAGCCGACGAAAGAAGCCGTGCAAATGGAGATGTGGCTTACCAACGGCACGGATGAGCGTCTGACGGATTTGCGGATACAAAACTGTGTGATGACAAAAATGGCGGCGGGTTTCGAGCAGCAAACCAATGATAATAAACTCTTCAAAAATCCATACGCGGCCTGCCGATCCGGCGACGGTAAACGATGGATTATCACCGCCTGGGAAAACTGCCACAACATGTGGGGCAATGAGGACTGCCCGTGCTTTCATTCTGACCCGAAGTTTCCCGACTTGGAGCCGGGCCGGACATATCGGTTGCGGGGGTGGCTTTCATTTTATGAGGGTACGGATATTGAGAAAGAGTTCGAGAGGATCGAAGCAACCGGCTGGCGTAAGCGGCCGGAAAATTAGTAAATCACGTAGCGTTGGAAAAGAAGGAGTATCAATTATGAGTAAGCATAGTCTGAGTATCTTAGCGGCAATCGTTTTATTATTTCTCGCTCCGGAATTCAGCCGGGCGGCGCAGCAGAAACCGAAGACGCTGGAAATCGGCCGTCAGGCGCCTGATTTTAATCTTCCCGGCGTGGACGGGCGCAATTACCGGCTGGCGGATTTTGCCGATGCGAAGGTCCTCGTGGTCGTTTTTACCTGTAACCACTGTCCCACCGCGCAGGCATACGAGGATAGAATCATCAAGCTGATCTCCGATTACAAAAGCAAAGGTGTTGCCGTGGTTGCCATTTCGCCGAATGACCCGGAAGCGGTGCGTCTCGACGAACTTGGATATTCGGATATGGGTGATACGTTTGAAGAAATGAAAATTCGAGCCGGTGATAAAGGCTATAATTTTCCGTATCTTTATGATGGAAAGACGCAAACTGTCACCCTGGCTTACGGGGCGGTTGCGACGCCGCACTTGTTCATCTTTGACAAACAGCGGAAGCTGCGCTACGCCGGCCGATTCGACGATTCGGAAAAACCCAAACAGGTTAAATCCAACGATGCGATTAATGCAATCGAGGCGATATTGGCCGGCAGGAAAGTACCTGTCGAGAAGACCATGGCGTTTGGCTGTTCGGTTAAATGGGCAAGCAAAAGAGCCTCGGCGAAAGCCTCTCTTGCATCCTGGGCGAGGGAAAAAGTCTCCCTGACGGCGATAAATGCAAAAGATGTTGGCGAGCTTGTTAAAAACAATACGTCAAAACTAAGGCTGATCAATATCTGGGCGACCTGGAGCAAACCAAGCGTCGAGCAGATAGAGCAGTTCGTTATTATGAATCGGATGTATCGCCGGCGTGATTTCGAGCTGATTACCATCAGCGCCGATTCGCCCGCGAAAGAGCAGCAGGTCTTATCCGCTTTGAAAAAACAACAGGCATCCTGCAGGAATTATTTATTCGCGCAGGGTGACATTTATCAGCTTATGGAGGCGGTTGACAAGGATCTGCTTGGCGGTGTCCCCTGTACGCTTTTAATAGAGCCGGGCGGCAAAATCATTTATCGCAGGGTGGGATTGATAGAGCCGCTCGAACTTAAAAAGGCCATCGTCGAATACGTCGGGCGCTATTATAAATAGAGCTTCTGTAGTTTCTGAAATTTATGTTTCAACCGGATTTTGCTATTTTTGCTCTTCAAGGATGCCCATTCCGCTGCGATCCGGGTAAGGCGGGCGCTTGGCCGGCACGTAGGGATTTTTCTCGATCTCATCGAGCATGTGTTTTATGGCGGCATCGAGCTGCGGATCGCCCCCGTCGACCATTAGTTCCGGGTCGTCGATAACCTCTATGTCAGGGTCCACCCCGTGACCTTCCATGGTGAGCGTACCGTCGGTTTCATAGAAGGTGATAAACGGCACGGTTAATCTCGCGCCGTCAATCAGCGATGGATTCCTGGAAATGCCGATAACGCCGCCCCAGGTGCGCATACCGATAAGTTTTCCAAGGCCGGCTTTGCGGAAGAGGTAGGGAAAGATATCCCCGCCGGAACCGGCCTCACCATTGATTAACATGCACTTCGGGCCCTGGTGGCTGAGGGTCGGGACACGCCAGTCGTTTTCATAACGCTCGAACAAATGCAGATAAATGGGGCGATTCAGAAGTTCGATAAAGCGGTCGGCGATATTTCCGCCCCCGTTCCATCGCTCATCTATGATTAGCGCATCCTTGTTCATCTGGCCGTAGAACTGGCGGAAAAGTTCGCGTTGCCCCCGGCCTCCGGTGTCCGGTACGTGTATGTATCCGATCCGGCCGCCGGATTCTTTATCTACGTGCTGACGATTAGTCTCAACCCAGTGACGATAACGCAAATTGGATTCCGATCTCAACAGCTTTACAACGACATTCACTGCCTCGTCGGGATTGGGATTGGTTCCGACAGCAAGTGTCACGGTTTGCCCGGCCAGACCTTCGAAAGCCGCCCAGGGCGCCTTCGATGTATCGACAGGGATACCGTTGACTTTAAACAGATATACACATTGCTCCTTTTCTTTCTCGTCCAGATCGTCCAGCACCGAACGCGCATCGGTGTCCCAGATGCCGCCCTCGTATAATTTGCTAATGCGATAGTATCCCTGGTCGAGCTCGAAGTCCACTCCGAGATAGCCGATCGATTGGGACGGTCCGGAGTCTATATCGCCGCCGCCGTAATAGGTATGGCCGGCGTTGACTTCACTGATCATTTCCGCGATGACATAGCCGACGTCACGGCGGGATACGCAGTCGTCCAGCATGGCCTCGTATTGCTTGCGTACCGCGGGCCAGTCCACCCGGTGCATGTGGGGATCGTAGAAGTAGTCGCGCATGAATCGCCATGCGTCAACGAATATCTGGTGCCACTCCTGCCGTGGCTGAATCACTACATTCATCGGTTTGGTCACGACCAGGTCCTCGAGTTTTTGGTCAGGCCTGGCTTTGATAATACCGGTCTTACCCTCACTGCGGACGAGAAGCTTCTTGCCGTCCGGCGTCATTTTAACGAAGTTCACCTTCTTTAGGATTGTTTTCTCCTCGCGTTTTTCGCTGTTGGGATCGAAGCACTGAAGGGCACTTTCTTCTCCGCGTCGCAGGTAAATTACGTGATTATCATCGTTGACGCCGAGATATCCGAACCGCCCGCGCTTGATGGGCACGCGGAAAGCACGCATCTCCATATTTTCCAGGTCGATTTCGAGAGGTTCTGATTTCTCCTCGTCTTTTTCCTCATTTTCATCTTCTATCTCATCGTTCTCCTCAGAAGACTCGCACGACTTTTCATCATCTATACTGCTATTCTCAGATTCCTCACCGTTTTCGTCATTAAGATCTTCGCTCTCAGGCTTTTCGCCGGAGTCTTCGTCTTTCTCCTTATCCTCCTCTTCGTCTTTTTCGTCTTTATCTATCTGTTCCTCGTCACTCTTTGCCTTGAATGGGTTCGAGACATCCGTTCGCAACGGAACGGCATGCAGCACGGCGGTGTCCTGGTAAGTAAAGGTCAGGCCCGTATCTGCATATTTGGGTTGTGAGATTTCTCGTTGACTGAAGAAGTACAAAAAGTTACCTTCGCGATCGAACGTAGGCAGATAATCCATGAACATGCCGCTGGTGACCTGGTGGGATTCATCCTCCCGGACATTGTAAAGCATTATCACGTTCATGTTGTCCATGTTGGGTTTATTATAGGTTAGCCACTGTGAGTCGGACGACCAACTGAAGTGCATGGGAACGCCCCAATTCCACCCTGTTATGTTTATGCGGTCGAAATAACGGACTTGCCGCTGCTCGACGTCGAATAGATAAAACTTACTTTCGTGGTCAGCAAACACCATCCATTTGGAGTCGGGTGACCAGGTCCGCTGGTAGCGGAAGCCGGCTCCCATAGATGTAACGGTTTCCGGTTTGCCTTTTCCGTCGGCGGGCCGAATAACAAGCTCGTTTTCGCCGGATTCGTCCGAAAAGTATGTAATCCATTTTCCATCCGGACTCCATGAAGGCCAGCGTTCGGCGGTACCGCTGGTGCGGGTGAGGTTTCGAGGAGTTCCGTTCTTGGCGGGTAGTGACCAGATATCACCGCGGCTTTGGACCAGAACACGTTTGGCATTGGGAGAGAGATGCCAGTCCGAAAGCCGCCCGCTCACGTCCTTGCGAATCGGACGGAGCTTCGGGCGGGCGCCGGGAATCGAGATATTAACGGGTATTGCCTGCTCGCCGGCGAGGTTCAGCAGGTAGAGTTTGGCGTTATATTCGAAGATAATCTCGCCCTCGCCGTTCGGGCCGGGGCCGTTGGAGGGCCATTTTACATCGTAATCCTTGAAATTCGTAACCTGTTTTCTTTCGTTCGCCTCGAGATTATAGCACCAGATATTAAGACGATGATTCGGTCCGGCATCGGAAAGGTAATAAATTTTTCTGCCGTGCCACATGGGAATTGTATCGGTGCCTTCCCAATCGGTGATTTTTTTAGAAGTATGATTATCCAGATGGAACAACCAGATGTCCGAAGCCCAGCCGCCGCGGTAACGTTTCCATGTCCTAAAATCGCGATTGCGGGGAGTATAGGCGAGCCACTGGCCGTCACCCGAAATGGTACCGTAGCCGCCGTAAGGCACGGGCAGCCGTTTAGGCAGACCGCCGGCCTGCTGTACGGTGAACAATTGGGCCTGCCTTCGCAGTCCTCCCAGCCCGTTCATTGCAAACAGGAGCCGATTGTCGAAAGAGAAGTCGCACAGACGTTCACCGCTGGAATGATAAGTCACGCGTTGCGGGATTCCTCCGTCAATAGCTACCGTATAAATATCGAAGTTGCCGTCATAGTTGCCGCTGAATGCGATAGTGCGTCCATCCGGACTGAATCGCGGGAAGGCTTCTCCGCCGGGCGGACTTGCCAGCGGTGATGCTGTTCCGCCAGATCGCGGAACCACCCAGATGTCATCGGCATAGACAAACACGATATGCGTCGAGCTGACATCCGGGTAACGCATCATGCCGCCATGGGGTTGCACACCGGCGCCGGCAGTAAAAGAACAAAAAATCGACAACATTAAGAACATGCAGAACGGCGGGAATTTGGTACATACTCTCATCATAATGGTCCTTTATTTAGGATTTTTAATATCGATTTATTCGAATTCTAAACGTAATCGCCTGAAGAGCAAACAAATTCTTAAAAAGCTCACATTTTCCATTCGTTCCTGGTATTCTGGGTAGGGGATATTATTATCAGCTACAAGTCATTAGCAGCTATGGGATTATGGACTATCCCCGGAAGGATTCGAACCTTCAACCTCTGGCTCCGGAGGCCAACGCTCTATCCAATTGAGCTACGGGGACGAAAATCAATTCCATTCTAATACGCTAAAAAGGCCGGCAAGTCAAGAATATAACCGGCGGCAGCGGTAATTTGTGTCTTATTAGGATTTTTCCGCCGTGATATTCCAGGCAATTTGAGGAGATAGTCCGCTATCCGGCATTTTTATGTGTATATTTCGGCCATTTATGCTATAATAGTTTATGTTGATGGCAAAGATGAAAAGAATGAGTTCGTACAACTCGAATCGGGTTTGGATTGTTGTATTGCTCGCCGTCGTGTTCCTGGCTTCTGTTGCTCAGGCGGACCGGTCCGGCTGGGAGTCTCAGGATGTTGACTTGCGTATCTCCGGCGGCGCTCGGATTAAATCCGTAAATTACCCCCCGGCCGGAACGCTGCCGTTTCTTACCGGGCGTGATAACTATTCAGGTTACTCACCTGAGACAACCATTTTCCGTCCTGATGCAGATTCGGGATTTTCTCTGCTCGCTCAGCAGCCCGATGGGGCCGCAATTGCGTATTTGATTGATTCGCCGCCGTTGAACGGATTTGTTCCCTGGATTGCGGTGGCCGTGACGGATGAGCGGTCGGATGAATTAGAGTTTGATGCCGTTCCGCAGACTTCTTTGGTAGGTAAACGTTTGGTGGCAGAGCCTGAGACGGCCTATGGAATTGGCATATTCGATACCGGAGCAAGCACGCATATCATATCGTATGACGATGCCTCATATACTGGTTTACTCGATTACAAGCCCAACCTGATTACAGACAATCCCATCGAGGTCTCAGGAGTTACCGGCTCGGCGACTATGTGGGTAAGCCAACCCTTAGGATTGTTCATCGGTGGTCTGAACGCCATCGATCCAAACGGGCTAAAACTTGATGAGACAGTGATGATGGGCCAGACCAACGTTTCAGTCGGAGTTGGTGATCCCATAGACTCGCCAAACGTTCCGACCGTGGTTGGCTCGCCCATGTCTGTATTTTTTACCGCCGTCTTACGTAATGACAAGCAAATCACAATTGTCCGGGATGAAGTGGAGTTCACCGGGCCGGAAATTACCTTGTTCCAGGCAGATGATCCGGAGATTCCGGACTATTCGAGCCACATCCCCCTTGAGTTACGCCCATCTGGTTCGATGGCCGTTCAATATTTCCCCGATATTCTTGATCCTTTCGGCTCCGATTTTGGCTCGCCGCTGAGCCCATCAGCGATGACATCATTTCTGCCGACTCAGAGCCTTTTCTTTGCCTCAAGCGTTGACCTCGCCCATGGGAGCAAAAGCGCCATCGATAAGGATGGTTTCATGGTGGATACGGGTGCCCAGGTCACCGTTATAAGTGAAGCGATTGCCGCCCGGCTCGGACTCAGCTCGGCTGATGCTGATTTTGAAGTAGAAATCATCGGAGTCACGGGCGATAGTATTATGGCTCCGGGCTTCGTGATTGATAGTCTCGATATAACAGCGGTCCCCGATTGGCTGAGTTTTACGAACGTTCCCATCGTGATGCTCGACGTCGATTCTCCCGAGGGAGGTGTGATGGACGGTATTATCGGCATGAATTTGTTCACTACGTTTAACCTGGTGCTTCGGGGCGGTGGTTTGCCTGATTACGGCGGACATAGCCTCGATTTTGAGCCGATCCCTCCCCGTCCGATCGGTGACATTGCACCCGGCATCGGGGATGGAATCGTTGACCTTCGCGATATCAACGCCTTGGCAGGCTTATGGCTGACTACTCCGGAGTCGCTGCTTTGGAATCCGGATGCCGACATCGCACCGCATGGTGCTCCCGACGGCATAGTTAATTTCCTTGATTTTGCCTTAATTGCAGAACATTGGCTCGCAACGACGGCGCCTTAAGCGCACCTGATCAGCCCCAACGCAATTTCTAACGTTGATGTCAAGTCATTAATTTCTCACGATACAGGCAGGCAACTGTTTGACATCTACGAGCTTTACGAATATTATCCACAGACTGCTAAGGTATCTATTGTTCTGCAGGACGACTAAATGAGATTAATTCTGGATTTGCTTTACTTATTAGCCGGGGCGGCCTATAGCCCTGTGATCGTATATCGAGCGATCAGGCACGGACGCTACCGGGCCGGCTGGGCCCAGCGTTTCGGCGAGGTCAGCAGGAGGAATCCTGCGAAAAAATGTATCTGGCTTCATGCCGTCAGTGTCGGTGAGGTGAACGCGGCAAAAACCATCATCGAGGAGCTTGAAGGCCGGTTCGGCAAATTCGAAATAGTCATCAGTACGACCACCGATACAGGATTTGCTCGCGCAAGAAAAGTTTTCGGCGAGAAACACTACGTGTTTTATTTCCCCTTTGATTTTTCCCGGGCGATGCGTCGTGCCTTCGAAAATATTAAACCTGCGATCTGTTTACTTATGGAACTGGAGGTCTGGCCCAATTTTGTCAGCACAGCCAGGCGGCTCAACATTCCTGTCGTAGTGGTTAACGGCAGAATTAGTGACAAGAGCTATCCCAAGTATAAAAGGGTAAAACTGCTTGTAAGACACATCTTCCGAAAAGTTAATCTGGTTCTTGCCCAAACCGACGAATACGCTCAACGCTTCAGAGAAATTGGCGCCGACAATGTCATAGTCACCAACTCGCTGAAATACGACACGGCCAGGATTACGGATAAAGTGGAAGGTTCTGATGCTCTTGCAGAAAAACTTAATATCAGCGACGAGAGAATATGGGTTGCAGGCGGGACCGGTCCCGGAGAAGAAAAGATTATCCTCGACATATATTCGCAATTAAAAAAGAAGGACCAATTAGAAGACCTCCGGCTTGTCATCGTTCCGAGAAAGCCGGAGAGATTCGATGATGTCGCCCGGGTAATTTCGGATGGAGGTTTTGATTTTCTCCGCTACAGTTCAATTAAGAATACCGAAAAGAAGTATCAACAAAAGCCGCCCGTAATCCTTGGCGATACGATGGGTGACCTGAGGAAGTTCTATTGCCTGGCAACGGTAATATTCGTGGGCCGGTCTCTCGTTCCCGTAGGAGGCTCGGACATGATGGAGGCGGCTGCTCTGTGCAAATGCACGATCTTCGGGCCGCACGCCTTTAATTTCAGACAAACGGTGGAAGTGCTGCTGGCAGACAACGGCGCTATAATGGTTAAAGACGGGAACGAGCTGCTCCGGACGATGCAGAAATGCCTGTTCGAGCCGGAATTCGCCGGGAGAATTGCTAAAAACGGTCAAGAAGTAATTAAGAAGAACCAGGGGGCGACCGCCAGGAGCATCGAGCAAATCGAAAAATTCCTGCATGAGGACGAATAAGGTCAAGTGTGCGAATTCGGCATATCCCGTCCGTTGGCGTTTTCAGGTGGTCGTTCTTATCTTTTTAGCCATAGCCTCGATATGTGCCGGGCTTGTTCCGCAGCAGCCGCCGATGATACTGACGCCGGCCGAACGTATTTTTTCCGCCGCTGCGGCAAAATCGTCCGGTGAGACTTTGTAAACGGCTTTATCTTCAACCAGCTCAGGCTTGCCGGCATTCGGCTCGGCGGAGACTGTTACATCATCGGACAAGGCTTTCACCTCTGAAACAAATTTTTCCGCCAATTTCACATAGTCGTCAAGTGACAGTGTGCCGCAGTTGAATCCTGCCGCGTCCACGTTGAGCGGGACAAGTTTTGAGACCGCCGCTTCGACGCCGACGCCCATCATGGTCTTGAAGTTGTCGCCGGCTCTGTCAAAAGACATCGATATGACAACCGGAAGATTGCCGGCGACGGATTTTGCCGCCTCGATTGCTATGACGGCTTCATCGATGGCCGTCATTGTCTCGACGATAAGGCCGTCGGCGCCGCCCGCGAGCAGCGCCTCGGCTTGTGCTGTATAGGTATCTCTAAACTCATTAGGTTTAAGGGTTCCCAGCGGCTCCAAAAAATCCCCGCTCGGGCCAATGTCGCCCAGGACGTACTTTTGTTGACCGGCCGCCCGACGGGCGATTTGGGCGCCCGCCTTGTTTATCCGGGCGGCTTGCTCAGCCAATCCATGCCGGGCCAGAGCATATTTATTGGCGCCGAAGGTATTAGTTATAATTACGTCACTGCCGGCGAGCAGGTAGGCGTTATGGATGTCGGAAATTATATCCGGCGAATCAATGTTCAAATAGTCATTGCACGTGCCGACTTCAATTCCGCGGACAATCAGCTCGGTTCCCATTGCCCCATCCAGCAAGAGTAATCCCTGCTTGATTCTTTCTTTCAGACTTGTCTCGGGCATAGACAAACTCCTTTTGTATTAGCTACTGAGACTCTTCGAACCACTTTCCGTTAACGACCCTGTAGATGTGCTTGAAACCGCGAGGCGTGGGAAGCCCGAAAAGAACTTTTCGCCGAAGCTCGGTAATTGTTGCTGGTTTTATAGATTTAAGAAACAGGGTAATGCTGAGCGGGGCTTCCCTGGTTTCCCGGGTGTATGTTTTGATTATTATTAGGGAAGGAATAGAAAATCCGTCGGATACCTCTTTGTAATTACCCAGCTCCGCGTCGGCGACAGCCTGACCGTCCCGATCGAAGAATTCGATTTTCCTCACTCGATAATCACAGCAATAGATATATATTTTTTTGATTATCACGCCATCCTGTTTTTTTGCTATTATGTCATAAGGACCTTCGTTCGACAAAGACCAGTTGCGCTGCGTTTTTACCTCCTCGATACCGAGAGACTCAAGTAAAGTTCTGGGATTGATTAAAAGTCCTTTGGACAAGTCCTGCTCGGCCCAATTACCCCACCAGTGGGTGCTGATTTCTTTCGGTTTTATCGACAGCCAGAATTCCCGTTCGTTCGAGCCGAGCACTATCGCTTTTGGTACAAGAGCCTTGTTACCCTGGAGGTAAATTTCAAGGGGCGGATTTACCCAGAGTCTTACGTCGAAGTTTTCCCGCTGCGGCTCCTTCTTTTCTTCGAGGTAATACTCCAAGCGGCACTGTCCGTTAGCTCGCATCGGCACGATATTTTGTGAGTGGGATTGCAAAGCGGCCAATGCTTCGGCTACGGTAGCTTTGCCCGGGCAGATCTCCGAAGGTTGGCGGATCTGAGGTGTGCAGCCGGCAAGAACCACTATTGCTGCGGCAATGATCGGGAATAGTTTTCCTAACATTTTAAAAAGCTCCTAATCTGATTCTTGGCACCGGTCACTGCTGCCGGAGCGGGAATTTGTTTTCAAAGTAAATAGTACGAGCTTATATATCCGCCTGGAGAATCTCACCTATTTGCGACGATAATTGCTCGACCTGCTCTTCATCGAGGTGCGGATTTACGACTTCGACGATCTGTTTTTCGCCCACTATTCTTAAACGCCAGACTTCCTGGTCGTTCACGTTTTTTGTTTCATCGTATTTAAGAATCCTTTTTCTCATCAGAATTAATGCCAGAGCAAAACGGAAATCGACTTTCTCCTGCTCCGTCTCTTTTTCCAGCCGTTCGAAAAAGGCCATCAGCATCTGGTCGTCAACAAACAACTGCTTCTTTTGGCCCGGTTCGGGCAGTCTGGTTTTCCAGTAGCAAAAAACATCCGGCTTCTTGCTCTCCCAGTAATCGGCGCAGAAATCCCGTCGTTGGAGTCCTTCGTCGGTTTCTATGAGAGCACCGACGTACTCTTGGCCAGACTCAATCTTTTTGCCTGTGCCGTGACATTGGCCAATCGGCTTATTAATTTCCCAATCACTCATAGCTATGTTGTCCCGTAATACTCGATAGAGTCGCTTTTGAGAGTTGTCTAAGCTCGTTTAGTTGAATATTTAGAATCGCCGGTTTCATGGTCATAATTCATTTACTCAGTCAAACTTCAGCCATCCGCTTATGTTTTGCGCTGTCTTAGGGCCTATACCTTTGATTTTCTGTAAATCATCGCAATTTTGAAAGGCCTGGTATTCGCCGTTTTTTGCATGAAAGTTCTTGCGGTAAGCAACGATCGCACCGGCTCTTCCGGGGCCCATGCCGGGTAGTCTAACTAAACTTTCTAAAGGTGCGTAGTTCGGATTTATTCGGTCGTCCAGCTCGATTTTGCATTGTTGAAAAGCTGATTCGTTTCGCCCGCGATTCGAAACAAAGCCGCATGAAAAACAAACCGCTGCAAATACACCAATAACAAACGCGAACGATTGAATCCTGTTTTGCCTGGTTTGTCTCATATCATTTATCATATAAAGCTGCCCGTTCGAGCCGCAAGTCGCCGGGTTCGCGATAATATCTGTTTATCGGTGAAAAATATTGTCGTGCAGTTTCTTCAGGATTCGAAACGATTTTTTAGGTTCGAGCTCATCGGTCAACAGGCCGCTGTTGGAAATAGTGCTATCAGTTGTGTCGATGAGGTTCGCATAAGTCACTGAGTTAACGAATTGTTTGCTCAGTGCAATCTTATAGAACTGTTCGATCCATTGCCCCTGTCGTGATTCATTCCATTGTTCGTGCCAGATACCGGCAACCTGCCCATCATGTAATCCGTCGCCGTTCCGGCTCGGGACCTCGACATTGGTCATATACAAAGGCTTGGAGATGGGCCCGAAGTAATCCAGGATCGCCGATATTTGCATCATATCTCTGACGTGCATACCGGACGCATTCTTGCCGAATCGTACTTGCAGTCCGAAGGCGTCAAAATTGATGCCGCTTTGCACAACCATATCCATGTAGACCAGTGGCGGGATGCTGTTGGGCGTAGTTGTATAATATTCACCCCAAGGATTGCTGACTTCTATAATCTTCAATGCCCTGTCACTTGCCTGCTTGACGGCCATGTTGGCCGCACGGGTCATTTCTAAAATCTGCTCGAATCCAAATCCGAAGTGATTTAAGGCATTCAAGCCGCTTATAGCACTCCACGCACGAACGGCACCGGAGTAACGAGCAACTACCTCCGAAATAAACTTGTACGCCGTTTCCCGGATCTTTTCGAAACCTGCTCCGCTTTTAAGAAGCCACTTGGGCAGATACTCTTGAGAGAAACAAAGCAAAGGCCCCGCGCTGAGCGTCA
>Ga0207752_1000524_pt1 | contig 18146 bp, 10 predicted proteins | sample Pon2CUnioCityCA_6_FD_187272 | JGI IMG/M metagenome (GOLD analysis project Ga0207752, IMG submission 187272) | Marine sediment microbial community from Union City, CA, USA - Pond 2C Sediment 2 (SPAdes) | ecosystem: Environmental > Aquatic > Marine > Intertidal zone > Salt pond sediment ...
ACCCTGATTGTACTGGCACTTTTTTTCGCGCCTTTTTATCTGCGGGCGAGGGTTGCAACGCTGCCTGATTTTCTCGAGAAACGCTATAGCCGGCCATGCCGCGACTGGCTGGCCCTGCTTTCAATTATCTCGGCGATATTCATACACATCGGATTCTCTCTTTACGCCGGCGCAGTCGTGCTTGAGGGGATGTTCGGAATCAACATCTGGACGAGCATCATTCTGACGGCCGTCCTGACCGGGCTTTATACAATCATCGGAGGCCTGCTGGCGGTGGTCTTTACCGAGTCGATCCAGACAATCGTCCTGGTGGCGGGAGCGGCGTGTGTCACTGTGATCGGACTTTATCAAGCGGGCGGATGGTCCGAGTTCGTCGCAAGCGTCGAGCCCGCCAAACTTACCGTCCTGCGACCGCACGGCGATTCCTCGAACCTGCCCTGGTACTCGGTTTTTCTCGGCTATCCGATCATCGGCATCTGGTACTGGTGCGCCGACCAGACAATCGTACAGCGTGTTCTTGGGGCAAAGGATTCCAATCACGCGAGGGTGGGGCCGTTGTTCGCCGGCTTTATTAAAATCCTGCCGGTCTTCATCTTCGTGCTTCCCGGCCTGATCTGCCTCGGCCTGATAAACCAGGGCAAACTGCCCGGCACGCTTGAGCATCCGAGGTATACTTACTCTTTCATGATTAACGCACTGCTGCCCGTAGGGCTCAAAGGCCTTGTCGCCGCAGCGCTTCTTGCCGCGTTGATGAGCACGGTTTCCGGGGCTTTGAACTCGATAGCAACGCTGTTCAGCTACGACATCTACAAACGCTGGCGTCCCATGACATCCGACAGGACTTTGGTCGTCATAGGACGCATCGTAACTTTCATCGCCATGATCGCCGCCATAATGTGGTCGCCTCTTGTCAGTCACTACCCCAGCATTTTCCAGGGAATCACCGCGGTTATCTGTTACATTGCCCCGCCGATTACCGTGGTCTTTCTGTTCGGCGTTTTTTGGCGCCGGGCCAGCGACAAAGCGGCTTTTATTACGCTATGGCTCGGCTCGCTTATGGGATTCGCGGTCTTTCTGCTCGACTGGTACAAGGAGCGAACGCCCGGCCTGCTTGTCAAGATTCTTGAATACTTCGAAGAGCTCACAGGACAATCTATCCCGTTTGACTTCCATCACGGCACCGGCTGGACAATTCCTCCCATGATGGCGACTTTTTATCTTGCGGTTTTGTGCTCGGTCATCCTGATCATCGTATCGCTGCTCAAGCCACATCAACATACCGCCGAAAGCGAACAACTCGTCTGGGGCAACCCGATGGATGCGCTGCGCGACAAGGGCTGGAAGGGCATCGGGAACTACAAATTTCTTGCGGCACTGTTGTTTGTCGTAATGATTCTGCTCTATATAAAATTCAGCATTAAACCGTAATCCGAACAGGAATTCCGGATTTTTGCCTGAAAGCGGAAAATATAGTGAAAGGAGACGTCGCAATGAATACTATCACCAGGCTCACCATAACCGTATTTACAGTGACACTGCTGGCCTTTGAGTTGACACTATGCGGATGTGCGCAGCAAAAAATGCAGCGCTACGGCAGCGTCATCGGACTGAGGCCGGAGAAAATCGAAGAGTACAAAAGGCTGCATGCGGATGTCTGGCCGGATGTGCTGAAAATGATCGAACAATGCAACATCCGCAACTACTCGATTTACCTCGGCGAGCTGGAAAATGATAAATATTACCTGTTCAGCTATTTCGAATACACAGGCGACAATTTCAAGACCGACATGGCCAAAATGGCCGCCGATCCGACAACACAAAAATGGTGGTCGTTCTGCGAACCGTGCCAGAGTCCGATACCGACCCGAAAAAAAGGCGAATGGTGGGCAAATATGGAGGAGGTATTCCATTACGAATAACTCATAAGCGGCGAAAAGACTCTTGATAATCCTGCATAAATAGTTTATAATGTGTTTAACAGGGCGATAAATACAACGGGGGGAGCATTTGTTCGGGAGTTAAGAATCGTGCAACCGGAAAATGATAGGATTTCGAATCATACGTGCCCGAAAAATAACCCGGGGCATAAGAAACAAAACAGACAGAAACCGTCTATTAACCTGATGCTCTTTATTTTCGCTGCAACGGTAATCTCCGCTCTGGCTATAGACGGTAAGGCCGATGAAAACGACTGGTTCGTATATTTGGGCACCCAGGAAGCCAAAAAATCACCACGCAAGAATATCAACGCAGCCGAGGCGCTTCCGCCTTTGCCGCTGCCGGCGACACCGTTGCGGCGAACCGAACGCAAGAAACCCCCGCAGCCGGACTACCTGGTCGGCAAGGTGATTTGGGGCCAATCCGCTTCTTTCGCCGACAGCTCCGGCAAAAAAATGGAAATCGCCGACTGGAATCTTTGCCCAACCGACACGGAGAAGTTTGTCGCACAGGCCCGGGCAATGGATTTGCAATATCACTGGCAGAATACCAACCTTAACGATTTTCACTTCGAACCGAAGAAGCTGCCGGCCCTGTTATTCAGCGGAGTACGAACCTTAAAGCTCAGCGATTCGCATATTCAGGCCCTGCGCGATTATGTATTGAACGGCGGCATGATTATCTGTGATTCGATCGCCGGCTCGCCGTACTTTTACGAATCGGCGAAAAAGATTTTTCTCCGCGCATTTCCCGAATGTCGTTTTCGCAGAATCTCCCCCGACCATCCGCTCTATCATATTATCGTGGACGTTGAGAAGGTAACTTATAAGGGCAATAAGGGACAATCCATGCCGTTCATGGAGGGTATTTATATTGGCAGCCGGGTAGGTGTGCTCGTATCCAAATTCGGCCTTGGCTGCGGATGGAACCGAAGCATGCAAAGGCTGGAGAAACTGAAAAACGCCGCCTATTACAACGTCAAGAGCGCTAATGAAATCGGAGTCAACATGGCGGCATACATCGTCGGCTACGCCGAGGTCGGGCTCGTAGAGGGCAGGCCGGAAGTTTTCGGCCTGGCCGACCAGACCAGACCGACCGACGAGTTCGTCTTCGCCCAGATCAAGCACGACGGCCTCTGGAACGTGCATCCCGGAGCTGCGACGGCGCTGCTGATGAAGCTGCGAAGATATACTTCCGTCAGAGTTAACCTGAAACGCGTTAGTATCGATTTGCAGGAAGAAGACCTGTCATCGTATCCGTTTCTTTATCTGACGGGGCTCGATAATTTTTCCTTTTCTCAGAACGAAATCGGCGCTCTCCAGCGATATCTCGATAACGAAGGAGTACTTTTGATAAACAACGGCCTGGGACTGGGCACGTTCGATTCAGCCGTCCGGCGTGAGCTGAAAAATATCCTGCCCAACATGTCGCTACAGCCGATTCCGGCCGGTCATAGTATTTACAGCAGCCTGTTCGACGTTTCAACAGTACGGTATTCACCGTCATTAGCCAAGAGCAAGCCGGAGCTGAACAATCAGCCGTACCTGTTGAGTGTCACTATCGACGGACAAATCAGAGTCGTTTATAGTCCCTACGATCTCGAAGCCGGCTGGCTTGAAGTATCCTACCCGATGATGAAAGGTTACGAATCCATTTCCTCGCAGCGGCTGGGAATGAATATGATTATATACATGATGACTCATTAAGGTGGAGTTTCTATGCCAGGCAACACAGCATCAACCGTACAATGTCCCGACTGCGGCAAGACATATAAGCTGAGCCATGCTTCGCCCGGCAAAAAGGCACGCTGCAGATGCGGGTGCGAATTCGAAATCACCGCCGAACAACTGTCGGCTGAAGATTCGCGGCAATCCCGGAAACTTGAGATTTCGGATGATGAAGCCCTCGCCGCGGTCGAACGGCTCGCAAGAGTAAAGGCGGCGATATTGAGTGAAGTGGGAAAGGCCATTGTCGGCCAGAAAGAGGTTTTAGAGCAAATTCTTACCGGATTCTTCGCCGGAGGTCACTGCCTTCTCCTGGGCGTTCCCGGACTTGCAAAGACGCTAATGGTATATAGTCTGGCCCAGACGATGCATCTGAATTTTAAGCGGATTCAGTTCACGCCCGACCTGATGCCCACGGATATTACAGGCACAAACATTCTGGAAGAGGACCCCGAAACCCGGCAGCGAACGTTTGCTTTTCACAAGGGACCTATTTTTACGAACGTGCTTTTGGCCGACGAAATTAATCGTACGCCCCCAAAAACACAGGCGGCCCTTCTCGAAGCCATGCAGGAGCACCGGGTGACAACCGGCGGCAATACCTACGACCTGCCTTCGCCTTTTCTGGTGCTGGCAACGCAGAATCCTCTGGAGCTCGAGGGCACTTACCCCCTGCCCGAAGCGCAGCTTGACCGTTTCATTCTGCTGATAAAGGTCGATTATCCCGATCTCGACGAGGAGCAGAAAATCCTGTTGTCAACAACGGGTTCCGACGGCGAGGCGCTCAAAAGCATGGTCGATGCCAGGTCCGTGACAATGTACCAGGACCTGGTCAGGCGGGTCCCGGTCAGCGAGCACGTTGCGAACTACGCGGCGAGACTTTGTCGCGCGACGCGGCCGCAGGAAGATGTCCCGGACTTCATTCAAAAGTACGTACGTTACGGTTGCGGGCCGCGCGCCGGACAATCCCTGCTTCTTTCCGCCAAGGCAAACGTCGTTCTAAACGGACGCTTCAATGTCTCCTGCCAGGATGTTCGCAAATATGCCTTGCCCGTTATGCGCCACCGCGTGATACTGAATTTTGCCGCCGCAAGCGAGGGACTCGATTCCGACGCAATTATCGAAAGGCTCCTGGAGACGATTCCGGAGTCGCAGTAAACCAGCGTTTATGACCGGCCGAGTCCATGAGTGAATCAGGCGAATATCGCTATCTTCCGGCCCATATGGCCGAACGCCTTCGCGGGATTGAAATCGGTGTGCGCAGGCCGATGGACGGCAGCAAGCAGGGCCTGCACAGGTCGCCTTCCTTCGGCTCGTCGGTGGAATTTGCCGAGTACCGCGAATACATGCCGGGCGACCCGATTTCGCAGATTGACTGGCCCGTTTACGCACGCAGCGACCGTTATGTCATCCGGCGCTTTCACGAAGACGTCAGTATCCGCTGCTACGTGCTGCTCGATATCTCCGGGAGCATGGGCTACAAAGGCAGCGGGGCAATGAGCAAGATAGAATACGCCTCATATCTCGCCGCGGCAATGTTATACGTAATGATACAGCAAAGCGATACATCTTCATTGATAACGTTCGACAGCGAGATCCGCAGCTACCACGAGCCGACGGGCACCTTCACTCGGCTAAAGCCGATGCTGCTGGAACTCGAGAATCTCACATCGGGCAAAGCCGGCGACATCGAAGCGGTCCTGCACAATGCCGCCGAGCTGATCAAGGGCCGGGCTTTGGTTATGATTATTTCCGATTTTCTTCAGGAACCCGAAAAGATTATCAGGGGCATCAACCATCTCTATCACGACGGCAAAGATGTGACGTTGTTTCACCTGATGGACCCTATCGAGTTGAACATGGCGATATCGGGGCTTCTCGAAGTCGTATCGATGGAACAGGAGGGCAAGCTGATCGTGGACTTCGGGCTTATCAAGGAAAGCTATCTCAAACAATTGCGAATTTATCTCGACCAGTTGCGAACAGGCTGTCAGAGGATTCGTGCGGATTATATTTTCGCCGATACCGGGATGGACGTGTACGATGCCGTCCTGCAGAGGAGGAAAATCGGATGATTTTTTCCACGCCCATTTTCCTTTATTTTCTGCCTGCGGCGGGGCTGCCGGTGCTTTTTCACTTTTTTCTCAAACAGAAAAAACGCCAGCTTCTATTTCCGACCCTGATGTTCTTTCACAGGACCGATCCAAGACTCAATTCACGCCGGAAGATTCATCAATTACTGCTGCTTTTGATGCGGGTACTGTTAATCGCATTTATACTGCTTGCTCTGTCACGGCCGAAATTCCAAAGCTCCGTACAAATGGGAGGCAAAATCTCGGCGGTAGTAATAGTTGACAATTCCGGCTCGATGAGCGATATCGCTCGTAACGAGAATACAAAGCTGGAGCTCGCCGTCGAAGGCGCCAAAAGGCTTGTTTCCCTGCTTGGCGACAGCGCCGGGATGAACATCGTGACACTCGTCGAAGACCCTGCGACCGCATCCGTCGATTCGTTAACGTCCGACACAGAATCCCTGCTGACCCGGCTCGACCAAATAACTCCTACCGACGCCACGGGAAGCGCCGGCAACGCATTGGCCAGAGCGTTCAGACTTCTTCAGGCCGATTCGGGTCGCGGCGGCGCGGTTCACGTATTCAGCGATCTGCAGCAAGCCGAGTGGGCCGATAATGCACTTCAATCGGAATCAGCCGGCGATTCGATAAATGTAATTCTGCACAGAATAGAATCCCCGGCACGCCAACAGGCTAACGCGGCCATCAGTTCGATTCAATTTCCCCGGCAGAAAATTCTGGCCGGACATCCATTGAAAATCGGCGTTGTCTGCACGAATAACTCGGCGGCAACCGCAAATATTCGAGTAAATTCCATTGACAACCAGGACAACAAGAGCACTCAGAAAATCTCGCTCGAGCCGGGCAGAAGCCAAATCGTAGAGGTCGGTATAAGACCGGACACACCCGGCTATCACTGGGTAAAAACGTGGATCGAAGGAGACGGCTTTGCCTCCGATAACCAGGCGCCGGTAGGGATCGTCTGCGGGCAGACCGCAACTGTTTTGTTTGCCGGTTCACCAAGTGAATTCGGCGTGCTGCCGACGGCTTTTTCGCCGGATAATTACGGACAATTGACCGGCATGATTTCAAAATTCACCCGGTCGGGCCAAATACCCCAGGCACAGGCTGAAAAACCGATTCTTATTGTCACGACATGGGGGCAAATCAGCCAAAACAACCAGGTCTCGTCCGACCTCAGGCAATACGTGGAAGCCGGCGGCAATCTCCTGCTCGTACCCTCGGCAAGGAGAGCCGGCATAAATGCAAAACCCCCGGCATGGCTCGGAGCCGGCACGAAAAACCGTCTTTCGAATGCACGGGGAATAAAGGTCGAATCGATGACGAAACAATCAGGTTTCTGGAGCCGTATTCGTGAGGCGACGGGCACCGCTTCCCCGGAGAACGTCACTGTATTTACCTGTTATCCGCTGGAGCTTTCCGAGCAGTACACTCCGCTTTGGGGGATTGATTTCGAAAAAGTCGTATTCGCTCACAGCGAGCTCGGCAAAGGAAATATTTACGTCAGCGGGACGGCCTTTGACCCAAGATGGAATACGCTTCCCTTGACAGGTCTGATAGTCGTCATGTCACAAAGTATCGCCGTAGAGGGAACCGCTCTCGAAGAAAATGCGATGCTGTCGCTGGTCGCCGGAGAATCTCCTAAGGGCATCAACGCCGGCGGCAAGCAAATCGAGATTACCTGTCTCGTCGGCGATGAGACTGATTTCAAAAACCTGGCCATTGACATGCCGGTATTTTCTAAATCGGGCGTTTATCTGGTCAAAACCGGCGGCGAGGAATTCTGCGTATCAGTGCGTTCATCGGAGAAAGAAGGCCTGACACAATTTGTAGAAGGCACACAAGTGCCGGCTATGGAAAAAATCACACACAGCATTGTCAACTATGATCCCAAGGACGATCTCCGGAAATATCACGCCGGCCAGAGTCGTACCTACGAGCTGTTTCTGCCCCTTGTTTTGCTGGCGACTTTGGCTCTGCTCGCAGAAGGCTGGCTGGCGAATCCCGTCAGAGCCAGGGCCGAAAAAACAACCCGGCCCGAAAGCGCAAAAGCACCCGGTCAGGGCAAACAGCCCGGCGAGACCTTGGGCACGTCCGACCAGGAAGTTCTTGTCGGAAGGGGGGCCGGATAATGGAAGTTCTTCGGTGGCAGACTCATCTTCATCCGATCCTGGCCGCGGCAATGATTCTGATTTTGGCCGTCTGGCTGATTGCCCTGTACCGGCGACAAAGACGAAGCCGTTCGTTGAGGCAAACGGTGCTTTTAATGTTTCCGAAAGTCTTAATCGTGCTGCTGATAATCCTTGCATATTTCGACCCGGTACGAAGCGTCGTACAAAGGCCGAATCGAAACAAAAAAATCATGGTACTTCTCGACACATCTTCATCGATGGATTGCAGGGACGAACCGGGACTCGCTCGCACAGAAAGAGCCAACGGCTTGGCTCAGAATCTTGCCGGAGAACTTCGGTCTTTTATCGATCTTGAAAACCTGGATTTTGACGTGAAAGTACACAGAGCCAAAGATACAAAACAAGGCGCAGAGCAAATTAGGGGCACCGATTTGGGCAAATGCCTTGTAACAATAGCCGACCAGGCAGACAGCGCCAATTACCTCTCGGCGGTTCTGCTGACAGACGGCGGCGACGAATTAATTCAGGCGCCGAAACTGCCCCGGGTTCCGCTCTATATCACGGGTATCGGCAGTTCTCCCGATTCGTGGAATGATTTGGCCGTGACCGAAGTAACCGCCCCGAAGCTTGTCGAGCAGGGCGGTAATTTTGAAGTTTCCGCCGATATACTGGCGCGTTCTGCATCCAGAGATTTTGCCGTAAAAGTCCCGGTTGCCCAGGTCAAACTCGAAGAGAAACAACAGGACCAGTGGCAGGTTCGCGGTTCGGAGTTCGTCCGCCTGGAAAATCCGAGAGCGAGGGCAAAATTTTCGCTGCAGGCCCCGCCCGAGCCCGGCACGAATGAATATCGCATCACAGTCCAGAACATCGATGGAGAGATATCGAACCTTAATAATGTTCGGGACTTCAGCGTGGAAGTTCGCAAGGAAACGCTGCATGTCCTATTCTTCGCCCAGGAGCTTGGCTGGGACTTCAGTATGATTCGCAAGGAGCTTGCCCGCGACCCATCGGTCGAGCTGACGGCACTGTTTCGCATCAGCGAGCAGCGGTTTATTGTCCAGGGCTCCCGGCAGAAAGGCGATGAGCAGCTCGAAGCAGGTTTCCCATCCTCCAAAGAAGTCCTCGATTTATACAAATGTATCATTGTCGGCTCGTTCGGCGCCGCGCAATGGCAGCAGAAACAGTTAAATGCCTTGCTTCAATACGTCCGTGACGGCGGGGCGGTCGTCTTCCTGGGCGGCGAGAATTCATTCGGCCGGGGCGGCTATGACCGAACTATCATCGAGCCGTTATTCCCCTGGCGGATAAACATGACCCAGTCGGAGTTTCAAATCGGCCGATTCGCTGTCAGCGTGCCTGCCGCAGCTCTGGGCAACAGTGTAATCGAAGAAACTACGAAAATCATTTCTCAGTCTGACTCCGTTTCCGTAGAGAGCCTGAATGTGGAAGGGCCTCTCAAAGACGGCGCCGTGACTTTACTCGAAGCATCGACGGCGGGCAGGTACGTGCCGCTTGTTTCTATGCAGCGTTACGGCCGGGGACAGACGATGGCGGTCGCGACGAACACGCTGTGGAAATGGTGCCGGGCGTCGGACGAGCTTAAAGAAGCATACGGCTATTTCTGGCAACAGACGGTCAAGAATATGACCTCTTGGGAAGAAGGGCGGCGTTTCCTCGCGATCAAGTGGGACCGGGAAAAATACAATCCCGGCGAAAACGCGTCGGCGACAATCCGGATTGCAGGCCGTCACGATGCCGAGAAGTTACGTCTCACCGCTGAAATGGAAGTGGAAGGAAAATCAACGCCCATTACCGTCGAGCCGATGATGGGACAGGGCAATACGTTCAAGGCCGAAATGAATTTGGCCGGAAGCGCTCGATACCGGTTCGAATTGCAGGCCTTCCTGGGCGAACAGATGCTCGAATCTTACGAAAAAACGATTGTCGTGGGAACGAGGCTGAACGAAGGCGCCAACCTGGAAGTGGACCATGCGTTTCTCAATAACCTGGCCGCAAAGGCCGGCGGCAGGTATTTTCAGGAAACCGAATTCGATAACCTGATCGCTACGCTGCGAAGCAGGATCCTGAGCCGGGTGGCGAGTATGGAAATTCCATTGATTGAAGACAAATATATATATATCCTGATTTTCATTGGAATCTTAATCACCGAATGGATAATTCGCAGGAGAATGAATCTCTTGTAAGCAGGAACTTGATAATGATAAACCGGAACAAATATATCGCTTTTGTTGTCAAATGCCGGGCGATTTCGATTTTGCTGCTCATCCTGGTCCAATCAATTACCGCCCATGCGGTAATAAGGAAAGCTGCGGTTTATTTCTCCGACGGAAAAGTGCTCACAGGCAGGATCGCTCTGACCTCGGGACGCAAATTCAAGCTGAACATCCCCAAAGCCGGCAAGCTCAAGACTACGGACATGGTCACTGGCGAGGATGTGCAGTACGGCAAGGTCCGGCAGTTCACTTTCGAGCCCGTAAGCGAGATTCGCTTCTATCCGAGCAGGGAAGAAATAAGGCAAAACTGGAAATTCATTGAAACGACAAAATACGATGAAAAGACGGCGGTAGCCGATTATACGCCGTCTAAAAAGGCCTTCTGGGGCCGGACCTATCCGCTTAGATACCTTTCCTCGACGGTTATTTTCAGCAGCGGCGAAACGCTCGAAGGCCGGCTCTACAGCGTGACAATCTATCTCGAAACCGAAGAAAAAACTCATCGATTTGTTCTGCGAAGCAAGCAGCGGGGCGAGAAGGGCACGAAACTTGAGGACCTGGTCTATATCAACAAAATCAAGATGCTGGATGAGGGAAAAGATATAGCCGCGAACATTACCGTAAAATTCGCCGGCACGACATTCGGGCCGAACGACCTGGTCCAGGCGGTAACGCGTGATTCGCTTACGCCGGTGCCGACCGAAAAGGGCGAAGGCCCGGATACATTCGTTGTAAAATCGGCCTTCGGCGAAGATTTTTATCTGGCCGTCAGAAAAGACGGCAAGTATTTCGTCGGCTGGCCTGCGAGCCGTGATGAGAAACTTTTCGCCCTTGCCCGGGATCATATCGAACGCCAGCGGGATTTTTATAATGACAAAAAGCTGCTCGGCGTAATCAAGAGCAATGACGGCCGGGAGGTCCTGACGCTTGTCAATCTTCGGCGAAGATTCGCACCGACCAACTTCGGCGATATCGGCGGGGAATGGGACAGGGAGCTGGGCAGGATTGTCGAGCCGTGGCGGCTGAGCATCTGGCGATGGAAATACGACCGGGCCAACCAACAATTGCTGCTCTCTTCACGCGGGACATTTTTTCGCTTTATCTTCCTGCCGGAAGACCCGACACCGGAGGCCGAAATCTCCGAGGAACTCTGGCAAACCCGGCGTGAAAAGAACACCGTCCACGTCGGTCCGGCGGCGATAAATTCGAACGTGAGAATGGAAAAATGAAACCGATACCATCTGAATACGATAACAATGTGCACCAGTTAATACTGAGAATCCGCAAGCTCATGCTCACGAGCCGGCTGCTGCGGGGACTGCTGATTTGGCTGACGGTGAGCCTGGGGCTGTGGCTGATTCTGCTTGCAGCGGACAATCTTCTGCACCTTCCGGCGGGACTGCGCCTGGCCGTATCACTGGGCGGCCTCGCCTTGATGGGCTTTGAGTTGTGGCAGCTTTTGCTGCGACCGGCCATTCTGCGCGACAGGCTCGAATCGGTAACGTTATCTCTCGAAGAAAGATTTGAAATTCCCGAAAATATGCTGATCAACGCACTGTGCTTCGAATCGTCCCGGCTTAATCCCAAAGAAGAACCCTTCGCCCTTGAAACAATCAAATCCGGCTCGGAAATGATGACCAAAGCAAACGTCGGCGAATTGTGGCAGCACAAAAAACTGGCCCGATGGGCCACCGCACTTTTGATTCTTATCATCCTGTGGGCCTTCTTCGGTATTAGCCGGGGGCGCAATCTCGGCAATTCGCTGCTGCGGTACGCCATGCCCTTAGGCGATGTGCCTCCAGCCGGCTCGGTGGTTCTGAAAGTAACGCCGGCCGGCGATATATTCATGGCCGAAGGCGACGATCTGGAGATACTCGTAGAAGTCATGGGCCTGAAAGCCGACGATTCGCTCGCCCGATACCCGGAAATCATCCGGCAGCGCGGCAGTGATTATGTCAGCAACGAGAGAGGCAAGAATAAAAGCACAACAATGCAATCGTCGACCGAAGGGCACAACCGCTATCATTACACCTTTAAATCCGTGAACGAATCCTTTGCTTTTCGAGTCTTTGCGGCGAACACTTATACACCAAGTACCAAAGTAACGGTCAACAAAGTGCCCCGAATCATAGAATCCGAGTTTCACATTCTCGCCCCTTCGTACACCGGCGCCGAACGTATCAGTCTCCTCGGCCCGCCCGAGACCCTGACCGGCCCGGCCGGTTCCGATGTCACTATCGACGTCAAACTAAACAAAAGCGCAGAAAGCCTGTGGTACAAAGACTCCGGTGACTGGACTGCCTTCGAGAACAACAGCGGACTCTGGAGGGCCAAAACGCAGCTCCGCCAGGCCGAATCCTACCGGATAGAGGTCAAGGCAAAAGGATTCGAGGAGCGAATAAAAATCGCAGAAGCACCGGTTCTCGCCCAGCAGGATCGACGGCCCGAGGTGGAATTTGTCACAACCGATCTTAACCGCCGGGTCAATCTGGGCCAGCGACTCAGGCTCGATATCCAGGCTTATGACGATTTCGGAGCCAAACGGATTTACGTTTCACATAAATCGGCAAGGGCAGACAGTTCCGAGACGACAATAGAAAGCTGGAAATACCAGGGCCCGCCGGGAAAGATCGAATCGCAAGAGACGCTCCTGCTGTCGATCGATGCAAGCCTGTTCAAACCGGGCGGCAGCTATATTCTACAGGCGTTCTGCGAGGATTTCAGCCCGGCGGGAAACATCGGCAGCTCGAAGCCCTTAATGCTGCAGATAAAATCCCTGGAAGAAATGACGCTCTCCGAAGACGACCCGAGCGGCAACGCTTTCGCCGAACTCGATAAGGCCATAAAGGCGCAGCAAACGTCCCTGGGTGTCACCGTCAATCTGACTGCCAACCTCGACGACGTCATCGACGCAAATCATACGAGTCAGGACAATCTGGCTTCTCTCAAGAGCCACCTGTCACAAATGGAGCAAAAACAGGACACAGTCGGATCTCACATGACCAAAGCATGGGAAGTATCCGTCGAGCCGAAACCGGAATTTGTCGCCCGGCTCATCGAACTGCGTGATAACGAGCATAAAAGAATTCTCGAAAAGATAACCGAAACGGGCCTGAGCGAACAAATTGACAACAGCTCCGCATCTTTCGCTCTTAAGTCAATCGAGAAGCAGCAGTCCTTCCTGCTCGATCAGCTTCTCGCACTGAAAGGAATCGTCGCCAAACAAAGCCAGGTCGATGCGGAGAAAGCTATGGCCGAGCTTCTTGGCGAAACCGACGAATCGCTCAGCCCGACTCCGGAGGAAACGCTGGAAAATACGGCCAAGGAGCTTGACGGATTCATAAAGGAGCAGAAAAACATCATGGAGAAACGGCAGATGGTTCTCGACCTGCCGCCGGAGGATTTCTCCGAAGAGGACGAACAAGTGCTGGAAGACCTTGCGATCGACCAATCGAAACTCGCCGAAATTCTCTCGAACGTGGTCAACGACCTGAGCAATATGAATCTTCTCGACTTCGGCGACACACAGATGGTCGAGTCGATGAAGAGCGTTTATGAGAAGGCCGAAGAGCTGGCCGACAAAGCCGAGCAAGCCGCCGAAATGCGGCAGGCCAGACAGGATGCGTATCGTCTGGAAACCGAAGCGGTCGAGATGGCCGAAGAGCTGATGATAAACTGCGAAGCAACGCTGGGCTTCTATGACAATATTCAATTCGTAGCGGAAATTCCCGAAGACGAACAATTGATGGCGCCGCTTGCCGAACTGCCGAGCGAGCTTGAGGATTTGGTCGGCGACCTGATAACATCGGAAGAAGAGATGCGGCCGGAGGTCGAAGACATCGGCAGCTATCTTAACTCTCTGGACCATACCGCCGGACCCGTTGCTGACGGTACTATCAGCAGCACAAGTGCCAAGGGCAAAACAGGCGACCAGAGGCCGGAGGACAATGTGCTGGAGGGCCGAAGCGGCGCCGGACGAAGCGGCATGTCCGACGGCCAGCTCGTTGAATCCGTCGCCAAGGACCTGGACCAGAACGAGTACGCCCTGCGCGAGAGAGTATCCAACACGCCTCTGGAAGCAGGGCAGGTCGAGGATCAGGACGTCGGCGCCGCAACGGGAGGGACCGGACTCGGCAAAACCACCGACAGCACTACACAATTCGGCGCCGGCGGAAAACTGCCGCCCAAGGTGCTCGAAATGATGCGAGAGACTATGCAGACCCAGCAGGAAATAAGGCAGTCCTCGGAGGACGTGGTGACAAAACTTAAACGTCACAACCTCTCGACAACCGAACTGGAAATATCGATCCGGGCAATGCAAAGGCTGGAAGAATCCATCCGGCAAAGCGACGGAATCGCCATCAGAAGCGCCTACGCCGAAACCGTCGACGGCCTGAAGAAGTCTCACAGCGCCGTCGGCTCGCAGCTTGCGATTCAGTACACCGGCGATACCGGATTGGCCAGAAAGCTTCAAAATATATTCTCCAGGAAACAGACGCTGGACTTCAAGGGCTACAACCAGATGGTCAGCGCCTATTTCGAAGCCCTCGCACAGGCCCAGGCCGCCGGCAATTCATCGGAGCAGAAATGATGCTGTCTGTCGCTTTGGAAATCCGGAGAAACACAACTACGGGCGCACAAACGCTAAGGTATTTCAGAAACCTTCTGTACTGTACCATGATTGTTTCGTTGATTTCGGCCTCCGCCCAATCCCAGGAGCAGGTCGGCAGATCCGGCTGGCACGAGAATGACGCCGGAGTTCGATTTCGCATCGAGAAGGATTACTCGCATTCGCCTATTCCGGACGTTTCGCTGCTCGATATTCCGCCCGACAAGAAATCTAAGAACGTGAAAAAATGGATCGACGGGAACAGGTGGATTAAAAGGTACCAAATCAACGGAAAGCTGTGTCAGAATATTCTCCCATCCTTCGGCTCCAGGCATATTACCTATAACCTTAACCGTGACTACACCCATTTTGTCGCAAGAGCGGGGATTGTAGATCGCGCCGATCCGAACACATCGGTGACATTCGAGGTTTACGCCGACAAGAGGCTTATACACAGGGCCGGCCCGCTTACCCCGCATAAACCGCTGGCAGAAATCAATACCGCAATCCCCGCCCGAAGCAAACAGCTCAGACTCATTACAAAGGCCTCGAAGAACAGTTATCTCAACAGAGCCAAGTGGGTAGATCCCGGATTTATGCTCAGAGGCAGTTACCCGGAGGTCTGCCTTGTGCGGCTCTATGCGCCCCGGCACAATCCGGAGCAGCTCGTCCCGAAAATCATCGCCACTAACAGCGGGATCAAAGTCAACAGCCTGATTCTTTCGGCCGAGCGGGGCGAGCCGATGGACATTCTCTTTGAAAACCCGAAAGGCAATCCGAGCTATCTGGTTTACCTGGTGCCCAAAGACAAATACTCAAATCCGAGTACATCCTGGAAGCCTCGCGCGGGACTCGTGCTCCGGACAAAGTGGGCCAAAAAGGGTCTCCGCTCTTCGGATCGGCTGCCGGAGTTTCTGAAAGCCTTTAACGGCAGGGCCAAACCGGTCGGCAACAGTCTCGTCGACAATATTCACCATGGCTTCGGCATCCATCGTATGCCGGAATACGAGACATCCCAGCAGGGCGGATTCGGGTTTCACCACTACAAGGGCTTTTTCAAAGTCGACAAAAACGGCAAGTATCGCTTCGCTACAATCTCCCGCTACGATTCTTATATATCCGTCGATGACAAGCTTATCGTCGGCTGGCCCGGAAGACATAACGTCAACAGGGCTCGTCGAGGCGAAAAGCAGGGAACTATCAAACTCGAGCCCGGCGTCCATAAGCTGGAATACTTCCTTTGCAGCCCGTGGCCGGAAATGTTCGCCGTGGCGGCATGGAAGAAACCCGGCGAAGAATTACGGGTCATGACAAGAACGGATTTCGTCGGCGTCGGCCGCTTCCGGACAGTTTCGGCCGACCTCAGCGAGCCGAACCAGGTTTATGGAGCTTTCGAATGGTCGCCCATCGACGATTTCCGTCTTAAACAGAGAGGCCCATGTTTCGTCGCTATGCAATTCGACGCTATCAAGCCCGACCCGGTCACCCGCTATTCGTACCGGTGGACCTTCGACGACGGCACGACTGTAGAGGGCGAAACGGTAGAGCACGTTTTTCTGCGTTCCGGACTTCGAAAAGTCCGGCTCGATATTGCCCTGCAGGGAAAAACTCTGGCCAGAAGCGAACACGAAGTCAATGTTTACCCGGCACCGGATAAATGCTTCATGAATGTGACCGACACGGATTTTTTTGACAAGGTCATCCGGCAGCGAAATCTCGATAAGGCCCCGCCCAACGACCTGGTCAATCTTTTCATTCTTGCCGACAAAACAGACCGCCTCTTATGGAAAGAACTCGCCACAACGTCACTGACCGGAAACCTCGCCGGCCTGCTGCAGGAATCCGAAGATACGGATTTCCTCTTCGACTTCGGCCGCTATCTGCTCAAACCTGAACTGAAACAGTACGGCAAATCGCTGGAGCTTTTCAATCGTCTCCGGCAAAAATCCAACGCCAAAACATCCGTCCGGCAAAAAGCGGGCATTTGTGAAGCGGAGATTCTGACCGCTTATTACGGGAAAAATGACCGGGCCCTCGCGGTACTAAAACAACTGCCGGCCGCAAACTCCATGCGCGACGAGCTTGCTCGCCGCCTGACTCTGGCGAAGGCCCAGGCAATGTTGGGATTGGGCCGGACGACCGAGGCCGTCAAACTTGCTGAGCAGCTCAGTACAACCTCTGACTCGGCCGACAAAGCCAAATTGAAAGTCAAACACGCCGGACTAATCAGACACGCCAGAGTCCTGACCGAAAACCAGACCGACCCGAACCAGTTGGACTACGCGATGGCGAAAATCGAAACTATCGTAGCCGAGGACCCGGCGAAGATTTTTTCGCCCGGCGTGAATCTCGTCAAACTCGATATCCACCTGGCAAGAGCGGAATTTCATGCCGCTTTTCATCTAACCGAGCGCCTAAAGAACCTGCAATTGAGCGATTATGACATCGCCGAAGTCCTCGCCCGCCAGGTATTCGCCTCGTGCGGCTCGAACAAAATCGAAAAGGCCAAAGCCGTTTACGCCCGGTTGAATAAGGATTATCCCTACAGTCCCGCAACAGAAAAGGCCAAGCAAGCCATCATCCAGGCCCTCAGCCGGCAATAGGGCAATAGTCAATATTTCTATATTGCCTATCCGGCAGATTTTTTCTTGAACACCCGATAATTGTGGTATATATTCCCTATAGCGGTTATACCCTGAGTTTTCGAGCCGGATGTAAAAGTTCTCCGGTGCGCCTGCCATTTGCGGGACACCGATAGGGATGGAGTTTAAATCCGCTGCGCGGAGCCGCATTGGAACTCCTTTGAAGTGGTCAGTTGCCATCGATCAGCTTTCAGAATATTTTTGTTGTCAATGGCCAATTTCAAGAATATCTTATCCGGTGTTCTCAGTAAAAACACATAATAACTTGTTAGCCTAATAAGAGGGGAAGAATCTTGAGCCGAAAAATGTGCGCTTATTGTGGAGATCGCGTTGCTACCGACAAGGAACATGTATTTCCAAAAAGCTTGTATCCAGAATCGAAGGCAACATCGCGAGTGCAACGCCTGACTATCCCATCTTGTAATGTATGCAATAACGGGTGGTCAGACGATGAAGCACATTTCCGAAACATCTTGGCATTGGCGGGCGAGCCAAATGACAGTCGCCGTGAACTCTGGGAAACTAAGGTCCAAAGCAGCTTCCGGCAAGTTGATGGACCCCGTCGAATTCAGGATATTGTCAATACCTGGCGATCAGTCGAGGTTGATTGTAAACCCAGACACATGATCTATCCCGGGGAAGATATGAGGGTAATTCGGGTCGTAAAGAAAGTCGTTCGCGGGCTAAGTCATTACCATAACGTTATGTCGGCTGTGCCCGAATCCCGTGTATGGGCGGATGTCATGAAGTATCGGATGCCTGACGAATTTATAG
>Ga0207752_1000525_pt1 | contig 18104 bp, 14 predicted proteins | sample Pon2CUnioCityCA_6_FD_187272 | JGI IMG/M metagenome (GOLD analysis project Ga0207752, IMG submission 187272) | Marine sediment microbial community from Union City, CA, USA - Pond 2C Sediment 2 (SPAdes) | ecosystem: Environmental > Aquatic > Marine > Intertidal zone > Salt pond sediment ...
AGGTCCGCCTCCAGCAACTCCGGCCGCACGGAAAAGGCGCTGCACGACACCATCAGCGGTCCCAGCAGCGGCCCGAAACCCGCCTCATCTATGCCCGCCAGAATCGCCACCCGTACCGCCTCTGCCTTTCCTGAACCTGTAACCACCCTACCCGGCCCCTGCCGTGCGAACCCCGCTGTACAGGCCGAGGGAGCGTGTGGCCCTCACCGCGTGAAAGCACCACAATCCCCACCATTCTCATAGCCGAAACACAAGCCCTTGTCAATCACCCCTGCCAGCACGCTACCGTCGCCTCTGTCATTCCCACGCAGAGCCTGTCCTGAGCGTAGTCGAACGGACGGGAATCCACAGGTCTCATTGCGACGAGCGCAGCGACGCGACAATCTCCCGATTTGCGCACATGGCCGGGAGGGCTGGAGATCCGAAACACGAATGTCGAGACCCGAAACAAGAGCAAATCTCGAATGATCGAAACACCGGTCAGGTCGGGTGGGCCGTGTCCACCGCTTGTCCGTTCAATTCTCCCCTATTCCCTGGCGCCATGCTTCTCAAGGATGGAAATGATTTCGGTCACTTTCTGAAGCCGTTCGGCATCCGGCCTCCTTCCGCCAAAGGTGGTGCCGGACGTGCCTTTTTGTTCGAGTCGTTGCTTCTCGGACTTGAGGTACGCCAAGGGTGTTAGCACGCTGTCGCCCCGCTTCACTCCGACGGTCAGGCTCTCGCCGGCACCGGCCTCCAACAGGAGCGCGACGGCGTCCTTGTTGAGCGCGGTAGCAGCCTGAAAGAGGGGAGTCTCGCCGTTCTTGTCCACCACGTTTACGTCTGCCCCCTTGCTGATCAGCAGGCTCGCCATGGGAGTGGGACAACGAAGCGCCTCGAAGAGCGGCGTGCGTCCGCCGCCGTCCCGGCCATTGACGTCAGCGCCCTTGGCAATCAGTTCGACGGCTGTATCCAGCACAGTGCTTTGCCATCGGGTGATACCATCATGCTTGGCGTAACTCAGAGCCGCTTGATGAAGCGGCGTGGATCGATGCGCCAGAACCACGGCATTGACCGGAAATCCCTTCTTCATCGCCTCAGCCAGTTTTGCCTCATCCCTGTTCCACATAGCCTCGAGGAATAGCTGCAGAGTTGCATTGTCGGTTTCCTCACTGGTAGAACTGTTTGAGGAACGCGGGCTTGGACTTTTGCCTCCTGTTTCACTTGCCTTGTCCTTGCACCCGACCAGAAGCAGGATTGGCGTAATGGCGGCGAGGATAAGAACTGCGTTGACCTTCATTCGAATCTCCTCTACACAGCATCCTGCGATATAATAAGAGACGATCGCGTCCGACGCGATATCGCGGTCACGCCGGCACGCGTCACCGACTCTCCCGTAACGTTCAATCTCAGGCCCAAGAGTCCCACGGTGTCACTGCGGCCTCGGTGCGCGATTGTAGAGCCGCAGCGAGATAAATGCAAACACAAATCTTCACAGCGGTGGATCGCACGCAACACGGGAGAGACCATCCACGGATTGGATTGGCTGCCCGGCCAATCGCGAATCCCACCATTCGCAAGGGATAGGGTGACTTCTGAAGACGAGAGGCGACTAATGATGCCTGCCGACGACCAAATCCCGCTCGCGGATGATAACGGAAATGAACTGGGTCTGGACTTCATTCGCAGGGAGGTCCTGGGCGTTTCGCGTGCCAGGGACGGCGGCCGCAACGTAGGAGATCCTGTGCTGTCTGTACCGGCTTTCTTCGTCACATGGCGGTGTACTGAGCTGGGCCATATCGTATAATGGCACCAGAAGTAGAATACGGTGATTGAGTTGTGTCATACGCGCGGCGGGCTGAACGGGGTGGTTCGGCGGCTGCGGAGTGGAGGCCGATGGCCGGTAAGAGAATCGACGAACATACGCTGAAGGTGCTCGAATTCGAGGATGTGAAGACCATCCTCGCGTCGTACGCCGCCAGCGATCTGGGCAGAGATGCTGCACGAACGCTGTATCCATCCGTGGACAGGCGGTGGGCGGCAACGCGGATCGCGGAGACGACCGAGCTGACGAGCGTGCTGGATCGCGGCGAACGCGTGCCGATGGCGGGCTTGCGGGATATCCGGGCCACGCTGAAGGAGTTCGGCAAGAAGGAGACCGTTCTCGAACCGGCGCAACTGATCGAAATTGCCGATACGTTGGCTGCCAGCGGCAGGCTGAGGCTGTACCTGACCAATCTGGAGCCGGACCAGTGCCGTCATCTGTGCGCGATGGGCGCCAAGCTGGGTGATTTCCAGGCGATCGTAGATGAGATCAGCCGGTGCATCGGCGGGGACAAGCGCGTGCGCGACAATGCGTCGGAGAAGCTCAAGGAGATTCGACGCCGCGTCGGGCAGTTGAGCGAGAGCATTCACCATCGGTTCGTGAGCATCATCGCCTCGCCGTCGCTGCGCCGAGCGATTGAGAACGACAAGTTCCTCATGCGTCACGGCCGCCCCGTGGTCGCGATCAAGGCGAACTACCGCACCGCCCTCCGGGGCACCGTGCTGGACCGCTCCAACACCGGTGCGACCCTGTACGTCGAGCCGGACGAGCTGGTGGAGCTGAGCAACGAGTTGGAGGATGCCCTGTTCGAGGAGAAGAAAGAGGTCGGCCGGATCCTGTGGGTGCTTACCAAGCTCGTGCTCGACGAGCAGAAGGCGATCCTCGACAGTGTCAAGATGCTCGCCCTCGTGGACCTGACGTATGCGAAGGCGCGATTCAGCGTCGCCTACAACATGAGCCCGCCGGAGCTCAGCCCCGACGCGTCGCTGCAACTGCGCGAGGCCCGGCATCCCCTGCTGTTGCAGTTGGCGAGTCGGCAGAAGGGCTGCGCCGTGGCCCAACTGACGGACGAAGTCGTGCCTATCGACGTTCGCCTGGGCGATGACTTCGACCTGCTGCTCGTCACCGGTCCGAACACGGGCGGCAAGACCGTTGTGCTCAAGACGGTCGGCCTGCTGACGGCGATGGCGCAGAGCGGGCTGCACATCCCGGCCCGGGCCGGCTCGTGCGTCTCGGTCTTCCGGCAGATCTACGCGGATATCGGCGACGAGCAGAGCCTCCAACAGAGCCTCAGCACGTTCTCGGCCCACATGCGGCAGGTCGTCAAGATCATCGAGCGAACCAGCCACGGCACACTCGTGCTGCTGGACGAGCTGGGCGCCGGGACCGATCCGATCGAGGGGGCCGTCCTGGCGACGACGATCCTTGAGAAGCTGATGGACAAAGGCGGCCGGGTCGTCGCGACCACGCACCTGGGCCAGCTCAAATCCTTCGCCTACACGACGCCGCGGGCGGAAAATGCCTCGGTTCAGTTCGACACGCAGACCCTCCAGCCCACGTATCGACTGATGATCGGCACGCCCGGCAGCAGCAACGCGCTCGTCATCGCCAAGCGTTTGGGAATGCCGAAGGACGTCATCGGCAAGGCGGACTCGCTGCTCGCCAGCAAATCCGACGGCTCGTCCGAGTTGATGAACCAGATTCAGGCCACGCGCGAGGACGCCGAGCGAAAGCGGTCCGAGGCGCAGTCGCTGCTCGACGAGGCCGGCACGGTCCGCGAGGAGGCGGCGCAGAGACTTCGGCACGTCGAGGAAGAGGGCCGGCGGCTTCAGGAGCAGGCGGACCGCGAGATCGACGAGGCCATGCAGGCCGTACGTCGGCTGACCGGAGAGTTCGCGGCCGAATCGCAGAACGCCCCGGGCCTCTGGAGCGGCAAGGCGCAGGAATTTGCGGATCGAATCGCCGAGTTGGCGGCCGGCACACCTCTGGCCGAACGACATGCCCAGTTCATCGCGGCTTTGCACAGGGGCGACAGCGTCTACGTCGTCCCATTCCGCCGGGAGGGCATCGTGGAACGCGTCCGCAGGAAGCGAGGGACCGTCGTCGTCTTCGTCGATAGCAAACAGGTGGAGGTGCCGTTCCGCGAGGTCGCCAAGCCCGACGGCGTGCGCTAATCGATTGCCTGCCGAAGGATCTCGGCGAGTTCGTCGTCGCGCAGCTCGATGGGATTGCCCTTCATGCTGCTGGCCTTGCCGGCCTTCGCCACAACCTCGGGAAAGTCGCCTTCGCGCAGGCCGTACCTGCGCAGACCGGGCAAGCGAAAGAGATCGCAGGTCTCCTGTATCCAGGCGACGGCGTCGGACGCCTTGGCGTTGTCCCGGCCGGTCAGGATGCGACCCACCTCATCGAAGCGAGCCACAGCGGGTGAGTCTGCGGCGCGGGTCCGGATCGTGCGCACGTTAGCTTCCATGACGTAGGGTAGCAGCTTCCCGCAGATGACGCCGTGAGGGCCGTCGGTCATACCGCCCAGCGGGCCGGCGAAGCCGTGCACCGCACCGAGCTTGGCGTTGGCCAAGGCGATGCCGCTGAAGAGGCTCGCGATGGCCATGTCCTCGCGTGCCTCGGCGTTGTCGCCCTCTTCGAAAGCCCGTCGCAGCGACCGGCCCGCGCGCTGTAGACCTTCACGGCACACGCCGTCCGTCAGTGCGTTGGCCTTGTGGGAGACGAAGGCTTCGATCAGTTGCGTCAGGGCGTCCAGACCCGTACTGGCCGTCAACGCCGGCGGCATCGAATGCGTCAGGAGCGGATCGAGCACCGCCCAGCGGGGCAGCATCAGCGGGCTTCGCATACTGACCTTCACCTGCTGCTCGGGAACGGCGAGGACCGCGTTGTACGTGACCTCGGCGCCGGTGCCCGCGGTGGTCGGCACGGCGATGCAGGGCGCCGCGTCGTTCCGCAGCGGCCGGCCCTCGCCCACGACCTCAAGATAGTCGGGCAGCTCGCCCTCATTCGTCAGCAGAGCGGCCACGGCCTTGCCCGCATCAAGGACACTGCCGCCGCCGATGGCGACGACCACTTGCGCCTCGGCCTCACGCGCCGATGCGACGGCCGCCCGGACCATGTCGGTCGTGGGCTCGCCGCCGATGCCGAAGCTTTCACAGGCGACGCCGCGAGAAGCGATCTGTTCGGCGATCCGTCCGAACCGTCCCGGCGTGCCGCCCAGGACGAGGAACGCCCGCTCGCCGCACCGCGTGACCAAGTCCGGGATTTGCTCGGCCACACCCGGACCGAAGATGATTCTGTGAGCCGTCGAAAACTCAAATCTCATGGTATGCACGAATCCGCAATCCGCAATCATCAGTCCGGAATCGCCACGTCCCAGCCGTCTTCACCCGGAAAGACGTTGGCGTATTTGACGCTGCCCCGGGGCTCGGCCATCATCCTCTCGACGGCGTCGCGCCACTTCTGATAGTGGGCCGTTTGTTTGTGCTTGGCCGGGTCTTCCGGCGTGCGATAGACCTCCATGAGGAGGAATCGCGTCGGGTCATCCTGCTGCTGGATCACATCGAACCGCGCCACCCCCGGCTCCCGGACGCTCTGACGGGCGTTCTCGACGCTCGCGGCCCGAAAGGCTTCCACCTGATCCGCCTGGACATGTACGCGCACATGAACGATCAACATGGCTTTCTCCTTATCCACCACCGGTTTTCCCGCCAGTGTAGCATGGGGCCCCATGGCAACGCAATCGCCCGGCTGCTCGCGGCTTTGCCTTCTCCGCCTGTGTCGGTCAACGGTTGTGGATGGTTTCGAGGAATTTGATGAGGTGGTAGACGGCGAGGTTGTATGGGGTGGCCAGGCCGTGTTCTTGCGCCAGCGCGATGACGGCGCCGTTCAGGGCGTCGATCTCCGTGCGCTTTCCGGCGGCGATGTCCTGGAGCATCGAGGATTTGTGCTCCGCCGTGTCCGGGACCAGCCGCTCGTAGAACGCATCAAGGAACTCGGCTGGCTCGCGCCAGTGCGTCTGATAGCCGGCCGCCGTCATGACGGCGAAGACCTCTTCGGCGATCCGGTCCATCAACGTCCTTGCCGATGGCTGCTCGGCCAGGGCCCCGTAAGGGACGCCCAGGATCGCGCCCAGCGGATTCAGGGCGCAGTTGTAGAGCATCTTCGCCCAGAGGTCTTTTTCGATGGAGGCCGCCGTCTCGCAGGGTATGCCGCCGGCGTGAATGGCGCGGGCCAGAGGCTCGACGGCCGCAAGGTCGCCGGCAAACAAACTCCCGATGTGGATCGCGTCGGCGTGGACCGTGATCTCCACTTCATTGGGCCGGGACCGGCGGAAGCCGGTAATGACGCGGGCATTGTAGACCTTCCGTTCGTCAAAATGAGCGCGGAAGAACTCCGCGTTGCCCCAGCCATTTTGGAACAGCGCGAGTCGGACGTTTCTGCCGATCTGCTCTCGGTGTGCCGCCAGATCTTTCGCGGCCGAGGCGGAATCGAAAGACTTCGTGCAGACGAGGACAAAACCGTAGGGTTCACCGCTGACCTGATCCAGCGTGGTGAGGCAGCCGAAGCTTCCAGGCTCGGCGCGGGCGTCGCCGAAGATACCCGTGCGGACCAGACCAGTTTCCTGCAAAGCCGCCACCGTCTCGGGCCTGGCGATGATGTCGATCCGGTTCTCCGGGCGCACGAGGCAGCTTGCGATCCCCAGCCCCACCGCCCCGCCGCCGTAGATCAGTATGTCCATACGATCCTGCTTCCCGTACGCGCGTTCATTCCACGCCGAGCTTTTGTCTCAGGACGTGGAGATTCATGACGTCTTCTTTGTTGTATTCGAGCAGCTTGTAGAGGGCCTGGAGGTTGTTGCTGTTGACGTACTCCCACCACAGCTTGACGGCCATGTACCCGTTCATGCCGGGCAGCCGCCGCTCGATCCCGAGGCGAAGCTCGACCGCCTTCAGGCCGCCTTTGAGGTCGTGACGCCAACAATCGTACATCAGGTCGGTGTGTGCGAAATGCTTGCGCAGGTCCAGGCCCAGTGCGTATCGAATGAAGGGCAGATCGAATCGGCTCCCGTTGTACGTGTAAAGCCGGTCGACGCCGTCCAGCAGGCCAAGCACCCCGTCGGTGTCGACCTGATTGCCAAAGAGCTGCCCAAACCGATGTTGCGTGCCTCGCATGAGCGCGACGCCGACGACCGTGAGGTCCGCGTACCGTGCGCTGAGCCCGGTCGTTTCGATATCCAGGTAGCCGTAGCATTTCACTTTGCCGTCACTGCCCACGGCGGCCTTCTTTTCTCCGGCCGGACAGAATCGCGGCGTGCTCGTCGCAGTACTCCTTCCTGTCGCAATCCGGGCAATGTGAACCCCGCCAGATCCCGTCGAACTGCTCCATGATCTGGCCGACGATCGTTGGGTCGGTCGTGACGATCCCCGCCTCGAAGTTGCGTCGGCGCGTACTCTTGGCCCCGACGCCGGCCCCGGTCAGATTTGCGCTGCCGGTGTAGGCGTACGTGCCGTCCACCACGGCGCATTTGACGTGGACTCGCGGGCAGAGCATGCGCTCCAATCCCTTGGAGAGACTCCGGTAGCGGTCGAAATCGCGGCGAAAGGCCGGGCCGGGCTCCTTGGCATGCAGCAGGCGAATCTCCACGTTTCGGGACACCAGGTCCGAGAGCGTCTGGAGGAACGGGACCATGCCGCCGGCCCGGTGCACGTGCAGGTCCTTCAGATTGGCCGTCGCCAGCCAGAGAAAACGCCCTGCCTTCGGGATCGCCCCGCAGATGACCTCTTCGTATATGTCCCTGTCTGTGATGAACTTCAACATGGCATCGTGGACGAGCAATTCTCCGAAAGCCATTCATCGATCAACTCATCGACCGCACCGGGCAGTACGCCGGCCAGCCAGGCCAGATCGACGATGCTGAATCGCTTGCGGATTTCGTGCATGTGCAGGATGGCCGCGCGGATCCGCTCGCGCGAGCAGCCGATATCGGCGTAATAGACGGCGCCGCCGGCGCGTTGCAGCCAGTCGCGAATCACCTGCGGCGATTTCACTTCCGTCGACAGTTTCTCTCTGAGTGTATCCCACTCATTGGTCTTTCCGAGCGTTTCGCGCGCAGGCGTCAGACATTGTCTCTTCGCGTTGTATTGCTCCTTGATGGCGGCGACGACTGACGGCACGGCCCAGAAGTTGTCATCGACGGCGGCGGGCAGGTCCCGGGCCGTTGGATTCTCGGCGGCCAGCACCCTCTGATACAGGGCCGCCGAGAGCAGCGTGCCGATACCGACCTGCCGGCCGTGCAGGTCGTGACTTTCTCCGCGCACTTCGGCCATCATATCCAGCGTGTGGCTCAGCAGATGTTCGCCGCCGCTGGCCGGGGCGCTCGTGCCCACCAGCGTCATGGCCAGACCGGTCCCGAAAAGGGCCTCGAACAACGCTTTGACTGCATCCGGCTTGCTGTCTCGGATGTCTTCGGGGTGGTCAAGATAGAGGTGCTCTATATCGCCTACGATTCCCGCGCAAAAGCCGCAGTAGTATTCGTCGAACAGGCGGCGATTCACGAGCCAGTCGGCGTTGCTCTGGTGTTTGGCGATGACATCGCCGAAACCTGCGGTCGTCATCTCCCGGGGCGCCCGCTCGATAATCGACGGTTCCGCGATCACGGCCAGTGGGGCCCTGGCCCGGATGAGCATCTTTACCCCGGCAATCGTCGGCGCGACGTTCGCGGCGGAGTAGCCGTTCATCGAGGCGGCGGTCGCCACCACAAGATAGGGAATGCCCAACTCGAAGCTCGACCACTTGGACAGGTCGTTGATGACGCCGCTTCCGACCGCCGCCACAACGTCGGGTCGCACGCCGCGCAACCGATCGAGCAGGGACTGATGCGTTCCATCATCACACATGGGGCCGCGACTGCCGCGGTCCGGCACGATGATTCGAGTCGTGTCGAGCCTGGCCGTTGCGAGGGCATTCAGTGTCTTAGCCCCGCAGACTTCCCAGGTGCGCACGTCAGCGACGACGGCCACGCGCCGCACCGGGCCGCAGCTCTCGCGGATAATCTGAGGCAGCGAATCGACCGCGCTGCCGTCGTAAAGAAACCGGCGGACCGGTATCTGATGGGCGCGCCCACACTCACACTCGAAGCTCGTTCCCAATCGTTGTGACAAATCCATGCGATGCAACCTGACAAAGGACGATCTTGACGTTCCATGGACCAGTGTAGAACGGTCATATCGACCAGTCAACCAGATGTTGCACCGGCCACACGGTTGTATGCCACTACGTTCTGTGGTTCTGTCACCCCGAGCGCAGTCGAGGGGTCTGGCCCCGAAAGAGAGGCGCGCCCCGTTCGCAGGCAGATCTCTCGACTGCGCTTCGCTGCGCTCGAGATGACAGGGGAGAGGTATCGTGGCGGATGGGGTGACGGAAGGACCACCCACGAGATTCAGGCGGCCACGCGAGGTTGCTTCAGCCGACCGTACGCCTATAATGTCTCCTGTTGTGCCGAATGGTGCACAGATGTTCGGGGACACCAGAGGTGAAGAACGCATGAAGAGAAGAGAATTGCTGAAGGCGGCCGGGCTTGGCACGGCCTCGCTTTTTCTCAGGCCGGCGTTTGGCTGGGCGAGCACGCCTGTACGGAAGCGGCCCAACCTCGTTTTCGTTTTCGCGGATCAGTGGCGGGCGGAGGCCACGGGCTACGCCGGCAATCGGCAGGTGCGGACGCCGCATCTGGACAAGCTGGCCGGCGAGAGTGTGAACTTCCGGAACGCCGTCTCGTGCTGTCCGGTCTGCTGCCCCTATCGGGCCGGCTTGCTGACGGGCCAATACCCACTGACGCACGGCGTATTCCTGAACGACGTGCCGCTGAACGATGACGCCGTGTCGATCGCCAAGGTGTATCGCCGCGCCGGCTATCGAACCGCGTACATCGGCAAATGGCACCTGAACGGCAAGGGCCGCAGCGCCTTCATCCCGCGCGAGCAGCGCCAGGGGTTTGAATTCTGGAAAGCCCTGGAGTGTACCCACGCCTACAACAACTCGTTCTACTACGGCGATGAGGATGTGAAACAGAGATGGGACGGCTATGACGCCATCGCCCAGACCCGCGAGGCGCAACGCTACATCCGCGAGCACGCGGACGGTTCTCCATTCATCCTTCTTCTCTCCTGGGGCCCGCCTCACGCGCCCTATCAGACCGCGCCCGAGAAATACAGGAAGCTGTTCAAGCCCGAAGACATCACGTTGCGACCGAACGTGCCCGAGACGGACCGGGACAAGGCCCGGAAGACGCTTGCCGGCTACTACGCGCATATCGCCGCGCTCGACGATTGCATCGGGGAGCTTCTGGATACACTGCGGCAGAGCGCGATCGAGCGAGACACCATTCTTGTCTTCACCTCCGATCATGGGGACATGCTCTATTCGCACGGCGGCCAGAAGAAACAGCAGCCGTGGGACGAATCCATCCGCGTGCCGCTCTTGCTGCGCTATCCGAGGGTCCTGGGCCCGGAAGGCAAGACCATCGAGACGCCGATCAACACGCCGGACATCATGCCCACGCTGCTGGGTCTGAGTGGGCTGAGCATCCCTGAGACGGTGGAGGGCACGGACTTCTCCGGCGTCCTGAGAGGTACGTCACCGGCGAGCGAATCCGCCGCACTGATCATGTGCCCCTCCCCGTTCGGACAGTGGACGCGAGCGCGAGGCGGTCGTGAGTATCGCGGCGTGAGGACCAGACGCCACACGTACGTTCGCGACCTCAAGGGTCCCTGGTTGCTCTACGACAACGAGCGAGACCCCTATCAGCTCGACAACTTATGCAACAAGCCCGAGCATGCGGCTTTGCAGGCAAGCCTCGACGCCCTCTTGGCGAAACGGCTCAAAGAGACGCGTGATGAGTTTCTCTCCGGCTGGGACTACATCAAGAAGTGGGGCTACGAGGTGGACGATTCCGGCACGGCCCGCTACACCAACTAGTCGCCTCAAGAGTGGCTGTGCCTGTTTTGTCATGTCGAGCGCAGCCGAGACATCTGGCAACGAATGTGGCGTGCCTCCCTTTCGCGGCCAGATCCCTCGACTGCGCTCGGAATGACAGAGTCGTTTCGCGAGAATGTTTCACCGTCAGTATTACGTCAAGCTTTCACCATCCCGTCGCGCAGGTAGATCGTTCTCGTGGCGAATTGCCGGGCGGCGGGGCCGTGCGTGGCCACGATGACGGTGCCGCCAGCCCGTTGGAAATCATGAAGATACCTGAGGACCGAACGAGCGTTCTCCGGATCGAGATTGCCCGTCGGTTCGTCGGCGAGGATCAGCTTCGGTCGATTCAGAAGGGCCCTCGCAATCGCCGTGCGTTGTTTCTCACCGGCACTCAGCTCGGCCGGCCTGTGCGAGGCGCGGTGCTGGAGGCCGAGTTGCTGTATAAGCTCTTCGGCACGTCCTTTGTCGATTCGCCCAACAGCCCCCCCTGCCACGAGGATGTTCTCTCGCACGTTCAGATACGGCACTAAGTGGAACATCTGGAAGACGAATCCGATGTTGTCCGCGCGGAACCTCGCGCGGTCGGGTACGGCCATCTCATAAACGTCGCGTCCGTCGAAGCGAACGACTCCGGCGCTCGGCCGGAGCATCGCGGCGACCATCATCAGCAGAGTGGTCTTGCCGCTTCCGCTCGGCCCGCACGCCACAACGAACTCGCCCTTGTCGATCTCAAGGTTCACGCCTTCCAGCGCTTTGACCTGGCCCACCCGCGTTCGGTATGTCTTTGTCAGATCCTGAAGAGTCAGCACGTCTATTCCTCCCTCAGGGTTGCGGCCGGATCGTACGTGACGGCGATCATGGTCGAGACGAAACTGGCCACGACGGCGAACAGCGGCGCCAGCAGGCAGGAGAGAACGAAAAGGGAGAACTCCGGGCGGACCATGGTTCGAGCCGTGATCTCGAAGATGCCCGGGCCGAAGCGCAGGCCCAGGCCGGTCCCCAAGAGAAAGCCGGCAATAGCTCCGAACACGCCGACCAGGACGGCTCTGCCGAGAAACAACAGCAGGACGTTAGCCGTGTGGTAGCCGAGCGCACGCAGCAGGCCGATCTCCTGCTGTCTGTCGCGGACGTTCATGACGGCCAGCACGCCGATCCAGACGCCGCAGGCCGCGATCACGAACGGCAGCATGACCGCGAAAATCTTGTGGACCATCTGTCGCTGCTTGGCGCGAGCGTTCGCCAGAGATTTCACCTGGAGCACCTGCGCCTCGGGCAGAATCGAGGCGATTTCCTTGCGGAGAATAGCGACGGGATCGCCCTTGGCAAAGCACAGGCAGTCCACCGCCTTGATGGCGGTAATCTGCCCAGGCAGATCCAGGATCGCCTGGGCGTCGGTCAGGCTGCACTGGATTCGCATGTCATCGGTGCCGCCGGATTCGCCGAGACACCTCTCGACGCGGAGCGTCTTGCCGCTCAGCGTGATTGCATCGTCCTTGCGGACTTGCAGCGTCTCGGCGATGCGGTGGCCCACGTACGCGGTCCCGGTCTCGACGCGAAACGTCATCGGCGGTTTCTTCTGTCCCGGCGGACACACCTCGGGAGCAAGGCCCGTCAGGATGATCTCCTTGCCCCGCCACTCGATTTTTCCTTCCAGCGTCGCGAGCAGGTGGTTATAGGAGATATTCTTCTGCGAGGCGAGCTTCTCCAGATAGGCCTCGGGCATGGTCTTGTCGGGAATGCCTGTGATCAGAAAGGCGCCCACGTCGGCATCGCGCGCGATGATGTGCAGGTTGTAGCCCATGGACAGCATGAGACGGGCCGTCTCTCGCGCCGACGCCTTGCGCGCCGTATAGAACGCGACGAGAAACGCCACGGCGGTCATCACGGCGAGGACCGCGAGCAGGAAATTGATTTTCCGGTGCCGAATCTCTTTGAAGATCATGGTGAGAATTGACATACCGTTTGTGCCTGTGAAAGTCATCTGAGACTGCTTTCGGGAATATAGGCCAGCGAGGTTTGCATGGAGAAGCCGCAGGTGCAGCCGGAGCTCGCCTCGGGAATCAGCAGCAATCCGCCCGCGGGGATCATGTTGATCCAGCACCCGGGCCGCGTCACCGAGTTGAGCCGGGTCGGCCCGCCTTGCGATCCGAGATCGTACATCCAGGGATTGAGGCCCCGCCAGAACAGACACTGGGCGGACGCGGAGACACCGCCGCAGCCGTGGCCTCGCCGGTCGAACTTCCAGTCGTCAACTCTCTTGCCCGTGCGAAGATCGTACGCATACGGCCAGGCGTAGGCGATACCGCCGACGATTGTCGGATGCCGGTTGTACTCGCCGTGTCCGCCGTCGATTGCCAGTCCGCTGTCGTGCTCGGCGTGCCACAGCTCGTCGCCGGTCTGCGCGTCGTACGCATCGTAGTAATACCGAATCGACTTGTCGACAAGGCGCGAGCCGCTCAGCAGCAGAACACCCTGTCCGAAGTTCAGATAGACGGGCTCCTCGAAATGACTGACGTCGATCTTCTTCTTGAACGCCGTGCGGCCGCTGTCCGGTTCCAGAGCGACCAGGTATTGCTCGCCGCCGGCGAAGAGGGTCTTTACCGACATCCGGCCGGTTTCGTCCGCCAGCGCCTGGGGACTGTGCGTCTCCAGGAAGTAGATGCGCCCCGCCGCGATCACGATCGTCGTATTGAGCACGACGCCGTCACGATACGTCCAGAGCAGCGCATCGTTTCGTTTGTCCTTTGCGAACAGGCAGTCGCTCGTCACCAGCTTCATGTCGCGATACCACAGGGCCTCGTCCGCCGCCCGGCTGGTTTCTCTGTACGGCGCCACGGGCTTGCAGCCCGAGCCCAACAGGATGGTGTCGAGGTAGGCGACGACGCCCCATTCATGTGTCTCATCGTTGCCGAGTTGCGGCATCGTAAAACTGGACCGGAGCTGCCCGTCTCGTACGTCGTACGCATGACATCGGTCAGCCGCCGCCAGATACAGGGCGTGCTCATCGACCGCCATGCTGCCGCCGTCGAGAAAGGCGCCGAGCCGGCGCGAGACGGGCACGTCGACGCGCCATAGGATCGCGCCGTTGTAGGCGTCCATGCCGAAGATCATGTTGTCGCCGGGGACGAAGAGCCGGCCGTCTCTGCTGAGAGGCGGGACATTGCGATGGTGACGGTCGATCATGTCGCGCGGGCCGGGCTCGCCGAACCATTGTGGCGTGAGAGGGCCTTTGACGAGCCGGTCGCCGCTACAGGCACTGTTGCCCGGCTCGGCATAGATATGCGTCCACTCGCCCGAGCCGTCCAGACTGCCCCGTGTGAAGCGGCCCCAGGTGAAATCCCCGTCATTGGTGACGTGCCAGTCCGAAGAGATTGCCTGTCCCCATTTCTGCATCTCACTGTCCGCATCGGCCTCAGTGGGCGTGCCGAGGATCAGTGTGCCGCCGCAGGGACGCAGGACGCGGAGAAGCTCGCGCGGGCCGTCCGGCAAGGGGTCGCCTCGCAGCATGCCGTCGGAGACTACGAGGTTGGCGAAGTAGCTCGTGTAGGGCAATTTGCCGCCGGCATGATGATGGACGACGGCCCGATTGGAGAACCCGGCCGCGTCGAGCAGCCGGCGTGCCTTATTCGCCTTTTCGGCGTCGGACTCGACGGCGACGATCTCAAGTCCGGTCCGCCGGGCCAGCTCGTAAGCAAGCCGACCTTCTCCACAATCGAGGACGAGGCAATAGCCTTTGCGAGAAGATATCTGCTGGATGATGGTATCGGCGGCCTTCTCGTATCGTTCGCTGAGATCGTCCTGTGGCCCGTGATTGGAACGAACTTCGCTAACGATCGCCTGCCACTGCCCGAGCCCGGAGCGCCGGAAGCAGTGGATGCGTCCTCCGTCCGTACTGACGAACAGCGACCTGCCGGCGACGGAAAGCCCATACGCCCTGCCCTCGACCTGGCCCTTCCAGACGACGCTGCCCGTCTCGCTATCGACGGCCGCGACTTCACCGTCACCGCCCGCGAACAGGGTCTTGCCGGCGACGATCAAGGAATAGGGATAGCCGCAATCCGTCGTCCAGAGATAGCAGGCCTTCATCTTCGCATCGAGCTGCTTGATCCGCGCGTTCAATTCCTCTATCTGCGTGCGAGCCTTCTCCGCCTCGGCCGCTTCCATTTTCTTGAGCGACTTCTGAAGCGTGCTGCGCGTCCGCTGCAACTGCGTTCGTTCCCGCGAAAGCGAAAGGTATCGTCCGCGGTCGAAAGCGGCCAACTGCTGTTCGGACTGCATATAAGCGACTGAACTCGAAACGACCATTCTCAGCCCGCCGAAAGTGGCGACGGTGTCTTTGGCCTGCACGTCGTCGGCTTGAAGCCGCTTCGGGCCTCGTCCCGGACCGGTGACGAGGACGTCTTCGGTGAGCACGGCGTAGGCGCCGCCGGCACTGGGCAACTGTCCCTCCGCATTTCCCTGTTCGCGCGAGAAGATCGCGGGGTTCGTCCGTCCGGTGGGGAGATACAGCCGTTGCGCCGAGGCCAGGATGTAACCCTGGGGTGCGACCTTGAGTCGCTGCCTGTACTTCACCGATCCGGTCCGCGCGTCAAGTGCGGCCAGATAGGTCCCCTGCTCCGGGAACAGTCCCGCCGTGCAGTAGACCAGGCCCTGATCGACCACCAGCCCGGTCCGCACCGGCCACAGGGAGATCATGCGCCCGTTGCCCGGGATCATCCGCTCATCCGGCGCCACGCGGCGCTTCCAGAGCAGTGCCCCGTCCTTGCCCGACAGACAGTACACGCAACCGTCGTCTGAGCCTACGTAAAGCCGCCCATCCGACAAGGCCGGCGCGAATCGAATCGGCCCTTCCGCAAAGAAGATCCATCGAACGGCTCCCGTCTCGGCGTTGAGCGCATAGATCTTGCTTTGCGAGGACGAGGCAAAATAAACGGTATCTGCATTCGCGACCGCATGGAAGGCGCGGTCGTACGTCTCGACGGCCCGCAGATCGAAATGATCGTGGAAGAAGTCTTGCCTGGCCGGCTCGCCCCAGGCCGGCGCGGGCGGATGCAGGGCCTTGAAGGTCCACGCGCCTTTGAGCGGCAATTCCAGTTGGGCGTCCGTCACGCCGCTGCGGAAGCCGTCATGCATGTAGGTGGGCCAGTCCTGGCCATGTGCCAGACCAATGAAACTGATAAGCACGTAGAATGCCGGCAGCACGATGAATCGCGTCACGTTTTTTTCGCCCTCCAAAGGACCAGCACGGACAGCAATGCGACCACTGCAACCATAGCGCCCAGAGAGGCGGCCAGGATGTGGAATTCTGTTTTTTCCGGCGGCGGATCGTCGTTGGTTTGGACCGTGTCGAGAGGCGGTGCAGCCGCCGGCGGCTCCGGCGCCGTCACGACAACATTCGGCTCCGTCTGCGGCTCGGGAGAATCGCCGCCGACCTGGATTTCCTGGTAGCCGAAGGGGACGCCCGGATAATCGAAGCCGCCCATGCCGCGACGAATGATGGAGACCATTTCCATCTTGACCATGGGATTCTCGGGATCGAAGCCGAGGCTTTCCACCACTTTCTGCTGAAGCCCCTCATCCCACCGGGCCGGCAGCATCGTGCCCTGGAGCCACCGGTGGTCCAGCCCGCATTCGCAGTCGGCCCCGATGACGTACAACAATTCGCTTAGGTGGTTCGGGTTGAGCATGTCTGCCTTGAACAGCGGCCCGATCCACCGCCCGCGACCGTAGAAGACCGCTGCGTGCGGCTCATTGATATCTTCGGGCTTGAGGCCGAGACTCCAGAGCAGTATCTCCTCGCGGGCCAGAGATTTCCGATCGAGTACGACCATCTCGGGCGGCTTGGCGATCGGCTTGGGCAGGAACTCCAATTGCTCTTCGATGCGACGGATCGCCGCCATGACGGCTTCTCTCGCCGCCGCATTAGGGCCTTGTTCCGGCCCTTCCATCAGCAGCACGACCCCATAGTTGCTCGCGGCTCTCTCCAGAATCTGCCGGCGTACAGGCGAATGCAGCACTTCTTCCAGGGCGGACACAACCGTCTCTCCAAGGGATTGCCTATTCTCGGGCAAAGGCAGCGGTCGGGAAGGTCCGTCCGGGGAAACCAAGACTGCGGCGGGAAAGCGCTTGATACCGTGCGACGAGAGGATCTCCATGGCGGGATGATTCGCATCGGCTTCGGCGTTGATGAGCTCGAAGCGGATGTTCGTATCCACCAGCGCACTTTCCACCCTCTCTGCCATACCAGCGGTTTCACTCGCTGCCGTCCCTTGCGACGCGTAGACGAAAAGCTGATACGGGTCGGTCCCTGTATCGATGAAGCCGACCTCGCGGACGTTGTACCGGCACGCACGCGCCGGGCAGGCGCAAAGAACCAGACAGCACGCGACGCCGGCGGCAACCCATTGCAGTTTCCTCACGCCAAGACACTCCTCGGTTGCGATATCAGAATCGCCCCGCCATCACTGTCTGTATCCGTTCGTCGCGACCGAAGCAAACGACCTTTCCGTCCGTCAGAGTCACGACCGCCCTGCCGGCACTGTCCACCGCAAGACCCCACGGGACGGGCGGCAGCGGCAGCGACTGCTTCCACATGACGCCGCCGTTCGATGCGTTCAAGGCGACCAATTCGTTGTCCGTGGCCAGCAGGACCGCGTTGCGGCACACGGCCATCGCGTGGGCCTTTTCGAAGTCGGCGGACCAGGCTGGTTTGCTCCGAGGTGCGATTTTGCCCCAGTCGATCTGGAACCGGTTGCCGGGGTTGGCCATGTTGCGGGCAAATCCTTCGCGATCGAACTCGCGGAATCCCATGACTTTCTGCCCACCGGCAGTGGAGGTCCATACGACCGGTGTATCCCCCGCCGAGGCGAGAAAGACGCGGCTGAACACGGTGCCGTCATAGACGTCGTAGGCGGGATGGCCATAGAACGGTTTGCCGAACGCCACGACTTGATCGGCCAGCAGCGACAGCTCCCACCCGCGGGGACTGCGCGAGACGCACTCGGCCAACTGGCTCGCGTCGTTCAAACATCGCCCGGTCGCCGCATCGTAGATCGCGGGCGAAACAGACGTCCCACTCGCCAGGTAGAGCTTCCCATCGTGCAGCAGGAGGTGTCCCTGCACGCTCACGCCGGTGCGCGCGTCGGCGTCCAGATGCCCCGATGTGCTGTTATGCCACTTGACCTCGCCGGTCCTCGCGTCCAGTGCGTAGAGATAGGTGCCGTCATAATTGGCGATGCCAGCGGCGGCGTAGGCTGTTCCATCTTGCACAAGGACGCCGCTTGCAACGGGCCACGTCGACATCAGTGTGCCGTAGACGGGG
>Ga0207752_1000526_pt1 | contig 18097 bp, 16 predicted proteins | sample Pon2CUnioCityCA_6_FD_187272 | JGI IMG/M metagenome (GOLD analysis project Ga0207752, IMG submission 187272) | Marine sediment microbial community from Union City, CA, USA - Pond 2C Sediment 2 (SPAdes) | ecosystem: Environmental > Aquatic > Marine > Intertidal zone > Salt pond sediment ...
GACTCGCAATCGGATTCGCACAGGGCGGTTGTTGAGTGCTCGCCCGCTCTACACTGACGCTGTCACCCGCGTGCATTTTGGGCCCAGTTCGGGTATACTTGTTTACCCTGCCAGTTGGGTGGGCTGGAAGTCTGGCGTCCGGCTTCTCGCGATGTCGGACTCCGAGTCTGTCTGCACGATCTGGTCGTCGTGTGAATGTGGGTAGATGGAGGTGCTGGCTGTGAACCAGGTTGCCAAGAGATGCACATTACGGTGAACATGGCAATGATTCGACTCCTGGTGTTGTCGCTGGCGTTCGTTCTGTGCACCTGTCAGAGCCAGCCAGACAGCACGCTCCCCCCGTCGACCTGGGGCAAGGAGCCCCTGTCCCCCGACATTCTCCAAAGCGTGGAATACGAGGTGCGGGAAACCCTGACCTTGGTGAACGAGGGGGCAGGCCAACCGTCTAAGCAGAATGTCTGGATAGCTCTGATCTGGGACTTTCCGCCCTACCAGACAGTGCGCTCGATGGAGATTACCCCGGACAACTACCAGCTGATCACGGACGAGTATGGAAACTGGTATGCCGAGTTCGATCTGAGCGACATGCCACCCGGCGCGACCGTCGTGATCCAACTGGAGTACCGTGTGGCGGTGCACGAGTTGGTCTATGAGCTGGCAGACTGCACAGGAGACGTGCCGGACGAGTATACCCAGGCTGAACTCCACGTCGAGTCGAATAACGTCCAGATTGTCGAATTGTCGCAGGAGCTTTCGCAGGGGAAGAACACCGTTTGCGAACAGGTGCGGGCGTTCTATGACTATGTGGGGAACCGCCTGGTCTACAGCTACAATGGCGCAGACTGGGGCGCCCAGGCGGCGCTGGGGGAGATGGGCGCAGACTGCACCGAATACGCCTCGCTGATGATCGCGCTGAGCCGGGCCGTGGGAATCCCAGCACGGTATATGGAGGGGCTGTGGGCACACGGCGAGACAGCTCAGAATGACGCCCGTACCCAGCATGCCTGGCTGGAGGTTTATTTCCCCGGCGTGGGGTGGACGCCCATGGACCCGACCCTGGGCCGCTCGTCGGTCAGCCGGGAGGAGTACTTTGCGCACCTGCCGCCGGACCACATTATCGTCACGATGGGACGGAACCCGTCGACGCTGCGCGGGGCCAGCTACTGGACGCACCTGTACTGGCCGGGCAAGAGCACCAAGATCCGGGTCGAGGTGTTCGAATGGGTGGTCAACCCGCCCAGTAAGTAACCATCCTCAGGAGTGGCTGGGCATCAGGGTGACGAGCTGGCCTGCCTAGCGGCAAGGGCTCGCAGGTACTCGGCCGTGGTTGGCCACAACTGCCTGTACAGCTCAAACCAATCGGCATAGAGCTGGTGCCGGTGCGGGTCGGGCTCAAATACCCGCTCGAGACGGACCATCGCCTCAACGCCGGTTTCGAAGCAGGGGAACAAACCGCTGCCCACGCCGGCGATGATGGCTGCACCCTGGGCACCAGCCTCGGTGATGGTCGGGCGTGTGAAAGGTCGCCCGAAAATGTCCGTGCACATCTGGATCCACAGGTCCGACTTGCTGCCGCCGCCCACTGCCCTGAAGTCGTCGATCTCGATTCCCGTTGGCGGCAGTGATTCAACACACTCTTTCAAAGCGAACGTGCCCCCTTCGATGATCGCCTTGAGGATCTGTCCCCGAGTTGTCTCCAGCCGCGCTCCGGCAATGACCCCACACGAGTCCGAGATGAATGACGGAGGTCCGGTGATCGTAAAGTGGGGCAGAACCACAAGGCCGCTTGGCCCCGTTGGCATCTCTGTCATCAGTTCCGCATAAACGTCGCGTCCTGCCTCCTCCGCCTGACGATGTTCTGCGCTGGCAAACGTATCTCTGAACCACTTGACAATGGAACCGCCTGCATTGTAGATAAAGCTCACATACTTGCCCGGCACGGCATGATGTTCCGTGTTCAGACCCCGTTCGATCATCACCTGGGGTTCCTGCCGCTGGCCAAAGACAGGCGTGATGCAGGTAAATGTCCCCATGCCATAGACGGCCTGGCCTTCCTCGATCACGCCACAGCCCACGGCATTGGCGCACTGGTCGTGCGCTCCAGAGACGATGGTGACTCCGGCCGGGAGACCCAGCTCATCGGCGATCTGTGGCGCTACAGTACCTGTGGCTGTTCCCGAAGGCACAGTGTCCGGGAGTTTGGAGCCATCAAGGCCTACAAGCTCCAGGAGCTCGGGCGACCAAGTCCTCTGGGCAAGGTCGAAAAGGAGCGTGCGGTTGGCCAGAGAATAGTCCACGACAGGGTCCGCACCGAGCATGAACGGCACAAAACTGCCCCATAGCAGGAGCTTATGTGCCCGCTCGTACAGGTCGGGCTGGTGCTCCTTGATCCACATCAGCTTGGTCAGGCCGTAGTTGTTGCCCAGCGTGTTTCCATTGATCCTGTACAGATGCTCGTTGCCCAGCCCGGATTCCAGGCCTGCCAGGTATTCCTCACCTCTACGGTCAAAACCACCGATGATCGATGGCCCCAATACTTGCCGTTCCTGCGTCACTGGCACCATGGCCTCGCCCAGCGAAGACACAGCCAGGGCCTTGATCGGGTCCGTTGCTGAAGCGGCAGCAGTTCCGGCTATCGTCTGCTTGACCTTCTCCCATACCTCGACGGCATCGAGTTGCGCCCAGCCGGGTTCCGGTCTTTGGACGTCATACTCTTCGTAGGCGGCGGCGATCTGGGTTCCCTCTGCCGAGAACAGGGCCGCTTTGCAGCCTGTGGTGCCAACGTCGATACCGAGTAGGCTCATGCTGAGATCCTTGTGTAGCTTTCATCCAGACCAGACCTGACAGGTTCTGTTTCTCCCTTTTACAGACAGAATTTTGGCGAATCAGTCACTGCCTCTGCACCTGAAAATGCATCCCAAAACCTGTCAGGTCTGAACAATCTGTTTCCGGGTGCCGGTCAGGCCGAAATAGTCCCGTATGAGCCAGCAGGTGCGCGCATAGACCGCATCCTGGGCGACGCTCACGCTGCCCGATGCCCGCAAGGCCGACTCGTACGCCTGCCGGATCTCGGTTCCCACGTTTACCTTGGCGATGCCCCTCTTGATGGCAGTGAGCAGGTACTCCCGCTTGATCCCCGAACCGCCGTGCAAAACGAGAGGGATGCCGGTCGCCCCGCGGAGCTTTTCGAGGTGACCCAGGTGCAGCCTGGCCTCGACCTTTTTTTGGTCCTTGAGCGCGCCCGACACCGCGCCATGGACATTGCCGATGGCCACCGAGAGCCAGTCACAGCCGGTCTCCTCTACGAACCGTGCAGCTTCTGCGACGTCCGTGAACCCCAGCCTCGTCTCAAAGAGCTCTTCGTAGGGCGGGGGCGGTCCGGCTTCGTGCCCCATGACGGCTCCCAGCTCAGCCTCGCACGGGATGCCTGCCTGGTGGGCGAGGTCGACCACCTGCCGGGTGACCTCGATATTGTCCTCCAGGGCCAGGCGCGAGCCATCGACCATGACAGAGTGGTAGCCCAGCCCTATCGCCTCCTGCACGATCGCCAGGTAGTCCACCTCCTGGTTGTCCTCATCGACAACGGGCACGTGATCCAGGTGGAGCCGGACATGGTCGGGCTCGTACCACTTGAGGAATTCCTCCATAACGGCGGCCGGCCCATGGGCTTCAAACTTGATCCACTCAAGACGTGCCGTTTCGACCAGGGCAGAACAATCCTGATCCACCACTGCCCGCACGACCGGCTCGACCATGGGCAGGTAGGGCACGTTGAAGGCCGGGACGGCGGTGCCCAAGCGGGCAGCGTTGGCGACGATGTCAGAAGTGGTGAGCATTGGCTGTTCTCCCGGTTGTTGAATTCCTTCGCTGCACTCGCTCGATGCTCTTCCAGGTACAACGCCATGGAACGACAGAAACGTCTCGAGGCAGTGTTGCCAATCCTGGCCTATGACTCTATGGGACCAGCGCCGGGTGCTGCCTGCACCGGATACACTTGGGGCTGAATGCCAGTGTTCGCACCGTAGTGGACCTGTACGTGCTGGGCAAAGGCGTCGACGCTACCGGCGTCGACCAGGGAAACCATGCAGCCGCCAAAGCCCGCACCAGCCTGCCGGGCCCCAATCACACCGGGACCGCTCAACATGGCGGCCATCATCTTTTCCATCTCATCACAACCGATCTCGTACAGGTCTCGCGCCCCCGCATATGATTGTGCCGTCAGCGCAGTGATCTGGCCTCGATCCCCTCTGGCCAGTGCTTCGGCCATGTCCAACACCCGTTGGTTCTCTTCAACGACAAAGCGACAGCGGCGGTAGACCACGTCAGAAAGATCGGCACGCCGGGCATTCAATTGGCCCAGGCTCACATCCCGCAGGACCTGCACGCCGGGATAGAACCCTGCCAGGATGCGGATGCCCTCTTCGCACTGGGCCCGGCGCTGGGCATATTCCGAACCGGTCAACTCACGTTTGGCACGTGTGTCACAGATGACTACCTGAATGCCCTTGGCCACACGCTTGGTCCGGCTGGTCAGATCGCGGCAATCCAGCAACAAGACACTCCCGGCTCTGCCCATAAGGGAGGAATATTGGTCGAGGATGCCGCAGTTCATACCCACAAACTCGTTCTCGGCCCGCTGGCAGAAAAGCGCCATCTGGACAGGATCCAGGTCCAGGCCACCTAGCGTGTCGAACAATACCGCGATGGCAACCTCCAGGGCGGCCGACGAACTCAGGCCGCTGCCAAAGGGGATGGTGCTGTGGATCAGGCCCTCAAAGCCGTGGAGGGGGTACCCCTCCTCCTGGAACACAGAGGCTACCCCCCGCACATAGTTCGTCCAGGGTATGGCTGGGTCATAGTCGATCTGGTCGAGGTGAAACTCGCCACGGCCCTCCAGGTTCAGCGATTCGATCACCACCTTGCCGTCGCGCCGCGGGTGGGCAGCGATCCAGGTGTCGTGGTCGATGGCCTGGGTGAGCACATAGCCCAGGTTATAGTCGGTGTGGCTGCCCATGAGGTCCACGCGCCCTGGAGCTTGGACCCACACGGTCGGCCGCCCGCCAAAGCGCTCGGCGAACTGGTCTGCGATCAGTTCCCTTCTAGCGTGAATGCTCATGTCCTCTGGCCTCAAGCGATGAAGGCTCGTCGGACGTCGGGCGGCAGATGGAGTCGACGCTTATCCCATTCTTTTGCGGAGGATAGCGTGCATCGAGACCGACACGATGATGATCAAGCCGTAAATGAACTGGGTCCAGAAACCAGTCAGGCCGATGGCCACGATGGCCGCCTCGATGGCGCCGATGATAAAGGCACCGATGAAGGTACCCAAGATGGTGCCGGTGCCGCCAAACACCGAGGTGCCGCCCAGGAACACTGCGGCCAGCGTTTTGAGCAGGTAGCCTTCGCCCAGGCTGGGCCAGAAGAAGGAAACGTGCAGGCTGGCCAGAATGCCGGCAAAGGCAGACGCGACACCCACCAGGCAGAAGACCAGGATCCGCGTCCGGTCGACGTTGATACCCATCAGCCGGGAGGTTTTCTCGTTGTCGCCGATCAGGTAAATATGGGCGCCGATCCTGTGCCGGTTCAAAAAGACCCAGGTGGCAATGGCAATGATCACCAGCCACACCATCTGCAGGGGCAAGTACTCGCCAATCTTCCCCACAAGGGCGGTGTACAGAAACGTCCCGCGGGCGTCGACCAGCGTAGAGCCTTTGCCGCCCACCAGCAGCAAGACGGCCCCGCGCCAGAGGTATTGGGTGCCGATGGTCACCACCAGCGAGGGAATGCCGATGTACACCACGATGAGGCCGTTCAGCAGCCCGGCCAGGAATCCGGCCGTCAAACCGGCTGCCAGACCCAACCACATATTGCCGGTTGCCTGAAATGCCGCAATGAAGGCAACCGTGCCGATGGCCATGATGGATGAAAAGGACAGATCCATCTCCCCGGCGATGACGGCCAGGGTGAGTGGCATTGCCACAATGGCAAAGAAGGGAATGGTGCCCATAAAGGCCAGGTAGATCTGGGGCGACAGGAAGGTCTGAGGTGCCGCCAGGATAAAAAAGGTCCACATGGCGAAAAAGACGCCCAGGATTCCCAGTTGCGTGGTATTGCTTCTTATATAGCGACCCAGATGGAACGTTTCTTTGTAGGTCGCTGCTGGTGCTACATCTCTTGCTTCAACGCTCATGTCACTGCCATCCTTTGTTCCTTGTTCTCTTCAGCCGAGATCCCTAGTCAAAGCTGCCGGTCTCTGCGATCTGGTACATCTTGTCCATCAGGTCATCCAGGGTGATGTCCTTAACCCTGAACTCGCCGGCCGCCCTGCCCCGGTCCAGCACCACCACCCGGTCGGCCACGTCGTATACGTGGAAGACGTTGTGATCGATAAAGATGGCCGATTTGCCGGCAGCCTTGATGCTCCGCACAAAGTCCAACAGCCTGCGCGTCTCCTTGAGGGATAGACCCATGGTTGGTTCGTCGAGGACGATAATATCCGCATCAAAATACAGGGCCCTGACAATAGCGACACCTTGCTTCTCACCACCGGAGAAGGTCCTGATGATCGACTCCGGGATGACGGCGGCAGACGAAAAACCCATAGACTCGACCATCAACCGGTGAGTCTCTTGCTTCATGTCGTGTACCCTAAGAAAGCCGAGTCTGCCGCTCAACTCGCGGCCCAGAAAGATGTTCCGCCACAGCGTTTGCAGTTCGGCCAGGGCCCGCTCCTGATAGACCGTCTCCACGCCTAGCTCACGGGCCAGGGGGACCGTGAGGTTTTCGATCTTTTTGCCCTCGAAAAGGATCTCGCCCTCGGTGGGCTGGTGGTAGCCGGTGACGATCTTGATCAGCGTGGATTTGCCGGCCCCATTGTCCCCCAGCAACCCGACCACCTCGTTGCGGCCGAGTTGAAAATCGACATTCTGCAACGCATGTACCTCTCCAAACCTTTTGGAGATTTTTCTTAGCTCAAGTCTGCACTCCGCATCCATACACGTACCTCCATGAGTTGGCAAGGGCTAAACGGCAGCGGATGTTGCCAGTGATCTGTGCCATTGCGTTTCCGGCCGTTTAGCCCTTGCGGGTTGCAGGTCAATCTTGATGCTTATGCAACAGAGTTAGCGGATCTGCTGCTCCGCCAGGTCTGCGAGCAGTTCGACGTTGTCCTTGTGCGCAAAGCCAGCGCCGGTGTCGATGTGCAGGCCGGTGAACAGATAGTTGTTGGTCAGACATATCTGCAGGATTGGCAGGTAGCCCTGCAGCCACTGCTGCTGATCGATCACCAGGTCGGTCCAGCCGCCGCGAATGGCTTCCACAGTGGCCGACGAGAGGTCAAAGCCGGCAGCATAGATGTCGTCCGGACCCAGGCCGGCCGAAGTCAGGTAGGTCTCCAGGCTGGCTGTCAGCGCGCCGTGGTCGGTCACCACCAGCTTGACGTCCGGGTTGGCCGAGACATAGCCCACGAAGGTCGGCGTGCCGGCCGAGGCATCGGCATTGGTGGTGTCGTCGATCTCAAGATAGTCCACGACCATGCCAGCTTCCTCCAGAGCATCGATCACGCCCTTGGTGCGCTCGCCACGGCCAGCCTGGGCCAGGAGACCCCAGACCATGGCCTTGTCGCCGTCCCCAAGCCCAAAGCGTTTGACCGCCTCCTTACCCAGGTTATAGCCAGCCGTGTACAGCTCCTGACCCACGTAGCCAAAGCCCGAACTCTTGTACTCCGATTCCAGCTGGGGCAGAGTCGTGTTCTGGCTGGTGACGATGATGCCCTGGTCCCGTGCATCGGCGACCACGGCGCTGAAGGCATCGTCGCCGGGATGGCCCATAATGGCCATGCCGTCCGGCTTGGTCGCAGCCGCCTCGGCGAACTGGGTGACCATCTTTTCCGGGTTCCAGTCGGACCAGACGTACTCGACGTCGGCGCCCAGGTCGGCCGCGGCAGCCACCGCACCGTTATAGACGACGGTGGCAAAGGGTCCACCGGGGGAGCCACCAGGGAAGAACACGATCTTGGTGCCGGAGCACCACTTGTCCTCGGCAGCGGGAGCGGGGCCTTCCGTCTCCGTCGGCTCTTCGACCGCAGCCTCAGTGGGCTCTTCGACCGCAGCCTCAGTGGGCTCTTCCTCCACAGCCGGTGGGGCTGTGGGTTCCTCGGGCGTTGCCGTTGGCCCACAGGCAGCCAGCAGCAATGCCAGGACGATCACGACTGCAAACAATACATTGAACTTCTTCATTTTCTTTCCTCCTTACGTCTTGAGAGTTTAGATACTGAGCTATACATGAACCTCTCACCACACCTTTTCTCGATAGGCACACCTCCTTTGCGATTACTCTCCAGTGCTACAGCGATGCAAGTCTGGTCTGTTGGGCCGCCTTCGCGGTTCGGCCTCAAGACCGGAGGTCAGTCACCACAGGTTTTCGCAACAGCCACCTCCCCCCCGCGCGTTCTGCCAGTTTGCGCCGGCAAGGCTAACCTCTCCTCACGTCCATTTCTTGACCTTCCTGAGCAAGGCCAGCTCTTCCTCCTCGTTCTCCGTGGCGACCCACAGGAACAGACCTTTGGGGTCCATGGCCTCCATGAACTCGTCGATTTCCTCTTTGCTCAGGTCCACGATGACCGGTACTCCGCGGGCCTGGATTGCCTGGATGAACGGGATCCACTGCAGGATCGGCTGATCGTCCCCTACACCCTGCACCCACTGGATGGCGTGCACCTCAGGGACACTCAGGACCGTGTCCAGGTGCCGGGCCACGCCTTTACCGTCCAGGTGAAAGACGTTGTGACTCATGCTCCTGACTTCGCGTTGCAGGATCGGTAACCCGAACTCTTCGAAGAGACGACGTGAGATCAGAGCCGCAAAGTCACAACTGGGGATGTGCATCCGGCGGAACGAGGGGATGCCCATCCAACTGGACGACGGCTGGCGGTGGGCCTTGAGCATGGCATCAAAGTGGTCGTACACCGCTTCGAAATCGGCGATGGCCCATTCGGCCAGCCGCTTGACCTGCTCCGGCTGGTCCACCATATCCAGGCAGAGCTGGTCCATGCCCCGCCAGGCCGCCGCGCAGTCGATACCCGGGTGGAGGTCGGTGTAGCCCACCAGGTACCTGCCCTCGCACCGCTCCAACGCGTGCCGGGTCAATTCCTCGATCTTTTTCAAGTAGACGTTGTCCCAGTCCAGTTCCAGGCTGTCTACGTCCTCCCAATCGTGCACGATCGGCTCCGACCAGGACGTGACCTCACCGAACTCGAGCTCGCCCCCGTAGAAGGCAGCGTACACGTTCGGTCCCAGGTTCGGCCAGAAAATGGGAAAGGTTTCGCCGTGGAAGGTACGCCCCTCAATCGACCGTTCGAATAGATCGACCTGGTACTCGACGTCGAACCAGCGCGCCCGCCGTTCTTCTGGCGACAGTTTGGCATAGTCCACCCCGGTGTCGAGGAAGGCGTTGTGGGCCATGAACCGGATGGGCGCCCGGTCGAGGATTTCACACTGATACCAGGCATACACCCGTTGCATCGCCTCCTCAAAGTGGGGCATGCCTTCGAGTTCAAGGGTCCACCAGTCCCCATTCGATTCTGGTCTCGCCATAAGGGCTAATCCTGCCTACAAAGCGGCGTATGGTGTGTTCCGGATCGTGTCCACCATCGCTCGAAAGTTCTCCAGCGGTGTGTCCAATTGCACGTGGTGCGTGGGCGCCAGGATCAACCCACCTCCCTTGCCGACGGTCCGGAGGCGTTCCAGTACCTCGGCCCGCACCTCCTCCGGCGAGCCGAACGGCAGGGTCTGCTGCTCGTCGATCGTGCCCCAAAAGCACAACCGGTCCCCATACTTTCTTTTGATCTCGGCCGGGTCCATGCACGCCGGCTGAACAGGGTTGAGCACGTCCAGTCCGATCTCGACCAGCTCCGGGATGATGCGACGGATGTCGCCGTCCGAGTGATAGGCCACCTTGACCCTGGGGTTGATTGCCTTGAGCTCCTGGATAAAGTTCGCCATCCGCCTCTTGAAGTACCTGCGCCACATCTTGGGTGAGATCAACATCTCGTGCTGTGAGCCGACGTCATCTCCGATCCAGATCATGTCCACGCCTATCTCTACCAGGCGCTTGGCAGCGGCGAGATGGTACTGGTAGGGGAACTCTAGCACCTCATCCGCCAGGTCTGGATCTGTGACCATCTCGATCAGCATCTGCTCCAGCCCCCGCAGTGCCCAGGCCGTCTCAAAGACGGTGGTCACCGTCACGCCGACGATCCAGTACTCATCCTTGAAATCGCGAATGGCCTGTGCGGCGTCGGCGTACAGTTCGGGGCGCTCTGGATCCGGTGGCTGATAGCGGCTGATGGCATCGTCATCGGCCAGAGGGTGCGTGGCGATCTCGGTATAGTGCCCGGTGCCAAAGGGCGTCTGGTAGGGATGCACGATCCAGCCCACGCCCCATTCGTCGACGTAGGGTTCATCGGCCATATAATAGGAGTTGGCCCAGCCCACCGAGGTGAGCAGCACGTCCTCTCCCAGCGCGCGTTCTAGTTCGTAGGTGTTGCCGCCCCCGTGCGGGTTGTGCACGCGTCTGCCCCGCAGTTCCATGTCCTGCCGCAGTCGCGCGGCAAACTCCGGGGTGAAGCTGACCTGCATCGGGCAGCGGTCCGGCTCCTCGTGATGGAGAGCGATCTCAACTCGCTCCCTGGGCTTCATCCCATCTCCTCCCTGCGCTGCTCACTGGCCGTACTCGTGCTGGTACCGGTGATGCAGCTTTTCGATTATCCCGCCGGGGATCTCGTCCGGCTGGCCGAGTTGCAGGGCGAGCCAGACGGTGCGGGCGATGTCCTCAACCATCACGGCTGCCTTCAGGGCCGCCTCGCCGGTAGGGCCGACCGTAAACACGCCGTGGTTCTTGAGCAACACGGCGCGTGACGGGCCGATCGATTCGACCACGATCTTGCCAATCTCCTCACCGCCGATCAGGGCGAATCCCCCACAGGGAATCGGCATACCAAACTCATCAGCGTGGGCGGTCAGGTAGACAGGGATCGGCATTCCAAGTGCGGCAAAGGCGGTGGCATAGTTAGAATGGGTGTGCACGACACCATTCACGTCGGGGCGATGGCGGTAGATGTACAGATGACTGGCGGTATCGGAAGAAGCTTTGAACGCGCCGTCGACCCTGTTCCCGTCTAGATCCACCACCGCAATGCTCTCGGGCGTGAGATCGGGGAATTTGACCCCAGACGCCTTGATGGCCACGTACCCGGTCTCCGGGTCGCGGATGCTCACGTTGCCGCTGGTCCAGGTCACCAGCCCGTTCTCCGGCAATGCCTGGTTCAGGATGACCAGTTCTTCTCGGATGGCTTGCAGCAGCATCGTTCACACTCTCCAAGGGTCCGGGGTGGGGTCGAAACCGACCACCGCTTCCTGCGCGATGTCCTTGCTCGTAACCTTAGCTCTTCGTCTCATCGCACGCCATCCAGTCGGGCCGTTAACGTTCCCGTTAACGGTCACATAGCCATCTATATTCTAGCATACTCTTTCGGCGTTGTCAAGTACCCACTCTCATCCAATGTTGACTTCTTTGCTCAGGTGACGGGCACCTGAGCCCCTCGTGGATCAAAGACCCCGCAGAGTGGCCATGGCTTCCAGCAGCGCCTCGACGTTCTCCATGGAGATATCTGTCATCAGCCGATGTGATGGCGCCAGCAACAGGCCCGTGTGCTCAGGAGCCAGAACCGCCGCGCAATCTGCCACCGCCCGTTCCACCTCCCGCGGCGATCCCTCCGGCAGCACCGTCTGCGTGGAGACGCCGCCATAGTAGGCCAGCCGCTGGTCAAAGGCGTCTCTCAGCCATGCGTGGTCGACCACCTCTGGCTGCACCGGGTTGTAAGCCGTCAACCCGATCTCCACCAGGTCGGGCAGGATGTCGGCGATCTGCCCGTCGGAGTGCAGGATCACAGGCAGGCCCGCCTCGCGGAGGGGTGTGAACATGCGTGCCAGCCGGGGTTTGATCATCTGCCGCCACATTTTGGGCGAGAACAACAGGTTGTGCTGGGCCCCATAGTCGTCCCCAAAGTATCCCCCGTCGATCCCAAGGTCGAGGGTGCGCCGGATCAGGACCAACTGGATCTCTGTGATCCGTTCCAACAGCTCCTCGGCAAACCCAGGGTCGAGCGCCATGTCTAGCAAGAACGTGTCAAAGCCCCGCAGCGTCCAGGCTCGCTCAAAGAGCGCAAAGCCAAAATTGGGCGCCACAAAATGCTGGCCGCCATCCTTCTTGAGCGTCTCCGCTGCCTTGTCCAGCAAGCCGGGCGCGGAGGGATCGGGCCAGGGGAAGGCGTCCAGGTCCTTGCTTCCGGCCAGGGGATGGACGGCAGCAAAATAGCCCTCTTGCCCAGTATCGAACCCCACCCCCCACCAGTCAAAGGCGATTTGCCCATCCGGGCTGACCCGGTGCTCGTAGGAAAGGTCCAACCGCAGGAAGTGATTGTCCAGGCGAGCAGGCAACTCGTCAGGCGTCACCCCCAGGTGGGCTGCCAGTCGCTGGCCCATGGCCGGCGTGTAGTTGATCTGGGTCGGCAGCCGGTCCACCGGCTGGTACTCGAGAGCGCGACGCATGCGCTCCTTAGGCGTCAGCGTCATCTAGCCATTCGCCTGGACACGGACCTTGAGCGCCTTGAGGTGCTTCATCACGTCGTTCTCGCCCCGACCCAGGTAGTCGTGTAGCCGAACGTACTCGGCATAGATCTGGTCGTACACAGCCTTGTGTTCGGCGATGGGTCGGTACAGCTCGTCCTTCAGCCCGGCCATGTGCTGGGCGGCTTCAAAGATCGAGTCGTAGCCGCCGCCGGCCCCTCCGGCCGCCACCGCGCCGAACATTGCCGAGCCGAGGGCGGGCGTCTGTTGAGAGACGCTGACCCTGATCTCGCGCCCCGTGACGTCGGCATAGATCTGCATGAGGAGCTTGTTCCGCTCCGGCAGCCCGCCGCAGGCCACGATCTCGTCCACGGCCACACCGCTCTCCTGGAAGGTGTCTATGATCATCCGCGTGCCATAGGCCGTGGCCTCGATCAGAGCCCGGTAGATCTCCTCAGCCTTGGTCGCCAGCGTGGCCCCCAGCAGCATGCCGGTCAGGTCCACGTCTACCAGCACCGAGCGGTTGCCGTTCCACCAGTCCAGTGCCAGCAGACCATGCTCACCCGGTTTTTGCTGCGCGGCTTTCTCCTCCAGGAGTTGGTGCAAGTCGATTCCCCGTGCCTTCGCCTCGTCGAGATAGGCGGCCGGCGCGCAGTTCCTCACAAACCAGGCAAAGTGGTCGCCCACGCACGATTGGCCAGCCTCGTAGCCGAAGAATCCGGGGATGATGCCATCCTCAACCACGCCGCACATGCCGGGCACGATCCGTTCCTCGGCACCCAGCACCATGTGGCAGTTGGACGTGCCCATGATGATCACCATCCGGCCCGGCTCGACGACCGTCGCCGCTGGCACAGAGACGTGTGCGTCTACGTTGCCGATGGACACGGCGATGCCGGGCCGCAGGCCGGTCAGTTCCGCCATTTCGGCCGTCAGGCTCCCGGCCCGCTGCCCCAGGGGATAGATCTGCCGCGAAAGCTTGCCATCGATCACCCGGCCTAACCGCGGGTCGAGCGCGGCAAAGAACTCGTCGCTGGGGTAGCCTTCGCGCTTGTTCCAGATAGCCTTGTAGCCCGCCGTGCACGAGTTGCGCCGCTCCTCCCCTGTGAGCTGGAGCACAATCCAGTCCGCGGCCTCGAGGTAGCGGTCGGCCGCCTCGTAGACCTCCGGCGCCTTGTTCAGCGTCTCCCATATCTTCGGGAAAAGCCACTCGGATGAGATCTTGCCCCCGTAGCGTTGCAGCCAGCCCTCGCCTCGCTCGGCGGCGAGCTCGTTGAGGCGATTGGCCTCCGGTTGGGCGGCGTGGTGTTTCCAGATCTTAACCCAGGCGTAGGGGTTGTCCCGCCATTCGGGCTTCTGGCATAGGGGCGTGCCCGCCTCGTCAATCGGCAGCATGGTGCACGCGGTGAAATCGGTGCCCAGGCCAATGACGTTCTCAGCCTCGACGTCCCCTTCCTCCAACACGGCCGGGATCGTCACCCGCAGCACCTCGATATAGTCCGCCGGGTTCTGCAGGGCAAAGTCTCCCGGCAGCTCGATGTCGGTGCCGGGCAGCACCTCGTCGATGACACCGTCGCCGTAGGGATGGACCGCCGTGGCCACCTCCTGGCCGTCGGTCACGTCCACCAGCACCGCCCGCCCCGATTCGGTGCCAAAGTCCAGTCCGATCGCGTATTTGTGCTTGCTCATGCTAACCTCCTTGGTGGGTTTGGTTCGATAAAGCCGGTTCTCCACCTGCCGCCAGGCGCCGGAAAGCATCCGCCGCTAGGGCATCCAGCCGCTCGACGACGATGTCCGCCGCCTCCAGCGCCTCGGCCGGGTTCGTCGTCGTGACAGCGATGCACTTCATGCCGGCCCGTTTCGCCGCCTCCACGCCCGCCACGGCATCCTCCACGACGACGCAACGCTCCGGCGGCACGTTGAGCAGACGCGCCGCCTTGAGAAACAGTGTGGGCTCTGGTTTGCCCGGCAGGTCGACCCCAGACACACGGACGCCAAAGTAATCGCGCAGCCCCAGCCCATCCACCAGCGTGTCGATGTTGGCCGGCGGGGCGGACGAGGCCACGCCCTGCCGGAAGCCGGCCTCCTTAAGGCGCTGGAGCCAGTCGAGCACGCCCGGCAGGGGCCGGGCCTGCCCCTGGATTACCTCCCGGAACCATTGTTCCTTCCGTTCGCCGATCTCGTCTAGCAACTCCGGGGTCAGCTCCTCTCCGAGCAGAAGCGATAGGATGCCGGTGTTGTTCATGCCGAACGTGTCGCGAAAGAACTCGCGACTGAACTCGATGCCATAATCCGGCAGGACCGCCGTCCAAGACTGGTAGTGGAACTCGCCGGTATCCACCAGCACGCCATCCATGTCCCACAGCACACCTTGCTGCGTCATAGGACCTCCAGGGTCGCGGGGCGCGCGTACTCTGCGTCGCCCACCCGGACCGGTAGCATCGGCCAGCCTTCGATCTCGGTCGGCACCTCGTTGCTTGCCGCGCCGCAGGTGGCCCAGGCGAAGCTACTCACCCGCTGCAGCAACAGCGCGTCGAGGCCACGTCCGGCCAGCAGGGCCTGGATCTGCTCTTGTTTCAGGTCGAATTCAGTCATCGATCTGCTCCATCGGACAGATCCTTGCCCAAGGATGGGTCGTTCGTTCCTCCGGCCGGTGCATCCCAACACATTATCATCGCCTCTTGCAGGACAAGATGGCATCCTGTCCCGAGGCCCTAGGCCTGGTGGTGGTAGACTTCCCAGCCCAGGTACTTGCCCAGCGCCTCGGTCACCGCCGCTGCCACCTGCGAGCGGTTGACTGCGACGTGGTGCTCGTAGCCGTTGGCGCAGATGTGGTGCAGCAGGCCCTGGAAATCTGGGATCTGGACCACGCCGCGCCCACCAAAAGTGTCCAGCGGGTCGTCGGTCAGCTTTCCCTCGCCCACGTAGGCCCGGATGACGCCCCGCGCGTCGTCGGTAGATACCCGGCAATAGGTGAACGGCCCGGACTTGACGCGTCCCACCACCGTGCCGTAGGTGTTCTCCTTGCCCACCGTCCCGGCGATGATGTCCTGGTAGGACATCTCTGCATCCTGGACAAAGTCGATGGGGAAGTTGCTGCAATGGAAAATAACCCCCTTGTCGGGATCGTCGCCGTAGTTGTTGTTCCAATCCACCAGGGCGCTGGGCTTTCCTGAGGCCAGGGCCATGGTATACATACCGATCGCCCCGGTGATGTCCGTCTCGCAGGCACTGGGCTTGAGGGCATTGCTCATCATGCTCATCACCGCGCAGGGCACGATGCCAAAGTACTCCTCCATCGAGGTCCAACATTGGACCGCCGTGGACACCAGATCGTTCTCCTCCATCCAGCGCTCCATCACCAGCGCGAACTTGGCCATCTTGAGTAGCGCCTCGGCCGGGATGCTGGTGCTTGGCACGTAGCTCCGGATCGCGTCCAGTTTCGCCCCGACATTCGGATCGCCGTCAGCCAAGCGGTCGGCGCGGCCAAAGACTTCCGACAAGTCCAGGGCCTCGACGCTGATGCCGGCCCGTTCCAGCAGCTTCTCGCTAAAGCGCACCGTGATGAAGGCCGCCGGTCGCGCGCCCAGCATGCCGAACTTGGCCCCCGGTAGGCCGCGCACTATCCGGCAGGTGGCGGCGAACTGGTGCAGGTCTCCCCGAAAGCTCTCCGAATCGGGGTCCACCGTGTGCAGCGTGGTGAGGGAGTAGGGGATATCGTACTGCCACAGGTTGTTGCAGACCGACATCTTGCCGCAGAAGCTATCCCGCCGGTCGGCCACTGTCATCTTGCCCGCTTCGTCGGGAAAGGCCTGGATCAGCACCGGCACACTCAGCCCCGAAATGCGGATGGCATTGGCCACGCCCCGCTCGTCGCCAAAGTTGGGCAGGGCGACCAGGATGCCGTCGATCTCGTCCGCGCGCTCCTTGAACAGAGCCGCGCACTTTTTCGCATCCTCCAGCGTCTCGACCGAACCGAAGGTCGTGTCCTCGGTCCCGAGGACGACCGCTTCGATCCCCTCTTCCTCCAGCACGCGCAGGACTTTCTGCCGGCCGGTTTGGCACAGATGGTCGGGGAAAAAGCCCCGATTCCCGACTATGACGCCCAAGGTGGTCTTGCCCATCGTATCGTTCCTCCTTTTTCGAAAATGAGTTCCTCTTTCTCTCGATTCAGCGCACGCCGGAAACCGAAGCCGCCGGTCGTTGGTGTTCCGCCGCCTGCGGCTCCCGGGCTGTGGAGCTCTCTCGCACGATCAGCTCCGGTTGGAGCGAAAGGGTCACGGGGCTGACAGGCGGCTCTTGCTGGTAACCTGCCTCGACGGCCTTGGTCAATTCCCGCACCGCGGTGCAACCCAGCTCCCGCAGGTCCTGGTACACCGTCGTCAGTGGCGGCCAGTAGTAGGCCGTTTCGGGGATGCCGTCAAAGCCCACCACCGCCAGGTCCTGGGGTACGCGAAGCCCCTGCCGGCAGGCCACTTGCAGGACTCCCAGCGCCATCTGGTCGTTGGCCACAAACATCGCATCCATCTCCGGATAGGCGTCCAGCAGTGGGCCGATCGCCCGCTCCCCGCTGGCAGCGGACCAATTGCCTGCCGCCCAATGATGGTCGGCGACCGGCCTGCCTGCCTGGCGCAGGGTATCCTGCCAACCCGCCATGCGCTGGCGGGCCTCCCACCAATCCAATGGTCCGGAGATATGACCGATCTGCTGGTAGCCCTGCTGCAGCAGGTGCTCTGTCGCCAGGCAGCCGCCTTTGTAGTTGTCGACTGATACGCTGGATAGGCCAGGCCGCGCTCGCATGGTGAGGAAGATGATCGGCGCTGCGAGTTCGGGGAGCTGGCCTTCGAGCCAAACCCGGTTGGTTCCGATTTCGGGCACGGCCCAGATGATGCCGTCCACCTGTCTTGCCATCAGGGAGTTGAGCAGGGGTTGGATGTCGTTGGCGTCAAAGCGGGGCAGTTCCTTGAGGACGAGCGTGTAGCCCATTTCCTCTGCCTGCTTCGTGATGCCGTTGAGGGTGCGCGAGGGACCGACGTATTTCAGGCCGGCGGTGACCACTCCCAGGGTAAAACTGCGCTGCCGGGTCAAGCTGCGGGCGATGGCGCTGGGGTGGTAGTTCAGCTCCTCGATGATCTGCCACACCCGGCGCCGGGTCTCCTCGGCTACGTCGGGCCGGTGGTTGATCACGCGAGACACAGTCTGGTGGGATACGCCCGCTGCCGCCGCGACGTCCCGGATGGTCACCCTCTGTTTCATATTCGTTGCACCTCCGCTGGTCTGAATGCCTCTGGTGTTGTTACCGTTCCCGTTAACGGTAACAGTATATCATAAGAGGGGATTGTTGTCAAGACCTTGATTCTGGAGATTGCCTATATCTCCGAAGACCTCCGAGGTTTACGTCCATGCGAGCGCGAGAGGTCGCACTTTGCCTATGACTGCCGATTTCCTGACGCTTTGGCCGTCGAAAACCT